>Ga0213861_10003748_pt1 | contig 12522 bp, 12 predicted proteins | sample PICome_4_FD_160110 | JGI IMG/M metagenome (GOLD analysis project Ga0213861, IMG submission 160110) | Coastal seawater microbial communities near Pivers Island, North Carolina, United States - PICO131 | ecosystem: Environmental > Aquatic > Marine > Coastal | place: USA: North Carolina...
AACATCGAGGAGCGTTATGCTAAGCAATACAAACAGCATGGACTGGTATGTACCTGGTGTGAATATCGATAGCTCGCATATCGCCGAATACAACATTAACTCAGAAGATCGCGAGTTATTTCTTAAAGATGGCGCTATACGCCTGCCCGGAGTATTCAATGATTGGGTTGAACCTCTTCGACGGGGTTTTCAGCGCAACATAGATAATCCTGAAGAGTATGCTTTCCCGTGTGAAAGTAACCCTGCTGGTAAACCAGGCAGTTTTTTCGACAGCTACTGCAATTGGCAAAGAATTCCGGAATATCTCGATTTTTTACAATCATCCTGCGCAGCATCTATGGCGGGACAATTCACAAATAGTGAATTTGTACGTTTCTTTCATGAGCATGCTTTTCAAAAATCTGCCGGCACACAACAAGCAACACCGTGGCACCAAGATATCCCTTATTATTGCGTGGACGGTCAGAAAACCATTAGTGTCTACGTATCCCTAGACTACTCGCCAAAAAATGTTGCCGTCCAGTTTCTAAAGGGTTCACATCGATGGTCGAAACTTTTTCATCCCCGAGCATTTTTAGATGGATCAAACTTCGATCAACAACACGCCGTGGTGAATTCCCAGACAATTACCGAGCCAGTACCGGATGACGCTATAGCCCGAGGTGACTATGGTATTTTGAGTTGGGATCTGGAGCCGGGCGATGCAATTCTATTCGATTTTCGAACCCTCCATGGCACTACCGATGCTGAAGTAAAAAGCACACGTCGAGCTTTTTCCACACGCTGGTTGGGAGACGACGTTACTTACTGCGAACGACCAGTAGAAACATCTCCACCCTATAGGGATCACGGTATGCGTGACGGTGATGATTTGCGCGACGACTGGTTTCCGATCGTTTGGAGATCGACTTAGCGTATAAATTATCAATAGAAAACATTACCCTCTTAACATCATGTAAGTCAGTAATTACGGTTCCAATATGTAAAAGAAACATGTTTGGCCCGAAAATCATTGGAATTAGCCTATTACAGTGAATCATATACACGGCAAACGACCGGCATTCCACTTCCGATACTTGCCTATAAAGGCATATGTATCGAGATAGATATTTACGCTATGGCAGAAACTGATTAGGCCACAGATATTATTTACGCAAAGCTTACGGATTATATAAAATCTAGTCTTTGCTTAGAATTGGAGTAAACTATAAATATCTTTGCGCACAGCATGATGAAAACTGTTGTCATTAATACTTAATCAACTTAACACTTCATGACATAACATGAATCCCATTCGATTATTTATCACTAGTGTTCAACAGGCCCTGAACCCGGCACCGAAGATTGCGCATGAACAAGTCAAACTCGTTTTTGAGCAACTACGATCAAATACTGTTGTAACCGCGGTAATAGCATTATTCTTTTGCTTTATTCTCCTCTCTGAAACCAACGTTTTATTGGTTTTTAGCTGGTTAGCCTGCATTAGCGCCAGCTTATTGCTACGAAATTATTTCATACGTAAGTTTATGTGTGAAACAGCCGAGCAACGCATCAACAACCATTCAAGCTGGGTTTTTAAATTAGTTTTGACAACCACGCTGACCGGAATAATTTGGGGCACTTCATCCAGTTTTATACTTTTATCCGGAACACTCCACAGCACATTTCTCATAATTCTGCTTGGTATGTTATCGGTCTCATCCATCCCATTTTTAGCACAGTTTTATGGGGCGTTCATAGGATATTTTTTAACAATAACTACTCCGGTATTTTTAATTATCTTCGTGAAATTCACCCCAAATCCATTCGCAGTGACGGGAATGTTTTTACTATTTGTATTTTCCATAACCCGTTCTGCTTTAAGTTTCAACAAAACTGTAACGGATAAATTAACACTAAGTTTGGAGTCCTTGGAATTTACAAAAAAACTAAAAAACAGTAATGATAGTTTACTAGCCTCCCTCGAAAGTCATAAAAGCACACAACATCAATTGATGCAAAATGAACAATACTTAAAGGCTATTCTTGACAACGCGCCTGTAGAGATTTATCTCAAGGATAACAAAGGTCGGTATATTCTGGTGAGTCGTCAATTCGAAAAAATATTCTCGGTTACAAATAGCGAGGTTCGAGGCAAATTACCATCCGACGTTCACGACCCGGAACTAAGCAAGACAACTCGTAAGCACGATCTAGACGTTATGAATACTGGCCAAACTATAGTTCGTGAAGAATCCGCACGGTTACCCGGTATTAACGATAACAAGATCCACACCCCGTTAACTGTTAAATTTCCATTAAAAGACGATAACGGCAACTCCTTAGGAATTGGTGCCGTCGTGACCGACATTACCACGCAAAAAGATATAGAAAACGAGCTTCGTGTTAGTCAGGAACGCTTTAGGGACTTTGCACAAACGGCCGTTGACTACTACTGGGAAATCGGAGCAGAAAAACAAATGCGTTTCTCTTCTTCCAGAGATGGATTCCTTAACGGTGTCCCTATCAACTCCATTATCTCAACGTCAGCCCTGTCTTACCCTGAGGGACTGATTGAAGAACCCGCTGGGTGGGGACTGTATCAGAACAATCGCAAAAACTATAACCCCTATGAAATCGAGTTTTCGTTCAAATCAAAATCCGGGCGTACCTCACGCATTTACGCAAAAGCACTACCAATTTTTGTTAACAATGTCTTTAATGGCTATAGAGGTGTGGCAAGAGATATTACGGCCGAATACAAACTGACCCGGCATGTTGAGTATCAAGCTCGTCATGATTATTTAACAGGACTATTTAACAGACGATATTTCTTACGGATACTCGAAGAGAAAATCAGTGAATTAAGTGAGTCTGCTAGCAGCCACGCCCTATGTTATATAGACCTAGATCATTTCAAAATTGTAAATGATACTGCCGGGCATACTGCTGGGGATGCTCTTTTAGCTGAAGTTGCTGAAATTTTAGGCCGTAAACTGGGTAAGAACGACATACTGGGCCGACTGGGAGGGGATGAGTTCGGTGTTATCATTTCAGATTGCACAACTAATATTGCAACCAAAATAGCAAGTAGGATTATTAGAAATCTCCAATCAAATCATTTTGTCTGGGAGGATCAAGTTTTCCAACTTTCCACCTGTGTTGGTATAACTATGATCAACAGCCCGGAACAAAATCCGGCGCAATTGTTGTTGGAGGCGGATCAATCCTGCTACAAGGCAAAAGAGAGTGGCGACGGACAGATTTATGTCAATGAGCGCCAACAGCGTACCACTAACACCATTCAGCGCTCCAGACATACCGATTGGGTAGATGCTTTTAATAAATCTAAAATCGAACTCTATGCCCAACCAATTTGCGAGCTAGGTGAGAACAGTTGGAAACACCCTTGGGTTGAAATATTAATTCGACTGATCGACGAGAATGGGATCGCACACTCACCCGAACTATTCATCCCCTATGCTGAACGTAATGGTCAAATCGCCAAAATAGACCATTGGGTTATACAGCATACACTTGATCATATTGAAGGATCACCGCATCTCGAAGAATGCAAGTTTTCTATTAACCTTTCTGCCGCGTCTCTAACTAGTGATACTCTGTGTGATTACATACTTGATCGCTTACGTCATTCAACTTTCTCGTCTACGAATCTTTGCTTCGAATTGACGGAAACTTCTACTATTAAGAACTGGAGTGTAGCCCGATCATTTATCCAGAGAATCCGAGAAGAAGGATGTGCTATTGCATTGGATGATTTTGGCACCGGGCTTTCTTCTTTTGCCTATTTAAAAAGCTTCCCTGTGGATTATATTAAGATCGATGGAAACTTCATTCGTGACATAACGACTGATAAGTACAACGCCATATTCGTAGAATCTATTTGCAATGTTGCAGGTGCGCTAAACATTAAAACAATCGCAGAATCAGTGGAAAGTATCGACGATTTAGAACTACTCACCAAGTGCGGTGTCGATTTTGTCCAGGGCTATGCTATGGGTGAACCTGCACCACTCAAAAACATATGCAATAATCCAGACTCACTGCCAGCCTGTTTCATAGGAAAATGATACCTTAAGCTAAGCACCCGCTCGAATACTAATTCTATTCAACGACAAAAACCTTTTACAGACCTTACTTTAATCCCAAATGGATACTCAAAATTTCACACTGACCACAGAAAATATCGAGCTATATAAACTATTGCAATTAGTTGATCTAGCAACCAGTGGTGGTGAAGCCAAGCAAATAATTTCTCGTGGGGAAGTCTCCCTTAACGGAGAGAATGAGACACGAAAACGAAAGAAACTCGTCCCAGGCGATATCATTATTTTTAATGCAACTAGAATCATAGTTTGCGCAAACAAGAAGTGAATCGTCAGCTGGACTGCAGAAAAAATGATTAAGAGAGGCGTTTATCAACACTATAAAGGCAATAGCTATAAGGTTCTCGAGGTTGCCAGACATTCCGAGACCGAGGAATTATACGTGGTTTACCAGCAACTTTATGGGACAAATGGTGTATGGATTCGGCCCTACTCAATGTTTGTAGAAACCGTTACTGTAGACGGAAAAACCATGCAGCGATTTAAATATCAATCGGACTCAAGATAACCCACACTGTTTATGAATGCCTTCGATGAAAAATACACTTGTAGCCGGACTCAAACTAGAACATTCATTTAAACTGAATGATCAAAAAATGGTGCCTGCGTTATATCCAGAGGCACCGGAATTTCAACTAATGCCTATGGTATTTGCAACAGGTTTTATGGTCGGATTTCTTGAATGGGCCTGCCTTAACTTGGTAATTCCACATATCGACTGGCCGCGGGAACAAACCGTAGGAACTCACGTTAATATGAGTCATATTGCAGCAACACCCGCGGGCTTTACAGTAACAGCTAAAGTAAAACTCATCGAAGTTGACGGCAGACGTCTAGTTTTCAATGTCGAAGGTTATGATGAACTCGATATGATTTCCACAGGTTCCCATGAGCGATTTATTATCAACAAAGAAAAATTTGATACGTCTATGGACCTTAAACGAAAAAAATACTTAGAAGACGTTTAATCTAAGTCGTCAATTTCACGGCGATGAGCATCGACCAGATCCGCCATACTGTTAAATACAAAACTAGTGGTCGGCATATCTCCAGGGTTCATTGTTGCACCAAACCCACTCTTATCGTGTCGTCGATAAATCCAACAATTGGCCAAGTTAAACCGATTTGCAGGTCCATGGTCGTGAAACATGCTTTCAGCAGTATGCAATATTTCGTGTTCCTCAATGCCTAAACTCTTAAGGTTCTCTAACATGTATTCAAAATTTATCGGTGCCGGTTTATACGAGCCGATATCACCCGCTGTATAAACAGCATCAAATTCAATCTGTAATTTTGCATTACTGTGTGAAAAACTTTCGTTATCCACATTGGATAGAACCACAAGTTTATAGTGCTTTTTGAGATAGCTAAGAGCTTCTGCACTATCCTCAAATGCCGGCCAGTTCTTCACTGATTCACCATAAACCAAACATTCATTCCAACTAGCTGGAATACCCCATTCTTCAGCAAGTCGACGATAAACAACCGAAAGAATCTCTTTGTAATTTTTCGCCGGGGTATAACGTTGGGTAGTGGACTCATATCGAGCATGAGCCTCTAGTATCTGATCACGTGTCAGTGTCTCGTGTAACCTGTCAGTCAGTGGAGACAATCCTGTAATCATGCCACTCTCCCAGTCAATGAGGGTGCCATAGACATCGAAGGTAAGTACTTTAAAGTTAGTTAGTTTCATATAAGGCACAATTTTTAGTTCAAGAATAGTAGTAGGATTGATAAGCAGCAAGCACTTACCTAAGTGCTTTGATATTACAAAGAGCCACTCTAGGCAACACGATTATCTGGTGACTCTCCTGCAAAGTACTGATCGAGATTCTGTATAACTTTAAAACCCATCGCTTCTCGTGTTGATGCCGTAGCGCTGCCGAGATGTGGAAGCAAGACAACGTTATCAAAAACAAAATATTTCGAATTTATACGTGGCTCATTCTGATAAACATCGAGCCCCGCACCAGCTATTTGATTTCGATCCAATGCATTAAATAGCGCTTCTTCATCAATAACTTCACCTCGAGCGGTGTTGATGATAAACGCCGTTGATTTCATCTTTGCTAAATTGTCGCTATTGATTAGATGCGTATTCTCAGACCCTCCAGGGCAATGCAGGGATAAAAAATCTACGCTACTCATCAATTGCTCTAGACTCCCCTCTTGTACCGCCGAAAATTCGGACAGCACACTTGGATCAACCGGAGAGCGATTAAACACTCGAATCTTCATTCCAAAAGCCCGCGCTCGCTTAGCTGTTTCCCTTCCAATACGACCGAAGCCCACGATACCTAAGGTACTCCCCGAAACCTTGGTACCGATCATATGGGTAGGGCACCACCCCTCCCAACCATTCGAACGTAACTGCCTTTCTCCTTCACCCGCTCTGCGTGCCACCATGAGCATGAGTGTAAGCGCAATATCTGCGGTACATTCGCTAAGAACATCCGGTGTATTAGTCACCATAATATTGTTTTTTATAGCGGAATCTATATCGATATGGCTGAAGCCCACACCGTAGTTTCCGATAACTTTTGCTCTTACTGTATTGCCCCCCAACGATTCAAATACATGTTTACCAACATTATCGGTTACCGTAGTTAACACGGCATCCGCTGAACATAATGCGTCGCGCATTTGTGTATCGGTAAACGCGACATCATCCACATTCAATTCAACATCATAACGCCGGCTAAGTTCTGCCTCTACAACGCTAGGCCATTTTCGGGTAACAATTATTTTTGCTGTCATTTTAGTACTTTATTTATAGAGTGCATTTGTATAAAAAACCCCGCCTCTTAGCTGCACTAATCACCTATAGAGTTTTCCGTCGGTTTATCAGAATCTTCAAAAAATACGCGGTCGTATTTCATTTCCGTATGAGCTGAGTCGGTATTGGACTCCAACTCACGCGCATATCGATGTCCCGCAAATACCGCGGCCGCAATAATAGCCGGTGCATCACAATCGCCAATTCGTCTAATTGATTTGGGTCTGGATAAATTCTGATTATAATCAAATTCAAGAAGATCGGAATATAGGCTGTCATTAGGTTGACGCGAGGTCACCATCACAATTGACTGTGCCGCTATCAAACGCTCTCGCCCCGTGTAGACACACTCAAGTTTCACACTAGCGCCATCAAATCCACTTAAAAAACATGCGGTAACAATCTCCACACCGAGCTCCATAAGCCTTTTTTGGTTTCGTCTTTGTTCAGAAGTCATAGCACCCCAGGATGAAACCATCGAGCCCGAAGTAGCCAGGGCAGCTGGAATTCCATTAGCACATAAACGCTCTGTGATAACGCTAGCCATGTAGTAATGATCGTCATCAAAAACCAGGGTAGGACCCGTTGGCAAATTATCCGACATGATGTCATCAGGCGTATAAATTTTACCAGCCAACCCTGAAAGTTGAGCTCCACCATATACACCAACACCGTCTGTGCGCCAGGTCGCACCCGTAGCAATCACCACATGATCGGCACCCGTATCCAACACATCCTGTGCGCCTAGTGCGCTCTCCAGATAAACTTCAACATTAGCCATTTTCTGAATTTGCTGTACTCGATAATCCCTTACTCGTGCCCATTCACTCAAACCCGGCAGACGAGATTCGGTGGTAACTCTTCCACCTAATTCTTTTTTCGATTCGGCCAAAATGACATCGTAGCCTCTTAGTCCTGTGGCTCTAGCAGCTTCCAATCCCGCAGGCCCCGAACCAACTATCAGAACTGAGCTATCTGAACTTTTTTTAGCAATATTTTCCGGATGCCATCCACGACGCCATTCCTCACTGATTGTTGGGTTTTGCGTGCAACGAATCGGCGTGGCCTTTGCATCCCCGGTATAACAAATGTTGCAGCCTATGCACTCACGAATATCCTCAAAACGACCTTCGGCTATCTTGTTTGGTAAAAATGGATCCGCTATAGAAGGCCGAGCGGCGCCAATAAAATCAACTACCCCACGTTTTATCTGGGAGACCATAGTATCTGCAGAGGTGAATCGCCCAACAGTAACCACTGGTTTGCTAGTTACGGACTTAACATAGGACATATGAGCCTCTAGGGAGGCTTCTTTAACGAATCGGGACACACCCATTTCCAAAGAATAATCACTCACATTGATATCCCAAAGATCGGGGAGCTCAGCAAGCATCTCAATCATCTCCCGTTGCTCGCCTACCACAAGATTACCGTCGCCACCTCCTCCGGCATCAGCTGAAAATCTGACTGCGACAGCGCACCTATCACCCACAGCCTCTTTAGTTTCCTCTATAAGCTCACGAACCAGTCGCACTCGGTTTTCTAAACTACCGCCGTACTCGTCCGATCTCGTATTAGTTGTTGAAGAAAGGAAATTGGATAGTAGATATCCGTGCGTGGCGTAAACATAAACGATATCAAACTCCGCTTGCCGAGCACGCAAAGCGGCATCTCTATGCCATCTGCGCATATTACGGATATCTGAACGATCCATGGCTCTGGTATGAAAAGGAACCCCGGTTACTACCGGGCGACAATCTACACCCCGCGGAACTTCATTCGTAAACAGGTTAGCCGCGCGAATACCCCCCATCCACAACTCCACACCGGCTAACGCGTCATGGGCATGAACCTTTTCGGTCATCAATGCATGAGATTTAATATCTCCTTCGTCCCAAAGAGATGCATAAGGGTGAGGCAAATCATCAGACGTGGGATGGATCGAACAATACTCTGTGCAGACGACTCCCCAGCCACCTTCAGCTTTCATGCCGCGCAAATCTGCTACCATTCGGGGTCTTATCCACCCTAGCCCAGTGCAATGAGGAACTTGATAAAATCTATTTTTTGCTGTTACCGGGCCAATTTGTACCGGCTCGAACAAAACGTCATAGCGTGAATTACTCATAAACTATTTTTACTACCTCAATGACTAATACGTGCCGTAAGATCCGTTAACGGCTCATCAATAATTGCATCCATACTGCCACGATCAAACCGCCTCGGCGCATCCGTTCGATGGCAGGCTCCGAGCAAAAGATGAAGAGGACTATATACGCCGCCAAACATTAAAAATTTCCGATAACACTTATATCAATAGTGGTCGACGACCTTCAAATAAATCCACATCAGATTGAATAATATTTGCAATAAAATCCACAAAAAGTCTTACTCGATAAACCCTACGAATATCTGGATGATACAAAACCCACAGATCAAATTGGCTATCGAGCAATACATTTGGATCTAATCTGCGCAGGCGTTCATCCTGGTCGGCAACATAACAGGGCAATAGAGTAACCCCCACACCACTTCTCACCATTGAGTGCATCGCCTCCATACTATCCACACGATGTTTAAATCGGCACCCGTCTGGCAAAACTCGTGCGAAGAGCATTTCATTAAATGTGTCATCTTGCACTCCTATCCAATCCCAGTCTTTTCGGCTCATAGTCAGTAAACGATCAAAAGAAGCGTCATTCGCTGCATATATAGCGTACGCTACTTTACTCAATCGCTTACCTGCAAGATTCTCCGGAGGAGAGCGGGTAAATCGAATCGCTAAATCTGCATCGTTACGACTCAAGCTTAATTGAGATTGCGTACAAAATACACTCAACTCAATTCTAGGATTGCCGTTAAGAAATTTCCACACATACGGCGAAAGATATCCATTTAACAAAATATCTGTGCAGGTTATCCGTAAACTTCCAGTAAGTTGCTGGTCCTTACCGTATATTTTACGATCGATTTCAGAAAGATCATCTTCAACCTGCTGCACGATCTTTAATAAATCCATGCCAACAGCCGTTAATTCATAGCCGTGGCTATTGCGATCGAACAAGCGCACTTTAAGTTTTGTTTCCAATCCTTCCAAACGACGGGAAACCGTCGGTTGACTTACTTTTAATACTTTACTCGCGGCTGTTAATGATCGCTCTCGGGCGATAGCGAGAAAGTAACGGTGGTCATCCCAATTTATGCTCATTCATATAAGTATAACGACTATGCAAAAATACCGATAGCGTTTCAAAAACATTGAGGCTTTAATATACCTATAGTCAAGAACGAAACCAAATTGAGCACATCATGATTCCACGAAAAATCGTAAACACCCCTACTTTCGAAACGCTACAGGATAATTTTTCTGGTCGTATTTTTGTCTCTGGCGATAACCAGTATGACATTGAGCGACGGGTCCATAATGGCATGATAAACCGGCACCCAGCCGCAATCGTCCAGTGTATTAGTAACGCCGATGTGGTTGATGCTCTGGACTTTGCAATGAACAATGGCCTTGAAATCTCGATTCGAGGTGGTGGACATAATGTGGCAGGAAGAGCCGTTGCTGACGACGGACTAATGATTGACCTCAGCCAATGCAAAGGGATGTGGGTTGATCCCGTCAACCGGCGGATTCGAGCCCAAGCCGGATTAACATGGGCAGAGTTCAACCGTGAGACACAGATTCATGGTCTTGCTACAACAGGAGGCGCAGTCTCTAGCACCGGTATCGCAGGTCTGACGCTAGGTGGCGGCTTTGGATATCTGATGGGCAAATACGGCTATACCATCGATAACCTGTTATCAGCAGAAATGGTTAGGTTGAACGGTGACGTTGTCAACGCTTCTGAAACCGAAAATCAGGATTTGTTTTGGGCTCTTCGTGGAGGTGGTGGGAATTTCGGTGTGGTTACAGCTCTCGAATATCAATTGCACCCGGTTGGGCCGACCATTCAAGGTGGACTAATCGCATATCCCTATCAGGACGCGCGGAATATGCTTACCTTTTTTCGCCACCAATCGGTCGAACTAGAGGATGAATTTACTGTTGTTGCTGCTCTGACCCATGCCCGCGATGGATCGGGAGATAAGCTAGCCGCCATGCTGGCATGTCACTGCGGGGATAGCCAACGCGCAAACCAAGACATTGATAAGCTTAAGTCTTTTGGCACACCGGTAATCGATGCTATGGGTGAGCTAGCCTATAACGAACTCAATCAATTACTTGACCCCGGTGTTCCAAAGTTAGATCGATATTATTGGAAGTCGTGTTTTGTGGACCACTTTTGCGACGATGTAATATCCTTACTGCTCGAACGGTTTTCCAATAGTCCATCGCAAAAAAGTAAGTTCTTTATTGAACACTTTCATGGTGCTATTCTGAGGAAAAAATCTTCTGATACAGCGTTCCCACATCGAAGCGCCGGATACAGCATCCTTATGATTGCGCAATGGGAGCATGAATCTGAGAATGAGGAAAATATCCTCTGGGCGAAAGAAACGTTTGATTTGCTGCAGCCTTACACCCGTGATGGAGCATATAGCAACTATATGGATGACGACGACTATTCCATGCGCACACAACAAGCATTCGGAGAAAATTATAGTCGTTTACAAACCGTAAAAAACCAATATGATCCAGAAAATCGACTTCACCGAAACCTAAATATTCGCCCTTGTATAAAATAGATGTTCTGCGTTTTGTAATTGTTGCACCAACAAAAAAAGAAAACTTCGTTTTGAGCCTAAAATAACAGCTAACTCAGAAAATTATGTCGCTTCAAGAGCATTAAACCTACAGACAAGTTAGTGCGCAGTAGTCGATAATCAAGGTATCGGTATCCCAAGCAGTATCGTGGCGTTATCCCAAACTCGGTACCTTAATCAACACATTGATCACAAATGTCTAAATTCCAGATCCACTATGAAGCTGCAACAATTGAACTGTGCATGGGAGCTCGGTGATTAGTCTTCTCTTGCTCGGGTTTCTTTTAGGCATGCGCCATACGTTAGAGGCGGATCATCTAGCGGCTGTAGCATCAATAACCACACAGTCATTCTCAACAAAACAGGCTGTCAAACAAGGTGCGGTTTGGGGACTCGGGCATACCATAACCTTGTTTCTCTGCGGGTCTCTAGTATTGCTATTCGATCAAGTTGTTCCACTAACATTTGCCATGTTTCTGGAATTTGCCGTTGGACTGATGCTTTGCGGACTAGGTATCGATGTTCTTCATAGATTACACAAGAAGCGCGTGCATTTTCATGTGCACCATCATGCCGATTTAGGTCAACATTTCCATGCCCATTCGCATAGCAATAAAGAACATCATATAGAGTCCGCCCATCAACACCAACACAGTGATGGATTTCCACGAAGAACACTCATGATAGGCTTTATTCATGGCATTGCAGGATCTGCGGCGCTCATCGTGCTCACTCTACAAAGTGTTGATTCATACTTAACGGGGCTACTCTATATTGCGCTGTTTGGCGTTGGTTCCATACTCGGTATGGCTGCGCTCTCGGCTGTGGTGGCTATTCCGCTGCGTCATTCCGCAAAGGGACTTACCCGGCTTCATAACGCACTGCAATTAAGCATTGGCTGCATCACAATATTTATTGGCGCTGCACTCG
>Ga0213861_10003749_pt1 | contig 12518 bp, 11 predicted proteins | sample PICome_4_FD_160110 | JGI IMG/M metagenome (GOLD analysis project Ga0213861, IMG submission 160110) | Coastal seawater microbial communities near Pivers Island, North Carolina, United States - PICO131 | ecosystem: Environmental > Aquatic > Marine > Coastal | place: USA: North Carolina...
AAAACCCTCCTTCATCGGAAGATCCTCCTTCTCCTCCAACGGGACCCTACCCTGAAGATAACGCCACTGGCGTTTATACAGATGTCACAATTTTAAGTTGGAATGCTAACGGGGCTGCTGATGATTATAGAGTATTCTTAGGTACAGACCAAAATAATCTTTTCTTAAAAACAGTAGCCCCAATAACAGACAATTTTTATGATCCGGGTACTCTCGATGAAAACACACAGTATTTTTGGGTAGTAGAGTCTAATAACGAGTACGGAACTACTTCATCAAACGTATTTACCTTTACCACAAACGGCCCTGCTCCTTCAGCCCCAGGACCCCCCGTAAACATATCTCCTGAGGTTGGTAGTGTAGATGTAAGCACATCCCCGTATTTAATTTGGAAAGGATCAGAGGTTACATTAGATCAAGGCGCAGCATCAGCCTATGATGTTTTCTTCGACACTTCAGACAATTGGAATTCTTCTAACCCTCCAAGAATCGCTCAAGATGTTACAACAACTATTGTAGGCCCAGTAACTAATGCGGGATCTCCTCTTGAGTATTCAACAGAATATACTTGGAGAGTAGACGCCAAAAATATTAGTGGAGAAACCTCTAGTGGGGAATGGACTTTTACTACGGAAGATCCTCCCCTTCCCCCAGGAACGATAACAGTATTTATACCAGAAGCGAACGCTACTGGAGTAGATATTGGTCAAACTCTATCTTGGGAAGCTCCTACCTCTGGAGGCCCTATAGACGATTATAGAGTTTACTTTGCTACTGATGCTGAATGGGCGGGGGCGTCCAGTCTAGTAGCTACAGTTCCTGGTAACATTACTTCCTGGACACCATCAGAGGACTTGGAGTATGGCACTGTTTACAGGTGGTCTGTAATAACCAGAGGCCCTGGAGGATCGGGTATAGCCCCAGGTAGCCGAATATTCACTACTCAACCATTTCCCGATCCTCCGGGAGAAGTTACAGATAAAAGCCCGTCAGCAAACGAAGTTGACGTAAGTATTTATCAAAGCTTATCTTGGGAAGCTCCTACCTCTGGAGGACCCTTAGTAGATTATGCACTTTACTTTGATACTGTTGCTGACTGGAACCCAGGACCAGGACCAAACGATACGAATCCAGTAATACTTCCGTCAAACACAACGTCTTGGCAACCTCCAACTATGGACCTTAGCACTGTTTACAGGTGGGCTGTAGTAAGCCGTGGTCCTGAAGAAACTGCAAACCCAGGTAATACTATATTTACAACTGAAGACGGCATTGATCCACCAGGGACTCCTTCTGGGTTAACTCCTTCTGCAAATGCTACGGGAGTTGCTGCTAATCAAACGCTTTCTTGGGAGGTTGCGACTCCTGGTGGTCCCATAACTGAATACGATGTTTATTTAGGGACATCTGCCACGGGGCCGTCGCTGGTTTCTACTCAACAAACTCTTGTTTATACTCCTGAAGAAGACTTTGAATACTTAGGTGTTTATGTTTGGAAGATAGTAGCGAAAGGCCCCGGAGGACAGGCGGAAACTGCACTTAGCTACTTTACTGTAGAAGCAGAACCGGAACCACCTATTGACCCCCCTGGTTCAGTGACACAAGGAGCCCCGAACAACCAGAGTGATATTCCTATAAATGGTACTAGTCTTGTTTGGACTGCTGCTCCTGATGCAGAAGTATACGAGGTATTCTTTGACGCTTCTAGCCCAGCAAATACATCATTGAGTTCTAATATCACTGGAACTGTTGCAGGAGCCCGAGATCTTTCTTCAAACACAACATATTATTGGAGAGTAGATGCAAGTAATACAGCGGGTGTTACCACGGGAACTGAGTTTAGCTTTAGTACGGTCATTATATTAAATCCCCCCGATGCGGTAACTGAGGGATCTCCAAATAATGTAACAAACGTATCTATTGACCCTACTTTATCTTGGCGTGCCGCACAAGGAGCCCTAAGTTATAAGATATATCTTGACGAGGGCAGTGCGAACCCAGAAACATTAATCGGAACAACTACAGGAAATACTTCCTTACCTGTACCGAATAGCTTAGTAAACGATACATCCTATTCTTGGCGTGTAGATGCTGAAAACTCGGATGGAACAACTACAGGAACAGTTTTTACTTTCTCCACAATAGAACTTAACCCCCCAGGGCAGGTAACCACAGGTATACCTAATGGAGTTTTAGGCTATACAATAAATCCCACCCTTTCTTGGGAAGTTCCATCAACTGGAGGCCCAATAGCTAAATACAATGTTTACCTGGGCGTTAGTGGTGAGTCATTAAACTTGTTAGGATCTAACGCGGATACCTTCCTTAATGTCCTAGGATTAAACTATTCAACTGATTACATTTGGCGAGTTGATGCTTTAGGTCCTGACGGAACTACGCCGGGAACAGAGTTTAGCTTCACTACAATTGATCCTCCAACAAATGATCCTCCGAATCAAGTAGTAAACTTAAATCCGTTAAATAATTCTGAGGATGTATCTGTAAATTCTGTACTTATTTGGAGTGATGTAGAAAATATTACGGGCTATGACGTATACTTCGGTGCAACTCCAAGTCCTTCTTTAGTTTCTGAAAATCAACAAGAAAATTTCTTTATACCTGTAGACGCGGTAGCCTACGACGAAACTTTCTACTGGAGAGTTGATAGTAGAAACTCCGCTGGAATAACAGAAGGTGTTACTTGGAGTTTTACTACCGAATCTTCAATTGCTCCTCCCCCGCCTCCCCCGCCTCCCACGCCTCCGTCACCTGTTAGTGGAAACCGTAATTATGAAAAACGGGAAAGCGACATTAGAAAGAAAATCCTTCAAATGACTCAAGCTAAACAGAATATCTCTTTTGTTTACAGGGATTCTCTAAGAGCCATGATTTCTTCTTTCAATGATCTAGGTTACATTAGTGTAGAGGATGAGTATAAGGAAATTAAGTGCTTACATGCTAACGCAGAAAGAGCCATAGCAAAGCTAAAGGAAGAGGAAAATATTGTCTTACCTATAGTTACTATTTCTCAAACAACTACTGCTAATGATGACAGTAGAAGGCGTCAAGAGAGTATCCTTATTAATGAAAAGGTTTGGGATAAAGAAAAGAATAGAGCATTTAGAGTGCTCAGTTTAGCACCCAGAGCCGTAAATATTAGTTACCAAATAAACATTTGGTGTAAGTACATGGCAGATATGGATCAAGTTCTTGAGCAAATAAGACTTAAGTTCAACCCAGAGATGAACGTCTCAACTCAAGCTTCTACACTTGCTAAGGCTTACTTGGATACGGAGGAAGATATTGGATCCGTAACAGCAGGGGATAAGGAAGATAGAATAATAAAGAAAACATTTAATGTTGTCTTTAGAACCTATGTTCCTAACCCCAAGTTCTTAGTTACCTCTACAGGGAAGATAGAAGAATATAAAACAGAAACGGAGTTCCTTTAATGCCTAGACCCCCAGTAACAGCAGGTTCTTTTGCTACTTGTGGACATGTTGCCACGGGGTTGCCTAGGGTTTTAATAGAAAACAGGCCAGCATCTGTTATCGGAGCTTCTTTTGCTGGAGGACCTATCATTGGTCCTGGGTCTCCTCAGGTCTTGGTAGAAGGTATTCCTATAAGTGTCGTTGGAGACATAGTAACTCCACACGGCGAGTTCGCGCATCAGCTACCTACTATGACTACCTTTGTAACGAGAGTTATTGTTCCATAAAAAAAAGTAGCAAAAAACCTTCGGTTAAAGTCTACATAATAAGGAAGGTAAAGAAATGAAAGTAGTAAAAAACGATAGTCTGCAATCATTTACAGTTCACTTTAGAACAGAAAAAGGTGTTACTGCTAAATGGTTACAGCCGGGGGAAAGTATAGTAGTTCCTGCTAGTTATATCACGGAACAAATTAAAACTTTACATCGGCGTAGGATGTTTAAAATTTCCAACGCCTAAGGAGATAAATTATGCCAAATTACTTAAGCCCAGGTGTTTACACAATAGAAAAGGACTTCTCGCAGTTCACTCCATCAATTAATACTTCTGTTGTGGGTATAGTTGGTTTTGCTTCTAAAGGACCTATAAACAAAGCAACTCTAATCACTACACAGGAGTCTTTAATTAGTACCTTCGGAGAACCTTCTGAGGCTATTAATGGTCAAGCCCTTGAGGGAGCACTAGAAATTCTGGAGCAAACAAATGTTGTATACTTTATTCGGTGCGCCGAGGATGCGCTGGACGCTTCCGCTGCTCTTTCTGTTGGCACTTGCCCAGCCATCGCAGTTTCTGGCGGTGCAACCAACGCTGTTGATAGGTGGGGCGTTGAAAGACCCATCACCTTTAGAATTCAAGTGAAAGATTCTCAAGGCGTTAGCAAATTTGTAGATAATGATGGACAAGGAAGGGACTTCACCGTAAACGCAAGCACTGCAAGATCACAGTCAGCCGCGCTACGCTCGGTTATCGGCGGTGCTCTAGATTCCGATGTTGTAGGCGTGTTTGATGATGGGTCGTTTGATTCCAACTTAGGTCTTTCTGGCGCTATCGTCGGTGGATTCGCTGGTTCGGGTGCTTCTCTCCACGTTTCTGCTTGTTCTGGCATTAGCTTTAATGCAGCTAGTGGCGTTTCCGCACTAAGATTGATGTCTCCTAATACTGCTAGTGTTAATTACGGTATTTCCGGCGAGTTTGCTTCAGCTATTAATGTTGGAGGTGGTCAATATCTGGATACAGGAACAAACTCAATAGCTTACTTAGTTGAGTCCCTTAATCCTGGTGCAGGATACAACGGAGGAACGCGAAGTAACGGAGATACTAGCGGAAACTCAATTACTGTAGACTCAGTAGGATCTCAGAACTTTGTTATAAGAGTTAATGACGCTGGAGTAGCACTAGAAACCTTTAAGGCAAGTTTAGTTGCTTCCGGGGCTTTCTTAGAAGAGGTTATTAACACTGGAGAAACAAACGTAGTCTCTAGAATAATAAAAGGTAATATTGTTAAAGATGGGACAGATGCGACAGTATCCGCTCTTTCTAGATTCTCAAACCTTCTTCAAAGTTTAGTTCCGGGTCCGTTCACTTCAACATTCCGCTACGCAAGTGTGGCCGGAGGTGAGATAGATACTACGGATACGGTTACTGGTGGAGGCGATTTGGGGGAAGGTGAAACAGGAGGCAGGTTCAACAAGTTGATAGGCTTAGCTGCTCAGAACCTTGTTGGAGGCTCTAACGGTATTCCTTCTACTGAAGAGAATCGGGCTGCGGTTCTTATTGGTAGTGAAGCCCAAGAGCCCAAAACTGGAATGCAATCTCTCAACGATGATACGATCAACGTAGGCATTGCACTCGTCCCTGGCATCCAAACTCAATCGGTACAAAATGCTCTCATCACATTAGCAGAAGTTACTCAAGATTTCCTTGCTCTTGTATCTCCTCCTTACGCTGTGGGAACTGTTCAAGATGCGATTGATTGGAGTAACGGACAGGCTGCGAGTACAGACTCAAGGACTGTTCCAATTAACAGTTCTTATGCGGCCATTCACTGGCCTTGGGTAAAAGTCTTTAGTACCTTTGACGGAGTTGACCGATGGTATGATCCGTCTATCTTCGCTGCAAGGCAAATGGCTTTCACTGATGGAATAGGTGAGACTTGGTTTGCTCCTGCTGGTTATCGACGAGGAAGACTTACAAAGCCTACGGAGACAGAGCTTAAGTTAAGCCAAGGCGATAGAGATAGTCTGTACAGCGGCGGGAATGTAATTAACCCCATCGTTGCCTTCCCTCAGCAAGGGCTAACTGTCTTTGGTCAGAGAACTGCACAAAGAACAGCTTCTGCTGTAGATAGAATTAACATAAGAAGACTAATGATATTCATCAAGAAGTCGATCCTAGCTACCACTCAAAGATTTGTCTTTGAGCCTAACGATGAGTTCACATGGGAGCAAGTTGAAGCAGCAGTCAACCCTTTCCTAGATGACATTAAGAGAAAACGGGGCCTCACAGAATTCCGAGTTGTTTGCGATGAAACCACAAACACTCCTCTGCGGGTAGATAGAAATGAGCTTTGGACAAAAGTTCTACTCAGACCAACAAAGACAGCGGAAATCATTGTGTTTGAGATTAACCTAACAAATCAATCCGCTGATTTAGGAACCCTATAAGGAGAATATAAATGGCAAACCAAGGATATTATAAAACGAAAAGAACTTTTGAACCAGGGAGTGAGCTTCCTCTCGTTTCTAATGATTTAGATTCAGTGAGGGCGTATCAATTTGAAGTAATCTTTAAAGATATTCAAATTCCTTTTGGCGACAATATTAATGTTCAAGACCTTACTTTAGCAGCAAAGAGAGTTTCTGGTTTAGCTACTAGAAACGAATTCATCACTGTAGATAGAGTAAACGACAAACTTTACTACCCAGGCAAGGTGACTAACGAAGATCTTCAAATCGAGTTTGATAACCTTTATTTAAAAGATACTGCGGGTGATCTTTACAGATACTTCAAAACTATTTACGATCCTATTACAGGAGAAATGACAAAGTTTTCTCGTCCAGGCGGCACTTCGGGAAGTGCATTTAAGACTGCTCAAATTTCTGTAATTGAGTTAGATAACACTATGACTCCCCATGCAACAACGAATGTTTATGGTGCTTTCCCTATTTCTTGGGCAGCGTCCGAATTTAACTATGCTACCAACGATTTTCACACGTTAACGATGACACTGAAGTACGACTTCCTTGATCGTCCTGAAGCATTTTACAGAAGCGGAAACGTATCTATAGTGGATACTAGACAGCCTAACGAGTGATTTTTTAAAAACAAACTAAGTAGGTTTTAGCCCCGTCCTTTATCTGTGTGGGCGGGGCTATTTTTTTCTTCTATAATATACTATGGATTACTTCTCTGAATTATTAGAGAGCTATAGCAAGCTCAAGAAAAGAAAGTATAAATTAACTTTCCTGTCGGAAGAGGCTATGGATATAGGAAAAGCTAAAGGTATTGTTAAGAGGGGCATGGCAGGGGCTACTTCACACGATACTGCGAAAACTGCTCCCCCCTTAACTTATGATGACGGGAGCCCTACAAAGGTAAAAACTTTTTATAAAGACACAGCACAAGGAAAAGTAGTTTATTTATCCTTCACTCCTGTAGGACAAAAACAAGCAACCCTAATGAAGGCTAGTGTGGAGGGAAAAGATGTCCCAAAAGCCATAGAAGCCGCTGCGGCTGTTTTAGTTGAAAAGCCAGAAACAGGGGGGACTAAAGGCGAAGGAGAGACTACAGACCAAATGCGTATGGATGCCGAGCTTGCAGAGAAGCAAGCTCAAGCCCAAGCTGAAGAAGCAAGACGAACGATTGACGGTAGTTTAGCTGAGTACGCAGAGGAGTGGTTAGGTAGTGGGGGCCGACTTAACAAAGGACTAAAAAAACTTCAAGAGTATATAAAGCAGGGTTTGATAAAAAAGTTACCTGGGCAATTGGATTACTTAGTTTTTGCTTATGGTAATAGCGAAAATTATGGTGGGTTTATTCGTCAAATGGTTGGAGGTAAAGCCACTAAGTTTGAGGGAGAAGGAGAAAAAGCAAAAGCTACGCAAGTAGAAAAACGGTTCAGCGCCGCAGAGTTTGATATTTTTGCTAAGAACTTTACAGATGTCATTACCTGTCATGACAAAACAAAGGGCTCAGAGGAAGCGAAAGAATTTTGCGCTGAAGTTACTAGTAAAGTAGGTATTTATAAAAACAAGCCAGTCATTTTTGGTGTAGACGAAAGCGAAGCAGTGGTCTTGCCTTCCAAAGACTGGGCAATGGACGCCGCGTTCAAAAAAATTACGGAGACTTGTTTTGATGGAGACGAAGGTGCGTTTGAAGAAGCACTAAGAAAAGGTCCTAAAAGAGAAGTCTCTAAGTCTGGCTTGAACTCAGCGAAAGGTATCATTTTCGAGAACACTGTTGTTTTAGGAATTAATCTAGTGGGAGCTAGTACGGACAAAATGCGAGCTTCAGCTAGAGATCTTTTTGAATCAGCAATAAGTAAAATGAATACTGAGATGAGGAAAAAAGTATTGACAGAGTTTGGTGTAGAGGAAAACGAAGCGCAAGAACTTTTAGCGTTTGATGATCAAGAACAAACTAAATTTTTTCTTGATCTGTTTGATTCAAACAAAAAATTCACAAAATATGTTGCGGCTGATTTACAACGATGTGCAGGGTTCTATAAAGGTATAACTAAAGGTAACACAACGGCAGAGGTTACAGGTGGTGGCAAGGCGGCAGGGGGACACAGAGACGACGTTCAAATCTCCTATGAGAGCGAGGAGAGCGCAGCAGCGGCGGGAAAGGCTATGGACAAAGGAACTGGTTTAGGTGCTTTAATACCTACACTAAAAAATGGTGTATATAAGTTAATGATTGGGTGCAAAAGATATATTGATCGCTTCAGTGCAAAGACTGGCGAAGTTAATAGTGTTAACCAAATGATGATAAATATGAACCCCCTTTCAGATAGTGACAGTAACTACGATGTTGACGGGATGCGTCCGAGGATTGCTAAAGAATTGTTTGGTTGGGACGGTACGGATATAGGCTTTGATAATGTGCAAGATCAATGGGACGCAGCCTACAAGTATCATGCAAACATAGAAGCAAAAAACGAAAAAATTACTAGGTCTATAACACAAGACAATATTTTTGTCGCTAAAGGTAAAATACAGGTAGAAAGCCCAAAAAAGAAAGCTCAGGAACTGCTTGACAAACTTAGCAAATCAATAGGGTATGGTAAGTTTGAAGAATCTGCGTTGAAGGATTATCTTTACGAAAAAGAAGGCGTCGGAGTCACCCTGAAGGATTTCTCCGACACTCCGCTAGGTAAAGAAAACTCAAAACGGCTTGCAGAAGTATTAACTAGGATGAATAGAATTAGCACTTTTGAAAGAGACTTAAAATCAAAAGACAAAAATAAAAGAGACACAGCAAAGAAAGCCGCTTGTCTAATGATGTACTCTACTGGGGGTAACGTAGAGGATTTAGGTCAACTCTTAGCTACAGACGAAAAAGGAGCTAGTCTTATATCACAAACAGGATTAATTAAAGCCATAGCTGAAACAGACTTAGACGATTTAGACGTTTCCATAGCTGGTACATTCGGTATAGAGCTTGACGCGGGTGACGATAAAGTCTTCAAAATAAATCAAGAAAGGAATTCAGGAAAGAAGGACGAAGGCAACCCAGAAAAAGAAAGGAAAATAGATACAAGGTTTTCGGGAGAAATACCTGCTAAGACCTTTGCAAAGCATGGTCGATCATTTGGGAATAAAAAACAGAAACTAAATAACTCTATAGAGCATATACTAACTGGACAAATAAAGCTTTTAGAAGCATTCCTTAATCAAACCAGTGATAGTCTTCCTCTTTAAGTAAATCTTCTAAGTAATATACCCTATATTTATTTTCTCCTTTGTGAAGCTCTATATATTTATCACTTGAGTATGTTATATAAAAGGGTACGATTGCCAAGGTTTTCTGTCTATCTTGTTTAAATATTACCATCGGCTCTTTATGGCAGAAAGATGAATCTTTTTCGCATTGATGAATAAATTTCCAAAAGTCGGATCTATAATTAAAAAGACTATAGAGGTTCTCTTTATTATATCCCTTCTTGCATTCTATGCAGTAGCGGAAATTTTCTGGGGTAATTAAATCTCCATAGATCTTTAAATGCGAAGGTAAATTATGTGTTGTAGCGAAAGCTCCTGACCCAGGGGTTCTAGAAAATTCTTTGGTGCCAAACCGTTTGTTTAGTATTGAAGATATTTGCCTTTCAAAGGTACTACCTTTTGCTCTACTGTTAACCTTCTTTTTTTTCTTTAAGTTAGAAATATCGTAATTGTCGTTCATGTTTAGAAACCTCAACCTATTATAGTGTAATGGATACTCAAAAAGAAAGTATCAAATTAGATATACAAACCTGGAGATTCCGCGTAGATCAGCGGAGTAGAAATAGAATGAAAATACAGATCAAATTATCAAAAGACGAAGCAGAAGCGTTTAAAAACTTCACTAACGTAGTCAAGCCAGAAGAGATCAGCGATGATGATTTCATGAAGACTATCTTTGTTACTGGATGTGAGGCTTTAAACCAACAACTATCTCAGATGGTACAGCAGTATGCTCAGGCCAATCAGGAAGAGTTAGCTTCTTCAGGCATCACCGTAGTCGAGGGAGATGATGGCAGCGTAAAGCTAGTTGATTCTGATTCCGTTGATGCTGTTGAAGAAGCATGAAATATAGTTTACAGTTCCTTAGAAAGGAAAACGATTTAAACAAAATACTTTCTCAACAAAAAGCAAGCAAAACAAACATGAGTATTTTGTTTGTTTCCGAGTGGGACAGGTGGTGTCAAAATTTAACCTATGAGCTTAAGAAAAAGTATGATGGGGTAGATGATGGAGAGAAGCTGTATATTGTAAACAGCTTTGACATGCCACACAGTTTTGTAATCTATGGCAGCACTAAGGTGCCGCACTTAGTTAAGTTAAAGAAGGGGAAGGTTAGATCTGAGTTCTACTTACCTAATATATACAAGCAATTAAAAGTCTAAGTTACCTTTGTGAATGTCGATGTAATTTTCGATCTTCTGCTTGTATTTTTTCTCTCTGGTGTACATAAGCTTGAGTTGGTTTAGAATTACCGTCGTAAAGTAATTGAACGCGGTGCCCTTCTTGGGCTTGAAATTCTTGACCGTCTTGAGCACCAGAGCAAAGCATTCCTGCTTGGCATCGTTGGGATCCACTTCAAACTTGAAGGACTCGACGATGTTTTTTATTAGAAGTTCGAAGACAGAAACCAGATCTTCTTCGTGTGTTTTCGGATCATCTTTGTATAATAGGATGATTCTCTCAAACTCGTCATTGTCTATATACTTATTTCCCATACCTTATAATAGTATGTTTGACCTCAACAAATTGTATGCTGGCAGCAATATGGCTGGTGGTGACCCTAGATGTGAGGGGTGTAGTATCCTTTGTAAAGACAAAGCTGTACACTCACACATGGACCACGAAGACATGGAGCAGTGCGATACTCTGTTCCTTTCCGACTCACTCAGCTTCATTCACGGCTCACCTAAAGCCTTCAACCATAAGGAGATGAGCTTGCTTCAGGACACCTACCCCGCTAAGTTTGCAGTAGCGGCTTCGGTCAAGTGTACTGAGGTGAAGGAAGCAGACATGAAGACTGACGACATTAAGATTTGTCGCCAGCACATTCAAGCAACCATTGACACAATCAAGCCTCGCTTAGTGTTTGCCTGTGGCAACCTTGCGATGAAGATGATTCTACGGAAGAGCGGTATCACAAACAAGCGAGGGAAAGCCTTCGAGTTTGAGAGCGAAGAGGGTCACAAGTGTACTGTGATTCCGATCTTCCACCCTTACGCCTGTATCAAGGAGCCGAAGAACCTCTCCCTATTCCAGACGGATATTAAGAATGCTCATGAGATGTATATTCTTAACCGTCGTAGGGAAGGGGACTTCAAGTACAAGGCGATCATGAACTACGAGGACCTAGAAGATCTGACTGAGATGTTGAAGAATACCTCTGAGACTTTGGCGATTGATACGGAGACGACGGGCCTTAACTTCCTCAAGGATAAGCTCATGACCCTTTCCATCTCCAGCAAATACATGACTTGGGTTATCCCCCTTGACCATAAGGACAGCCCATTCAAGAAGGGCACGGAAGACTATGCTGATGTGTGGTTTTGTATTCGTGCGATCATGTCCAATCCCAAGAACAAAAAAGTATTCCATAATGCTAAGTTCGACCTGAAGTTTTTGCTATCATACGGCATCACGGTCGAGAACGTATGGGACACTAAGATCATGCACCACCTGCTTGATGAGAACATGCCCAAGGGCCTGATGGACCTTACCAAACTTTACTTTGCCTCTGAACTGGAGAACCTATGACACTAGAAGAAATGAAGGCTGAATTTGAAGAAGCCGAGGCTGATTACATTAGGCTTAAAGAGGAGCACGCTGAAGCGCATTTGAATTTCGCAAGGATTGATTTCGAGCATCGTAAAGCCATGAAGCGTTACTTCTCTGCTCGATATAACTATGACAAGGCCAAAGACGGCATCTTCCTGGATATCTAATGCTTACTATTGATAATCCGTCCAGATTTGACTGGGCTAACATGGACCTAGGTGAGTGCATGGAGGGTAACGCTATGGACACCCACTTCACACTCAAGCTATTCGACCTGATCGTAGACCGTTTGGAAGACAATACGATGAATCTCCTGAAGCACGTTGTGATGCCCAGCCTATCCAACTTCGCAGAGATGGAGTGGGAGGGTCTGATTGTTGATCAAGACGCCTTGGATAGAGTAGGTCACCAGCTATCGTCCAAGAACATGGACAGAGAAGATGGTCTGTACACTTGCAAGGGGGTTACTACAAAAGATAACGTATCTTCTAACGCAGATCTGTGCGAGATTCTGTATACTAGAGAGGGTGGC
>Ga0213861_10003759_pt1 | contig 12505 bp, 10 predicted proteins | sample PICome_4_FD_160110 | JGI IMG/M metagenome (GOLD analysis project Ga0213861, IMG submission 160110) | Coastal seawater microbial communities near Pivers Island, North Carolina, United States - PICO131 | ecosystem: Environmental > Aquatic > Marine > Coastal | place: USA: North Carolina...
AAAGTACAGATGCAGCAGTTCAAATTGAACCAAAAATTGACTTCTCACTAGAGGAAAGCATGGAGTTTATTCAAGTGGACGAATACTTAGAGATTACACCTGAATCATTACGAATGAGAAAGATTGGGTATGGTGAAAACAAGCGCGGATATTAGTTTATTTCCTTGATTTTTATGTTTTTATAAAACACAAATTCTGTGTTAGCCTAATTACGATTGCCCTGTTTGATCTAATCATATTGCAATAATTTTTATATCTTCTTGTCTTTAAAACTCACAAAATGAAAAACACTCTTTATATCTTTCTTTTGCTGGCTTCTTTTTCTCTTGGAGCCCAAAATGACATAGTAAAAAAAATTGTAGATGAAGCTAATAACAATTCTCAACTAGAAGTTTTAGCTCATGAATTATTGGATGTTGTTGGTCCAAGGCTAACTGGAACACCTCAAATGAAAAATGCTGGGGAATGGGCCTTACAAAGATATGCAGGCTGGGGAATCGACGCTAGAATCCACGAGTTTGGAGAATGGCAAGGATGGGAAAGAGGGGTTACACACGTAGACCTAGTCTCTCCAAGAATTAGAACTCTTTCTGGAATGCAGTTGGCTTACAGCCCTTCTACTTCTCAAGAGGGAATAACAGCTGGATTAGCAGTAATTCCTGAAGTAAATAATAAAGAAGAGTTTAATGCCTGGCTAAAAACAATTAAGGGAAAGTTTGTTTTAAGCAGTATGAACCAGGTAACGGGAAGGCCTGAATATAACTGGGAAAAATTTGCTACCCCAGAGTCTTTTGAAAAAATGAAAAAAGACAAAGTTGAGGCTTCAAGAAAATGGAATGCCAATTATAGAAAAATGGGTGTTAATAGAAGAAACATAATAAAAACGCTTGAAGAAGCAGGAGCGGCAGGAATTCTGTCAAGTTATTGGGCAGGAGGATTTGGTGCAAATAGAATTTTCAGCGCTGGCACAAAAACAATCCCAAATATTGACTTAAGACTGGAGGATTATTCTATGTTGTATCGAATGGTTAAAAGTGGGGCTGGTCCTGAAATAAGAGTTGTTTCGACATCAAAAGACCTGGGTGTTGTTCCTACGTTTAACGCACTGGCTGAAATAAGAGGGGTTGAAAAGCCAGATGAATACGTGATTTTATCAGCCCACTTTGATTCCTGGGATGGGGCAACTGGAGCAACCGATAACGGAACTGGAACTATTGTGATGATGGAGACAATGAGAATATTAAAGGCTATTTACCCAAACCCAAAAAGAACAATTCTGGTTGGTCACTGGGGATTTGAAGAAGGTGGATTAAATGGTTCGAGAGCATTTGTTGAAGATTTTCCTGAAATCGTTGATAACACTCAAGCTCTATTTAATCAAGATAACGGAACAGGAAGGGTTGTTAATATTAGCGGTCAAGGATTTTTGAATGCTTATGAATATGTTTCTAGATGGATGTTCCCCGTTCCAGGTGAAATAAAAAAACACATTAAAACTGATTTTCCAGGAATGCCTGGCGGTGGAGGTAGTGACTATGCTTCATTTGTAGCGGCTGGTGTACCTGCATTTAGCCTCTCCTCTCTTGATTGGTCATACAGAGATTATACCTGGCACACGAACATAGATACTTATGATAAAATAATTTTTGATGATGTAAGAAGCAATGTGATTTTAACCGCAATCCTTACCTATATGGCAAGCGAAGATGAAAGTAAGGCGTCAAGAGAAAAAAGAGTAATGCCTGTAAGCCCAAGAACTGGAAAACAAGCGGTTTGGCCTAAAAAAAGAGCGCCAAGACGAAGCGCGCCAAATAATTAATTTAAATTTAAACATATGATATCAAACCGTGATTTAGTTGAGAAAACAAAACCTGTTTTAAAAGATTTTTATTTACAAGTTTTTGCCTGTTTGTTCTTGGCTTCAGCTTTACCTCAAATAGTGCTTTCGTTATCCCCAACAAATGTACTTTTAAACTTAGTAGTTGTTTGTGTCTCTGGCTATATTCAGGTTGGAATAGCATTATATTGTCTTGAAATTTATAAAGGAAAAGAAGTTAATTTGTCAATGATATTCAGTCGATTTAATGGCTATAAGCCTATTATTTTTATTCTTCTTTACAGTCTTATTGTTGTCCTTGGGTTAATCTTGCTTGTTGTGCCGGGAATAATTTTAGGATTAATGTATTCGCAGGTCTTTTTTATCCTTGCGGATGATCCAGATGTTGGGGTAATTGAAGCTTTTAATATGAGTAGTAAGATGATGAAAAATAATATGTGGCAGCTTTTCATGCTTAATCTTGAGGCTATTCTTTATTTCATAGCAGGAGTCTTTACTTTATTTATTTGGTGGATTTGGTTAATCCCTAGATATTCAGTTGCATATGCCGGGTTTTATGAAGCGCTAAAAATGAATAGCTAATATGGCTCATAAACTGTTTCTCTTTTTATTTCTAATTCCTGGTCTTTCTTCAGCACAAACTAACCTAAATGATTCCTATGAAATCATCTATTATGGAAAAGACACCTTTCTTCTTGAGGGAACTATTGTTCACGACTCTCTTAAAGAAAACACCTTTGATAGGCTTCCTCTTTCTTATAAAAGCATAGTTAGACCTCCTGTATGGGATTTGTCAAAAAACTCTGCGGGGATGTCAATAAGGTTTCTTACTAATTCTTCTAGAATAAGCATTAAGTGGGAGGTGTTAAACAACTTTACAATGAATCATATGGCGGAGTCTGGGATTAAGGGGGTTGATTTATATTTCAAGAATAAGGGTGCTTGGCAATACCTTAGTACTGGTTTGCCTACAGGCTTTCAAAATGAGTCTACCGTAATTTCTAATATGGATTCTGAAATGAGAGAGTTTAAAATATTTTTACCCCTTTATGATGGTGTTGTAAATATTGAAGTTGGAATTGATCCTGGAAGTATTATTAAGAAGGGTTTAAAAAACAAGAAGAAGGAGATAATCTTTTATGGAACCAGTATAACCCAAGGGGGGTGTGCCTCTAGGCCAGGAATGGCACACACCAACATTATGTCTAGAAGGCTCGACAGAGATGTTGTAAACTTTGGATTTAGCGGAAATGGCAGAATGGAAACTCCAATAGCTCAAATTATATCTGAATCTGACCCTCTATTGTATGTTATAGAGTGTCTGCCCAATATGTTTCCTCCTGAAAGCGTTACAGACAAAACAATTCCCTTGATAGATACAATAAGAAAGAATAATGCTGATGCTCCTATTGTTCTGGTTGACTTGTTTGGCTCAACAGCTTCGGTGCTTGACAAGGAGGGTGAAAAATCTGCTAAAAAAATTAACTCAGATTTAAGGACTGAATATGAAAAGATGATTAACCTTGGGTATAGTAATATTTTTTATATCGATAGTAAAAACGCTACGGGTATAGACAATGAAGGTACAGTTGATGGGGTTCATTTTACAGACTTAGGTTTTATACGATATGCCGATTTTTTAATTGACAGGCTAGGCCGTCTTGGATTAATAAATAATTAAACGCTTAATTGTTTTTTCAATTGCTGTCTTTTATCTCCTCTACTACACGAAGTCCTGACTCTATTGCTCCATTCATTGAGGCTCTCTGAATTGCCGTGTGTTCCCCAGCAAAGAAAATAGGCCCTTCTGGTTTAGCTAATATCTCTCTAAAACTCAGCTGTCCAACAGCATCAAAAGAATAGCTAGCCTTAGCCCATGGGTCTTCATTCCAATATTTCACAACTCCTTTTTCCCAAAAATTTTGACTTTCTCTCCATATATTTTTACATGTACTTTTAGCTATCTCAAGTCTTTTACTATTATCAAGTTTTCCAAGTTTTATTGCGTCTTCTCCTGAAGTAAAGCTAAGGAGTATTCCTCTTGGGCCTGGTTGATCAATTGAGAAATGATAAATCCTTCTAAGCGGGGTGTCTGTAAATACTCGTTGTCCAATAGATTTTTTGTTTCCCCAAAATCTTTCTTTATACTGCATTGCAATTTTCATTGCATGTCCATATTGTTGATCTTTTATACACTTCATCTTTTCTGGAGAAAAACCAGGGTTGATGTTTATGTTTTTTAGTATCGTGGTGGGTATCGCAAGCACACATTTTTTTGCTGAGATTTGTATTGGTTTTTGATTCTCATTAACAGTTACGGTTACACCATTAGAATCATAGTTAAGACTTTGCAGCGGCCTGTTGTAAAGAATCTTTGTGCCTAATTTTTTTGCAAACGTTTTTGGTAGCTGATCATTTCCCCCGAATATTCTTCCTTCAACTGTGTTTTCGCTAAAACTTGATGTTCTAGTGTTTGACAGCACCATTTGCAATGCAGACATTTTTGATGGAAGTGTTGTCTCTTCAGTTGCATTTGCATATGTATATAAATCTATAATATCTTGTGTCGCACCCCCCTCCTTTAAAATGTCTTCGACGGATCTCGTGTCTAGTGCTTGAACCTCTGGAGAGCTTAACCCTTTTTGTTTGACTAGGTCGATCCACTTTTGTATGTATTTAGCTTCCTGACCAAAAAGCTTGCCTTCTTGAGACCCTTTATAGGGAAGGGTTTCTTTTCCTGACTTTAATCCCTCAATTGACAGCCTCTGTCCTTTTACGTATACACCATCATACTGTTTTGCAGGCAAAACATTTAAACCAAACATTTTGCAGTATTTATGAATGTATGTATCTGAGCTATCTACATATTCCGCCCCCATTTCCGAATATAAGTTATCAGAAAATGTTGTTCTATGTGTGGAGATTCTGCCTCCAGGGCGAGAACTAGCTTCAATCAACAGAACATTATATCCTGCCCTGTCTAACTCATAAGCACATGAAAGGCCAGCTAGACCAGCTCCAATTACAATTATTCTTTTTTCATCAGTTGAATTTTTAAAAGTTGATGGAGTCAACAAAGGATAAAGTGAAAACATAGAGGTCGTTAAACCTGTCTTCTTAATAAATGTTCTTCGTGATAATTGGTTGTTGTCTTTTTTTGCCATCCTTACTAAGATAGTTTAAAACGTCTAGTTTTAGTAGCTTGTAGGCATGAAAAACAAAAACCCTTAGAGTCATGGACTTAGAAGGTTTAAGGCTTTATAACTCAACTTCATTATTCAGGTTTAATAATAAGATAAACTTTAATACTTCTCAGCTCTAAAAAAGAAAGAAACACTAATTAAAAAGATTGTTTTTTAAGAGTATTAAATCCACGTCATTTTCTTCCCAGGTTTTTTGAAACTCATTAGGCACAGGGCTAAATGTGTAAGTAAATGAGCTTATAAGTATGTCAATGTCTCCATCTTTATCAATATCTCCTTTATCTAAAAGAAACCATCTGCCAAAATTCACATCTTCAATAATGTTTTCTTTAAAATTAAATCCCCCTAGGTTTTCTAAATAAATAAAAGCCATTTCAGGATGGTTTTCATAATCTGGAAATGTAGACACCAACGCAATATCAATGTCATTATCTTGATCAAAATCTTCAGTTACTAATCGTGTTGCTCCATTAAGTTGGTAAAAAAATACTTCCTTAAAATTTCCATATCCATCGTTAAGTGAAATTCTCATACCGTGATATGGCTTTTGAGTGTATGTCAAATCAGCATTGTCACCATTAGCAGTAATCAAGTCTAAATCTCCGTCACCATCAAAATCCATCATTTCAAACCAACTTGAACCATAATTAGGTTGATATCGCATTAAATATTCTGGTTTAAAGTCACCATTTTTTTGTTGAATAAAGCTAACAATTGCTTCATCTCCTTGAGCTACTAAACTTACTAAATCCATCATGCCGTCGTTGTTAACATCATGCATTTGAGTCTGAATTGCTCCTGGGTTTGGCCATAATAACTGTGAAGTGGCATCTGAATTTATTTTGCTTATGCTTCCCGTGAGATGGCCAAATTCTGAAATTATATGTTCAATTGATCCATCATTATTAAGGTCTTGAGATAATGTGTGAACAGGTCGATGGAGTTCCTTTGCAATTAATTCTTTTTCTTGATTTTCCCTTTGAATCCAGAGTTTACCAAGTCTTTGCTCCGTTGGATCTAATTTTCCAATTTCTGTAAAAACTTCATTTCCATTTTTTAACTTTTGATACCACACTATGGCATTCTCAAATCTTTTATACTCAGTGCTCTGATTTGATTTAAAATTATATGTATAAAATCCTCCGAAAAGATCTGCATAATACAACACGTCATTTTGAAAAGACAAAAAAGTGATGAAAGTGCCAGGACTATTATCCAAGTTTATTTTTTTAGGTGTAAAAGCGTCAAGGTTATAGAATTGATGTTCACTTCGTTGATAATTATCAATCTTATCAGGTGCGTTTTGAATTATATATTCTTTTAATTGCTCCCATTGTTCTCTAGTAACAACTTGATTCTTTGTATAATATTCTGACTCGATTACAGCATCTATTTCATTAATATTCATACCTTTTAATGGGTTATAACCAGGCTCCAAGATGCCCATTTTTGCACCTAATTCAGGAAAAAATTTAGCCCAAAGATTCTTAGGGAGCACATCAACTGTAGGAGCTACATGGCACAAAGCACACTTTTGAGCAAACAAATCTTTAGAATTTAAAACAACTGGATTAGGTTTTTGATTACATGAGCTTAAAAAAGACAATAAAAAGCTCAACAAAAAAAATTGTGAATATCTGTTCATTAAAGTAGGTTAAGGATTGTAAGATAAAAATTTGACCTTATCAGTTTTGATAAGTTTTTTAAGAGCTGAAAGTTATTGTTTATAACATTATAAGGAGGGCTTATAAAAATGTTTTTAAACAACCTGTTTTTAGGCTTTGTTGCCAAATAAGTATTAAAAAAACCGCAGCTATATGTAAAAATATAATTACGGTTTTTCTGGGTGGTCCCACCTGGACTCGAACCAGGGACCAAATGATTATGAGTCATCTACTCTAACCAACTGAGCTATAGGACCGGTTTGGCGGCAAATATACAATTTCACAATGTTTTTATAAAACTTAAATTGAAATATTGTTTTTTATTTCTAGTACTTTTGAAAAATGGAAACGCAAAGACAAAAAAAAATTTCTTCTCTTATACAAAAAGAGGTAGCAAATTTAATTAGCGCAGACTTAAGAAGAGGAGGGGCAAAGAATCTTATTATTTCTGTAACACAGGCGCGTGTTTCTCCTGATCTTTCATTGTGTAAAATTTATTTGAGTATTTTTCCAAGCGAAGTTTCCTCTGAAAATCTGTCGTTAATTAAAAGTAATGCTCCCAGGATAAAGCATGATCTTTCCGGCGTTCTTAAAAATCATCTTAGAAAGGTTCCTGAGCTTGCTTTTTTTTTAGATGATTCTTTAGATTATATCGACTCGGTTGAAGACTCTATTCAAAATCCTGATAATCCAATTATAGGGTGATTTTTAAATCTTACATATATAGGCTTGCGGTTCGTTATTTTTTTTCAAAAGACTCTAAGACAGTTGTAAACAGAATTAATGGTTTTGCTTTTATAATGATCGTTGCAGCTTCTGCTGTTTTGCTTATTGTGCTTAGCGCTTTTGCTGGACTTAAGGCTTTTGGTTTAGCTTACACAAACTCTTTTGACCCAGACCTAAAGATTGTTCCTGAAACCGGGAGTTACTTTGTTTTAAAAGATGAGGATTTAGATAAAATTAGAGGTTATGATTTTGTAAAAAAGGCATCTCCTGTAATAGAGGAAAAAGTTGTCCTTTCAAATGAGTTGAATTCTGGCGCTACAATATTAAAAGGGGTTAATGTTGATTATCACCTCCTAGATGTTTTGGACTCTCTCTCTCTCATCGGTGTTTTCTCTCCATCAAAAGACAATTCATTATACTTGGGTGCTGATTTAGCATCTTCTCTTGAGGTTGTCCTGAGTGAGGACTTTTCTTTATTAGCTACTGCCGCTAAGAAAAAAACACGGTCTTTGTTTAGTTTTACCCCTTTCAATTCAACAAAACTTGAAATTGAAGGTATTTATCAAATTAGTTTAGATATCGAAAAAAAATATGCTTTTGCCCCTATAAAAACTGTTAGATCTTTAGTTGGTGTTAATGAAAAGTCTTACACCTCTGTCGAGGTTATGACAAATGGCTTTGTAGACAAAGATGTTTTGAGCAAAGAAATTAAGGGCCTTTTTAACTCAAATGTTCTTGTTTTAAACAAACAAGACCTAAACCCTGCCCTATACAAAATGTTGAACACGGAAAATCTAGCTGTTTACTTAATTTTTTCCCTCGTCGCACTTATTTCGATGTTTAATTTAGTTGGCTCCCTAACAATAATGATGGTAGAAAAAAAGAAGGATTTAAGGGTTTTGAAATCCTTGGGTGGGCAAGAAGGTGATTTTAATAAAATCTTTTTTACTCTTGGTGTTTTTACTTCTGTTTTTGGTGCTTTGCTCGGAATTTTTGTGGCGTGGGTTGTCGTTGCTGTTCAAAACTCCTTCTCACTTGTGGTTGTTCCTGGCACCTCTCTACCTTACCCTATTTCTTTAACCGTAATGAATATTTTAATTGTCTTTTCAACAATATTTTTTCTTGGTCTTGTAACGTCTGCTTGGTCGACACGTTTAAGAAAAAAGTCTTAAACAAGTTCTTTTTCAAAAAAAGCTTTTTTAACAAGCTCTAGCTCATTTAGTATTGTTGCTGGGTCGTTTTCTCTTAAGATCTTGCTTTTGGTTTCTTTGAAGTTTGCAATCCCTTTAAAGTAGGTTCCATAATGTCTTCTGGTCTCCAGGACCCCCAACACATCTCCCTTCCAATCAATTGCCATTTTTAAATGCCTTATAGCCATCTCTGCCCTCTCTGCAATTGTTGGCTCCTCTATTTTTCTTCCTGTTTTTAAATAGTGTTTTACTTGATTAAAGAACCAAGGATTTCCTATTGATGCTCTTCCAATCATAGCGCCATCCAGCCCATATTCGTCCCGCATTACTTTTGCTTTTTCTGGACTGTTTACGTCCCCGTTTCCAAAAACAGGTATGTGCATTCTTGGGTTGTTTTTTATTTCTGCAATCTTTGTCCAATCAGCATCACCTTTATACATTTGAGCTCTTGTTCTTCCATGAATAGAGATTGCTTTTATTCCCACATCTTGTAATCGCTCTGCAACCTCAACAATTTTAATTGTTTTTTCATCCCAACCAAGTCTTGTTTTAACAGTTACAGGCAAGTTTGTTCTGTTAACAATTTCTTTTGTTAAACTAACCATTAAAGGAATGTCTTTTAAAATGCCCGCACCCGCTCCCTTACAAACAACTTTTTTTACTGGACAGCCATAATTAATGTCTATTATGTCTGGTTTTGTTTGCTCAACTATATCAACTGCCCCAAGCATTGAGTCTAAGTTTGATCCAAAAATCTGTATCCCAACTGGTCTTTCTTTTGTGTAAATATCAAGTTTTTTGGTGCTTTTTGCAGCATTTCTTATTAGCCCTTCACTTGAGATAAACTCAGTATAAACGACATCTGCGCCTTGTTCTTTACAAAGCGCCCTGAAGGGTGGATCGCTGACGTCTTCCATTGGAGCTAATAGAAGAGGAAACGATGGAAGCTCTATGTTTCCAATTTTAACCATGATGCAAAATTAACAATTCCTGAATTTATTTATGTCTTGTCTATAAAGATTATACAAAGTAAGTATCTTTGTCGAAAATATTTGCCTTGTCAAACAACATACGTAACTTCTGTATAATAGCCCACATTGATCATGGAAAAAGCACGCTTGCCGATCGTCTTCTTGATTTTACCGGCTCCGTAACAGATCGAGAAAAAAAAGATCAGCTTTTAGATGATATGGAGCTTGAGAGAGAAAAAGGTATTACAATTAAATCTCATGCTGTACAGATGGACTATGAAATAGATGGTGAGAAGTTTGTTTTAAATCTTATTGACACTCCAGGTCATGTTGATTTTTCTTATGAAGTTTCTAGAGCAATTGCAGCGTGTGAAGGCGCTTTATTGGTGGTTGATGCTGCGCAAAGTATTCAGGCTCAAACTATTTCAAACTTATATTTAGCTGTTGACAATGATTTAGAAATTATCCCTGTAGTAAACAAAATAGACCTTCCTTCTGCCAATCCCGAGGTTGTTGTAGATGAAATTGTTTCATTAATTGGCTGTAAAGCGGATGAAGTTATTCTTGCTTCTGCAAAAACTGGAGAAGGCATTGAGGGAATCCTTCGTGGAATTGTAGATCGTGTTCCTGCTCCTAATGGCAATCCCAGCTCCCCTTTACAGGCTTTAATTTTCGATTCGGTTTTTAATCCCTACAGAGGGATTGAGACGTATTTTAAAGTTGTGAACGGTAAGCTTTCAAAGGGTGATAGGGTCAGGTTTGTATCTACAGGAAAGGATTATGGAGCTGAAGAGGTTGGAACATTAAAGCTTAGTCAGGTGCCAAAAAAAGAAATAAAAACTGGAGATGTTGGTTATTTAATTACAGGTATAAAAGATGCAAAAGATGTAAAAGTTGGCGACACTATTACCCTTGTTAATGAAGATTCTGTGCCAGCGATTGAGGGGTTTGAAGAAGTCAAGCCAATGGTTTTTGCTGGCATATATCCAGTTGATACAGATGATTATGAAGATCTGCGCTCAAGCATGGAAAAGCTTCAATTAAATGATGCCTCTTTAGTTTTTTCACCGGAAAGTTCAGCTGCTTTGGGTTTTGGGTTTCGTTGTGGGTTTCTTGGTATGCTTCATTTAGAAATTATTCAAGAGAGATTGCAGAGAGAGTTTAACATGTCTGTTATTACTACAGTTCCTAATGTTTCTTATAACGCATATGTAAATAAAGATCCTTCAGCAAAAATTCTTGTCAATAATCCGTCTGATCTTCCTGACCCGTCTAGTTTAAACAGGGTGGAGGAGCCATATATTGACGCTACGATTATAACAAAATCAGAGTTTGTTGGTAATGTTCTTACTCTTTGTATCGAAAAAAGAGGTGAGATAAAAAATCAGAGATACCTAACTACTGAAAGGGTTGAATTAAACTTTAAACTACCCCTTGCGGAAATTGTTTTTGATTTTTATGATCGTTTAAAGTCTGTTTCTAAAGGTTATGCCTCTTTAGATTACACCCCAACTGGTTTTGTTGCATCTAAACTTGTTCGGCTTGACATTTTACTAAACGGTAAGCCTGTTGACGCCCTGTCTTCTTTAATCCATGTTGATAACGCACAGAGAATGGGAAGGAAAATGTGTGAAAAGCTAAAAGAACTTATTCCTAGACAACAATTTGACATTCCTGTTCAAGCTGCAATTGGTGCCAAGATTATATCTAGAGAAACTATTAAAGCTTTTAGAAAAGATGTTACTGCCAAACTATATGGAGGTGATGTGACTAGAAAAAGAAAGCTTTTAGAGAAACAGAAAAAGGGAAAGAAAAAAATGAGAATGGTTGGAAGTGTTGAGATACCTCAACAAGCTTTTATGGCTGTTCTAAAAATTAACGACTAGTGAAGCTGTATTCAATTGAGACTGGAAATTTTAAGCTTGATGGTGGCGCTATGTTTGGTGTTGTTCCAAAGCCCTTGTGGGAAAAAACAAACCCTGCTGATTCAAAAAACAGAATAGAAATGAGCGCACGTTGTTTGCTTATTGAGGATGGTGATAAGCTAATTTTAGTTGATGCTGGCCTTGGCGACAAACAAAGCGAAAAGTTTTTTAGTCACTACTCACGATCCGGTGACGCCTCTCTAGTTGGCTCTCTTAATTCTGCTGGTTTTAGCCCAAACGATATAACAGATGTTTTGTTTACCCACCTTCACTTTGATCATTGTGGCGGAGCAACAAAAAGAGAGGGTGATAAAATTGTTCCTGTTTTTCCAAATGCTCGTTTTTTTTGTTCTAAAAGCCATTGGGAGTGGGCAACCGTTAGTCCTAACCCAAGAGAGAAGGCTTCTTTTTTACAGGAAAACCTTTTACCTCTTATGGAGTCTGGTCAGTTAACACTTTATGATAGTGATGAAAGCGGAATTTGTCCTGAGCTTGGGTTAGACCTTCTTTTAGTAAATGGGCACACAGAAAAAATGGCTTTGCCTAAGGTTAAATACCAGGGGAAAACTATCCTTTTTACTTCTGACCTTGTCCCTACAGCAGGACACATCCCTGTTCCTTATTTAATGGGTTATGATGTTAGGCCGCTTATTACTATGGATGAAAAGTCTAGTGTTTTAAAATCTGCTGTTGAACAAAACACCCTACTATTTCTGCAGCACGATCCATATAACGAAATTGTTGTTTTAAAAGACACTGAAAAAGGTGTTAGGTTAGATGTTGGTATGTCTTTAAAAGAAGCTTTTGAGTCGTGAAACCAATAAAGGGAAATAAAAAAATTGAGGCTTTATTTAGTTCGGGAAAAAGATGCTCTTCTTCTTTTTTTCACTGCATTTTTGATCTGGATGATTCCAAAGAGAGTGGTTATGTTGTATCGGTGCCTAAAAAAAACTTTCCAAGAGCTGTTGACAGAAACAAATTGAAGCGAT
>Ga0213861_10003763_pt1 | contig 12501 bp, 9 predicted proteins | sample PICome_4_FD_160110 | JGI IMG/M metagenome (GOLD analysis project Ga0213861, IMG submission 160110) | Coastal seawater microbial communities near Pivers Island, North Carolina, United States - PICO131 | ecosystem: Environmental > Aquatic > Marine > Coastal | place: USA: North Carolina | collected...
TGCAGATCATGTCGCTCGAGTCTTAACTGAAGAAGGTGATGAGTTTGCTCATGGTTTTACCTATTCAGGCCACCCTGTGTGTAGTGCCGTGGCATGCGCCAATCTGCGTATTCTACGAGATGAAAATATCGTCAGTAATGTGGATTCTGTGACCGGGCCTTACTTGCAAGAGCGATGGGCATCATTGGCCGATCATCCATTAGTAGGCGAAGCACGTGGCGTAGGCTTTCTGGGTGCACTCGAATTAGTTGCCGATAAATCTACTCGTAAACCTTTTGGCTCACCCGGAGCGGTGGGCGCCATTTGTCGTGACTCATGTTACGAAAATGGGTTGATTATGCGTGCTGTCGGTGACACTATGATTATCTCACCACCACTCATCCTAACCAAAGAGCATATTGATGAGTTAGTTGAAACAGCACATCGTAGTTTAGATCAAACACTGGCGAAGCTCACAGGTATGCGATAACAGCAGACCCGGTTAATATTCTATAGAATTTTAACCGGGTCTCGCTACGAAATCGAATTGTCTTCAAGATAGTAAAGAACACTCGGAATTCGACTCTAGAAGTAACTGCTCAACCTTGTATTCATGCGCTCAAACTAACACGTTCGAGTCAATTAGTTATGATCGTAACTGGCATTAATATTAATCTGAAAAACTGAATATTTATATTCTAACGAAGGAAAATCATCATCCCAGGATAGATGTATACCCACTGTTAGACGGGCATAATATTAAGAAAGCCTTTGCCGCATAACTTCATAAAGAACTACACCGGTTGCAACCGATACATTCAAACTTTCCACCACACCAGCCATAGGAATTCTTGTTACAAGATCACAGTGTTTGCGTGTTAGGGGTCGCATTCCACTGCCCTCACCCCCAAGCACAACCGCACATGGACCACTGAAGTCCATTTGCCAAACATCCTGGTCTGCATCCTCGGCTGTACCGATAATCCAGATACCTAATGCTTTCAAATCATCGAGCGTTCGACTTAAATTATTAACCGTAAATAGCGGTACGGAGTTGGCCGCCCCGGCCGCAACTTTTGAGACGACAGGGGTTATCCCACATGCCCTATCAGCCGGCACAATTACCGCATCTGCACCGGATCCATCTACAGTGCGTAAACAAGCGCCAAGGTTATGCGGATCCTGAACACCATCTAGCACCAATATAAGTGGTGGATGATCCAGTTCATTCAACAATGCCTCTATGGATGCTTCTGAATGTGAAGGACGTTCGCGACAATAGGCTACGACGCCTTGATGCCGCACACCTTCTGCGCGATGCTCGAGTTCATCTTTATCCACACGATGAGTGGGAATCCCACGTTTAGCCGCTAAGCTACTAACTTGGATCATTCGCTTATCTTTTCGCTTGCCATCGACAAACACCTCGATAACATTTGCTGCATCCTGTTCTAATGCTAATCGCACGTCGTGCAGCCCCGCTATTACATTCATATTTCTACCTTAGACCATTTACCACTTTTTCGTTTTAATTGATGTTCATTTACCGGAGTAAAATCAACTTTGGCATCATCCAAATCAACGCCCGCAACGACTACCTTAAAAGGATCACCTAAATTATAAGTACGACCACTGCGCTCGCCCCGCAAGGTATACCGCAATGGATCAAAATGAAAGTAATCTTTTCCGAGTTCTGATATATGCACCAGACCATCAACATACATATCGTTTAACGTAACGAAAACCCCAAACGGAGTTACTCCGGATATAGTGCCTTCAAATTGCTCTCCTATCCGATCTTTCATAAATTCCACCTTCAACCACTGATAAACATCTCGAGTTGCGTCGTCGGCACGGCGTTCGGTTAAACTGCAATGATCAGCAATATCATTTAGCTGTCCGGTCTCATAATAATCGCCATCTAAACCTGCACAATGTTTTATTAATCGATGAACGATTAAATCCGGATAGCGGCGAATGGGTGAGGTAAAATGCGTATAGTGATCAAACCCAAGTGCAAAATGCGGCGAACATGCCGAACTATATACAGCTTGTTTCATTGTTCGTAACACGAGTATTTGTAACGCCTGAGCGACGTCGGGCCGCTGACTTCGTGCTTGCTCGACCGCTTTCATTAAACTTTTACTATCCTGATATTCACCCGTGAGTTTTATTCCAAATCCACTATAGACACGAGCCAAATCAACAATCTTTTCCGCATTCGGCTTATCATGATTTCTATAAATCGCAGCGGGTAACGACTCATCCAGCAATCGCGCTGCGCATACGTTAGCAATTAGCATACATTCTTCGATAAGACGGTGGCTCATTAACCGTTGCCGACTCTTTACCGCTTTTATTTTTCGATTCGAATCAAATTCGAATAACGGTTCAGCAATCTCAAGATCTATTGATCCATTTTCGGCCCTTACTTCACGTAATAATTCATAAACAGATTTCAAACTTTGCAACGACGCCAGAACGTCCAGATCGAGCTGCGTTTCATTATCTTCGTCGACCAGCACACGTTGGGCGTCTTCATATGTTAGTCGAGCATGAGAACGAATCACGGCCTCATAAAATATAAATTCAGAGACGACCCCTAAAGCGTCGAGGCGCATCTCACAGGTAAGAACCATCCGATCCACATCGGGATTTAACGAACACAACCCATTCGAAAGCTGCTCAGGTAGCATTGGTATAACACGATTAGGAAAATATACTGAATTTCCCCGAGCTAATGCGTTGCTATCTAATGCGCAGTCCGGTTTCACATAGTGCGACACATCGGCTATAGCTACAATCAATCGCCAGCCTTTACCAGTTGGCTCAGCGAATACTGCATCATCGAAATCTCGCGCATCGGCACCATCAATCGTCACCAGCGCAATATCGCGTAAATCTTTTCGCTGTTCAGAGTAAGCCGTCGATTCCGGTATGCTTTCAATTTTAATGGCCTCCTCAACAACCTCAGAGGGCCATTCATATGGAATACTATGTTTCCTTATGGCGATTTCAGATTCCATACCAGGTGCCATTTCATCACCTAACACTTCAACAACCGCACCGCGCATTTGTCTCTTCTCGAATGGATGAGTGGTTAGTTTCACCGAAACAATCTGTCCATCTAGCGCGCCAGCCTGATCCGCAGGATGAATTTGTATATCCATATTAATCCGACTATCGTCCGGCACGACATAAGACATGCCGCGATCTTGATGGAATCGACCAACTATATGGGTAAGTGTTGATTCGATTAACGACACAATAACACCCTCTCGACGACCTCGACTGTCAATCTTCGTAACCCGTACCAATACTTTGTCACCATTCAACACACGGCGCATTTCCCGCGGTGCAAGATAGATTCCTGAGTCTTCACCAACGATATCAATGAACCCGTAGCCATCCCGATGACCTACTACGCGCCCAGAGATCATGTCCATTTTTTCGGATAGAGCGTATCGATTCCGTCGGTTTCGAATTATTGAACCATTTTTTATAAGAAAATCCAGCTGGGATAACACTTGCTTGCTGGATTCCTTACCCTTAGCATTTAATTGATTGCACAATTCAGCTAAGGATTGAGGCGCACCCGCGTCTGATAACGCCTTAATAAGTTTTTTGCGGGAAATAGAAGTCAATAGATAAAGCTCTCAATATAATTTATGATCCGCATTGACATCAATACGGGTGGAATGTACATTTCGGCCCCTTGTCTGCTTTAAACAGCATGTTTCAAACACCGGGCCGAGGTGGCGGAATGGTAGACGCGCTAGCTTCAGGTGCTAGTGGGGGTAACCCCGTGGAGGTTCAAGTCCTCTTCTCGGTACCAACTGTTTGAAATACCCAGTTCATCATTCCTTTCTAACAGCACATATTACACTATTCGCCGAATTAAGTGATTTTTGAAGTATCAGTTTTACTCAATCACTAGCCTAATCTGGTATTAACCAGTACATCACTCTCCAATGTACGGTGTACCGGGCATCGATCAGCAATTTCTAATAAACGTGCACGTTGTCCATCATCCAAATCACCGTCAAGCTCTATGACACGTGTAATCTGATCCAATTTTCCAGACTTACCCGGTAGCAAGTCACAATCACAGTCTGAAGCATGTATTTTATTGTGGCTGAGATGTACACGAACGTCGGTTAAATTCCAGTTCTTTCGCCGTGCATACATTTTAATCGTCATCGCGGTGCATGCACCCAATGCTGCAGTTAATAATCCATAGGGTGACGGTCCTAAGTTTGCGCCTCCGACAGATGCTGGCTCATCGGCAAGTAAAAAATGCCCACCTGCTTTTATACGAGTAGTAAAACCTGCATCACTCGGCAACTGCACCACAACTTGCTCTGATGTCTCCAAAGAACAGTCAACAGCAATATCAAGATAACGAGAAGCCCATGCGCCAATAACCTGTCCAGCGTAAAGACTATCCTTTTCTGCACTTAATAAGTGGTCGGCACCGTCAAGCGAAACGAAGCTCTTTGGATGGACTGCGGCAGCAAAGATTTCAGCCGCATTGGATACATTTACGATGCTATCTTGAGGTGAATGCATAACCAACAAAGCTTTGCGTAATCGTCGTATTTTTGATGCATTATTCTGTGCGTTAAGGTCCTTCACTAACGACCTTCCAATAGTTACGGGCTTACCGCCCAAACTAATGCTAGCTTTTCCTGTACTTTCCAACTCTTCAGTCTTACTAACAAATAAATGGGACACATGGCCCGGTTGAAAAGGCGCCCCAATCGTAACTATTGCCCTGGCGGATGAAATGCGTTCAGCAGCCGCCAGTACTGCAGCTCCCCCCAAAGAATGGCCAATTAATATTTGTGGAGCGTCGTAGAACTCACCTAAGTAGTTTGCCGCAAATTCAATATCATTCAAATTACTCGTAAAGTCTGTATTTGAAAACTCGCCATCGCTTTCACCAAGACCCGTAAAATCAAAACGCAGAACTCCGATACCGCTCTGATTTAAAGATCGACTAATATTTCGCGCAACAGCTAAGTTTTTACCACAAGTAAAACAATGAGCGAACAATGCATAAGAAGACGCCTTGCTATCAGCGGGCAAGCTAATTATTCCCCCCAGCATCTGGCCATCGGCAGTTGGTATTTTTACGCGGATATTATTCATTTATGTTACTTGCCTCACCAAGATAGGCAGCTTGTAATTTGTTTCTAAGTGGGTTGCCCACATAGTCGCATAATATGCAGGAGAATAAAGCACCCGGCTCACCATCACTAGACATGCCATTCTCATAGCTTATTGCCTGCACTTTATTTCTGACCGGATCGCGAAAATCATCCGTACTATATAGCTTAAAGATCAAATTAAATGAGTTTGACTAGGTTGCAGGTAAATCATCAAAGGAACAACATACAAACGAATGAGAATGCGCGACATTACTACGACCGAACATTTATCCTAATTCTGAGTTACTATACATCAACTTACATCCGAGTGAGGTCTTAGCACCAGCTAAATGGGTCTCTAACGACAAGTGTCTCATTTCTGTCCGGGCCCACCGATACAATAGAAACCTCTACGTCGAGAAGTTCTGTAATGCGATTTAAGTACGCTTGGGCGTTCTGCGGCAGTGCTGCGAAGCTATCCATCTCGCTGGTAGATTGGCACCAGCCTGGTAATTTTTCGTATACGGGGGAACATTTTTCCAACTGCTCAGCATTTCCAGGAGCAACTTCAACCTGCTTGCCGTTGTATTCGTAGGCGACACAAATTTTTACTTCCTTCAATGTATCCATAACATCGAGCTTGGTAATACATAAAGAAGTTAAACCATTAACATGAGCGGATCTTCGCATTGTAACCGCATCAAACCATCCACAGCGTCTTGGTCGACCAGTGGTAGCACCGAACTCATGACCTCGCTCGCCCATTTCCTGCCCAACAGCATCGAATAGCTCAGTGGGGAAAGGCCCGCTACCTACACGGGTTGTATAAGCTTTGGTAATACCCAACACATGGCCTAATTGATCGGGTCCGATTCCACTGCCACTCGCCGCAGCTCCTGTCGTAGTGTTAGATGATGTAACAAATGGATATGTCCCGTGATCTACATCCAACAACATTCCTTGCGCGCCTTCAAAAAGTATTTTCCCATTTGACTTGGTTAATTGATGAAGCTCTTCGGCAACATCACATACCATCGACTCTAAAAATTCTCCGTATTCTATAGCTTCTGCAACCGTTGCCGATACGTCCACTTCGGGACACTTAAAATAATTTTTCAGCACGAAATTATGATAATCGAGAATTTCTTCAATTCTCTGCTGTAAATGCTTCGCATCAAATAAATCGGCGACCTTAACCCCACGTCTAGCCACTTTATCTTCGTACGCCGGGCCTATCCCGCGTCCAGTTGTACCAATAGCTTTCTTGCCTCGGCTAGTTTCACGCGCCTGATCCAGTGCAACGTGATATGGGAGAATGAGAGGACATGCGGGACTTATGCCAAGACGACTCCGCACGTCAACGCCACTGGCTTCAAGTGCTTCCATCTCTTTACGTAATGCATTGGGTGCTAGCACCACACCGTTGCCGATAAGACATCGCACCCCATCACGCAAAATCCCACTTGGTATAAGATGCAATACGGTCTTTTGACCGTCAATGACCAGTGTATGCCCAGCGTTGTGACCGCCCTGAAATCGGACAACGACATCTACCCTTTCTGTTAGTAGATCTACAATTTTACCTTTGCCTTCGTCACCCCACTGGGTGCCTATAACGACCAGGTTATTACTCATAATAGAATTCCAAAATACAGTTTTATTTCGAGGGAAGCTCTTTGACTATCCACCCATCATTTCCAAGAACAAGCTGCTTATCAACATGCTCCATATCCCAGTCATCACCAAGGTGCAGCTTACGCACAACCCTGTTTCCTTGGTCTCGTAAAGCCACAACTAAGTGCTCAAGAGCTTCATCATCGCCAACAGGTGGTGCAAGAACTACTGAGTCGCCAATAGGATTTCTCACACTCAAGCAGAGTAATTGACGCAGGTCCAGACTAAATCCAGTCGCCGGTCGCGAATGTCCATAAACCGCGCCTATACTATCGTAACGCCCTCCCCGGGCAACTTCCTTTCCAAACCCTTCACAAAACGCGGAAAAGACCACGCCTGTATGATAATGGTAGCCTCGAAGCTCAGATAGGTCAAAATGTATATCAAGAGACGGACAGGTTTTTGCAACCTTTTCTATTACCGCGCGAAGATTTTCTAGTGAAGAAGAAACACTTGAACCAAACATTTCCAGCTGCGCAGTAATATCAGCCAATTCAGCCACAGGGCCATGCATATTTGCTAGTGATACAAGGGAATTTGAGAGCTCCGGACTTAGATCCAAGCTACCGACTAATAGCTCCAAATCTGGAGTTGACTTACGTTGCAAAGCCTCAAAAAATTTAACTTCCTGCTCCTTGTTCAAAGATGCTAACTCAGCAAGCGATCGATAAACACCAACGTGTCCTATATCCAAATGAATGGGACCAAGCCCACAACGGGCAAGACAACTAATCATTAAGTCGACAATTTCCGCATCAGCGGAAACTTCGGGCGAACCGTATAACTCTGCACCGAGTTGAAATTGTTCACGAAGCTCGGCAGCCTGTTGAGGACGCGCGCGAAGAACAGGTCCCGCATAACACAGTCGTGATGGACGATTCGACCTTAAAACATGAGCATCTATTCGTGCAATCTGCGGCGTCATATCGGCTCGAATGCCAAGTTGTCTACCGCTGGAATGATCAATCAGCTTGAATGTTTCCAATTCAAGATCTTTACCTACGCCGGATAACAAAGAGTCCAAATGTTCCAGCAATGAAGGAGAAACCAAATCATAACCAAAAGAATAACACAGGTCGACCAAACTACGTCTCAAACGTTCAAGTCGAAGAGCGTCAGCCGGCATTAACTCTTCTATGCCAGCGGGTAACAGCCAGAGATCACTCATAATTCATTCAACTAATTCTAACGAACAAGACTAAGAACAATGATACCGGCAAGCATACTAAGCAATCCTATTACACGGAGGGTTGACTCAGGCATTTGAATTATAATTTCCAAGGTACGTTTCCATCGAACTGGACTTGCGAACGGCATAATACCTTCGAGAACCAGAACAAGTGCGAGTGCAGCGAATAGATCTTGCCAACTCAATGGGCTTTCCAGAATAGGTGTCTAGGAAGTTACCCGATCCAAGATGAAGTTTGGATCGGGCGAGGATTACTACTGAGATTTCTTGAAGTATCTAAAGAATTCTGAATCCGGTTCAACCACTAGCAGATTGCTAGGATCAGCAAAAGTCTTTCCATACGCCGTCATACTGCGATAAAAATTATAGAACTCACGATCCTGGCTAAAAGCAGAAGCATAAATTGCTGTTGCGCTCGCTTCACCATTACCGCGAATTTCATCCGCTGTTTTAGTGGCTTCAGCAACAATTATCGATTTCTGTCGGTCTGCATCAGCGCGAATTTTCTCCGCTAATTCCGATCCCTCTGCACGATATTCTTTCGCAACTCGCGATCGCTCAGCTTCCATACGGCTGTATACACCCGAGGAAACTTCAGGATCAAGATCCACACGTTTCAACCGAACATCAACGACCTCTACCCCTAGACCTTCCATTTCATCGTTTACGACAGCACGAACTAAATCCATGATTTCAACTCGGTCTCCGGTAATAACATCTCGAACATTCCGTTTACCAAACTCTTGCCGCAAACTATCATTTACACGCTGTGATAACCGATTTCTAGCGTTTGATTTATTGCCTTGAAGTTTAGTGTAGTAAAGGAAAACATCACTAATACGCCACTTAACGAAAGAATCAACCACCAAGTTCTTCTTTTCAACAGTTAGAAAACGTTGCGGATCCGCATCCATTGTTTGGATTCGGGCGTCAAATTTTCTCACATTATTTATAAACGGCTTCTTGAAACGGAGGCCAGGATTACCTTCCTGAGAATCCGCTTTTACGATTTCACCAAATCGTAAAACAAGTGCGCGCTCACGTTCGTCAACAACATAAATAGACATCAGTCCTACAATAACCAATGCACCTAAGATAATTACAGAAATAAAACTTTTAGTACTCATATCTTATCCCCGTTCATCGCGAAGGGTGTTGAAACGGTCAGTACGACCCGCTCTAAAACCATCATCTGATCCATTATCGGTAGTGGAATTCAACTGATTCCCCGAAGCTGGCAGTAGCCGGGAGCTTCCATTACTCCTGCTATTATTTTTCAACAATTGATCAATTGGCAAATAAATCATGCTATTCCCGCCATCCTTTTGATCAATCATTAATTTAGTGGAATTAGTAAAAACGTTTTCCATCGTGTCTAAATACAAACGATCTCGAGTTACGCCCGGTGCTCGACTATATTCGGTATAAATTTGATTAAAACGGGAAGCCTCACCTTCAGCCTTGGCAATTACACTCGCTTTAAAACCTTCTGCTTCTTCAATAATTCGAGACGCTTGACCACGTGCTCGCGGTATAACGTCGTTTGAATATGCCTCAGCTTCGTTTTTCAATCGCTCTTTATCTTCTCGAGCGCGCACTGCATCATCAAACGCAGGCTTTACTTCGAGAGGTGGTTGCGCATCCTGCATCTCAACCGCTCGAATATTCAATCCGGTTTGATATCGATCCAGAATAGTTTGCAGCAATGTTCGGGTTTCTGAGGCAATTTGTGCTCGCCCGTCAGTTATAGCGTAATCCATCGTATTGCGCCCTACCACTTCACGTACGGCGCTTTCAGTAGCCGAACGAATGACAGAGTCCCAAGATTCGCTAACATTAAACATTAAATCAACCGGACTCTTGATATCGTACTGCACGGCAAATTTAATATCGATGATATTTTCGTCTGCAGTCAACATTAAGGCTTCTCGCGGAACCGCAGATTTCTGATTGGTTCGTGCGTTCTCTCGATAACCAACTTCTACAGTGCTAATTTTCTGTGTATTAATTTTAGTTACTTTATCAATACCATAGGGAACCCAATGCAAACCCGCTGTATTAGTGTCAAGATACTTTCCAAAACGAAGGATTACCGCATCTTCGCCTTGCTCTACTTGATAAATCCCGAGGAACCCCCAAACCGCTAAAGCACCTGCCAAAATCAGCCCTATTCCGGCTTTACCTGGCATAGAGGGTCCACTGCCACCACTGCTACTTCCACCCCCAGAGCCACCAAATCCACTAAACTTTTTACGAATATTTTGTACGACTTCGTCGAGATCAGGTGGCCCAGATTGGCCATTCCCCTGTCCCCAGGGATCTCGATCGTTGCCGGAACCCGGTTGATTCCAAGGCATTAAATTCTCCAATTAAAACGTGAGTGCTCGACACAAAGTTTTGTGTCCGCTCGAAAAGACTATTTGATTTTACCACGATGCGCACAAAATACGTATCGAGCAGTCAAAGAATCCGTACATCTATCCTCTTTATTGTGTGCGTTTTGCACAAATTCAAGAGATTTGACTATTTTTAATACAAAAATCTTCTGTTTCGTTAAAATATGCTGGCTTAAAATCTTCATGACTCTGCAACCAACCGCTTTCGCGTGGTCCCAAATCTAATTCCAGCACAATAACTCCAGTGTCATCCACAATTTCGCTCAATACCTGACAGTGATCATAGATTTGGGCTCTAAGTCGCCCTGCATCGCTTGGTAGGAATATTTTTCGATGCTCTCGATGCCGGGAGAAATAATCAGCAAGCGCTTCCTCCAGCAAGTCTATGCCTTCGCCGGACACCGCCGAAACCACTAATTTTTCGGGAATCGCCTCTGAACCGGCACTTCGCTCTGGGCTTAAACCGGCCTGATCACATTTGTTATAAATTTCAAAACGCGGTATCTCATCTGCGCCGATATCAGCTAACACAGCTTCTACATCAGCCTTCCGGTCACGCCAGTCAACATCCGAAATATCAATCACATGTAACAACAATGTCGCATCAATTACCTCTTCTAGTGTTGAATGAAAAGCCTTAACTAAATTATGCGGCAGTCTAGAGATAAATCCAACTGTATCGGATAACACGACTGGATCACCAGTGCCCGCCTGATAGCGACGCATCGTTGGATCCAGAGTCGCAAACAACTCATCCTTAGCATAAACGTTAGCGCCGGTAAGCGTATTAAACAAAGTTGATTTGCCGGCATTGGTATAACCAACAAAAGAAACGGTTGGAATTGGCGTTCGGTTTCGACCACGACGTCTCAGCTGTCGCTGGGACTCAACTTTGTCCAAGCGGTTCTTAAGTGTACGTATACGATTCCCCAGCATACGTCGGTCAGATTCGAGTTGAGTCTCACCCGGACCACGCAAGCCAATACCGCCTTTTTGTCGTTCCAGATGCGTCCAACCCCGAACGAGGCGTGTAGACATGTGACGCAATTGAGCAAGTTCAACCTGAAACTTGCCTTCAGATGTTGTCGCCCGTAAAGCAAAAATATCAAGAATCAAACGGGTTCTATCAATAACACGGCACTCAAGTCCTCGCTCAAGATTTCTCTCCTGAATCGGAGTTAAATCCTGATCGACGATAACCAGGGTAATATCATTAGATTCTACTATCTCGTGAAGTTCTTGTATCTTCCCACGACCGAGCAATGTGGCCGCTACTGGATGACTCCGAGTTGAAACAAGCCGTTCAATAACCACACCACCCGCAGCCCTTGCTAAACCGTCAAGCTCGTCCATATCCTCAGAAGAAGCTCGCGGCGCCTGATGAACAAGAACAACGCGTTCAAAATCACCCGCTTCGGTCTGGTGTGCCGAAAATTTAATATCGGACAATTATTATGCCAAGAACAAGTTGGAAATTAATATTGCAGACAAGCCAAACTCCATTGATTCCATCAACGTGACCGACAGCTTACAAAATGAACAGAAAAAAGGTTAAACCTCATTCCCCAGCTCAGTTATTTCATCACTAGGAATTTTCACGGCTCTCGACGGAACGATGGTTGATATTGCATGTTTGTAAATCATCTGACTCACACTATTTTTTAGTAGGACAACAAAGGGATCAAAAGACTCAACTTGTCCTTGCAACTTAATGCCATTAACAAGGTAGATTGCTACCGGAATACGCTCCTTGCGTAGAATATTGAGAAACGGGTCTTGAAGTGCCGCCCCCTTTTGGTGTGCCATATTATTATCTCTTGCGTACTAATCGTTAAATTACAAAACCACTAATCTTATTCTTATCCGTAATAAAATACTTTCCAGAAGCTTACCATTAAACGAAACCGTATTAGTTTCAACTACTAGACATTAACAATTGCTCACGAAATCATTGTATTTAATTGGTCGAAACCTCCTTATGATTTCGTAAGTATATCTTTTACTTCTGTTCCTGCCTAATACATTTTAACTATTTAGTCATTTAACAAATAATTTCTGTATAGCGGCCAAATTATAGATATTTACTCTAATTATTATTTACAACTTGTAAATA
>Ga0213861_10003764_pt1 | contig 12500 bp, 12 predicted proteins | sample PICome_4_FD_160110 | JGI IMG/M metagenome (GOLD analysis project Ga0213861, IMG submission 160110) | Coastal seawater microbial communities near Pivers Island, North Carolina, United States - PICO131 | ecosystem: Environmental > Aquatic > Marine > Coastal | place: USA: North Carolina...
TCTACACTCTCCACAAGCCATACTTACGCCGATCAAACGGGAGAACTCAAAACCTTGTCCACCTTGACCTGTACGACGAAGAGCACCAATGATACCCAGAGATTCTTCATCAGGGAAGAACATACGGAATTGGGACTTCTTATTCAAAACAAGTATAGATGCTTTTGTCATATCCTCTGCAGAAGGTAGTGCTTCAAAGACTGACTGAATTGGTTTAGAGATTGTGTTGATCTCTACGTCACCGATACGATCTGTACCACTAATAGGACGGATACCATCAGGACCAAGGAAAAGCAAATCACCATTGAACTCTACCACAGAATCAGGTGCAACGCAACCCAAATTTTTAGTTACATCTTGTAGAGCAAAGTTAGCTATAGAAGAACCAACAACCTTTTTAATATTATTCGTACCAAAGACGTAGAGAGTGTCTCGGAAAGACTTGATAGCGTTGATCTTAAATCCTACATTAATAACACCAGCACCATTAGCAGGAGTAAAGTCTGTGGGGTCTTCTGGTGCTGAGAATACAAGACTGTTTGGTTCAGAACTATCCCCAGATATAAAGAGGTGGTTAGAGAAAGACTCACAAAGGGAGGGAGTAGCAAGCACACTTCCTGTGGTCACTTGGGTGTAGTTAGTACCATCCCAGATAGCAAGTGGATTGACTCCATCTGTCATCACTAGCTTAGGGAGACCCCAGTAGAGTTTAGCAAACCTTACCTTTAATACCCCCGTCATAGTAGGAGTACCAACAGTTGTAGGGCTAATCCAAGCTGAGGTATTGTTGTCCCAGTAGTGGAAGTAGTTGTTACCTGAAGTTGGTTTCCTGCAACCAAAGACTCCATCATTGAGGTCTTCAAAGACTGCAAGACCAAGAGTAGTCCCAGTTCCCGGAAGAGTTCCGTAGTCGTTAGTGAACCCCTGAATACGCGAATAGCCCCCACGGATGGAAGGCTCATAGTTAATCAACCTGATTGCTGTGCCGGGGAATTGAGTTGCCTGAGTAAGTACATCAAGGCTAGTAAACAAACCCCCCGCACAAGAAACTGGAAAGGAGCGTATCTCATCCATTAATTGAGTCGTCCTTTTCTCTTACCTTGGATCATGGTAGAATGGGCATCAATAGGTTCATCAATAAGAACCCTACGCATCGTGCGGATACCCTCATCAAAGGCTTGTTTATGGATCATTGCGGATTCATTATTAGAACGGAACCGCATCATATACATCATAGCACCATCAACAATAATGTGGTTAAACCTTGCAGGGACTACTGCTTCATCATCATATAGGGCTAGCGCTGTAGGAATTTTCCAGTAAGTGTACTCTACTTGGTACGCCTTGTCTGGTACTGGAGTTACCCCAAAGGATTCTCCATAGGTTTGGTAAACAAAATAAGGTTGAGAGATACCAGAACCACTATCGCCATACTCATCTTCCATCTTATGGTTCTGTACATATTGTTCAAAAGTAAGAGGGGTGAGAGTCTTAGGTTCAGCACCTAGTGTGTCATTCTTTTTAAGGAAGAAGGTATCATAGTCAGGAGAGGAGTAGTCTGAAGGGAAAGCGTAAGTGCTTGTACCTGCTACCAGAGTCTCTGTGTAAGCTTGTTTCAGAAAAGGCCATTCTTGACCAGTCTGACAAATCTCATAGATTGCGTTATTCACTGCACTCTTTGCGAGAGATTGGACGTTCCGAACTGTAGAGAAACCTTCCCCACCAGTATCCAGAGGAACCTCATTCAACCTTGTCAGAACTAGATTTGTAAGTGTAACGAAGTTTGACATTGAGCTTCCCTAATTAAAGATAGAAAGAGGGCCACCCTTTCGAGCAGCCCCCGATCAGTATTTAAACTTGATCCCGTGCGACTTCAGCAGCAGACTTATCTGCACCGAAACCATCCAGATCCATCAAGTATGCAAACACACGGATCACACCAGAAGTATCTGGAGTTGTACCAATGAGCAGCATGTCGATGGTGGAAGCAGAGGAGCTAACGATAGGGCAAGCAGTGCTAACCATAGTTGCATAAGTACCTGCAGTTGCGCTAGTAATAGCACCACCGTCTACGAATGCATCAACGTCACCACCAGTAATACCCAGATCGAAGGTAGCTGTTGTACCACCCGCAGGGGCAGTAACAATTTCAGTACCAGCGAAGAGTACAGCTTGGTTGGCACCAACGTCAATACACTCAATGACGTCAGCAGCAGCCAGAGCACCACCTTTAGCAGTTGCAGCAGCGGCAAGATCAATCTCTACCTCTACCATGTAAGGCTTGCGATTAGGATTACCCCGACCGCCTTCTGCCTTAGCAAGAGTTGTAACAGTAGCCATTTTATTTTCTCCTTAATAGCTATCTAAGTAGTCTTTTACACGATTAAAGTACTCAGGGCAAGCTTCTATTTTAGATAGGTGGATGTTGCACATTCGACAGAGTAGTTTTCTGACTTTACCTGTGTGATGGCAATGGTCAACAACCAATCTACCGTACACATCAGAAGGTTCTTCTCCACAAAGGTGACATCTATTATCTTGTTCTAGAACCATTTCTTCGTAGTCTTCTAGAGTTAACCCGTAAGTTCTTTCTAAATGGCTACGAAGTTTTCTTTCCTTCTCACAAACCTTGCAACTAAGGTAGGATTGGTACCCACCATAAGACCGCTTTGACTTTGTTAGAGGAAACTCCCGAGCTTGTTTAAATACCCCACAACTTTTACAAGTACGATCTTTTTGACCTGCATGGTCATGGGGTATTCTCTTAATCATGAAAAGCCCTAGGCAAGGTTATATTTTGCAGTTGTAAGAGCTTCTGGACGAAGAATCTTACGACCGTAAAGATGAAGACCACGGCAAATGTCAGCAAAGCTGTCAGGATCACGGTAAGTCTCTGTCTTGTTGATCTGCTCAGCAGTTGCTACAGCAGAGTCATGACCTGCAACGATAACACCATAGTCAGTGTTCTGGTTGGCTGTACCAGTTGTCGCAGCACCACCACCAACAACAGGCAAGTTGTTAGAGACGTATACGCGGAAACCATTCCAGTTGTTCAGAACCAGACCATTGCGCAGTGCACCAGAATCACCGAAGTCAGCATTCAGGAAACGAGAGTCTTCGTCCTGCAGAACTTCCATCATTACTGGGTCAATAACCAGCCAACGGCCAGACTTATCAACACGCTGTTGGTCCAGCAAACGGCCCATACGGTTAATCAACATAACCGGAGAGACATAAGCTGTTGGCAGGGCAGTAGCACCGGGGAGACGAGCAGCTACAGGGATCGAGTGATCGCCAGCAGAACTAGTTGTGATGTTACCAAAGCTACCTTTGATGATCTTCATGGAAGTCAGCAGTTCGTCGGAACCAGCAGTAGAGACTGCCTTAGAACCGTTCACTACGTCATTCACTGTGTCTGCATTTGAGTGCAGAGAAGACTGCTTGTAACCTGACAGGTAACCAAGGGCTTCTTGGTCATGCTGGTCAGCCAAACGATAGGCTGCACGGTTAGTTGCGAGGTCCATGAAGTTTACGTGGCTGTGGGCTTCTTCCAGATCGTCAATCTTGAAAGCAAAAGAGTTTGCCTTGTCGATTACCAGAGAGAAGTCCTCGTCATCCAAGTCTTGTGCTTGAATCTGGGAACCACGCTTATATTCACTTACAGTGATTTCAGGCTCTTTGATGATACGTACTGTATCACCCTGAGAAGCAATCTCACCGAAGTAGTCAGAGTTAGAAATATCGCCTACGACTGTAGACTTACGGAAAGCCAGTTGGACTTTCTTTGAGTAGATTACGGAACTGAAGTTACCGTTGGGAAGGTTACCATAACCTCCTGCTGTTGCAAAAGCCATCATTATTCTCCTATGATATTTGGCTGAATTAGAGCTAAACACATACAAGAAGAGGCTGTCATTTTCTAGGGTGCATCAATCCGTCAGTCGGCCAACTTCAGGATCAACGGGCCTATACTCAGGCAGGTGATTCTACTTATTGTTTACTCTTAGAAGTGTAAGGGGATAAAGGAGATAAGGGTGTCCACAATGGGAGGCCTTATTCTCCTTCGTACCCTAAGTTATACTGCAAGAACTTTAGAAGTCAAGCAATAATTTAAATTAACGTGCACCACCAGTTAGATCGTAGAAACCGGGGGTCTTCATATCTTTCTGAATCTGTTCCCAATTCTTCTCGAAAGCTTTGTCAGACATTTTCTGAACATCACTCTCACGGAATTTAACTTGACCAGCTTGTACTGAGGGAGTAGAAGTAGAGCGAGAGGAGATACTAGTAGCAGCTTCTCGTGCAGACTTCTTCCGTTCTGAGGGGGTAAGACCATTATCTACATTGTAGAGGTCAATCACACGGATTACAGAATCAGGGTCATCCTCATTCTCATACAGTGCATCTTGTACCCACTTAGGTTGATCTGCTACCCAATCATGGAAGTCATCAGAGTTTTTCAACTCATTAAAGTTTGGGTGGGCTTTAGTAATAGTAGCTTCAGCCTTACTCCGGTTGATTGCTTCTTCCCGTTCATCCAGTAGTTTAAGGCGGGCATCAGCAGATTCAAACTTCTCTGCAGCTTTACGTTCTGCAATAGTCTCAATAATACTAGCTACATCAGGGAACTTCTTAGCCCAAGCCTTAAGTTCTTCTTCTGTCTTAGGTGGCTTGATATCTTTACCTTGGTTCTCAAGAGCAGAGATACGTGCTTCTAGTTCTTGTTTCTCTTTAGCTGCATGACGGCGTAGGTCACCATAACGCTTCTTAAAGGTCTTCTCTTCAGAAGATAGGTTGTCCTCTTCAGGCTCTTTAACCTCTTCTACAACTTCTTCTGTCGTAGCTTCTACTACTTCTTCTTCTTGTACTTCCTCTACCTCAGGGTTCTCCCCTTTCATCAAGGCTTCAAGTTCAGCTTCTTCTCGCTTGATTCGATCTTGATTAGGACGTACAGAGTTAGGTTTGATCATCACTTTATTAGACATTTTATTTCCTTGTGTTGGGGCCTGCGGTATTGCAGGGTAGCCTTATTGTCTCTATTACTTAGAGGCTAGACCTTTTTTCTTTGGTTGAGTTTTCTTAGTCGTGGTAGTTTTCTTTGTAGTCCGCTTCTTCACGAGACCACCTTTGTTAAATTCACCTCCACCGAGACCATCTGAACTGGAGTTACTACCACTACTTGAACTAGAGCTACCAGTAACACTTGTAGAGTCATCGTCATCAGTAGTACTAGAGGATGTTACAGAGTTAGGTGTTCCGGGTCTTGCATTAGGCCTACTGCTTGTAGTAGGGGCAGTCGTTTCTTGATTACTCTTATAAGACCCAGAGTCGGGATCGTAAGTCATATCCCTACCGGATACAGAAGCCATAGCATCATTGAAGGCTTCTTGACTTGTGAAATTTTCTATAGATAGGTCTGTGTTTGGTGTTACCGAAGTTAGATCAATACCTAACTCCTTAGCTCGATCTTCCATGCTACTCTTATAGTTATTTGCCACAGCATTCAAACCCTTGCCAACAACACCTCCCACTAAGTTAGCGATACCTAGAGCCACATTTACTCCACTGCTATTCATCCTACCATAAGCATCTGAGAGTTGACTAGGATTCATTTCTTCAACAGAGACACTCTCCTCCCCCTTGGAAGGTTCATCATTACCCTCTTCTGCTGGACCACGGTTAGCCAGTTCCATTGCTTGAAGTTCTTCTGCTTCAATCTCTTCTTGAGTCTTCTCCTGAGACTTTTCTGCTGCAGTCTCTTTAAGGGTAAAGCCTTCAGGGATTGGGGTATTAGGCTTACCATTAATAAACATGATAAGTTGTGTTTCACCTGATGGTCCTACATAAGTTTTGTAAACAATCCGACCAGAGCTAGTACTAGTATTACTACCAGACAGACCAAGAGAGCCACCTACAGCAGCCCAGTCTTTAGGTTTAAAGGTAGGAGGAGAAGGAGTGTATCCGGGAGTAAGACCACCCTCAGCCATCTGTACTGGAGCCTCTTGTCCACCACCACCCATGATCTCTTCTAGCATAGCCATTTCTTCGGGAGAGAGTTCTTCCTCACCACCCATAGGGGCTTCCTTACTTGGAGCACCACCGATACGGCCATCCTTGTCCATCTTCTCAAGGTCGCCTTTAGCCTCATTACGTAGATTCTCAAAGAACTTGAGGCCAAAGTACTGGACAACATCAGCAGGTACAACGTACTCACCAGAAGACAACTTAGCGTCTACATCATCACGGACTTCCTCAGACATACTTCCGGGAGGTACTTCATTACCACTTACCGGATCAACATCCATTCCATCGTCTGCCATTCCACCCTCATCAAAGAGTCTCATTTGTTTCTCCATTGGGACTACTCCACCTTCATTGTACTTATTTGTTTCTTCTGATATGGTTTCAGTTGATCTAATATTGGCTGCTTTCCCAGGCATACGAACAAAGTCAGTACCATCTTGCTCGATAAGTTTCTGGGGGATAACATCTACATAGTCAAAACTCTTGGGATTATCTTGCTGACCCCAACGTATTCCGGGACCATCCCCACTTTGGCTAATAAGTCGAACAGGTATCGTAGTTTCGCCTTGCTCTTTTAAGGCTAGTGCACGGTGACGCCCATCATGACCTGTAACTTTACCAGTACCATCCGCATTATTTTTAAAAGATAGGGTAGGTACGGAGTCAAAAGGTTTTCCTTCTGATACTAGCTGCCTAGTTTTTGCTAACTTCTCAGGACTAAAGTCTTTCTCAGCAGCTTTGAGGAAATCCTCAATAGGCATATCAACAAGGATTTCCCTTGACTTGTCGTTTTGATTAGCTGCGGTACGTAGTGCGTCTTCACTAAACCACTCAGTCTCAGAGTCTCTACCAACCATACTCCTCAGGGAGCCTTTCGGTGCCTTGCCTACAGAGCCTACTCCAGAACCCATTGCAGCAGTTCCTATAGCATCCCCTACAGTTACAGCTTCACCCTCTAGCGCCCGTCTTGGGGCAGACACTGCGGAAGATGCTGTCTCAACAAAACCTAGAAGTGCTTCTTCACCAATTTCCTTAACTCTGTCAAGGGAGCCAGGCTTAGATTCTCTAAACTTCTGTGCTTTAGGCTTTATGGTATACATTACCCCAAGGAGACTTTCCTTAATAACATCCCCAGCTTCATCTATCCCAACAATAGGGTCATTCTCTGGGTCAGCACTTTGAGGTAGGCTGAAGAAATCTACTTTAGTTTTAGGTTCTTCTTTGACCTTACGAGACCTCTTCTTATCATTCCTACCCGCCATTTACTTTTTCCTTCAGTCGGAGTAGAGACCGTAGAGACTCAATGTTACCTTGGATAGCCCGTAGTTCACCATACTCTTTATGCTGCTCTAGTGATCTGTGTGCCATACGGATACGGCTTTCGATCTCTTCTTTGAAAGACTCCCAGAGTTCTTTGTCGTTTACCAAAGGCTTTAGGCTCATTGAGGCATACCTCCACCAGTATTACCACTGAACCCTTGCTCTCCGGGAACAGGTGCCTGACCAGTACCGATTGTACCGCCTCCAGCGCCCGTAGGATCACCAGCTTGCGCCCCAGCAGGGGGTACCCCCGGAGGACCACCCGGAGCGCCCTGAGGGCCTGCCTGTGGAGCTTGGAAGCCCTTTAGAATCTCTGCTTGGATAGCTGCTCGTTGCATAGAGTTAGTAACCTTCTCAGGATCAAGGTCCATGCTACGTGCAATCTCACGGATGATGTAATCCATCTTAGCAAATGGAGCCAAGGCAGGGTTCTGTACCACACCAAGGAACTGCATAAGACGTTGACTACGTACTTCATTAGCCATAAGAGAATCAGTACCAGAAGCTTTAACCTCTAGGTCACCCTTAATGTCTGGGTCGAAGTTGAACTGCATGTTGAAGTTGAAGAGGGCTTTACCCAGAGGAGCAAGAAGGTAATCGTCTACGTTCTTTACCACTGTACGGATAGAACCAGAAGCAGCAGACATAAGCATGGAGATACCAGAGGCTGTACGTCCTACACCACTTACACCAGTCTGACCATGTGCAAAGGAGGGGAAGCCAGTTGACTCATCAGCAAGTACACGAGCTTTGTCAAACATCTGCATATTCTCGTTAGAGACGTTAGGGAAGTTTGTACCAAAGATTGACTGTCCGGGAGCACCACCTTGACGGCGGAATACTTTACCGGGATACATAGAGAGGTCTTGTCCGGGGACTAGGTTAGTTTCATCTACTTCAAAGATCAAGTTGCCAGAGAGAGCAGCGTTATCAACAGCCATACGCATAAAGCCATTCATAAGCAACTGAGTGTCTTCCATGTTCTCTGCTACACCTACACCGAAGATAGAGTAAGGGTTTACTTCGTAAGGAACTGCATAGTAAGGGATGTTGACAGGAGTAAAAGGGTTCATAACCAGACGAAGTACTCGACCATTACAGACCCAGATATTCACGCTAATCTCTTCTTTGTCCTTAAGAGAGGAGGGAATCTTTACATCGTGGTTCTTAAGAATCTCACGGTCTACATTACCCCAGAACTCAAGAACAGAAAAACGCTCAGAGTTAGAGTCCTGAGAGTCGTCTTCCATTACCTGTTCCCACCACTCTTTAGTGTAGGACTCCCCCATAGAGATAGCAATATCAATTTCATTTGTACGGAACTGAGGACGGCGCTTAAGACCACGGAGTTGAGTACGGGAGAGTTTATGACGTTCTACTGTGTACTCTACTTCTTCCATAGTATTAGCATCTGGGTCTGGGTAGAAGTTCCAGATAGAGACGTTAGATACCATTGGAACATCTTTGAATGTAGGGTCGTAGTTACCGTCTTCATCCCAGTTAGGGTATTCTTTATTCTGTGCAAATGGACCCTTCATCACACCAGTACCAAAGAGGGCACACTCAAAGGCAGCAGAGCGAAGGTGCTTAAGTGCTTTTGACTCTTCTAGTTGGTCGTGGATTTGTTTCTCCATCTTCTTTGCTGCAACCAAAGCAGGTTCAAAAGTGACAGATGTAGGGGTCTCACCGGGACCGGGTTTAACCTTCTCACCAAAGATTTCCAGATCTTTTTCTAGTGGACCAAGACGTAGACGGTACTCTTCACCAGTCTCTCCGGGAAGTAGTGGTTCCATACCTTCAGGTTTAGGGGGAGTACCGGGAGGGCCTTGTGGGGTAACCTCTACGTGCACTGACTCCTCTACACCTTCTGGAAGAGTGGTAGGATTAATAGTAATAGGAAATCGACCACCACCAAGGAGAACCTCAGTGATCTGACCATAAGCAGCTAGTACTTTTGTCTTAGTAACTTTCACAAAGACTTGAGACTTCTCAGAGTCAGTAAACTGTACGTCAGGGCCATAGATACCACGGTAGTTGCGGTAAGCTTGTACCCATCGTTGTTCATCAGCGTAACGAGCATCTTCGGCTTTACCAAAGCGTTCAGTCACATAGTTGACAATACTTCCAGCAGAATTATCTACAGCATACTCACCTTTTGTGTCATCTACACCAAGAAGGTTTTCTTCGTTTACTTCTACGTCCATTTTCTATTCCTTTAGTACCCAAATTCTTTACAAGCAGCTTGGAAGCCACTATGTCTTGAGTGTTCTGGTGTGTGACTGAAGATGTCACTTCTAGGTCTTGTCATAATACCGTACCTCAGAGCATCGTAGAGGTGGTCTTCTGCATTTGTATCTACATCCTCTGCATTGTTCTTACTAAGAGGGAGAGAGGGTAGTTGAGAGATTAGGTGGCGACAGGTATTAAAGAAGACTATCTTAGGCTCCTCTGTCATTTCATCAATAGCAAGTCTACGGTGCAGTTCGTTCTTACCTGCTACACGAGAACCAGAGCTTCGATCTGAAGGTCTCCACCTACAACCACGGATGATCATTTGTTCAGCTAGGCTAGGACCAGTATCACCACGTTTATGCCAGAGAGAGGAGTCTAGTACACCGTAACTGATTCGGTCACCTTGTTCTGCTCTAAGGACCATTGGTGCAAGGTCTGCTGCTGTAACTTTGGAGACGTAGAGTTCCCGATAAACAATAAGCTGCTCAGAAGGACTAATAGCAAACCAAACAACACCAGTATGGGAACTGTATCCGTAGTCCGCTGCTCTAAATCTAACCCACGAGTCTGGTATATCAAAAGGTTCGATAACATGTTGAAATACATTAAACTCCGGGAAGGCTGCACCTTCAGCTACACTCCAGTCACCTTCTAACAGTTGGCGTCTTTTATGTTCTGGAAGGGAAAGAAGGTTAGCTTCATACATTCCATCTTCAGCAAGATAAGGGTTATCAAACAAAGTAGCAGGAATGAACTTACGTTGGAAAAGTGGTTGACCTTCCTTCTTAGAGCCGGAGGGCCATACTAGCGGTGTTCCATCAATACTCTGTGCATCAAAGGTGGTGTTGTGTGGAGCAGGGTCAATAAAGGTTTTCTTTACCCAATGGTGACCAATACCTCCGGGGTTAGTTGTTGCTCGTTGAATTAGGTCTAGTCCAGAGTCCTTAGAAGTACGTAGACGGGAACGCATATAATCCCAAGCAAAGGGTGTGTTCCACTGAGTAAGTTCGTCAAAGCCAATCCAATTAAAAGCCTGACCTTGGTAACGCTCTACGTCATCATCCCTATCTAGGTAACTCATCCAGAGGGTAGCCCCAGAAGGGAATACCCAAGTTTTCTCCCTCTCAAGGAACTTTGCACCGGGGATAGCTGCAGGGTACATCTTCTTAGAGATAGAGATAAGTTCACGAAGTTCTTCTGTACTACGTCGAACAAGGAGCTTAGAGGACTTAGGGTTGTTGACGTAGCGTACAGGGTCAGCAACCATAGCAAAGGATTTACCACCACCTGCAGCACCACCATAGAGAACCTCTTGTTCTGAGGCTGACAGGAAGTCTGTCTGTGGTCCATCATTGGGTTGGAAGATGATATCTTGGGCTTTACTTACATCTATTGGGGCAGGTTTGGCAGACGCTGGTAAAGAGTTCGTCATCTAGTTCTTCCTCTGTAGGAGTCCTTCGACCCAATCGTGTCTCTTCAATTCGACGTGCCTTTTTAAAAGCTGACTGATATTGTTCCAAGAGTCGTCTTGAGTCGATGTGCTCCTTAGCCCTTTTCTGTTCAGACTTAACCCGTAGGCTAAGACCAACATGGGAGAGGTAACGTCCTGACTTATTAGAGAGCCAAGTTGCTACATCCCTCAGGGAGTAATTCTTTAGGTATTCTTTAGCTTGTTCAAAGAGGATCAACTCTTCTTCTACAGGTAAAAGTATATTAGGATCATCTGGGTCTTGTTTGTAACCGAATGGGATGAATCTACCGATACGGACGATTGGATAAAACTTGTAACCTACATCAGTCTTATCGGGAGCAGCGACCCTAAAAAGGCCTTTTGCTTTTTTCTTTGTCATATTAACTCTTTGGTGGGAGGATAAAAATAGGGTCTTTAGTTGTCACTTCTACTTTCTCAGTGGCTTTAAAACCCCCACGATCTAGCAAGTCCTTAGCAGCAGAGAGACGTTCTTTGCCACCAATAATAGTAGGGTCTTCAACAATTTGGTTGACTGTATAAGCAGCCTTAACCCCAGCATTAGTCAGGAACTTCTTTACTAGGTTAGAAATCTCTTCTTCAAGAGAGGCTACCACATCCCGTGTAGGAGTGTTCTCACTGTAGCCAGCCAGACGTTTAGCTTTAAGGAAGTCACCTTGGGCTTCCTCAAAGAGTACGTCTAGGAACTTCTTTTGTTTCTCTGTCATATTAACCCCCAAGGCTCAATCTTAGATCCCAAGCCTTCTTGTCTAAGTCTGTTGGCAACCTGCGACGTCTGCGTTGTTGAGTAGTCATAGCTTCATACTCAGGCCAAGTGACACCTTTAATTCCACCATCATCATCAGGCTTTGTACCAGACCCAAAAATCTCTTCACCCTTAGCGTTTCTAAGGAATCCTTTTTCCTTTGGTTCAGGCTTAGGTACACTAAATGCTCCCGGACGCTCTGGACCTTTATCTGCAGTCTCTGCATTTCTACCGTATTGAGACATAAGCGAAGGGGTTCCAGCAGCAGAAGCACTGTTATAGCGAGCGGGTCCACCTGTGCTAGACTTAGGGGTAGCATCAATAGCCTTCTCTGCCATATCTTTAATGTTAATCTTCTTACTAGGAGGACGCTTACTTGTTTTCGGAGCTGTTTCAGCAGAAGCCTTCTTAGAGGACTTAGCAGGGGCTTTACCTTTAGCCTTTGTATCACCTTTGAAGATCTTTGTCAAGGTACTAGAACCAGAAAAGAAACCATTATCGTTGGTCCCTGCAACAGTCTTACCTTCTTTGTTGGTGACTTGTGTACCATCCTTAGACAAGGTGTAACCTGCCTCAGTGATAGCCTTACGGTGTTTGTTTAGATTAGCCATTTTTTATTACCTTAAGTTGAGGAGAGTCTTGATTCAATTACACTAAACCTCAGACCCACAGTTGTAGTATTGGTGTCTG
>Ga0213861_10003767_pt1 | contig 12495 bp, 15 predicted proteins | sample PICome_4_FD_160110 | JGI IMG/M metagenome (GOLD analysis project Ga0213861, IMG submission 160110) | Coastal seawater microbial communities near Pivers Island, North Carolina, United States - PICO131 | ecosystem: Environmental > Aquatic > Marine > Coastal | place: USA: North Carolina...
AAACGTCAAATAATACAAGACAAGCTAGGGATAAATTATGGTTACTTAGAAGATCGAGACGTACAGGCAGGTTATGGAGGGGATAGGTTTGATAAGGGATATGAATTTCCTTCTGTCGCTAATCCTCTATATCATCAATCTGCATATGACAAAGCTGTTGCAGAGGGTCAACTTATGAGTAAAGAATATAACATAATGAAACAAGGTAGAAATGCCACAGGTGCAGGAATGACTGCTAATGAAATGAAAATGTTTATGGGTAGACCAGTACAAACTTCTGGATATGACCGAGGACCAATAAGACCAAGGTATGATGAAAACGGAAACTTAATACCACAGCGACCTACAATGATGGTTTAGTTAGGAGGCAGTATGACACCAAGAGAACAAGCTATGACAAGACTCAAAGGTCTTGCACAAGTATCTCAAGATATGGATCAGACAGATAGACTCTATGCTGCTTTTAAGAACGCAGAAACCAGAGGTCTAGAAGGAGAAGATGCTTTTATTAGAACTAATGCCAACTTAGCCCCCGGAGGAAGTTCTGCGTATGGTCCAGTACAAATTACCGGTACTTTGGTTCAAGACATGATGGATCGAGGGGTCATCCCAGACGATCTTAAAGATTACTCAAATAGATTTTTAGACCAATCTAAATTATTTTTAAAGTATGGTAATGAAAAAGATTTGGAAGGTTATGATCCAAAATATGATTATGGTGGGAGTGGTCATTTAACTACAGAGCAAGATCAAGCAGACTATAATAGACTTGCTAGAGTTTTAATAGATCATCATTATAAAAATGCTAGAAATGAAGTTAACCAAAAAAAACCTATGGGTTTTTCACAAGCTGCAAGAGATCCTTTGACTAATGTTATTGGTGATTGGAGATTTGGCGTTAACAGCAAGAAAGGTCGAGGAGACGACTTAAAATACTACCGAAGATTTATGGAAGGATATAGAAATTGACCACTCCTCCGACTTACTCCGCTGGTAGTAAAGGTCAAGGAACCAGCACTTCTATGGAGGAGATATGGAATTAGATGAACAGTCTTATAAGTTAAAGTTACTAAAAGAGTTAGAAATAAAACAAGAATTAGAAAAAAGAAAGAGAGTAGAAAGAAATAAAAATAATTTTAAAGACTTTGCAAAAGACCAACTTAGAATAATAACTAAAGACGCATCACAAGGTTATGTTGAATTTGAATTTAATGAAGCACAAGCCAAAATACACAAAGCCATCGAGAAACAGATAAAAGAAAAAGGAAGAGTAAGAGCTTTAGTGTTAAAAGCTAGACAGCAAGGCATATCTACTTATACTGCTGGTAGAGTATTCTGGAAAACATTCTACACAGCCCATACAAGATCAGTTGTAATTGCACACGATAGTGCAACATCTGATGCTTTGTTTACAATGTCAAAGAATTTTATTGACAGGATGTCGGATGATTTTAAACCTGAACTTGTTAGATCAAATGCAAAAGAAGTTAAGTTTTCACATAACGACTCAGGATACAGATTATACACAGCAGGGTCTCCAGAGGCTGGCAGGGGAACTACGCCCACGATACTGCATTGTTCAGAGTGTGCCTTTTGGCAAAACGATGACAAAATTTTAGCTGGACTTTTTCAAGGTGTGTCATCTTCAGATGGTACAGAAATTATATTAGAGTCTACAGCTAATGGTGCTACTGGTGCTTTTTACAGAATGTGGAAGGCGGCTGAGAGAGGAGAGAACGATTACGTTCCTATATTCCTTCCTTGGTTTATGACTAAAGAATACACTATGGATCCTCCAGATAATTTTGAGAGGACTATAGAAGAGAATGAGATAGCCGAAGAATATGACTTAAGTGATGGTCAACTTTGGTGGAGAAGAATGAAAATAGGTGAGGGAGGCGAGTCTAAGTTTAGACAAGAATACCCATCTACAGCTGAAGAAGCTTTTGTTGTATCAGGTAAAAATGTATTTAATGTAGAAAAATTAAATAAACTTGAAACTAAAGCACCTAAAGCGTTAAGAGAATTTAACCCATCAATGTCTAGCTGGGAAGACCATAGAGAAGGAAATTTATCTATATGGGAGTCTCCGGGTTTTGATGAGAAGTTTATTATTGGAGCTGACGTTTCATTAGGCGTTGGTCAAGATTACTCAGCTGCAATTGTTTTAAATAAAGACAGGCAAGTAGTTGCTGTCTATAGAGACAACCATGTTGATCCGGCTGTTTTTGGTAGAGATTTATTTTATTTAGGAAGGTATTTTAATAATGCTCTTCTTGCTGTAGAGTCAAACTCTATGGGAGTTTCTACTCTTCAAAAACTTAAGGAAATGAAATACGTTAATTTATATTATCAAACTCAAATTGCTAATCTTACAGATGAGGATGGTGTTAGACTTGGTTTTAGAACTACAAGTGCTTCTAAACCAGCTATAATATCAAACTTAAAAAATTGGATTGATAATGACGAACTTGCTATATGGTCTACAGACGTTGTTAATGAACTTAGAGATTATGTGTCAGATGATAAAGGTAAAACTAATGCGTCAAAGGGATCTACAGATGATACTGTAATGTCTCTTGCAATTGCTGCAGAGGTTTACAGAACACATATTAATAGACTAAGCACAAGTAGAGTAGGATTTGATAGTGTGTATATTCCTGAAAGACAAACTAATTGGATTTAATTATGGATAAGAAAAACAAAAAAGTTACTGACGAACAAATAACGAGTATTATTAATGACTCGATTACACAAGCGGTAGGTAGCTTTTCGTCTGGTTCTGAGTTGCAAGAGCAACGAGAAGCGGCTATAAATTATTATACGCAACAACCTAAAGGGAACTTGCACCCACAAGGGGTCTCTAAAGTTGTTACTTCAGATACAATGGAAATTGTAGACTCTTATTTAGCTGTTATATCTGAACTAATGCTTTCTAACGGTAAAATTGCAAAGTTTAATCCGTCAGATCCAAGCCAAACAGTAGCTGCAGGTCTTGCGTCTGAGCTTACTAATCATTGTATTTTTACTAAAAATAACGGTTGGGTACAACTTAACACTTGGATTAAAGCATCTCTGCTTTTTAAAAATGCAGTTATAAGATGGAAATGGGAAAATTATTCTAGCACTAAAGTAGAAGAATATGAAAATATTTCTATATTAGAGCTTGACGCTATATTAGCTGAAGGTGATGTAGAAGTAATTGAGATTAGAGTCGGGGAGGGTGTAGATCCAGAAACCGGAGAAGAAGTTTACGAATATGTGTCTGTAAGAAAAGAAGTTGACAAATCTAAAGTTTGTCTTGAAAACATACCGCCCGAATCTTTTATGATCAACAGAGGCGCTACAGATATTGAAAGTGCAAATTTTGTAGGAATACAAACAGAAATGACATTGTCTGAACTCAGGGAGATGGGTTTTGATGTTGATGATGATATTGGCGCAGGAGTTGAATCTAATAATTTTAGTTTTGACTATGAGTCGTCTATAAGACAATCTATAAACGAAGTAGAACAAAACTTCCATGAAGATTTTATGGGAGTTGCAAATAGAGAAGTAATTGTTACCGAATCTTGGATTAAAGTCGATAGAGACGGTGATGGAGTTGCTGAATTAAAAAGATTTATAACAGTAGGTGAAGAAGTATTACTAGAAGAGTATGCCGATAGTATACCTTTAGCCTCTTTAAACCCAATTGAAATACCTTACTCTTTTTATGGCATGTCGATAGCAGATGCAACTAAAAGTGCAACTGAGATCAAGACTACTATAACAAGAGGTATGATTGAGAACGTATATCTGTCTAATTATGGAAGAACATTAGCAGATCCAAATACGGTAGACTTTAGAGCACTACAAAGTCCTGAACCACATCAGATTATCCCAACTAATGGGTCTCCGATGTCTTCTGTGCATACTTTGGTGCCAGCTCAACTAGCACCGTCTACCTTTTCTTTGTTAGAATACATGAACACCGAAAAAGAAATGGCTACTGGTATGACCAGAGCCGCTCAGGGTGTAAATGAGAAATTATTTGACTCAGGAAACTCAGCAGGTAAAATTGCAATGGTGGAGCAAGCGTCTCAAAAACGCATATCATATGTTGCACGCAGGTTTGCCGAAACTGGATTTAAAGAGCTATGTAAAGGTGTTTATGATCTTATACTAGACAATTCAGATTCGATATTGAGAGATTACAGTTATTATAATATAACACCTGAGTCTCTTATACCGCTAGATAGCTTAACAGTTGATATAGATGTTGGGGCTAACAGTTCTGCTAATACACAAGAGAACATGATGATGATGGCTCAACAGGTTATGCCTATGTTGTATCAATCTCCTGAGTCAAAAGGTATTATAAATCCAAAAGCTCCTTTTACAATAGCAAAACAATTGCTTGAGTCAATGGGTGTTGATAATTGGGTAGACTTTATTGTTGATCCTGAAACACCACAAGGGCAACAGCAAACCCAAGCAGCTATGCAACAAGCCCAGCAAGGACAAGAGCAAGCAGCTAAAGAAGATCAAGTAGAGCAGCAAAAGATAATGCTTCAGCTTCAAAAACAAATGGCTGACATTGAAAAGAAGCAAGCTGATATGGAACTTGATAGAGAAAAGTTTGAGTATCAGAAGACTAAAGATGCTGCTGAGTTACAACTAGAACTTGAGCTTGGTGAGCCTACTAAAATTGGATAATTACAAAGGAGGATTATATGGCAAAAGTTGCTAGTAACAGAGGTCCGGGTTTATATGCTAATATGAATAAAAGAAAAAAAGCAGGTACTAGTAGAACAAAAAAGAATTCTACTGTTTCTGCAAAAGCATATAAAAATATGAAAAGAGGATTTCAAAAATAATTAATCTAGGAGGAGATTATGGATGATGTAGAATTTGGTCAACATGCTAAACTTATTGTCGAAAATAAAGTTTTTGATGAAATGTTTAGCAGAGTTAGACTAAAATATCAAAACATGTGGGCTAGTACAGAGCCACAACAAGGGGACTTGCGAGAAAGATTGTATAATACTATTGTAGGTCTCACTGATGTTAAAAGAGAGATAGAGTCTGTCGCCACTTTAGGTGACAATGTTGCATATAACAAGGAGATGGAGGATTCCAAATGACAACTGAAGAAAAACAAGTACTAACTAATGATTTAGAAATTTTTGAGATACAACACAAAAATGTTATGAGAGATATCAGAGCTTCCCGTGGTGGAATAATGGTACGACAGTTAGTAGAACAACTAAATGCTATAGAGATGGTCATGGACCGTGTCGAAGCAAAATTAAAAACAGCTAAAGTTCCGACTAAAGCTAAAAAGTAATTAATCTAGGAGGATTAATAAGATGCCAAATGAAACTACCCAAACGGATGTGAACGAAGGTTTATCTGAAGATGAGATGTTAGATGCCCTTGCAGGCGATTTTTTTGAAGAAGAAGATCTACCGGAGCAAGAAGTGGATGACACAGAGGAAGCTGAAGAGGAAAGTGACGATGCCAAATCAGACGAGACTGAAGAACTAGAGGGAGAGGAGCAGGAAGAAGAGACAGAAGAACTAGAAGATGATGGTGAAGACCTACCTGAAGATGGTTCAGAGGAAGATTCTGAATTAGACTTAGACTACTTAGTGCCAATTAAGATAGATGGTGAAGAGTCTGAGGTTACTATGCAAGAGTTGATCCGTGGTTATCAAACAGCTGCTCACGCCAACAAAAAGTCCATAGATGCAAGTGAACAGTTAAAAGTAGCACAAGCACTAGCACAAGAGTCAACCGCTCTTAAAGAAGAAAACGCTAAACTTCTAAGTACAACAGTAGATGCCGAAGAAAGGCAACTAGCTGCGTATGATAGAAAAATCCAACAGCTTATTGCTGATGACGATATGTACGAATTGCCTAAATGGCAAGAAGCTCGTAGAGTTAAAGCAAAAGAGATACAGGAGACTAAGACTAAAGCTAATCAGCTTCAAAAAGAAGCTCAAAATGAGCAACAAATGTCTTATGACGCTAATCTCCAAGCTTACAAGGAACAAGCGGTAGATCAGTTAAACAGTAAACTTCCGGGTTGGGAAAAAACCTACGATGAAGTTGTAAATTGGGCTGTAAGAGATTTAGGTCTCCCAGACTTTGCTGAAGTAGTTGATCCGTCAGTAATTGCACTTATGTACGATTACAAAACTTTAAAAGATGGTCAAAAATCTGCCGTTACTAAGCGGAAGAAGGCTCCTGTTAAAAGTGTTAAAGCTACCAAATCTGTTAACAAAAATGCAAAGGCTAAAGAAAAAGCTGACAACCTTCGCAAGAAGGTATTACAAGGTGGTGCCTCTGAAAACCAACAAGATGAATTTCTTGGAAGTATGGTAGACAACATTTTGAAATAAAACTTTTTCTTTTAAAATATAACATTTAAATGGAGAAATTGTAAATGGCAATTTTTAAGACAGAGGATACGAAGGGTAAAAAGGAAGACCTCGCATCTTTTATATCGATGATTACAAGGGACGAAACTCCGTTCTTATCATCAATTGGAAGCAAGAAGGCAACTTCTGTGTACCACGAATGGCAGACTGACTCACTAGCAGCACCTGTCGCTAACGCAAAAGCTGAAGGTCTAGACTTCTCAGCGGCTGATACACCAACGTCTACAACTAGACTTGGAAACTACTCTCAAATCCTTATCAAAGAGATTAAAATCTCAAAGACTTTGGATTCAGTTTCTAAGGCAGGTCGTAATTCTGAATTTGCTTACCAAATGAAGAAGAAAGGTACTGAGCTTAAGCGTGACCTAGAGCATGCAATAGTAGGTACTAGACAAATCACTACTGGAACAGGAACAGCTGATACAGTTGGTGATAACACTGGTCGTAAGATGGGTGGATACCAGTCATGGGTTCCTAAAGAGAACAACTGGGATGCCTCTGCAGGCACACCAGCGTTCCAATCTGCAGCTGGAGGTGATGGTAAGACAGCACACACAGCAGGTACGGCAGGAACACACACATTAGCGTTAACTGACGTTGATGAAGTAATGCAGAGAGTTTACGAAGAAGGTGGAAAGGCAACAGTAATGATGATGTCTCCAAGCAATAAGCGTTCATTCTCAACACTAGCACAAGGTGCTGGTAATACAAGACGTAATCTTGACGAAAAAGGATCAATCAGACAATCTGTTGAACTTTATGAGTCAGATTTTGGTGTTGTAAAAGTAGTTCCTAACTACATTCAGGGTCTAGCCAATGGCTTAGATATTTCTGATGGAGTTGGTGGTGCTACTGACGTTTTAGTCTATGACCCAAGTTGGTGGTCAATGGCTAACTTGCGTGCGCTACAAACAACTGATGTAGGTCAAAAAGGTGACTCTACTGTAGGTATGATTGTTGAAGAGACTACTCTTGAGTGCCGCAACCCACATGGTTCTGCAATGATTTCAGGACTAGGCGTATTAGTTGCTTAATTATAAGTAATTAAATACCATTAAGGGGGTCCTTATGGATCCCCTTTTTTTTATTCAATGGAGGTAATATGGAATCTATTAAATATAACTATAATCAAACTGGTAAATTTAAAGCTGAACAAGATGTAAGTAATTATTTACAGTATGCTCAAGAATCTAGGACTATGAGTAGCTCATTTACTAATAAAAGTAATTACAGAAGTTTAGCAATAGTTCCAGATATAGTAGCTATAGATATACTTAATAGGTTTGGATATGACATACATAGTAATGATAATGATCAGCATGTCTTAACTAAAATAGCAGATATAATAAAACAATACTACCCTAACTTATTAACAAGTAGTATGATTAACAGTGTAAGGAGATAATATGGCATCAATACAAGACCAAGTTAGCTTAAGAAGTGGTATCGCCAGTTGGCTTAATAGGTCGGACTTGACTGACAGTGAGCTAGATCAATTTATTGAAATAGCAGAGGCTAGGTTGTATGAGGAGCTTAGAGTTCCAACTTTAGAAACAACTGAGGCTTACTCTGTAGCAGTTTCTAACTCCAGTATAACTATACCTGCTGGTTTTATTGAAATAATAGAATTAAAACATTTAAAAGGTGGAACTTGTAGTGTCAGTCCAACTACTAATACAACTAGGGCTTTGTGTACAGCTGCATCAGGCACTTGGACAGACAGTGACAAAGATGATGATATAGTTTTAAAAAGAATTGACTCTAGAGTGTTTTCTAACAACAAAATAAGAAACGCCTATACTAGAGAACTGACAAATTTCTTGTTAACAGATAACGAGGGTGAGCAAAAAGCATCTGGTGAATATACAATTAAATATTACAAAGCTGAAGACCCAATAGGAACTTACTCGACAACTACTACTGCAGGGTCTGCTGGTTTTACTGTTGGAAAGTACTATAAAATTGCTACTGTAGGAAATACAGATTTTACAGCAATAGGTGCTTCTGGTAATACTGTTGGCGTTATATTTAAAGCCACAGGTGTAGGGTCAGGTACTGGAACAGCTTATGTAGAAACAGTCCCTTGGATTTTAGGTACCGAGTATGAAACTATACTTTATGCATCTTGTACAGTAGGGTCTACATTTATTGGTGATGTAGAGATGGAGCAAAAATTTAATGACTTAACATCAAGAAAAGTAATGGCGTTAAACGATAAAGAAAAAAGAGCAGACTTAAAGGGCGGTATTTTTACTAGCAATTTTAGTTCTTCCTCAATTTAGGAGACATTATGGCAAGAAATTCATTTTATTCTGGAGACGCTGGGGCTGACGTAACAATTGATAATTCTGTTGCACAAGCGCAACTTGCTGAAAACAATGCTGCTGCTTCTGCGACAGCTGCTGCTAATAGTGCCACTAATTCTTCTACAAGTGCTAATGCTGCTTCTACAAGTGCAACTAATGCTGCAGCATCTTATGACTCATTTGACGATAGATATCTAGGAGCTAAATCATCAGCACCGTCTGTAGATAATGACGGGGATGCTTTAATAGCTGGAGCATTATATTGGAATACTGCTTCCGATCAAATGTTTGTTCGAGAAGGCTCTTCTTGGATTGCAATTAAACCCACAACAGCAGAACAAGCAGACATTGCCGCAGTAGAAAATATTAAAGCTAATGTTACTACAGTAGCAGGTATATCTAGTAATGTTACTTCAGTAGCAGGTAACGCAACGAACATTAACGCAGTTGCAGGCGATGCTACTGACATAGGAACAGTAGCAGGTATATCTAGCAATATTACAACTGTTGCCGGCATAGCTAGTAACGTAACAAGTGTTGCAGGTAATGCAAGTAATATTAATGCAGTTGCTGCAGATGCTACAGATATTGGAGCAGTAGCAGCCAAAGCAACAGAAATAGGTTTATTAGGTCAAGCTGACGTAATAGCTGATATGGCAATATTGGCAACAGCAGATGTTGTAGCTGATATGAATACATTAGCTACTGCAGATATTGTTAGTGATTTAAACACATTAGCTGATTCAGATATTATTGATGATTTAAATAAACTTGCTACTACAGATATTGTAAACGACTTAAACACATTAGCTACTACTGATAATGTAAATAATATGAATACTGTAGCTGATAATATTAGCTCAGTTAACAATTTTGCAAGTCAATATAGAGTTGCTAGTTCAGCACCTACATCTTCTTTAGACGAAGGCGACTTGTACTACAACACAACATCTAATACATTTAATTACTATAATGGTTCAGCATGGACTGCAGTAGCTAATTATGTTGCAGGAGCGGGTATAGTATTAACAGGTAATTCATTTTCAGTAGAGAATGATGCTGTTGCTATGTCGATTGCACTTGGATAATATAGGAAATAGAAATGGCAAATACATTTAAATTAAAAACAAAGGCTAATATAGACGCTTCATTAACTACGGTGTATACAGTGCCTTCATCAACTACAACTGTAATAATTGGTTGTACAGTTGCTAATGTTAAAGGGGCTTCAGTAACAGCTGATGTTCAATTAGTAACTGCATCATCATCTGGAGAAAATGCAGACGATGTTTATATTGTTAAATCAATACCATTACCCGCAGGATCATCTGTAGAGATAATGGCAGGTAACAAAATTATTTTAGAAGCTGGAGACGTAATTAAAGTTAAAGGCTCTGTAACAGATGCAGTAGACGCTATACTTAGCATAATGGAAATCACAGCATAGGAGACTTAACATGCCTTATTTAGGAAAAGAACCTGCAAGAGTTCCAGTAACAGCTGCTGATATCCCTGACGATAGTATTACAGCTGCTAAGATTGTAGATGGTGTTATTACTGCAGCTGATATAGGACCTAATGCAGTAAACACTTCAGAGCTTGTAGATGATGCAGTAACAGCGGATAAATTAGCTAATGCGATTAACACAGCTATTGCTGCTAACACCGCTAAGACATCAAATGCTACACATACTGGCGATGTCACAGGTGCTACAGAACTAACCATTGCCTCAAGTGCGGTAGAAACAGGAATGATTGCTGACGATGCGGTAACTGCTGCTAAGTTAGCCAACTCTATTAATACTGAGATTGCTGCCAATACAGCTAAAGTAACTAACGCTACTCACACAGGAGATGTGACAGGTGCTACAGCACTAACTATTGCAGACGATGCAGTAACCGCAGCTAAACTTGCTAACTCAATCAACACAGATATTGCCACAGGCGTTACAGCTAATACTACTGCTAACGCTGCTTTGCCAAAGTCTGGTGGTGCAATGACTGGAGCTATTACAACTAACTCTACCTTCGATGGCAGAGATGTTGCTACAGACGGTACTAAATTAGATGGAATAGCTGCTAGTGCAAATAACTATGTGCATCCTAATCATAGTGGTGAAGTAACTTCAACTGCTGACGGTGCTACTGTTATTGTTGACAACATGGTAGACGAGGCTAATCTTAAGATTTCAAATACTCCAACCAACGGATATGTACTAACTGCACAATCAGGAAATACAGGTGGTATGACTTGGGCTGAAATGACAGGTGGTGGACCATCATTGGGTACTGACAGTATAATACGAACCAACGCTCAAACAATTAGTGAGAACATCACTATACCAAGCACTACTAACGGTATGAGTGCTGGACCTATAACAATAGCTGATGGCTACACAGTCACAGTCAGCGGAAACTGGTCAATTATATGAATACTAACTTAAAGGAGTACAACTATGGCTGCTAAATTAAAGGTAGACCAAATAGAGTCAGTAGATGGCTCTTCAAACATAACACTTAACAATTCTGTACAGATGGCTTCAGGAAAGTCATTTGTTGGTAGTGGTGGTTTACAATCTCAACAAGTATTTACTTCAAGTGGTACTTGGACAAAACCTACAGGAATTACTAAAATTAAAGTTACAGTCACGGCTGGTGGTGCTGGTGGCGGTGGTGGTTCTGCAAATTTTAATCACGGAGGTGGCGGAGGAGCTGGTGGAACATCCATCAAAATTATTGATGTATCTTCTATTAGTTCAGTAACAGTAACAGTTGGATCTGGCGGAGCTGCTGGCGCTAATAATGCCAACGGTTCTGCTGGTGGTAATTCCTCATTTGGAAGTCACGCTACAGCGACTGGAGGTGAAGCTGGAGGTAGAGCTTGGTTAAACTTCACATCAAGATATGGACTAGGCGGAGCTGCTGCAAATGGAGATATAAATCTTGTAGGTGGTGATGGAGGACTTTCAGGTGGCGGTAGCGCACACGATGAAACAGCTCCTCCAGCAAATGGTGGTGCTAGTTTTTGGGGTGGCGGTGGTCAGTCAGGAGGCGGAGCAAACAACACAGATGGAAATATGTATAGTGGTAATGATGCTAGAGTTTATGGAACTGGCGGAGGTGGCGGTGACCACGATGGTTCAAATGGAAGAGCTGGCGGTGCTGGTAAATCAGGAATAGTCGTAGTTGAGGAGTATTCCTAATGCCAACAGAAATTAGTGGCTCAACTGGAGTCAACAAGATACAAGATGGAACAGTGCAATCTTCCGATTTAGCTAGTGGTGTCGGTCAAATAAGTGTTGCTTGTAACTGGAGGCAAACTGGAACTACAGCATTGGCAACTGGAGATAATTATTTAACTTCACAATGGGAATTAATTGATACAAATTCAGCGGGTTCTATTGGCTCTTTATCAGAGTCAAGTGGTGTGTTTACTTTTCCAAGTACAGGTATTTATTGGATTAACTATGCTTTATATGTAACACTTGAAAATGACGAAACAGGTTGTAAGAGTGCGATAGCAGTTACAACTAACAATTCTTCTTATACAAATGCAGCTTATGGCTCTGTAGGTATTCAAAGGTCTAGTGGTAATTATGAACTTTCTTCTACAGCTCAATATTTGCTTGATGTAACTGACACAGCAAATGTTAAAGTTAAATTTGGTTATAGCGCAGAAGTAGCGCCAGCAGATTCAGTTGTTAATGGAAGCACAAATAATAATAGAACAAATTTTGTAGTTATAAGACTAGGAGATACATAAT
>Ga0213861_10003769_pt1 | contig 12491 bp, 11 predicted proteins | sample PICome_4_FD_160110 | JGI IMG/M metagenome (GOLD analysis project Ga0213861, IMG submission 160110) | Coastal seawater microbial communities near Pivers Island, North Carolina, United States - PICO131 | ecosystem: Environmental > Aquatic > Marine > Coastal | place: USA: North Carolina...
CAATATTTCCTTTGGCCTCGAGATTAGAGGCATGGATAAAGCCGAGCGCATTGCAAAATCCATGGAAGTTTTAGACATGGTCGGCTTAAACGGCTGGGATCAGCACTTTCCACGAGAATTATCCGGTGGTATGCAACAACGGGTAGGACTGGCCAGAGCAATGGCAGTAGACCCTGAAGTTCTTATCTTTGACGAACCCTTTTCTGCACTTGATCCGTTAATTAGGCGGGAAATGCAGGACGAATTATTAAGATTACAAAAATTGGTTAAGAAGACCATGGTTTTTATAACCCATGACTTTCTAGAAGCAATCAAGATGGGCGACCATATAGCCATTATGAAAGATGGCGAAACCTCCCAGATTGGCACACCAGAACAAATAGTCGCATCGCCAGCAGATGACTATGTTCGGGAATTTACCGAAGACGTACCGCGCTATAAAGTGCTCAGCGCGGGCACAGTCATGCGTGATGTAGAGTGCTTGCTAGAAAATGACTGCAGTTTGGAATCAGCCAGAGACCGACTTAATAATGCCCCGGGTAGAACCGGCTTTGTGCTTGAAAATAACGGTCAATGTGCCGGATCTCTAACCATAGCAGATATTAAAACAGCAAATGGTAATTCGAATACAGCTGGCATGATTATGAATCGCAATGTTGAACGCATTCAGTCGGCCACAAAACTGGATGCTCTAATAGATTTGGCTTCAAGTCAGGATTACTCCATACCCGTTGTCGATGAAAACCAGAAACTAATTGGAGAAATTGATCGCACTATTATCTTGCAAGCAATGCGATCTCACTAAAATAAAACTTAATTCCTTATTGTTGCCACTGCTGACATCTCGTAAAATCTGCCGCAGTTGCAAACCCCTTATTTAAACGGAGAAATTCCTATGAGCGAATGCCCGGTATGCGGTGCTAACATATCTGTCGCCGATGACGTCGTAAAAGGCGAACTACTAGAGTGTGATGATTGTGGCACTGAATTAGAAGTCAAAAACGTTGACCCATTAAAAATTGAAGAAGCACCTGAGGCAGAAGAAGATTGGGGACAATAAAAGTCGGTTTTCTTCACTCCCTCGTACGAAAGGAAGAAAAATTACTCATCACCGAGTTTAACAAACGCGCTGATGTTGAGCTGGTGATGCTGGATGATAGAGAGATCAAGTTTGATCTTGAAACACGTCCGAACGTAGACGTTATCATTGAGCGCAGCATTAACCACTCACGCGCGCTGCATGCACTGCGGTTATTTAAAAGTCTTGGTATACCTTGTGTAAACACCTACGATGTTTCAAATACCTGTGGTGATAAAATTCTCACAGCCGTTGCCTTGAAAGATGCTGGCGTCGCTCAGCCGGACGTGCGAATTGCCTTCACAGAAGACTCAGCAATTACCGCAATTGAAGACATTGGATATCCGGTGGTACTCAAGCCAGCAGTCGGTTCCTGGGGTCGATTATTATCTAAGATAAATGATCGAGATGCCGCCGAAACCGTACTTGAACACAAGACGGTATTGGGTAGTTATCACCATTCGATCTTTTTTATTCAAAAATACGTTGAAAAGAAAGGACGTGACATTCGTGCGTTTGTCGTCGGTAACGAATGTATAGCTGCCATTTATAGAAGCTCTGATCACTGGATAACCAATACCGCACGGGGTGCATCTGCAAGTAATTGTCCGATTACTCCAGAGCTATCCAAAATCTGTGTCGATGCGGCAGTGGCTGTTGGTGGTGGCGTATTGGCCGTGGACTTATTTGAATCGCCGGACGGTTTGTTAGTTAATGAAGTTAACTACACCATGGAATTTCGAAATAGCATTGATACCACCGGTGTAAATATTCCGGACAAGGTCATCGATTACATCGTTTCCTGCGGTCGAGCGCACGCCTGAGAACAACTATGATAAAAGTATCTATTGTCGGAGCTAGTGGCTACAGTGGCGGCGAACTTATTCGATTATTATCCGATCACCCCGAGGTTGAGATTCATCAAGTAACCTCCGAGCGTTTTTCAGGCAAGCCTGTGACCCGGGTTCATCCCAACATGCGTAAGCGCAGCTTTTTGAAATTTTGTTCAATCGAAGAATTAACACCATGTGATATGTTGTTCTTGTGCCTGCCCCACGGCAAGGCCATGAACGAACTGGAGCATTTTACCAATCTAGCGCCAAGGATTCTCGATCTAAGCGGCGATTTTCGCCTTAGTGACCCGCAACTTTTTGAGAAATGGTATCAAACACCCCACGCTTGCCCAGAACGACTAAGTGATTTCGTTTATGGAATACCAGAAATTAATCGTGAAAACATTAGTGGCGCAAACCTAGTTACTGGTGCAGGCTGTAATGCGACGGCTTCCATTCTAGCCCTAAGGCCACTATTTCAGCGTAATTTGGTAGAACAAGTTGTTATCGAAGTTAAGGCAGGCTCTAGTGAAGGTGGCAATGCTTCAAGCGATGCCAGTCACCATCCTGAACGTAGTGGAGCGGTGCGCTCTTATAAACCGACTGGACACCGCCATGTTGGCGAAATGTTACAAGAGCTTGGTCGGGATGCGAAAATACATTTCTCAGCAACCTCCATCGAGATGGTGCGTGGTATCTTAGCAACCTGCCATGTTTTTCTGAATAAGGGCCTAAGCGAAAAGGATGTATGGAAAATTTATCGTGAAGCCTATGGTAATGAGCCGTTTGTGCGCATCGTAAAAGAAAAGACCGGTATCTACCGTTATCCTGAACCTAAATTATTATCTGGAACTAATTTCTGTGATATCGGCTTTGAAAAAGATCCAGATAGCAATCGGTTAGTCGTTATCAGTGCTATCGATAACCTGATGAAGGGAGCCGCCGGTCAAGCCGTACAGTCTTTCAATCTTATGCATGGACTAGCAGAGACCACTGGACTGGGATTCACAGGGCTTCACCCGATATAAAATGTGCCGCATATTACTGGTTCATAATCCAGCCGGAATCGACCCCAACGCTTATCTAAACGACTTTCGAACCATGTGTGCCGAGAGTCAGGAATATCAGGGACACGGTTGGGGCTGTACCTGGCGGAATCAGAATCAATGGGCTCAGTACCACAACATCAATCCAATTTGGGAAGACAGTAAATCCGACTTCCCAAAAACAACACTGTTTCTGGTTCATGCACGTAGTGCGTTCCGTGATGAAGGAATCGTAGTTGAAAATAATATGCCATTTGTCGATGAGCGAAATGCGTTCATATTTAACGGCGAACTACGTGGTGTAAAAGTTAAGGCCGAAGGGCGTATCGGTGCTGAGAAGATATTTAACTATATCAAACGATTCGATAAGGGCGATATGTCCCACGCCATAAATCGAGCAACGGGTATTATTGTCATTCGCAGCCATTACATTCGGGCGATGAATTTCGTGCTTGCTACTCCGGAGTATGCGTATATTTATAGCCTATATAGCGAAGATGAAGCCTACTTTCAAATGCAGCAATCACTCGAGAATGGAACCACTGTAGTAAGCTCTAGACCGATTGCAACTCATACAGGGGCATGGCAACCCATTGCCAATAAATCCATGTTCTCAATTAAACTCTAAACAACTTCCACTCGTTAGATTATATGATTATCGTAAAAATTGGCGGCGGCGAAAAACTAAATCTCGACGGCATCGTTGAGGACCTCGCTGCATTAACCGAGCCGTTCATTATTATTCATGGTGCAAATGCCCTACGTGATCACATTGCTAAGAAAATGGGGTTTGATAAAAAAGTTATTACCTCTGCAAGCGGCTACACCAGTGTATTTTCTGACAACGACGCACTGGACGCTATTCTTATGGCCTACAGCGGCCTACGTAATAAACGTCTTGTTGAAATGTTTCAACAAAAGGGAGTTAACGCAGTTGGCCTAACCGGACTCGACGGTCGAATCGTTCAGGGTCAACGCAATAGAGGCATTCGCGTGGTTGAAAATGGTAAGAAAATGATTAAACGTGATCTTTCTGGAAAACCAAAAAGCGTGAATGCGGCACTGCTTACATTGCTGCTCGACAATCAATATACGCCTGTTCTAACCATACCCATAGCGGACGAAAATGGTTTTGCCATTAACACCGAGAACGACGATGTTATTTGCACACTTCAAGAGTCGCTATGCGCCCACACGGTTATCCAACTAATTGAAGCCCCCGGCTTTTTAAACGATGCGACTGACGAGTCTTCTCTAGTGGCGAAAATGCCCAGAGAAGAATTAGCCGATCGAGAACAGCAAGTAGACGGCAGAATGAAACGTAAGATGCATGCACTCGTTAAGCTTGCACGCTCAGAAGTTCAGCGCATCATCATCTCCGACGGTCGCACCGACAATCCTGTTCGTGATGCCCTGAACGGAAGCGGAACGTGGATAGAATAATGAACTCGATAGGACTAGAACAAGCATCCGCGTTTGAAGTTTATCCCAAACGTGATCTATGTATTGTTAGCGGAAAAGGCGCTGAGGTTACGGATTCCAACGGCAACACCTATATCGACTGCGTAGCCGGTATTGGCGTGGCCAATGTGGGTCATGCCAACCCAAGCATTGTAAATGCGGTAGCAACTCAGGCGAAGACATTAATTACCTGCCCGGGAATTTTCTACAACGATATTCGCGGCCAATGCATGCGCCGGTTGATCGATATTGCCCCTGAAGGTATGAGCAAAGCATTTTTGTGCAACTCGGGTACCGAAGCGATGGAAGCTGCGCTTAAGTTTGCACGAATTAGCACCGGTAAAAACGAATTCATAAGCGCCATGCGGGGCTTTCACGGTCGATCAATGGGCGCTTTAAGTGCAACCTTTAAATACCGTCAAGAATTTGAGCCTTTAATTCCCGGCCATCACTTTGTCCCATTCAACAATATAGAGAAGTTAACCGCTGCAATTACCGACCAAACGGCGGCTGTAGTAATTGAGTTAATTCAAGGTGAAGGTGGGGTGCGCCCAGCGAGTCGGGAATATGCAAAACAAGTTCGTGAACTGTGTGATGCGAAGAACGTTCTACTCATTGTCGACGAGGTTCAGACCGGTTTTGCTCGCACTGGTTCTATGTTTGCTAGCCAACATTATGGAATTTGCCCCGATATAATGGCGCTATCTAAAGCCATAGCCGGTGGTGTACCGATGGGCGCTGTATTATGTACCGATAATGTGGAAGCGGTAATTGGGAAACACGGTTCAACATTTGGTGGCAACCCGCTTGCCAGCGCAGCTTGTATAGCAAACATCGATTACATTGTCGAAAACAACCTTACCGAGGTCGCGACAAGTAAGGGCGCTCGTTTTGTACAACGTTTTACCGCAAACCAGCCTGCTGTAGTGCGGGAAATCCGCCAGACCGGTTTAATGATTGGTATCGAATTAAAGATAAAATCGAAACCCGTGCTTGAAGCGCTAATGGAGCGCGGTATACTCGCCCTACCTGCCGGACCTACCGTTGTGAGACTTCTACCACCGTTGATAATTAGCGAAGATGCACTTGATACGGTGTGTGACACTTTGCTGGAAGTGTTGAACCAATAAAAACTAGAGACGCTAAGCCAATCGATCATGCTCACTGCATCTAAGAAAGCGGAAGCTTGTCTAAGTCTTGAGTTATAGGGATGTGGTTTTTGCGAATTATATTTGAAACTGAAACTTGCGCGATTCGCCACTGTATAAATTCTGATTTAGTATCAGGTGAATGTGTTAGCTCAATCCTTACCACTAAAGTAACTACCCGCTTACCATTGGACTGGCGGGATATTTCAACTTCCAACCAGGCAGCGAAATGGTTAAGCAATCGCCTTAGTGACGGCGGATTTTATACAATCGAAGGTACCGCGACTCGGGATATAGTCGGTTGTCTCTTTCTAAATGAATTTCAATCGAACACAGACGATAGCGAATTAGGTATAGGATACCTTCTAGCAGAAACTTATTGGGGAAAAGGTATCGCATGGTTAATATTCCCTCCAATTCTTTTTCGGCAATATCGAATGCCACCCATCGAAGTTATAATTGGGTTTCCCACAACCACGCAATTGATATGCTTCCTCGCTTCACCAAATAAGTCTGCCATTGGTACTTCAACTAGGAGACAATAGAGATACCCCTAACAATTTACACTTGTTGTTATACGACCGGTACTACTATTTTTTGAAACACAGCAGTAACGTAAACCAACAAGCAATAGTTCCATAATATTTTCCCAGAACTATCTAAGAAGAAATGGAAGTTAGCAATTATGTATTTAAGCACCAGCGCTGATTCTTCTGCAGTTGTAGGTAAAGTATCAACTCTACAATCTATCCATTCAACTCTTACTATTTTGTTCAGACTGATTGCCATTTTCTAACTGCATTAAAATATTCGCAATTGTCTTTATCGATTCCGCTCTATCTGACTTTGAAAGGTTCTCAAGATCAAGAGCTATATGCACGCCCACTTTACTCAAACGAATAAACCGGCTTTGATCACTTGCTTTAGCACTTTGATCGCTAACTACGTAATTTCTAATTGGTTTGGAAAACCCTTTAACAATAGTAGGTTGCTGCTCAGTCGCCAGCACGACGTCTTTGACCAGAGAGTAGGTCTCATGAGCAATGACTATCTCACCTAACTCCGCGTGAGTCTGAAGGCGAGCAGCTAAATTAACTTCGTTACCAATGATCGTGTAGTCCATACGGTGTTCACTACCGAAGTTTCCAACCGTGCAATATCCCGTATTGATTCCAATACGCAACTCGAATGGATTCTCCATCCCTTGATCAGCCCATTTAACTTGCAGATCACGCATACGGCGTTGCATGGCAATCGCCATTTCCACACAGGCTATTGCGTCTTGCTTTATACCCTTTGTCTCCGGATCACCAAAAAAGCACATTATTGCATCACCAATATACTTATCGATGGTTGCACCGTATTCCAATGCTATGTTCGACATTTCAGTCAGGTAATTATTAAGTATACCGGTGAGTTCTTCGGATTCCAGTGTATCGGTAGTCTCGGTAAAACCTGCAATATCGGAGAACATCACCGTTAATTTTTTACGCTTGCTGGCAATCTCGACACTTTGTTCACCGCTAAAGATTGAAGAGTAAACCTGTGGTGACAAATACTTGGACAGTTTGGTGGAAAGCGTCTCAAGCATGGAGTTTTTCTCCGTAACTAATTTATTCGCTTCCTCTGTTCGGCTCTTTTCTTCAAGTAACGCCAACTCAGATCTCTTTTGATTGGTGATATCCGCATAGATTGCCACCGTGCCACCATCAATGGTTTTGTATTCAGTTACTTCTATCCATCCACCATCGCTGCGGCTTTGAATAAAAGTCTCACCAGCATTGCGGTGCCGCTCAATCCTCTGGGCAACCCAATCATCAACCTGTCCATGCGCATCCTTTACACATCCTGATTCAGCTTCCCGTCTGACCATTGTCTCAAACAGCACACCCGGTTTAATCTCATCTTCCAGTTCGGAATAAAGTAACTTTCGATATCGCTTATTCGACAATACCAACTTATCATCGCTATCGTATAGTGAAAATCCTTCCGAAATACTTTCAATGGCATCTACCAACCGCTGACGCGCCACGGCAATCTCACGCAGATTGTGCTCCTCCACTTCTACCGCCGTGTCTCGAAAAATCGTCAGTGCGTCAGCCATCTCACTCACTTCATCATTGCCACTTGACGGGGGTAATTCGGCATGCAAATTACCCCTAGCAATCGCCAACATAGATTTGCTGAGGGCAGCAAGGCGTGTGACAAAATAACGATCGACAAATAACCATGCAAAGGCTAGCAAAACCAATACGGTCAGGCTGCCAATTGCTATGCCAGCTGTTACAGGACGGTTGTGAATTACCCGTTCCCGGTCGACTGCAATCTTTAATTGCTCGCGAAGTTCTACAGCCAGATGATTAAGTGAAGTCAAAAGACTACTTAGAGCCTTATCAATAAAAATTGCCCGTTCCAATAATGTATCCAAATCCGTTTGCCCGTCGTCGAGAACTGCATCGGTCTGACTATACTCCTCGGAAACCTTGCTAAATGCATCAACTACAGCATTCATTGTTCCAGGCCTTACACGATTAACGGCCTCAGAAACTGCAATGGCATTTATGCGATGTTTCAGTTCGTTCCATTTCTGACGAAGTGGGTTCGATGAACCATCAGCTGAAGTTTGTTCAGACACATAACGTGATGGTAGCTTCTTAACCTCCTTACGCAATGCCCCTACTAACTCGGCCGCGATGAAGTCATCTTCAATAACGGTATGCGCCATCGAAATAAATGTCACAGCGGACTGCAACTCACGTACAAAGATATTCACCAAAATAATCTGCAGGATTAACAGGCCTACCGGAACAGTCATGGCCAAAATCATTTTGTTTCGTATTCTCATGAAATCACCAATGCAACCGTAGCCTATATTTTTCCCGCCTCACGCCATTTGTCGAATATTTTCGCAATTTCTGTACTCGCCTGCTCCATTGCCGCAGAAGGAGTAGATGCTTCGCTCAACACCTGCGCAAACATCTTAGTAAGTATACGTTTGCTTCGCACCTCATCAATTGCTGCATTGGAATATCCCGGATAACCAATATTTGTGAGTGCCGATGGAACATCAGAAAGCACTGAATAGCGATCAGGCAGACCGGAATCAGATTTGACTACGGCATCTAGATCGAAAACTGATTTTGGGAAACTTGGCATATTCTGAAAACCGCTTGATAGAAAGCCTTCATGAAACCGCGCTATATAGTCGACGAGAAACTTTTTAGCCCCATCAGGATTTTTCGCAAACTTCCAGACTACGTAAGTATTGGCGGAAAACATTGGACCAACTCTCCCAGCTGGCCCCTCGGGCAATGTAGTTATAGCTAAGTCCTTATCGATTGCTAATGTTTTGTTCTGGGCAGCCCGAATGATCGACATGGTATCTATGGTTAAACTACCACTGCCAGAAAGCATGTACTGATTGTTTGATGCCGAGTTCCATCGCAGAACATCTGGCGTCATCGTCTCCTCGTATAGAGCTTTGGCAAACTTGAGCGCATCTAAAGTGTTAGGGGACGTTAACGACGGGTGAGCATGGATATCTTGTACCGACGCACCAAAAGCCGCCATGATTGCCCGTATACTGTACTCACCGTTATGTTCCGATGATAGACTAATGCCGACCGGCGTCTCATGCAAAAGCTTAATTGCTCGACCGCCCTTACGAATAATTTCCCATGTCAATGGTGCATGACCGACAGCATCCCATAGATCCTTGCGGTAAGTCAGAACAGTTGGCGCATAACTCTCACAGAATCCATGATATTTATCGGTCCGAGGATTAAAACAACTTTTCTTAATGAAAGCTGAAACCTTTCCGAAGCGACTCTCGCATTCTTCAAATATTTCACGATGATCTATAACGTAATCTTCCAAAGCTGGTCGTGATGATAAAAACAATACCATATCGTGTCCGTCTTGAGCAGCTATCTCAGCACCTGCCAGACGGTCTAGATCCCCAAGACCAACATTTTCAACTATAACTTGTGTATTATTTTGCTCGCCCCATTCTTTAACAAATGTATCGTTAAACCAGGATTCAAAACCAGGAACAAAATTCTTCCAGCGCATGATTCGCAATGTTTTCTTTTGTGCATTGACCTTTCGTGGAAAAACTCCAGGTGCCATGCCAGCCAAGATGGATGCGGTGCCAACCGTCTTCAGCAATCGTCTGCGCGACGTCAATCTCGTTTTGTCATCTCCCATATCACCTCCGTCTTCGCGATGAAATAAATGGCTAACAATATGCTTATGTTCGCTGCAGCATCAATCTAGGTAAAACTTTAATCTTATTGCTGAATTAATAAACTGATTTCAATATTGATGTTTAGTATACGACCAATACAGACCAACCGTATGTCGAAAATAAGTATCTTACCACCCTTCTATAAAGTCAACGAGAAAACGGTAATAGTCCCGTAACAACCTTTCTGACGTAGTTTCAAAGACACTGTACATAATTCACTTATATCAGCACTCATGGGTTGGTTTTGCCGAACAAAAAAACTTAGTAAGTAACGTCTCAAAAGCTAGACACTCAAAGTAATGAATCGAGAGTCTACGACAAAGTTTCGTGACGTCAAACACAACACTAACAATTTACTCATGTTGATGAACGACTGGCGTTACTATTTTTCAAAATACTGCAACAGAGCAAATGTCCACACAAAAGTTCTGTATTGTGTCCCTAGATCTCCCCCGAGGAGCAAATTCGCAGCAATATCTAGGGCTCAGATTTTCGCGAAATGACGGTTAATAAGCGTATCGGTAGTTCGATTAATTCTTCCGGGCCGTGTGGTGCATCGGAATCGAAATACAGTGAATCCCCGGGATTCAGTAAATAGGTTTTATTTGCGTGGCGGTACCCTACCTTGCCTGACAATACGTAGATAAACTCGATTCCCTCATGCTGAAAAATCGGAAATACATCAGATTCCTCGCTTAACGTAACGATATAAGGTTCCATCATTGGTTGGTTGCCACTTGAATGGCCGAGCAACTGGTATTGATGACCTGCACGGGTGCCCTGTCGCTCAATATTTAAGCCTTGACCGGCACGCACGAATGTTGCTTCACGTGTTTCTTCAAACTGTCTAAACAAAGCTGTAACCGGCACATTCAATGCGCTCGCTACTGAGGTTAAACTCGAAAGTGAAGGAGAGATCTGGCCGTTTTCAATCTTCGACAACATACCGTTAGATATGCCCGCAACTCTTGCTAGATCAGCTACGGTCAATCCCTGCTGTATTCGATATCGACGCACCTGCCGACCGATGGCTATCTCTAACGCATTATGCGGAATCTTATGTGCAGGATCATTCATTTCAATTAATATTCCCTTTTACGCTTGATCAAAATGCACTTTAATAGAATCATAGGAAGCGGTAATTGCATAGACATTTTGATATCCCATTTCCACCAAGGTTCGTGCTGCCAGACACGCTCTACCGCCACCACCACAGTGAGTAAGAATTACCGTTTCGACGTTACTACAGACACCACCTACTTTCATTTCTAACAAGCCCCGAGAAGTATTTACCGAATCATCTAGTTTTGAGGATTTCGCGTTATCGGCCTCACGCACATCGATAATGATAGCATTTTCGTTACTATCAAATAATTCCTTCGCCTGTTCCACATTCACACAATTGATGTGCTTTCTGGCTTCTCCAATCATATCTGCGGCTGTTTTAATAATCATGACTTCACTCGTTAAAGTTGTTAGAAGGATTCACGTGTTACATCATTATCGGCCATAGGCAAATCTCGTAAGACCGGTTTTAACGACATATCCATTTCAATTGCTAGTCGATAACCACCATATACCGCCGCGGCAATTGTGCCTGGTGCTTCGCAATCTCCACAACGCTGTACGATGCTTGAACAATCATCTTGCCTACTTAACAAAGTTTCGTATAACCCATCGGCCGGCATACGTGCCGTTACGGGAAGAAACGCATCGGCGTCGATTGTCGTTTCGCGACCAGAGAAAATACAACAATACGTCAGCTCACCTTCGATCACCTTCTCAACAATACTGTTTGTAATTATAGTAACACCAGCCTTCATAAGAAGCTCTATCGATGGGTATTGTTCCCCGGTGAATTCACCCCACGAACATAGACGACCAGATGGTGTAACAATGGTTACGTCATTGCCCTTATTACACAACATCAATGCAAGCACGGGTCCCATATAGTAGTGATCGTCATCATAAATAACCACACGACGATCTTCCACAGACCCGCCGTCAAGGAGATCATCCACTTTCAACACGGTACTCTCCGCAGAAATAGCAATTGCAGTCTTCCTGTGCCGGCCTATACCGTCGATTGTCCAAGAGGACCCGGTAGCAATAATGACATTGTCTGGTGCTAGCTCAACGATATCATCAACTGTCATGGTGCTTTGTAAATATAGCTCTACACTCTCCAGTTTCGATATCTGAGTTAAACGCCAATCTCGAACACGAGTCCATTGATTAAGACCCGGCAAACGAGATTCCAGTGAAACTCTACCCCCTGCTTCTCTGCGGCTATCGGCTAGCATCACCTGATAACCACGATCACCGAGAACACGGGATGCTTCAAGACCGGCAGGGCCAGCACCCACTACCAACACACTCGACACTCCTTTATCGGCCTGCACATTCTCGGGATGCCACCCTCGTCGCCACTCTTCACCCATCGTCGGATTTTGTGTGCAACGTATCGGCACCCTTAACGAATTATGGGCGTAACATACATTACAGCCAATGCACTCGCGAATATCTTCAACATTACCGTGTTTTATTTTATTAGGTAAAAATGGATCTGCAATTGATGGCCGCGCCGCGCCAATAAAATCCTGCACACCGGTTTTTATAACATCGAGCATGGTATCCGGTGAAGTAAAACGACCGACGGCTACAACAGGCTTGCTGGTC
>Ga0213861_10003775_pt1 | contig 12484 bp, 12 predicted proteins | sample PICome_4_FD_160110 | JGI IMG/M metagenome (GOLD analysis project Ga0213861, IMG submission 160110) | Coastal seawater microbial communities near Pivers Island, North Carolina, United States - PICO131 | ecosystem: Environmental > Aquatic > Marine > Coastal | place: USA: North Carolina...
TCGTACCACAAAGTCCGCAGAAAAAACCGCCATCACATCTGAATCCGGCGCGACAACATCTGCACCTGCCACAACAGTTACTAAGAGTTCTGGTGATAATGAGCGACGCCCTAAAATCACATTAAAACCGAAAAATGCTGAGTAAGCTCAGCTTACACAAAACAATAATCAAGGCAGTGTAATTAACACATGGCAACTCTGGTTACCCATAATTTAACGAAAGCTTATCGCGGCTTACAAGTTGTAGACGGCGTCGACATTATGATTCGTAATGGCGAAATTGTTGGGTTACTAGGCCCTAATGGTGCCGGAAAAACAACCTGCTTTTATATGATCTGTGGACTGATACGACGCGATGGAGGCGAAATCCGCCTCGACCAAAAAGATATTGGCGACTTACCCATACATCAACGAGCAAAACTCGGTATAGGGTATTTACCCCAAGAAGCATCAATATTTCGCAAACTTAGTGTTGAAGACAATATCATGGCTGTTCTAGAAGCATTGCCAAACCTGAGTCCCCAGCAACGTGCGAATCGGGTTAAAGTTCTTTTGGAAGAATTTGGATTAATGCATAAGCGCAAAGCATTAGGAATCAGTTTATCAGGAGGCGAACGCCGTCGTGTTGAAATCGCCCGCGCATTATCTTTAACACCCTCTTTTATCTTATTAGACGAACCATTTGCTGGTATTGACCCGATCTCAGTAGGCGATATACAGAAGATCATCTCTTTCTTGAAACAACGTGGAATTGGTGTTTTGATTACCGATCATAATGTTCGTGAAACACTTGGGATTTGTGACCGTGCCTATATTTTAGCAGAAGGTAAAGTACTCGCTGCAGGTTCTCCGGATGAAATCCTTCGACACAAAGAAGTTCGATCGACCTATTTGGGGCAGGAATTTAAGTTATAGTATCAATGGCGTAATTACGTTTGTTCAGATGCTCCATCAGGCGTAGAATATAATCGTGCGATGAGACAATCACTAAACATAAATCTCGGACAAAAGCTGAAGCTAACTCCGCAGCTTCAACATGCTATTCGCTTGCTGCAACTTTCTAGTGTCGAATTATCCGTGGAAATCCAGGCGGCATTAGAAACAAACCCTTTTTTAGAACCCATAGAAGAGCAACATCAATATGAAACAAACACGGAACATCCGGATTCAGTAGCACAGGACGAATCCCTGCAACCACTTAATTTGCAAGACCTGCAAACAGAAACGTCAAGTTTCAATGAAGACGATAGTTCATTTACCGATAATCCCGGAGATGAACCAAATATTAGAGAACAAAGCCAGGACTATTCTTCCTCGCAATCAATATCGGATAGCCAAGATTATTCCAGTTTTCTTGACAACATTTCGCACGCGGATAACCTCAACGATAGCTTACGATATCAAATTCGCAACTCACGTGAAAACCCTATAGTTCACGAAATATGTGAAGTGCTGATTGACAACTTGGATGAGCGAGGCTACCTTGAACTGACTGAAAGCGAACTAGTTGACCAGTTTGAAGCTTTTGAGACGTATGAACAAGAAAATATTGACAATGCAATCTCTCTACTACAGTCACTCGACCCTCCAGGAATTGGAGCAAGAAATTTACGAGAGTGTCTGTTGATTCAACTGCGGATAAAAAATGACACGGGTAACAAACACCAACACGCGTTGAATATCATTCAAAACCACTTTGATTTACTATCCAAACGGGACATCTCTCTCCTTTCGCGACACGCAGACCTTACTCATATTGAAGTGGGAGATGCGCTGCAGGTTATACGCGACCTAAATCCCAGACCCGCATCTGTTATTCACGATTCACCTGCCCAATATATTATCCCCGATTTGATAGTTTCCCGAATAAAGGATAAATGGGAGGTACGGTTGAATTCTCAGTCCGGAGACCGCATAGAATTAAGCTCAGCAAGCAAAACTTACCTTAATGCAACAGCAAACCAGGAAGATACTTTATACTTCCGGGAACGCTATCAAGAAGCAAAGTGGCTGCTACAGAGTTTGCAACAACGTCGGAAAACAATTTTAAGAGTGGGGGAAGAAATCGTTAAGCAACAAGAGAAATTTCTCGAAAACGGAGAGTCAGCTATGCAACCGCTAACCCTCAAGCAAATCGCTCTAGCGCTCGACCTTCACGAAAGCACGATCTCTCGCACCACCACTCAAAAGTATATTTCTTCTCCCCAGGGTATTCACGAGCTTAAGTATTTTTTCTCGTCAGCGTTGGAGTCCGCCGAAGGCAGCAGCCACTCGTCAACATCAATCCAGTCTAAGATTAAAAAGCTAATAAGCAATGAGCCTACCGGCAAACCTATAAGCGACCAGAAGCTTGCCGACCATTTTAAAAATGAAGGTATAACTGTTGCTCGTCGGACGATAGCCAAGTACCGAGAGCAATTGAACATACCCCCATCTAGTCAACGTAAAGTCTTTTTTAAACCATAAGTGAGTAAAGAGGAATCTATGCAAATTTCAATAAGCGGCCAACATGTCGACATTACCGATGCAATGCGTACCCATGTAAATGATCGTATGGAAAAAATCGCCCGACACTTTGATCATGTTACGAATACCCACGTAGTCCTTCAGGTTGAAAAAAATAGGCACAAAGCCGAAGCAAATATATCGGCTCGCGGCATTCAAATCCACGCTGCTGCAGAATCAGATAACATGTACTCCTCGATAGACTCGATGACAGAGAAGCTTGATCGCCAAGTAATTAAGCATAAGGAAAAGCAAACGAATCATCACGCTCAACCTATCGAGCCCGAAGTAGACTAAACTATGCAGGTTTCACCAACAATGAGCGATGACATCCAACACAATGCCACAGGATTCTTGTCTGGGTTCATCGCTCGCGAGCGTATCGACGTCGACGTCGAAGTATCCAGCAAGAAGAGACTCCTAGAAGAAGTTGCCGATCTACTAACCGTGCACACAGACAACCTAAATCGGGATACTGTCTTTCAGATTTTAAACGAACGAGAACGTTTGGGAAGCACTGGAATTGGGAGTGGGATTGCGATTCCCCATGGCAGGATTGAAGGAATAGAACAACCCATCATTTGCGCTATGCGACTAAGTGAAAGTCTCAATTTTGATTCTATCGACGATAAACCCGTTGTGCTGGTAATTGGACTACTAGTACCGGCTGACGCCGATCAAACTCATCTGAAAATTCTCGCCCGACTTGCGGGAGCATTTCGTGACGACGAAATATTAGAAACATTGAAAACATGTAAAGATAGCAGCCAACTTTTAGACGTGCTTCATGGGTTGCAATAATAGCAATCCATCGTTGACTCTCAACATATGACAGACAAAACGGTTATAACTTCTATCGCAGAAGTTTTTCACAGAAAATCAGAACGATTGGGGCTACGTATTGTCGCCGGTGAGCGCGGACTATCGCGAGAAATGGCATTACTCGATTCTGCAATAGTAAATGTTAATATTGTTGGCTACCTCGATGATCAAAAATCATTAGCCGTTCAAATTACAAATCCGGAGATTCATAAGGATCTATTATCAAACGAAAAAAAATGGAAGGACTCAATAACAACACTTTTTAAACAAAAAAGAATTATTGTCTTTATCATTGCTGACGACTTGCCGGTGCCGGAGTGGCTTGTATCCCTCGGAGATTTGCACAACATTTGCGTCTATCAATCGTCCGTCTCACACTCCATGCTGTTCGAACGATTACAACATCGAACTGCACGAAAACTGGTTAAGAAAACTAGCCTACATGGCGTATTACTGTCGATAAAAAATGTCGGCACGCTGGTTACAGGACCAAGTGGTATCGGAAAAAGTGAGTTGGCGCTAGACCTGTTAAACAGAGGTCATCGCTTGGTTGCTGATGATGTAGTCCAAGTCTATCGTTCATCCCCTTATAAAGTTAGTGGGTATTGCCCGGAGATCCTTAGAGGGCACCTTGAAATTCGCGGTTTAGGCATACTCAATGTCGCTAGTATTTTTGGTAATACATCCATCTTGGATACATTACCTATCGACTTAATTATCCGACTTGACCATAAGGACTTGAATCCCGAAGTCGAGCATAATCGACTCATACCAAGAATTCGTAATTTTGAAATTCTTTCCACGAGCATTCCGGAAGTAACACTGATGGTGGCTCCTGGAAGAAACCTCGCAACCCTAGCCGAGGCTGCCGTTCGAACTCATATTGAATACCAATTCGGGAAGGATCCAGTTAGGGAGTTTATTGAAAGTCAGAAGAAACTCATCGAACGCCGAGATACCCTGTTGAGCAAATATCGTAAAGATTCTTAACAATTTCTTGTTACGTTTAACCATCGACAATACTGATACGAAGTCACGTTGACATGAAACGGAAAAACCAAAACTCAGGGCTGCTTATCGTCTCTGGACAATCCGGCTCCGGAAAAACAGTTGCGTTAAACGCTCTCGAAGATCTCGGTTACTATTGTATAGATAACCTACCAGCAGTTATGTTGCCGCAATTTACCGTGTTATGTTTAGACCAACACCGTGAATTTGGCAATTTCCCAGCTGCAGTTGCAATAGATTCGCGCAACCGTGCCTTCCTTGAATCATTACCAAAAAATTTAAATGCACTTGAGCGTCTAGGTATCGACTACCGCATAGTATTTCTTGAATCAGACGAAAATGCTCTAGTTAAACGATTTAGTGAAACACGACGTAAACACCCACTGACAAACAACATCACACCCCTTATCGATGGTATTCGCCAGGAGCGTGAGCTACTCGCTCCCCTTTCTGAGCGAGCCGTTCGCAGGCTAAATACTTCACTAATGACACCCCACGAATTACGGCGACTCATTCGAGACATAGCCGGCATAGAAACGTTTTCTGGTCCTGTGGTGATGTTTGAATCATTTGGTTTTAAATACGGAACGCCTATTGATGCGGATTTCGTATTCGACGTTCGATGTCTTCCTAATCCACATTGGAATGAAACACTCAGACCGATGAGTGGTCTTGACGAGCCTGTAGCGAAATTTCTCGATGACGAACCTCAAGTTCAAAAAATGCTTGAGCATATACAGTCTTTTATCGAGCATTGGCTGCCAAACTTTCATCAAGAAAACCGCAGCTATATTACAGTTGCCATTGGATGTACCGGAGGAAAGCATAGATCCGTCTACATGGTTGACAAGCTCAGCCGATATTTTTCTGCGAAAGAAACCCATGTGCAAATATGGCATCGGGAAATTTCGCTTTAACCTCTAAGTAATGATTATGCATATTGAACGCGAAATTGAGATAATAAATAAGCTCGGACTGCATGCCCGTGCTGCCGCAAAACTGGTTAATGTTGCATCAAGCTTCTCCAGTGAAATCGAAATTGAACATAATGGCGAAAGTATTAATGCGAAAAGTATTATGGGGTTAATGATGTTGGCCGCGGCTTGCGGGTCAACCGTAAAACTAAGTGTCAGCGGTGACGACTACGAGGAGGCTATCGCAAGCATTGAAGCGCTTTTTAATGATCGTTTTGGAGAAGAAGAATAAATGCTGGCATTACACGGCACCGGTATTGGATCAATCGCAATAGGGAAGGCGTTGGTACTTGATTCCGTAACCACCGAAGTTACAACCCATACCCTTGAAGAATCAGCGCTTGAAAATGAGTGCAAACGTTTCGCAAAAGCAGTTCAACGAGCAAAAAATGGTTTGATTGATCTGAAAGATAACTTACCAAAATCAAGTCCACCCGAACTTTCAGCACTTCTTGAAGCTCATATCCTTATGCTAAAAGACCCGCTGTTGACTGTAGAAACACTGAGATTAATTAAATCCGCCCGGATAAATGCCGAAGCAGCGTTGCAACAACAAGCTGAAAAGCTTTTTGCGGTATTTGATCGTATGGAAGATGAATACCTAAGAACGAAAAAACAAGATATTCGGCAGGTGGTTGACCGAGTACACGCTGAGCTGATCGATGAAACCAAATTATCGCGTGTTTCAGATGAAAACTTGAAAGATCGTATTTTAGTGGTTAACGATCTTACACCCGCTGATGCCGTTCGGTTTCGGCATAAAAAAATGGCCGGGTTTGTAACCAATCTTGGAGGGCCAATCTCCCATACCGCAATATTGGCACGCGGCATGCGGCTTCCAGCGGTACTCGGTTTACATGGTGCATGCAGAATGATTCGCGACAACGATTTAGTTGTTGTGGACGGAAACTCAGGCAGTATTCTTATAAACCCAGACAAAGATATTCTTTCGCAATTCCAAAGTAAGATTATCCTCCAACAAAAACGCAATAGGGGCCTTCATTCACTACGCGATTTATCCTGCACCACCGACGACGGCGTAGCAATCGAGCTTAATGCTAACATTGAACTCCCCGAGGACGTCGATGCCGCTATCGCCGTAAGCGCCAAAGGTGTTGGTTTATATCGGACAGAATTTATGTTCATGAATCGGGAAGCGCCTGGCGAAGAGGAACAATATCAAGCTTATAGCAGGGTAATCAAAGCTATTGATGGGACAGTTACTATTCGCACTCTTGATTTAGGAGCCGATAAGCAAGTAGATGGTGGCCGCATAGATACCAGTACTTCTAATCCGGCGCTTGGCTTACGAGCTATCCGTCTGTGTCTCGCTAACCCTAGTCTGTTTATTCCTCAACTCAAAGCAATATATCGAGCATCTGTGCACGGAAATGTGAGAATAATGATTCCAATGTTATGTAGCATTTCAGAGCTGGAACAAGTAATGGTTATTATTCGTGAGGTAAAAAACAGCCTTGAACAAGCTTGTATTCCCTTCAACCCAGATATACCGATAGGCGGTATGATAGAAGTGCCAGCTGCGGCGATTGCGGCCGACGTATTTGCTCGCCGACTTAGCTTCTTATCATTAGGCACCAACGATTTGATACAGTATACGCTGGCGATAGACCGTGTAGATGACGAAGTCACCTATCTTTATGACCCATTACATCCAGCCGTGTTGAGATTGATTCGAAACACTATAGAAGCGGGAGAACAAAATAAAATCCCGGTTTCAATGTGCGGGGAAATGGCGGGAGACCCTATTTATACCCGCTTACTTCTTGGCTTAGGTTTGAAAGAGTTCAGTATGGATCCGACATCATTACTCAGCGTGAAACAAGTTATTCTGAGCAGCAATGTGACTCAGCTATCAGAATATGCCCGAACCGCACTCGATCAACTGGATATGGTAAAACTCAACGATCTACTGACTTCACCAGAATTATTACATTGAGCAACTGCGCTGGAAGCGAACCTTATGCCTTACAGGTATTAGGAAATAGCATGGAACCAGAATTTCCTAATGGATGTATTGTTATTGTCGAGCCCGGCGGCGTTCTACTCGACGGTTGTTATGTAATTGCTAATCAACCTGATGATGATGTGGTGTTAAGACAACTACGTTTGCTTGATGACTCTTGGGTTCTAACACCGTTAAACCCCGACTACGAGGATCAACAAATAGACGGCATCGCTAATATCAAAGGAAGAGTAATACAACGCGCTGGGCGTAGGCGAGCGGATCGTAAATCCTATATTTAGCCTCGGATACAATTTTTAGTCTATCGATACAAGCACAGTAATGCTTCTGCAACACTCCAACCGGATTTGATTAAATCTACATCTAGATTACATCGTATCAGTTGCAATATATTCTGCAATGGTGTCAAGAAACTGCTGCCCATAAGTGCGTATTTTATAAGCACCTACACCACTAATTCCACCTAGCTCGAGCTCTTCCGTGGGCTGAATTTTAGCCATCTCCTTTAATGTACGATCATTAAAAACCGTGAACGGTGGAACACCTTTGGTACGTGCTATATCAAGACGCAAAATCCGCAGCTGCTCAAATAAGTCTTGTTGTCGACGAGATAGATCAGTATGCACGTCTTGTTGTCGTCTGGACGATTTTGAGCCCACCGCAACACGGCGTAACTTTAGCTTCTGTGTACCTTTTAGTAGATCACGACAGCTTTCGTTTAATTTTAGAACTCCAAGTCCTTCGTGATCAACATCCACAAACCCAAAGGCTAGCAGCTGACGAAACAGAATACGCCATTGTTGATAATCAATATTTCTACCAATACCATATGTACTCAGTTGAGCATGTCCATTCGACTCAATACGGTGGTTAACTTGTCCCAACAAAACATCGGTTAAGTAACCCACTCCAAACCTTTGCCCAGTTCGATAAATACACGATAGTGCTTTGCGGGCCGCCTCAGTTGCATCCCAACTTTCCGGTGGATATAAACAATTATCACAAGCCCCACAGTTGCCATCGTATTCTTCATCAAAATAAGCTAACAAGACCTTACGACGACAATCAATAGTTTCCGTATACGCCATCATGGATTCAAGTTTGGACTGCATCACCCGAACGATTTCAGGCACAGCATCAGATTGCCGCACCATCTGTCGCAATAACACAAGATCTTGCATGCCAAAGCTCATCCATGCTGAAGCAGAGTCTCCATCACGGCCCGCCCTGCCGGTCTCCTGATAGTACGCCTCAATAGATTTCGGTAAGCTCAAGTGAGCAACAAACCTAACATCAGGCTTATCAATTCCCATTCCAAAAGCCACTGTCGCAACAATGATCACCCCGTCATCAAATTGAAAACGGTTTTGATTACGTCGTCTTTCTGCATCTGTCATTCCTGCATGGTACGGCAGTGCCACACGTCCTTTCGTGGCTAACCAATCGGCTACTTTTTCAACTTTCTTGCGGGAGAGACAATATACAATTCCAGAATCAGACGGATGGTTAGATTGAAGAAACTGCCACAAGCGATCCAGAGGTTTTAATCCATCGTCAATTTGATAATGAATATTTTCGCGATCGAAACTATCGATAAATTGATCGGCTTCTGCCAGATCCAACTCAGTCACTATTTCCTGACGGGTACGCACATCTGCGGTCGCCGTCAGTGCAATACGTGGGATATTAGGAAATCGCTCATGCAACTGCCGCAGCTGTTGGTATTCTTTACGAAAATCATGACCCCATTGAGAAACACAATGAGCTTCATCGATCGCAAACAACGCAATTTTCGAACGGCTTAATAACGATAATAAACGTTCTGTTAACAACCGCTCTGGGGCTACATAAAGAAGCTGTAGCTCTCCCTTCAGTAATTGCTTTTCTATTACTTGCTGCTCGTCATAGGCCAAACTAGAATTCAGATAAGCAGCTGTTACGCCGAGTTCCAATAATGAACTTACCTGATCTTCCATCAATGCTATTAAGGGCGATACAACAACTCCGGTACCTTGCAATAATAGCGATGGAATTTGGTAACACAGCGACTTACCGCCACCCGTTGGCATTAAGACAAGACAATCTCTACCCTCACATACGGCATCAATAGCTAGCTTTTGCGTTTCATGAAAACTCGAATATCCGAATACTCTTTCAAGAACATCCAAAGCAGATGAGTCTGCATATATTTCTTGGCCAACATTAGATGGAGCCAAAGAACTTACCATTGCATTCATAGATTCAAAGTTTCAAGTGTCGCGCGCATGTCTGCACACACCCTTCTCGACAGCCATAACGGCCGCTTCGACTCTGGAATGTACTTTGAGCTTCCTCAATATGGCTTTCACGTGTAACTTGACCGTTCCATCAGAAATGTTTAGATGCCGAGCAATCACTTTATTACTCTGCCCCTCAGATAAGTGACAAAGTATTTCCAGTTCTCTGCGGGTTAATGCCTTAAATGGCGAGGTTGTTTCCGTAATTTCATTACTGTTACCGTTCTTAACAATACTTGCCAGCGCACCTGTTAAACCCGGAGCCACAACCGTATCTCCGCGCTCTATAGCTCGTAATGCGAACATTAGTTCATCGGGTTCCATATCCTTTAGTAAATAGCCCCTAGCGCCATTTCGCAAACATTCAGCAAGGTCATTTTGTTCAGCACTGGTTGTTAATATCACTACGGGTAAATCCGGCTTCTCCCTAGAGAGTTGACGAAGAAACTCATTGCCATTGGTGCCAGGCATGCGTAAATCAAGCAAAACCACATCGGGTTGATGCTCTTCTATCAACAATCTACCTTGTTCGGCATCACCAACCGCGGCAATTACCTTGACACGACGGCGCTCCAATAAGGCAACCAAACCTTCACGAAACAACGCATGATCATCTATTAATAACACACGCATTAATGCACTCTCTTAACGCTTTGTACAGGATTAAATTCAAGCATAACACGAGTCCCTTCGCCAGTTTCACTTTCAACCTGAAGTGATCCATGAATAGCTGCGGCACGCTCCTGCATAATTGATAAACCGTAATGCTGGTCAGAAACATCGACTGTCTTTAGAGGATCAAACCCACACCCATCATCCTCAATCAACAATCGGTAAATTGTACCCGAATTGCGAAGCAAAACCCTCACGTTACTTGCAGCACTATGTTTGCGAATATTGGCAAGGGATTCGGTAACAACACGAAGAACGTTAATTTCTTCTTCCGATTCCAACGTAACATCGTCCCATTCATTATGGAAGTATGTCTCAATCTTCGTTTCTTTGCGAAACCTCAACAACGCAGACTGTATTGCCGGAATCAAGCCACCGCCATGAATCGGGGCCCTAAAATGAGTAATCAATTCACGCACTTCAATATTAGCTTCCTTAATTCCAGCCTCAATACGCTCCAATTCAGTCCATACTACTGCTTCCCTCTCATGCCGTAGCATTTCGTCAAGAACCCGCACCTGAAACTTAAGGCTAGCTAATGTTTGGGCAAGTGAATCATGAAGTTCATTAGCCAAATGCATCCTCTCGCGCACTCTAGGAGCGAGGCCCGCCTCGCTCTCCAGTCTAGCTTTTTCTATTGCCATCCCCAACTGACGCCCAATACTAACCAATAATTCTCGGACGTCATCCGAGATTGAGATCTTACCCCGCTCAATGAACAGAAAGTACACACCATTAATAACTGAGAGATACTGTAATGGCACAATAAGTATCTCGAATCTGGTTAATGAAGCGTCAGGGAAATATCCGGCGCTTCGCATATCATCAAGCACTCGGTCCATTCGAATATCAACTTCAGACGAAAAAGGATCACAATACTCGACACAAAACTTTTCGACTTCTGTTAATGACGAATCAAAATTTAATTCTGCTATAGGTAATTCTGAAACCTGATTTTTTAATCTCGCACTCGCGGCTTTCGCACCGACAGCATCTGCCGAAGTATGCATTAAACGCGATATTAGATTTTCCACCTCGGTAGCAAAATTTATACCACGCACTACATCATACAGAAGTTGCAACGATCTGGTTTTTGACTCCAAATTTTTACGCTGCAGTTCTAGCTGACCTTCCATATCCTCTGCTAGAGCTTCCAGCCATTCGGAAGCTCTATTAACGTCGTCAATCAATCCACTACTGCTGTGTGGCTGTTCCACTAAACGCGCTCGTAGATTACCTTGGCGAATTTCCCCTGCCCAGTCCGCCATATCGCTCAACGGTTGCTGCAATTCAGTTTGGATAAATCGCACGTATAAAGCGATGCATATAAAATTGACAATCCCCACAAGAATAACTATCGATAGCGGCCAATTCGTTCCAGCAGGAGCCATTATCGCCAGTATGCCGATACCCAGCAGAATAATTAAAGATGCAGTATAACCACACAACAATACTTTTCTCATGAACTAATAATAAACCCGATGCTGTACTTTATCTATTCAAGTTAAGTAATAAAATGCTCAAACAAGCTCATCACTTAAGAAACCCATCGATACACCTAAGTTGATCCGCTGATAAAAACGATTCATCAACTACTACTTCATAGTAAACGACCATAACGGCGCACATTAACAACCTATGCTCGCCGCATATATCGGAGAATATCAGCTCTCCTGCAATATACCGCCGTCATTGTGAAAGACATCTTCAAGTCCGTGAGTTCGCTTTTACTAAGCTACGGAATACTCATGCTCGCCATGGGGCTATTTTCAACACTACTGGCCATTCGAACCGATATCGAAGCGTTCTCGATTACCGTAACTGGATTAATCATGAGCTCCTACTTCGTAGGACTGCTACTCGGCGCGTTGTTTTCAGTAAAATTGGTTATTCGGGTTGGACATATTCGAGCGTTCGGTTTGTATGCATCGATAATGTCTACCGCAGCAATTGTACACGTCATCATAATCGATCCAGTTGTCTGGGCCATCGTTCGTGCCATTTGTGGATTTTGCATGGCAGGCCTGATACTCATCACCGAGGCATGGTTAAACGAACGCGCGACTAATAAAGTACGTGGTCAATTACTAGCCGTATACATGGCGACCGGTTATGGTTTTTCTGGTCTCGGCCAGTTTATTCTGCCTCTTGCCGATCCCGCTGGGTTCAAGCTTTTCGGTTTTATTTCAATTATCTTCTCTTTGGCCTTAGTGCCCGTCCTGCTTACCAGATCTCCCAGTCCC
>Ga0213861_10003776_pt1 | contig 12483 bp, 12 predicted proteins | sample PICome_4_FD_160110 | JGI IMG/M metagenome (GOLD analysis project Ga0213861, IMG submission 160110) | Coastal seawater microbial communities near Pivers Island, North Carolina, United States - PICO131 | ecosystem: Environmental > Aquatic > Marine > Coastal | place: USA: North Carolina...
CAGCTTGGCAATCCGGATCGTGTCTGCACGGGTTGCAGCCTCGCGCGCTGCTCCGGTTTCGATGAAGTGACGCATCTGCTCAAGGTGCGCGGCACTCTCATTATCGCCCAAGACCTCCCGAAGGTGATCGCCTGCGCCGCGCAGGATAGACGCTAGAGACGGCCGGGTCGCACGGGGTCGCCGCCCCTGCCCGCCCGAAACATATCCCCGCAGCTGCAACTGAGCGAGCGCCTCACGAACCGTTGGACGAGACGCGTCGAACCTGTCGCACAGCTCTCGTTCTGTCGGCAGAGGCTGATCATCAAGAATATCGCCCGATCTGATGGCCTCGACCAGGGACTGCGCAATCGTGTCGGCCGCACTGCGGCTCCCGTATACTGCGTTATCTGCTGGCGCGGCCCCCATGTCTTGCGGTCCCCAATCCTAATAAACTCGGTTTTGTCAGTCTAGAATCCGACTGATGAGTCATTTGGTAATATCAAAACAAATAACTTGTCAAACCAAATGCAACAGAGATATTTCAAAGCGACAGCTTGGAGGACCGAATGGCAAAGTCACTTACCGGAATGTACGCCGCCCTGATGACAGCCTTGAGCGAGAACGGAGAGTTCGACGCAGAGCGGCAGGTCGCCCTGACAGAACGCGTTCTGAACCAGGGGCTTGCCGGCCTTTATGTCGGCGGCAGCAGCGGCGAGTCCGGGTTGCTGGATGCGGCGACCCTTCTTGAGCAGCAAGAAGTCGTAGCAGGTGTCGCCAAAGGCAGGCCCGATGTTCTGATCGCGCATGTCGGCATGCCATCACTGGCGGATTCCATCCGGTTGGCCAGACAGGCCGCCTCGCTTGGATATGACGCGCTATCGGCCCTGCCGCCGCATTCCTACCCGTTTACGGACGCTGAAATCCTTGGCTATTATCGAGATTTGGCCTCTGCGACGGATTTGCCGCTTATTGTATATGAAATCCCGATCCGGACCGGTCGGCCCTTGCCGCTCCCCCTTTTGAAAGACCTGCTTGATCTGCCGAATGTTGCGGGGATCAAGTTTACCTCCACCGACCTGTTCAAGCTGTCGATGTTACGCAGGGCACGGCCTGACCGGATTTACTACTTTGGATTTGACGAAATCTTTGCGGGGGCTGCGGCACTGGGTTGCGACGGCGGCATTGGCACGACCTACAATCTCATGGGCAAGCTCTACGTTGCCCTTTTCAACGCCATCAAGAACGGCGATCTTGCGCTCGCGCAAGAGCTTCAGGACATCTCCCAGCGCTTTGTCGAGATTCTCGTGCAAACCGGGGTGCTGCCCGGCATGAAATCCGCGTTCCGTATTCTTGGGCTAGACGTTGGTCCCACACGCGCTCCGATGGCGCTTCAGGTGACAGATCATGAGGCTCGGTTGGCTCCGTTCCTTGCGCTGCCAGAGGTGGCACCGTGGCTGGCCTGACACCCATTGTAGGCGTCTGGGGAACCATCCTTCTCAAGGTTGAGGAGGACGGTAGCCTCGACCTTTCTGCCATCGCCGAGCAAGTGACCCACTATGCAGCGGCAGGGCTTCAAGGGGTCTATTCAAACGGAACGGCAGGCGAATTCCATTGCCAGACCGAGGCGCAGTTTCGCGCGGTAAGCTCGGCCACGGCAATGGCCGCGTCTGCTGCAGGTCTGCCCTTCCAGCTTGGCGCGGCACACCCTCTTGCCCCAGGCACGCTTGAGCGTGTGGCCTTTGCCGCAACGCTTGCGCCGCGTGCCATTCAGGTGACGTTGCCAGACTGGACCCCGATCGACCTGGCAAGTGCCATCCGCTTCTTGAGAAGGTGCGCGGATGTGGCCGGGGAAACGGCCTTGGTTCTATACAATCCACCGCACGCCAAGACACTCCTGTCACCCGAGCAACTTTGCAAGGTGATCGATTCCGTTCCACAGATTGCAGGCCTTAAATGCGCGGGGGGTGACGCAAACTGGTACATGGACATGGCTCCCGTACTGGCGCAGATATCCGTCTTTATCCCGGGGCACCACTATGCAAGTGGCACGGCGCGCGGCGCGCACGGCAGCTATTCGAACATGGCGTGTCTCAACCCCGCAGCGACCGCTAAGTGGGCGGCCCAATGCAAAACCGACACAAAGGGCGCTATGGACACCGAGGCACGCATTGCAGCGTTTATGGACGAAGCGATTGCCCCGATTCTTGCAGCAGGAAATCAGGGCTATGCCTGCGACAAAGCCATGGCGGTTGCTGGCGGATGGACAAATATGACTTCACGGTTGATGTGGCCCTGTGTGGGGCTATCTCCCAAATTGACCTCACAGATCGCCAAGGCAGCCCACCAACACCTGCCAGAGTGGTGCTGTCAGACGAATTCGAACCAGTCTCAGCCAGGACAGTAGCGCTGTCCCTTATACCGCGCAGAGACCGCGCCACTCAGCGAGCGCGGCGGCGCGGTTTAGCTTGAAGTCGTTGCTCTTGGAGAGGCTGCGTTCCTGGTTGAAGTGGTTGCAGACGGAGGCGTGGACGGATGTGAGTTTCCGTAAACTTCGCATTCGCCGGAACCGAAGCATTGCCCGCTTGCGCCATTGGAAGGGTTGATGGGAGTTCTCGGCGCGACTGTTCAACCAGCGGCCAGTTTCCTGCCACCGCCAGCGCCGATTTCCTTCAGCGCGGCACCGTACGACCTCAGTTTGTCAGTGACGATCACCTCAGGCTGACCGTGCTTGCGCATTGCTTTCCTGAGGAATTTCAGCGCCACCTTCTTGTCACGCGTCTTCGTGACAAAGCTTTCCAGCACCTCGCCCTCGTGATCGACGGCCCGCCACAGGTAGTGTCGTTCACCGTCGATCTTCACGAACACCTCGTCGAGATGCCACCGCCAGCGGCTGGATCTCATCCCCTCGATCCGCCATTTCCTGATTTCCGAAGCGAACATTGGACCGAACTGATGCTACCAGAACCGGATTGTCTCATGGCTAACGTCGACGCCGCGCCCGTGGAGCAGATCTTCGAGATTCCGAAGCTACAAAGGGAAGCGGACGTAGAGCATCACCGCCAGGCGGATGATCTCGGGGCTGGTCTTGAAGTACTTGAACGGGAAACGTTTTGTCATGATCGGACGCTAGCGGGCGCCCTTCCCCGTCTCAAGGCAAGTTTGTCTGACAAGACCTTCACCAAGCTATCCCTTGAACCTGCTGCAATGACGGATCGTATGATGCGGAAAATCCAAACCCCGTAGCAACTGGGACATGCTATCGACCTGATCGTCGTACTTGCTCTTGGGGAATGCCGATACTTCCGCCTTGAAGGCTTCGAGCCAATGCGCGAACTTTGGCAGCCGAACTAGACCCGTCTCGATCTTGGCTGTCTGAGCGATCATGCGGTCTACCTTGCCTTTCTCCGGTGACAGCCAAGTCGCTTGTGTGACGCCCCGTTTGACAAGGTCGGGTTTCAGGGAATACCCGGTTATGGCTTTCTCGATGATGACCAGGTTCGGTTTCCATTTCTTGTGAAGGGCCAGTGCCGCGTTCAGTATCTCTGGATAGAGATGTTGCTGGCGGTGGACGTCGAGCAGATCGACATAGTTGCCGATTATGCCCCAAGTCGTGCAGACCGTGTAGTCATTTGACACTCCGGGAATGGCGGCAGTATCCCAGCTTTGGACAACGGCCTCGTACTTCTCTCTGGGGAGGGCCTTCTCGTACCCACCGAACCATTCAAGCTTGATCAGGTTGCCTCCCGGCAACACCGGGCGCTGCTGATACTCCGCCTCGAAGGCAAGATGGCCAATCTCTGACCGAATCTTGGCGTATTCGTCCAGGCCAATCCGATCCGTATCAAGCGGAACACCGCGCTTACGCTTGTATTCCATTCCGTCGCCAAGTGCGACGGTTTGATCCTCAAGTGCAATCGCGGGCAAGCTCAAAACTTCCCAGTTGCCTGTTTGCTTCAGACGCCCCAGCAGGTCGTCTTCATGCAGACGCTGACAAACGACAATGATTGCGCCAGTCTTCGGGTCATCCAATCGGGTGGCAATGGTGTTCTGGTAGGTCTCGAAGACAGCATCACGCGCCGTTTGAGAATGTGTATCCTGCGCCTTCATAGGGTCATCCAGAATAACGATGTCTTCTCCCTTCCCGGTCATTGTGCCCTGCATGGAAGTTGCCAGCCGGAATCCCTTCTGCGTCGTGTGGAATTCAGCGACCGCGTTCTTCTTCGGATCGAATTGCATGGCCGGAAAACAAGCCCTGTAGAACGGATCCTGCATCAAGCTACGGCATTTGTGACTGAACGATTGTGCCAGGTCGTTGCTGTAGCTGACGCAGACAATCCGCTTCGTGGGATCGCGACCGAGAATCCATGCAGGCAAGATCATGCTCGCGACGGTGGACTTCAGATGTCGCGGTGGGAGTTCGATTATCAGACGCCGGACTTCTCCTCGCACTACTCGTTCAAGCACGTGGCAAAGGCCACGGACATAAAGTGCGCTGGAAAGTTCTTTGCCCGGGTTCAATGCGCGGAACGAACGCCCAAGAAATACGTGGAGCCGGGTTTGCAGCAAGAGTCGGTAAATCTTGTCATTCGGGATCATCGGATGCCTCCGCAGTATGTGCTGCACGGACGTCGTCGAGCCAGTCCAGCTCCCTCATCAGCACTGCGTGGTCCTCATCGGTGAATGGGTTTTCGGCGGGTGCTGGATTAGAGCCTTGGGTGCCTTCCACGACATCCAGAAGCAACTTCAACGACTGAGGATGTCCGGCGAAGGCCTTGTTGACCAGCACACGCATCGCGCCTTCGAGCTTGCTGACCACCATTTTCTGACCAGCGTCTGTGATCGTGATCTTCTCTCCCAGGATCTTGGACAAGATGTGGTTCACGTTCTTGCTGCCCTTCGGTCGACCTTTCGGATTGCCGCTTTGGCCTGGTTTGAACTGATGTTCCTTGGGCGCCTTACCTTTACCGATTTCGTAGTCGTCGCTTTTGTCGGACATCAGAAATCCTCCCCGCCATCTGCCATGTTTGGCGCCGTCCCCGACCCAGCGGGACCATGGGAAGGGACTGCCTCTCTCATCTCTGCATTGCAGTTCTGGATCGAATGCTCGGCACGTACCGCGAAGGTCTGACCGCTCGCCTCATGGACCGCCTCAAGACCGGTCAAAGTCTCCCAGCGCCGGATAGCGACATCGACATAAGCCGGAAAGATTTCGATACCGACACATCGGCGTTGCGTCCGCTCGGCAGCCAGAAGCGTCGTGCCGCTGCCAAGAAACGGATCAAAAACCGTCGCCCCGGCTACAGTCGAATCGAGGATGGCATCTTCAACAAGCCGAACAGGTTTGACCGTGGGGTGGAGTGAGAAATCATCGGCCTCATCCGCCCGCCCTCCTGTCGCGCCGGCATATTCCCAGACATTGGTCCGATAACGCCCATGAGAACCCAGCGCTACGTTGTTCATATGCGAGGCTCCAGGGTGCCTTGCGACAAAGACCAACTCGTGCCTCGACCGATAGAAAGACCCCATACCGCCGTTGGGCTTGACCCAGACGCAGAGGTTGATGAGCTCCAGTCCCGCCGCAGCCATGGCTGCCAGCATCTCGCTCATATGACGCCAGTCCATGAAACTGTAGATCAGCGCGCCTGGCTCAGTTACCTTCTTCGCCAAAGCCAGATAGCTGCCAAGAAACGCCGTGAACTCTTCCGGGGTCATCTCGCCAGACGCTTCGGCAAATTCCGCGAAATGACTTGTGCCAGTGCGGATATGTCCGTTGACGCGTACATTGTAAGGCGGATCGGAGAAGGTGAGACTCGCGGTGTTGCCGCTAAAGAGATGGCGCGATGTATCGACGTCCCTCGCGTTGCCGCACCAAATGATGTGATCACCCAGCCTCCAGAGGTCCCCGGACTGTGTCACAGTTGATGATGTCAGTTCCGGCAACGCGCCGATCTCATCGATCGGGTCGACCTGATCTCCGGGCGCCGGGGTTATCTCAAGCAGGCTGTCGATCTCAGGGGCTTCAAAGCCAAGCACCGTTAGATCGGTGCCGAATTCCAGTTGATAGGCCAATTCAAACCTGAGCGCCCGTTCATCCCACTCGCCTGTTTCCTGGATCTTGTTCAAAGCAATGCGCAGTGCACGTTGCGCTCGGCTGTCCAGATGGTCGATCCGGACGCAGGGAACAGATGACATGCCAAGCCGGCGCGCGGCCTCGACACGGGAGTGACCGTCCAAGATTTCATCATCTTTGCCCAAGATCACGGGAACCACAAATCCACTGCCGCGGATTGATCTTTCGACCTTGGCGACTTGTCGGTTGGACTGCTTCCGAACAGGATGCTTCGCGGACCTCAGGTTTGCGATCTGAACCTGCTGAATAGTCAGATCCGGAAGGAGATCGTTGCGACCTTTAGAGCCAGTTGATTGGGCGCGCGGCCCTGCGTTCTTAGCCATCATGGCCTCCACTGCGATTTCATGGAAGCGCGACAGCAAGTCCACCGGGCTGAGACAGGAAATACTTGACGTATCAGGTGTCACATACGGCGCATCATCGATGTCCTCAGCCTAGGACACACCGCACTCCCTTGTTACCGCCTTTGTGGACGCGCGTCAACTAACTAGTTGATAACAGTTGACAAACGCGTCCAGGGTGCTCAACTCGACCCTGACCATTCGCTCGGTTTCAAACCTCAGACGACGCCACCACGAGGTCGTTCTGATATCGAATTTCCTTGGCTGACCAGCGAAATCATGTCGCTTGACTGATGGACTATTCGAAGCGTTGGTCGTGGTCGTGCAGCTCGGAAGGTTGAAGCGCCGGCTGGCCGAATTCGCCATCGGCGATTGCAATACAATTCCCTGAACTTTCCCAGTTTTTTCCCTGTTACTAATGTGGCAGAGAAGCCGCACATGCGCATCAAGCTATTGATATTATGAAATAAAGTTCCAGGATGGCTTGTCGGAGCCGCCCAGGATTGCACCTTTTCCCTGTTGTTTTCCCTGTTAGCAGGGAAAACTCGGCGAGACTGGATAGCCCGTGACTGGCAGCACAGCCAGTGTTCCTTTGGGAACCAGACGATCCATCTTGTTTGCCGACTTCTGTCGAAGTCTCAGACGGTTGTGGTGCGCCTTCGGGCGCATTCACGCATCGCGCCTTGGGACGAGACTCGTCGCCGCCCAAAAGTTCAGACCGGGCACCAGCTTTGGTGCAAAGGTTCCACGGCCGGGTGGCCACCACGATCCGCGCAAATCGAATTTCCAGTGTGGCCAGAGGCGCTGGCGGTGATTTTCCTCACGGACTTGGACGGGCTCTGGCTCGAACGCCGGATCAATCCTGAAGAGATGCTACGCGAGACTGCGACGGCGATTGGTTTGGGGGTGCTCGAGGCTATGCTGGGGCCAATCCAAGGGCCCGCCGCGCCCCATGAGGGCGAACGGACAGCCCCTAGTCGAGGTAGGCGTCGGCCCTCTGCCCGGCCCGTTCATGGTGAATAGGCAGGGTGCGCCCATAGAGCTGCAGGGTCCGCTCTGGCGCGCCGACCATGTTCGCCTCTTCGACATAGGAAAAGATCGCGACGTAGCGCGGCCGCGCCCCCACAAGCGGAGCGACTCGATGCAGCGAATGGCGCCCTCGGAAAATCTGAAGATCTCCGGGTTCGAGGTTGAGCACCTTTATCAGGTCCGACGTCCCGTCCAGCACCCGCGCAACCTCGGCGAAATTCTCGTCACCCTTTCTGATGTGGGGGGCATATTCAAACGCACCTCCGGCCTCAGCATTCTGGATGGCGATGGTCACGGTGAAGTTGTTGGTATCGAAATGCCAGGGAAAGCCGTTGCCTTCTTCGGCTAGGTTCACGATCACGTCGGCAAGCGGATCGGCGTATCGATGGAACTTGGGTTCCTCAAGGCAGTCCTGGATAAATCCGTCAAATCCCATGCTGTCATGGATCGTCCGAAGCGGACCATCTTTGCAGAAATTGTCCGCAGGCACAAAGGCATTCGACCGATCAAAGAATTGGCGCCTTGGATCGCTTGCTGGCAGGCTAGGATCGTCTTTCGTAAAATAGGCGTTGGTCCGGTTAAAGCTACGGTGCCCCTTGGGCGCGACGCCATCGGCCTCGGACACAAGCGCCGCAACACCCTGAGCGGTCAGAAAGTGCTTGAGCACGGCGCAACCGTCGTCGGCAAGGTCTGCACGGACCCGCTCGATCAGTGCATTACGCTCGGGTCCTGGCTGGTTGATGGGAAAACGGTCGTAGTCGATCAAATCGGAACTGATGTAATCCATTGTCGCTCTCCCACTTGGTGATGATATCTTGAGGTCGCGGGCCAAGAGCGTGCTCGCTCGTTTTCGACTACGAAAGGACGCATTCCAGCATTTCGACAGGCCAAAGTGGGAAGGCGCAAAATGGCCATGAACCGCCACTAAGGTGCGCAACCAGACGCCCCTTAAAATATCTCAATATGCGGGAGCCTGCTTAAGTTCTTTCACAAAGCCGCCAGACGCTTTAGGCATCGGCAACTTTGCTATCCCGGGGCACAGCATGGCGCAGAATTCCACGATCTATAAAGTTGAGATTTCGGTCTCGGACATGGATCGTCATTACTATGAGTCCCACAAACTGACCGTGGCCAAACATCCCTCTGAGACGGATGAACGCTTGATGGTGCGCGTTCTGGCCTTTGCGCTGAATGCCCATGAGCATCTGGAAATGACCCGGGGCCTTTCAACGGACGACGAGCCGGACATCTGGCAGAAAAGTCTGAGTGGTGAGCTTGATTTATGGATCGCGCTCGGGCTTCCGAGTGAGAAGGTCGTTCGCCAGTCCTGTGGCAAATCCAAGGAAGTGATCATCTATGCCTACGGAGGCAGGACGGCTGACATTTGGTGGGACAAGATCAAGAACAGCACCACCCGGTTCGACAACCTTCAGGTCTTTGGTCTTTCCGATGAGGACACCAGTGCATTGGGCAAACTTGCAAGCCGCGCGATGAAGTTGCAGGTCAACATTCAGGACGGCGATGTCATGGTCAGTGTGGGCGACAACATAGTTTACGTGACCCCGGTCAAGTGGAAAGGCGCTGATCGGTGATCGTTGACCTATATTGAAAGGGGCCAACCTTCGGCGGCGACGTTTTAAGTAGGCTCGCTTGTTGATTGCGAAACGCTGGGAAGGGGATGCGGCGAATGCTCATCAGATCGCCCGGAGCGCCAGCTCTCATTGAGCCACCAACAGCCAGATGAAACACCTGCGACTGCCCTACCCGCCAGCCATATAGGGCATAAGGATGACCTCGCTGTCTGGTCCGATCTTGGTGAACCAGGCCTCGCGGTAGATCCGTCCATCGAGCGCGAGGGAAACCCCGCGCTCGATCTGTGGTTTCAGACCGGGATACTCTTCCGAAAGCCGGTCCAGAAGCTCTTTGAAGTTGGTGGCGTCCACGTCAACGGGTGACTTGCCGTCGGTAAACCGGCGCAAGGACCCCCAGATCGTGACCGCCACCATACTCTCACCCCTTGGTCAGCGCTTTGAGGATGCGGGGCGGCGACATCGGCAGGCTGCTCATCCGCGTGCCGATGGCCCGTGAAACCGCATTCGACAAGGCGGCCAGCGGCGGCACGATCGGCGTTTCGCCAACCCCGCGCACGCCGTAGGGGTGGCCCGGGTTCGGGATCTCAAGGATCACCGTCTCGATGGGGGGCAGGTCAGAGGCGACCGGGACCCGGTAGTCGAGGAAACCGGGGTTCTGAAGCCGTCCATCCTCGCCGTAGATATACTCCTCGTTCAGGGCCCAGCCGATGCCCTGCACCGCCCCGCCCTGCATCTGGCCTTCAACGTAGGACGGGTGCACCGCCTTGCCCGCGTCCTGGAACACGGTGTAGCGCAGCACCTTGGTTGCGCCCGTTTCCTTGTCCACCTCCACATCGACAAGGTGGACACCAAAGCTTACCCCGGCCCCATCGGCGTTGAATTCGTGATGGCCCGCAATAGGCCCGCCGGTGTTGAAGGACACGGCGGCAATCTCGGCCAGCGACATGGGCGGGAATTTCCCTGCGTTGGGGCCGGCGGGTTCAGCCGCGCCGTCTTTCCAGACGACCGCCTCTTCGTCGATGCCCCAGATCTGGGCGGCGCGGCTGCACATCTTGGCAATCGCGTCCTGAGCCGCCTTGATCGTCGCCAGACCGACCGAGAAGGTCACCCGGCTGCCATCGGTCACGTCATTGTGGCCCAGCGCGCTGGTGTCCGCGATGATGGTCCGGATCTTGTCATAAGGAATGCCAAGCTCTTCCGCCGCCATCTGGCTGATCGCAGCCCGAGAGCCGCCGATATCGGGATTGCCCTCGGTCACACCCACGGTGCCGTCTGTATTGACGTTCAACGTCACGCAGGTGTTGCCGCCAAAGTTGAACCAGAAGCCCGCCGACAGCCCCCGGCCCTGCCCTTCGGCCAAGGGGGCCGAATAGTGGGGGTGGGCCTTTGCGGCCTCTAACGTGGCGACAAGGCCGATATCCTCAAAGGTCGGGCCGTAGGAGGATCTGGTTCCCTTGCGCGCGGCGTTCTTCAGCCGCACCTCCAGCGGATCAAGGCCAAGCTGTTGGCAAAGCTCGTCCACCACGCTTTCGACGGCATAGATCGCTTGCGGCGCACCGGGGGCCCGGTAGGCTGCCTCTTTGGGGCGGTTGGTCAGGGCGTTATAGCCAAGGGTGCGAACCGCCTCCAGGTCATAGGCCGCAAAGGCCGCCTGCGCGCCCATGTCGACGGTTCCGCAGGGAAAGGCCCCGCCAGAATAGCGCAGATGGGCTTCGCCCGCCGTGATCCGCCCGTCGCGGGTCATACCGATCTTGACGTCGATGGACGACGAGACGGTCGGGCCGGTCGCCCGGAACACCTCGTCCCGCGACATCACGATCTTGACCGGGCGGCCCGCCTTGCGCGACAGGGCGAGGGCGACGGGTTCGATGAACACGGTCGTCTTGCCGCCAAAGCCGCCACCGATCTCAGAGGCTGTGACACGCAGCTGGCTCCCCTCGATGCCCAACGCGGCAGAGCAGAGGTCGCGGACATTGTATTGCCCTTGGGTGCAGCACCAAAGGTCCGCCTTGCCGTCCGCCGTCATAGAGGCGAGGCAGGCGTGCGGCTCAATATAGCCTTGGTGGGTGGCCGCTGTGGTAAAGCTGCGCTCGACCACGACATCGGCCTTTTTGAACCCCGCCTCCAGATCGCCATGACCAAACTCGCAATGGCTGGTGACGTTCTGGGACATGCCCTCGGGCACGGTCTCAAGGCTGCGGCCCTCTTGTACCACCGGGGCGTCCAGCGTCATCGCCGCATCCACATCAGTGACATGGGGCAGGGCCTTGTAGGTCACCTTGATCAGCTTCAGCGCCGCCTTGGCAATGGCAGAGGTTGTCGCTGCGACGGCAACGACGGCATGGCCGTCATAGAGCACCTTGTCCCGCGCCATGCAGTTGTCGATCACGTCCATCAGAAAGTCGTCATCCTGCGGGGCAAAGTCCTTGGCCGTGACGACAGCCTTGACGCCTGACAGGGCCTCGGCAGCCGACGTGTCGATGGACACGATTTCGGCATGGGCGTGCGGGCTGCGCAGGATATGGGCGGTCAGCATACCGGGGGCGGAAACATCGGCGCCATACAGCGCACGTCCCGTCACCTTGTCGATTCCGTCCGGGCGCGGGGGCCTGGTTCCGACCACCTTGAAGACGCGCTTGGGGGTGTTGTCCAAAGCCATGTTATGCGCTCCTCATCTTTTGAGCTGCGTCCTGGACGGCATGAATGATTTTGTCATACCCGGTGCAGCGGCAAAGGTTTCCGGCCAGCCAGTAGCGGACCTCGGTATCGGTCGGGTCCGGGTTCTTTTCCAACAGCGCCTTGGCCGCAACGAGGATGCCGGGCGTGCAGATGCCGCATTGCAGGGCGGCGTGATCAATAAAGCTTTGTTGCAGCTGGTGGAGGGCATCTCCCTCGGCCAGCCCCTCAATGGTGCCGACTTCGGCCCCCTCGGCCTCGGCCCCGAGGACGAGGCAAGAGCAGACCAGCCGGCCGTTCAGCGTCACGCTGCAGGCTCCGCAATCGCCGGTGCCGCAGCCCTCTTTCGCCCCGGTCAGGCCAAGGCGATTGCGCAGGACGTCCAGCAGCGACTCGTCGGGTTCACAAATGAACTCGACCGCGTCGCCGTTAACGGTGGTGGATACGTGAATGGATTTCATGCCGTGCCTCCTGCGCGGGAATAGGCGATCAGGGCAGCGCGTTTGGCCAGAACGCCCGCCACCTGGGTGCGGAATTCGATGGTGCCGCGCTTGTCATCAATCGGGCTACAGGCCGCCGATGCGGCCGCCATCAAGGACGCAATCGCAGCATCATCCAGCTTGGTGCCAAGGATCGCATCGGCCGCTGCCGGGACAAGCCGGACGGTGGGCGCCACGGCCCCAAGGGCCACGCGGGCGGCGGTGACAATGCCAGCCGCATCCAGTGTCAGGCTGAC
>Ga0213861_10003779_pt1 | contig 12479 bp, 13 predicted proteins | sample PICome_4_FD_160110 | JGI IMG/M metagenome (GOLD analysis project Ga0213861, IMG submission 160110) | Coastal seawater microbial communities near Pivers Island, North Carolina, United States - PICO131 | ecosystem: Environmental > Aquatic > Marine > Coastal | place: USA: North Carolina...
CTTATAATCGACTACCTACCCTGGCACCACCGAAATTGATCTTAGAAAAGTCATCGAAGATAGCTCCGGAAAAACGGCCGGCGTCGACTTCCATCTCGCCTACTCCCCCGAGCGTGAAGACCCCAGCAACCCAGACAGCAAGGTTGAACGCATTCCCAAACTTGTCGGAGGCCTAACTCCAACGTGTCGTGACAAGGCCGTTGCCATCTACAGTCACGCCATCCACACGATCGTGCCCGTTGATAGCTGCAAAGTCGCCGAAGCCGCCAAACTACTCGAAAACATCTTTCGCTCAGTCAACATCGCCTTGGTCAATGAGCTCAAGGTCATCTACGACGCCATGGGCATCGACATCTGGGAAGTCATCGAGGCGGCCAAAACCAAACCCTTTGGCTTCATGCCCTTCTACCCTGGCCCAGGGCTCGGTGGACACTGCATCCCGATTGACCCCTTCTACTTGACATGGAAAGCTCGTGAATTTGATCAACATACACGATTCATAGAGCTCGCTGGCGAGATCAACACTGCCATGCCCCAGTATGTTGTCGAAATTTGCACCCGCGCCCTTAACGAGGACGCCAAAGCCGTCAAAAACTCAAACATCCTCATTCTCGGCCTCGCCTATAAACCCAACGTAGACGACGACCGTGAATCACCAACTTACGTATTAATCGAGAAGCTCGAAAACCTTGGTGCAAACGTAAGTTTTAACGATCCTCACATTCCGCAAATCCCACAAACACGTGAACACCCACATCTAGCTGGGCGTAGCTCTACTGAGATCAGCGACTCGTTCGATCTGATCCTCATCGCAACAAACCACAAAGAGTATCACGACTACGACTTCTCCGGATTCACTTGCCCAGTTGTTGACACGAGGAACTGTGTTCTAAATAAGCCGGCAAAATATTACAAAGCGTAAGATGCATGTCTCCCTGTTACCAACATCCAAATAAAATACCGAGTGAATAATCCTGAGCCACAATCAGTCAACATCATATGCATCAAATGGGGACAGCGCTACCCAGCATCATACGTCAATAAGCTCTATGCAGGAGTTCAGCGCAACCTCACACGCCCCTTCATTTTTCACTGCTGTACTGACGACGCCTCCGGACTAAACCCAGAAATCAACGTCATTCCTTTCCCTGAAAATCCAGGCATCAAAAGCTGGTGGCCACATGTTCTGGTAAAACTCTTTACTACGAAAAACGGGTTTGGCGACCTTAAGGGTCCAACGCTATTCCTTGATCTGGATGTGATCATTATGAATAATATCGACAGCTTGTTTGATTATAAAGTAGGCGAAAATTGCATCATACACAATTGGGTAAACTGGCGTAAGCGTCTCGTAGGCCGAGTTCCTTTCGTTGGCAACTCCTCCGTCTTTCGCTTCGATGCCGGACCAAAGTCGGACTACATCTATCAAACCTTTCTCAAGGAAATGGCACGCGCTGAAGACACTTCCATCTTCAACACAGAACAAGCATTCCTAACCTATGCAATGAAAGAGGTCAACTGGTGGCCTAAAGAATGGATCCACAGTTACAAGTGGAACTGTCGCCCGCCATGTCCACTCAATCTCATTCAACCTCCAAAAGAACCGAAAGAGTGTAAGATACTTGTCTTTCACGGCCGCCCAGATCCGGATCAAGCAATCGAAGGATTTAAAGGGAAGCGCATTTACCATAATACAAAAGCGGCTCCTTGGATTGAACAACATTGGCGAGAATAAACTACCTAGCATCCCAGCTTTAGATCCTAGACTATTTGAGAGTATATTATTTTTTGGCTAATGCAAAAAGTCTCATCGCCTATTAAGGTAAAAATCATTGCACGTGGACATGATAGCTACCCATGGAAAAAGCAAATCCCAGGAAACACAGGCGTGTGGGGTAACTGCCAATTCATATTCGATCGTGATCAAGATAATTATGACTGGCTAGTTGTAATCGATGATTTATCTCGCAGTCATGCATCGCAACCCGAGATACTCAGCTGCGCTGATGAACACACCCTGTTAGTCACAACAGAGCCACCTACCATTACTCGTTATGGGCGATCATTCGCAGCGCAATTTGAGCATGTCCTCACAAGTCAAAGCGAGCAAGCACTGCCACATCCCAGTAGAATCCATTCACATACTGGCAATCTCTGGTTTAACGGGCACTCTTATGATGAGATTGTTGACAATGGCATACCCAAAAAAAACGCGACGCTTTCAACTGTGTGTTCCTCGAAACAACAAAGGCACACCATTCATAAAAACCGATATGATTTCACATATTGGCTCAAGCAAAAGTTGCCCAAACTTGATATTTTCGGGCATGGCGTTCGGTTTATTGAAAACAAATACGAGGCTACGGACACGTATCGCTACCACCTTGCCATAGAAAACTACATCGGCCCCCACCACTGGACAGAGAAGTTAGCTGACCCCTACTTAAGCGGCACAGTGCCCATTTACTATGGCTGCCCAAATATCGATGAATATTTCCCCAAAGATAGTTATATCACCATCGACATCAATAACCGTGAAGCCGCCTACGATACGATAAAATCCTGCATCACAGATCCACAGGACTATGCAAATAGGCTCGATGCCCTCAGAGAGGCTCAGCGCTTAGTCCTCGATGAATACAACCTGCTGGCCATGCTCGACCGGATGATTTCGACACACTATTCATCAACCCGCAAAACATCAGGAAGATTACTCTACAACCGCAAGCAAATGAGATATCGTCATCTGCGAGACTTGATAAGCCACTTATACTGGGGTGCCAAAAGACACCTTAATACACAAACATAGACAGATGACTCAAGCCCACAAAAATAACCAAGAGCCTCCAGCGCATCGACTGCAAACTTTCATTATCAATTTAAAAGATGCCACTTCACGCTGGGCTCATATGAAAGAGGCCCTTGATAAGGTGGGCTTGGGCTACACTCGCATTGATGCTGTCCTGGGCAGAAACTTAGAGGAGCCTATCCATGAATTCAACGAGCGTCGCTTCAACATCTTAACTGGAAAGCACAAAAACTACGGTGAAATAGGATGCTATCTGAGCCACATCAAAGCTCTTAAAGAATTCCTCGAATCTGGTTCGGATTACGCACTTATTCTGGAAGATGATGTCAATTTACCAGACCACCTGCCAGAACTCATTACCGAAGCGATCACCCATAGCCAGCATTGGGACCTTCTTCGCCTGAGTTCTTCAAGAGATGGGCAGTATATAAAAATTGCAAACATGAGCTCGGACTCAGAGCTCGTTTACAATACCAGAGTATTAAAAAACACAGGCGCTTATGTTATTAACCGCAAGGCAGCCAAAGCCGGCGTCGAGAAGATGCTACCCATGTGCCTTCCTTACGACGTCGCTCTTGATCGCGATTGGGACTTCGGCTTCAAAACCGCATGCATCATTCCTTTCCCTGTAACCTGTCAGGATTTTGCCACTCAAATCAACAAAGCAAAACGTATCCGCCTCTACCGCAGCACAACCTTTCACCTGTTTCACATCCTGACCCGCTATCAACGCTTTAAACACCGTAAGCGGTATGCCAGTGAAGCCAGAAGTCTGTAAACCATGAGCGTGAAACCTAAAAAACGCATCGCTATCGTTGACTGCGGGAGCCCTCCTCATGCAGCTCACGGCCTGCTCAATCTAATCAATGAAGATTATGACATTGAGATCACCGATGACTTCAATGCCGATTATGTCATCCATTCATGCATGGGCTATGAAGTGCTGAAATATTCGGGGGTACGCATCTATGTTTGCGGTGAATGTGTTTCCCCTAACTTCAACACCAGTGACTATGCTGCAGCATTCGACCGCATGGTTTATGGCGACCGAAATCATTGGTTCCCACTCATCAAACTCTATGTAGATGCTTACACCGTTCTGAAAAGCCCGCGTCCGCCTGCAGATAAGATTATCCAGCAAAAATCAGATTTTTGCTCCTATGTCATGTCGAACACCAAGAACAGCTCGCATGAAAGAGTTGAGATATTCGATTTACTGAATGCCTACAAAACTGTGAGTTCAGGTGGCAAATGGCGTAACAATGTCGGCGGTCCAGTTCCGAACAAATTAGAATTTCAAGCCAAGCACAAATTCGCCATCGCCTTTGAGAACAATTCTCACCCCGGGTATCTCACCGAAAAATTTGCCGAAGCAGCTCAAGCCGGTGCCATCCCGATCTATTGGGGCGATCCAGAAATTGGAAATTATTTTAACAACAAAGCATTCATCAATTGCCACGACTACCCGAGCCTTGATGCCGCAGTTGCGCGAGTCATTGAGATCGACCAAGATGATGCCCTTTATCGACAAATACTCGCTGAACCCTAGTTCTCTAATGAAAAAGAACCCAAGATTTTGAGCGGTGACTCTATCAAATCATTCCTATCCAACATATTCGACCAACCTCACAAAGAAGCCTATAGAAGAAACCGTAGCCGCTGGGGAATTAAGACCGAAAAGAGTCTGCACAGGATGTATGCTCACCCGTTTAAACATGGGCTGCACCAACTACGAGCTAAATTGAGAAAGAAAGCTTAAGTTGATCACATCACTGTCTGCCGATAAAATTACGTATTTCTTGTCGCAGACACTTCATACTACAGCGGTACTTCTTAAAATACTTCTTCCGAATTCGATGATTTTCTCGCTTTCGAAGCTGTCGAAAGTCTTTACTATTACTAACGCCTTCCAGGTCAAAGATAGCGATAGGATGCGAGATGTGGTGGTGAGAAATCCGCTCGACCTCAAATAATCTAGCGTAAAGATCGTAATCTCCAGCAATTTTAAAGGATTCATCATACCCCCCGACGGCCTCGAAAGTAGCTCGCTCGTAAAACGTGGTTTGATGCGGAATCATTTTACGCAGCATATAACCCGACTCAACCACATCTGGATATGTCTCAACGTCGCCGCTTTGGTCTCCTAAGTAAACATCGCCATAAAGCATCTGAGCCCTGGGCGCCTTACTCGCCATAAGTAAGGCATCAGCACATGCAAAACGATCACCACCATTCATAAAAATAAGGTATTGCCCAGATGCTTTTACAGCCCCCTTATTCATCGCATTATAAATGCCCGTATCCGGTTCAGATATCAGACAATCCATACTGTCTTCGTATTCCCTGAGAATTTCCAAGGTTCCGTCAGTAGAGCCGCCATCAATCACGATCCACTCAAAGTCACTGTAGCTTTGCGAGCAGATGCTATCGCAGGTGGCTCGTATCGATTCAGCTTCATTGAGGCACACTGTTATAATAGAGATTTTTTTCATTCAATAACCTAGACGTAATTATTGCTACATTCTTTGAAGAAGCCGCCGCAACACTGTAATTGGACTTCGTAGAAATCTAAACATAAGCCAGAAATTGTATCGCCATCTATTCGCCTGAGGCGACTCCTCGATCCACTGTATTATTTTGGCAGACTCGACAAGCCACTGCTCATGGCCTTTTGTAATAAAGGCACTCGCTGCATCCTGCAAGGACCTAACATCTTTAACGGCTACCGGCTTGGGTGATTTGAGGTCGTAAAGACACCCATTCACACCATCGGTAATGTATTCATTCATCGTCGACTCATCTGGAGCAATGACACACCGCCCCGCAGCCATCGCTTCTAGGAATGACATCCCAATACCTTCCCTTGCCCGCGGTGCCATATAGTAAGAGTATTTGCAGACATCAGTCAACATATCTGCTTGATGCTCATACCATTCTGAATATGTCACAGATACATTCGACTGTTTATCTGCAGATATAAATTCTTGAGTAGGATCCATGGCTCTATGCACATGGACCTTATCGATATTCGAGTTGGAAGTCACAGTATACAAGCAATCAAGCCCGATTTCCTCCCTTCGATTCCAAAGATAAATACCCTTTGAGTCTCCAGAACTGGACGTCTTAATCGGTTCAGGGAAATACTGTATGTATTCGACATCCATACCTATTCGATACAATTGCCCAGCTAATTTTCGAGAAAATGAGATAATCTTAAAGTCTCTATAACATAGCCACTTCTCGGTCTTATAAGGTGATGGACAACCGTCATACATCGGGAAGAATACACCGGCTTGGTATGAAAGAGAGCTTAAATCATACTTGGTTAACATTACCTGCAAACACAGCAAAACATCATAATTCTCCGAAGTGCAACAGCTCAAGTTATGCCCGTCAGCCCCTTTAACAATATCAACACTGACGATTTTAATCGAGTAAAACGGAGCCAATAAGTCAATCAAAAATCTCGTCGAACCTGTTTTCTCATGAAACTTGGGACCAATGAATAATAGCTTTTTCATTATCATTTGACTGAACTCCTGCGCTTGCTCAGCTTTCGAGACAAGGTGGCGAATCGGGTTCGCTTTGCAAATAAATGAGGCTTTTTAGAAGCACCTCGAACTAATCTAGTGAACTTGGCTTGACTAATCGGTTGCTCAGTAAAAAAGTGGAGATTTCCAGCAGAAAATACCCGAAGACCAAACCTACGTCCAATTTCTTGAAGTGCTCTGCTGCTGTAGAAGGATACATGCTGGCCATGTTCAAAGCCATAATAATCCCAATTTAGCTCAGGAACCAAATCAGGTTTCAATACAGTGCTAAAAATTACATTTCTTGATATCTTAAATATTTTTTCCAACTCAGCAAATGGATTTACGAAATGCTCCAGACACTCAAAGCATGTCAATCCGCCAATCGACCCTTTATAACCATCAAATTCATATTCTTTGGCAAAAATATTTTCAGTATACGGATCATCATGCAAAAATTTAAACCCTGCATCTCGCATAAGTCGGCTGAAAACACCATATCCTCCTGCATAATCTAGGAAAACGTCGTCTACATTAAGATACTCATCAATGATTACCGCTATCTTTTCAGAATACGCAATATTACGTCTCAAGAGTCCCACATCCGCAGACGTGATAGTCTGTTCATAGGCTTCTGCAAGCCAAGTCGGTTCCTTGACCTTCATGTAGCCACAGCTATTACAATTCCAATATTGACCCTCATATTTACCCAAAACTGGACATACGAAAGCAAGTGACATTTCTGCCTTACATATATCACAACAAACAGTCATACTTGAAAAACCGTTAGGCTATACCCATTTAAATCCTTATTTGTACGGTTATTTCCACAATAGGATGAACGCAGACACCTGTATTACCTTATGTAAATGCTATGTTTTATACAAGAAATTTTATTATTGTATAGCATATGAAATATTTTATTTTTATAGCCTTATCTAGCAAACATTAATAGTCGCCGACTTGGTCTGTATATCCGAACTAAACTAACTTATCGCATATTGATAGCTTTCAACTGTTTGCTGCGCGCAATTTTCCCAGCTAAACAAAGCTGCCCTGGACAAAGCTTTTGCTGAGTAGCTGGCACAAAGATCCACATCATTGTATAGTTTTAGCATCGCATCCTGCAAACCATCCAAGTCGTCGGCATCGAGCAATATACCAGCATCACCTACCACCTCCGGAAGCGAAGAATTATCGGCGGCAATAACGGGAATTCCACATTGCATTGCCTCAAGCGGTGGAAGCCCAAAACCCTCATAGTATGACATATAAATAAAAGCCAGCGCGTTAGAGTAAATGGTCGCTAGGTCACAATCTTCAACATATCCTGTTAAATAAATTCTCTTCTTGATATCCTTCGCGCCATTAATTTCCTTCAAGATATCGTCGTAATCCCAACCCAAGCTGCCAACCAAAACTAGAGAGGCATCTGGGCATTCTCCAGACCTGACTAAACTGGCAAATGCTTTGATTGAGGTAGTCAGATTCTTCCTTGGTTCAAAAGTCGATAAGCAAAGGTAATAAGGACCATCTGGCAAATTATATTTCACTCTAGCATCTTTAAATGCCTCATCGGAATCACACATATAAAATTCAGAACCTGCAGCCAAGTGAGTAACAAAAACTCGATCTGGATCCAAGTTAGGATTAGCTTCTAGTAAATCGTTTCGCGTTGAATTTGAAATACAACAAAGCCACTCATTACCTCTATAAGAACTGAGACGCTGACGGTATGCCCCTTGCTCATTTCCGCGAAAAAACTCAGGATGTTTAATTAATATGAGATCGTAAATCGTTTCAATGCATATCAAATTTTTAGGCAACTCAACACCATCAGGAATAGGTTCATAAGGAAGATGTAAAATATCGACACCATCTAAAGACCTAGGGTTAAACTGGCAAAATTCTTGTGAGTGCAAAGCCCGCCAATGAAGTGACTTCAAAAATAAACGCTTCGATTGCAATACACAGTAATTTGAAGCTGAATCCTTTGCCCTCTTTTTTAAAAGCTTTAGTTCTCCCTTGACTCTTTGTTTTTTAATTTGCGATTTAGAAACTTCTAACACTTGATGAAGTTGCCCTAAAGAGGGTAGATGCGCATCCAAATATTCTTGGCAGTTTACAATTTGATCCTCCCTCAGACTCAGAGGAAGAACATTAATTTTCTCCATTTCCATGAGTTGTTGAAATATATTTTCCGCGACGCGATGGATACCGCTGCGACGCTTAGCCGAGACATGGCCTACGCCCAAAAGAGAGATATCATATGCTATATTCATTTGTTTACCGAGTATTCTCTCTTAGTGGCGAAATTTGGAGAGAATTTTTTTTTGGTTAGTTAAGTATCGCAACACAAAATTGCAACACGCAAAAGATTAAAATCACTCAATTAATCATGAGCCTGCATCGCATGGAAATAGAGCTTACCAGAGTTAGTGAAACTTATATTTTTCAATAAATCTAGATATAGTAAATACTCGTAATATTGACACTCATCATGGTCTACAATAAATCATACTGACAGCTTATTCAACTCTGACTCGACAATACGTTGTACCATTTCATCAAAATGAACAGTAGGCTTCCAGCCGAGCGCACTCTTAGCTTTGTTGTAATTACCACAAGGAGCGATCGGCTCAACTGTAGTGACCAAAGACTGATCAAACTCAACATACTCCCTCCAGTTGAGATCAACACACTGAAACGCGCTTTCAACCAACTTCTCCACGCTGTAAAGCTCCCCAGTAGCTAGCACATAATCGTCAGTTGTTTCGGCTTGCAACATCATGGCCATACCTCTCACATAATCTGGAGCCCACCCCCAGTCTCGACGTCCAGTTAAAGCGCCCAACTTCAACATCTTCTGCTGGCCTTTTTTAATATTAGCAACAGCACGCGCAATTTTCATGGTAACAAATTGACCGCCTCGTCGAGGCGACTCATGATTGTAAAGAATAGCCGAACAGGCTGGTAGGCCATGTGCATTACGATAAATTCGTGTCATTTGCTGAGAAAATGCTTTAGCAGCGCCATACGGAGTAATCGGTTTAATTGGGGTTGTCTCATCCTGAGGAGAATTTACAGGAGAGCCGTAGACTTCGCTGCTAGACGCGCATAAAAACTTAGTAGTATGTTCCAAATCACGCAGAATCTCCAATAATCTCAAAGTTGCGATACCAACACTATCAACCGTTGATACAGGCATATCTAGACTTAAACGCGGACTGGATTGACCGGCCAAATGATAAAACTCGTCCGGCTTGGCTTTATTAATCACTCTGCGCAAATGGGTCACGTCCTCAAATGAGCCCGCGTGTAAAAAGAGCCTCTTATTAAAGATTTTCGAATTCGCGACATGCTGCTTGATATTACTTGAACCTGCAGAATCAGGACGATGTAGCAATCCGTGTATAATATACCCTTGCTCTAATAAATGATCAGTTAAGTAAGAGCCATCCTGCCCTGTTATTCCAGTAATAAATGCGACCTTGTCTCTCATGTTGTTTAATAGTTTTCTCTTACCTAATAAGAAGCATTGGCTTCATTTCGACGCAGATCTGCCTCAACCATCATTTTACAAAGTTCTTCTAAAGTAGTTTCAGGCGCCCACCCAAGTTCGTCTTTTGCCTTCGCAGCATCCCCGATCAGCAGCTCCACTTCTGCTGGACGATAGAACTTAGGATTAATACGCACCATGAGCTTTCCGGTTTCAGCATCTTCGGCGATTTCTTGCTCACCTTTGCCTTGCCAGTTGAGTTCGATACCGACAGCATGAAAACTCATAGAAACAAAATCACGTACAGTTTCAGTTCTATTCGTAGCTAAAACATAAGTGTTCGGTTCATCGGCTTGTAACATACGCCACATTCCATCAACATAATCTTCAGCATAACCCCAATCTCGCTTTGCATCAATATTGCCAAGCTCCAAGACCCCCAACTTCCCTTGCTTAATTTTAGCCACTGAGTCGGTAATTTTGCGTGTAACAAACTCTCGCCCTCTCAGAGGGGACTCATGATTAAACAAAATTCCACTTGCTCCGAATATGTCGTAGGATTCGCGGTAATTTATTGTCATCCAGTGAGCGTATAGCTTAGCAACTCCGTAGGGGCTTCTTGGCCAAAACGGAGTGGTTTCTTTCTGGGGAACCTCTTGCACCTTACCAAACATCTCCGAAGTCGAGGCTTGGTAAAAACGAATCTGCGTATTTACAAAGCGAATTGCTTCCAAGAGATTCAATACCCCAAATGCGGTAATTTGTGAAGTCGTCTGCGGCTGATCAAAAGAGACACCAACGAAACTTTGGGCCGCGAGATTATAAATCTCCGTCGCTTCGGTCTTTTCTAGCAAGCGAATACATGCACCAAGGTCAGTTAGATCAAACTCAACAAGATGAAGGTCTTCGTGCGCATAAACTCCTAATTCCTGTATGCGCCAAAAATTAACAGAGCTTGTTCTACGATAAGTGCCGTAAACTTTGTATCCCTTGCTTAAGAGCAATTTCGCTAGATAGGCACCGTCTTGGCCCGTTATTCCTGTGATTAGTGCTGTTTTTTTGTACATATGATTATATAAATTAGAGCATCAAAAGCTACTCGATTAAGATAAGTTGAGTGTTACTAATAAAAATTAAACTGACGTTCAGCTCTAGTGACATGTGTAAGTGTTATCAGTAAAACACCTAGTCGTTGTTGCTCACGGGGACGTAATTGTCACTCATAAAAAACTGTAACTGCCGAGAATAGCTCCCGTTGCCTCATAAATGAGGACACTCTACGCCGACCATGGCAATGAGTGAATCAATTACCGAAGAATACACCGAGAAAATGCGTGGGTGATACGCACGCATGACAGGGCGCAGAGCCAGAACCAGGCTGCTGGACGAGTTTAGCGCCGTCACGGGATGGGAGCGCAAGCACGCCAACAAAGTGCTGCTCGGCCTGAAAAGAAAAACGGGCATAAGAGGTCGCCGAGGAGCACCGAAACAATACGATCCGGCCACGGTAGAAGTGTTGAAAAACTGCTGGCTCTGGATGGACCAACCATGTGGGAAAAGAATGAAGGACATGCTACCGCTGTGGCTCGGATATCTCAAATACCCGGCTGCGATCAAAGGCCGCTTGAAACAATCAGTGCCGCGACCATTGACCGTTTACTCGGGGACTTCAAAATTCAGTCGGGGAAAAAAGCGCGACCGCCAAAACCTGCGTCCGGAGTAAAATCACTGGTGGAGATACGTGCCGAAAATTGGGACACGGCGCAACCCGGCTGGACGGAGGTCGACACCGTTGCTCACTGCGGAGGTGACATGGGAGGGAGCTTTATCTGGACGCTGACCAGTGTTGATGTATCCAGCGGCTGGACGGAGCTCAGGGCCATATGGAACCGGAGCCAGCACGCGTGTTTCGAGGGACTGGAATCGATCCACAAAAGCCAGCCCTTCAAGCTGTTGGGAGTGGACAGCGACAACGGTGGCGAGTTCCTCAACTACCACGTCTACAACTGGCTGAAAGATCACGGCATCAGGCAAACCCGCTCCCGCCCCTACTTCAAAAACGACCAGGCCTATGTGGAGCAGAAGAACTACACACACGTCCGCGGACTGCTCGGATACGACCGACTGGAGCACCCGGAATTACTATCAGAACTCAACGAACTGCTCTCGCTCTGGAGCCTGTGGAAGAACCTCTATTGCGTCACGATGAAACAGGCAAGCTGTCGCCGGGAAGGGTCGAGACAAGTGCGCAGACACGAGAAAAAGAACCGGACCCCGGCGCAGCGGCTGCTCGACAGCGGACAGCTCTCCAAAGAGCATGAGAAGCAAATCAAAGACCATTTATCGGCTCTGAACCCCTTTGAGATGAAAGCGCAAATCCAACAAAAAGAAGACGCCTTATGGTTAACACGGGCGGAACTGATGGAGCAGGAGGGTGTCCTAATTATGAGGCAACAGGAATAACCACAAAGGCATACGATTTTAAAGCAGACCTGAGTAGTTTTTTAACCCTAAATGATCAGACAAACTCTGAGACCAGTTCTGCACACCGGTCAGCCTCAGCGAGAACATCTTGGTTCACAGGCAATTGATGACTAGCTTGCCAGCTCGAATAGGCAATAATTCGCTGCTCCTCGAGCAA
>Ga0213861_10003780_pt1 | contig 12476 bp, 9 predicted proteins | sample PICome_4_FD_160110 | JGI IMG/M metagenome (GOLD analysis project Ga0213861, IMG submission 160110) | Coastal seawater microbial communities near Pivers Island, North Carolina, United States - PICO131 | ecosystem: Environmental > Aquatic > Marine > Coastal | place: USA: North Carolina | collected...
AAAAGACCTGTTGATAAAATAGATTATGGTTTTGTTGGAGACATTACTGCTGTTAATGAAAAACTATTTCAATTACTTCTGAATAATGGGCTCAACCCCGTATGTTGCGCCCTATCTCATGATGAAAAAGGGCAGTTACTAAACACTAATGCAGACACGATTGCAGCATCAATTGCAAAAGCTTTGTCTAAACATTTTGAAGTATCTTTGTGGTATTGTTTTGAAAAAAACGGAGTACTCAGATCCATTGAAGACGAGCAAAGTGTCATTGAGTCCATTCAGCCGACAAACTATGCTGACCTCAAGTCAAAAGGAATCATTAATGCAGGAATGATTCCTAAAATTGACAATTGTTTTGATGCGTTAAGTAATGGGGTAAAAATGGTTAAAATTGGCTCCCCTAAAATGATTAATGGAAATGATAATCATACTACCTTGATATTATAAATATGAAAAATGAATTGACAGAAAAAGCAATTGCATTGTTAAAGGATTTAATCGGTATTCAGTCGTTTTCAGGCGCTGAGAATAAAACTGCTGATAGAATCGAGCAATGGTTTGTGCTGAATGAAGTGGAGTTTAATAGAGATGGAAATAATGTTTGGGCTTTAAATAAATATTATGATTCGAGTAAGCCCACCTTACTTTTAAATTCCCACCATGATACCGTAAAACCCAATGCTGCTTATACAAGAGACCCCTACAAAGCAGAAGTTATTGATGGGAAACTCTATGGATTGGGAAGTAACGATGCGGGAGGGGCATTGGTTTCCTTGATCGCTTTATTTACTCATTACTACAATCATAAAGAATTAAAATACAATCTCCTCATCGCAGCAAGTGCTGAGGAAGAAATTGCTGGGGAAAATAGTTTGAGAGGATTATTGTCTAAACTCCCCAAGATAGATCTGGCCATCGTGGGCGAACCTACGGAAATGCAAATGGCAATAGCTGAAAAAGGCTTGATCGTTTTTGATGGAGTTATCGAAGGAACTGCAAGTCATGCAGCACATCAAAACAATGACAGTGCCATTATGAAGTTACCTAAAATTTTGGAGTGGTTTGGAGATTTTTCTTTTGATAAAAAATCAGATTTGCTTGGTCCCGTTAAGGTGACCGTAACGCAAGTTGAAGGAGGGAAAGAACACAATGTCATTCCAGCGAAAGTGAATATTGTTGTTGACGTCAGAGTAAATGATAAATACACCAACGAGGAAGCTGCTGAAATATTAATTAAAGAAGCCCCTTGTAAATTAACTCCCAGGTCATTGAGATTGGGATCCTCTTTTATTGATGTCCATCATGAATTGATTCAATCCGGAATTAAATTAGGTAGAACCACCTATGGATCTCCTACCCTTTCTGATCAAGCAGCACTGGAATGTTCTTCCCTAAAAATGGGACCGGGATTGTCCACCAGATCACATACAGCAGATGAATATATTTTTGTTAATGAGATTGAGGAGGCCATTGATATTTATATTAAGTTATTAGGAGAAATTTTATGATAAATAATAAAGAAAGCATGAAACTTTGGCAAAAAAAACAATCGGCACACGAAAAAATAGATCACTTTACTGTCGGTAGAGACCGGGAGTATGACCTTGTTTTGGCGGCATATGATTGTACAGCTTCCATTGCGCATGCAAAAATGCTGTCCAAAATAGGGTTATTAACTGAAAAAGAATCACAAACATTAACTTCAGAACTCGAAGCTTTAAAAACTTTGGCTGAAGAAAGTAACTTTGTAATAGAAGATGATTTCGAAGACATGCATTCTAAGATTGAGTTTGTGTTAACCGAAAAACTAGGAGACCTAGGTAAAAAAATTCATACCGCCAGATCGAGAAACGATCAGGTTTTAGTTGCAATTCATCTTTATCTAAAAAAGGAAATAAGTGAAATAAAATCTTTATTACTTGGGTTTTTCAACCTTTTAATGGAACTCGCTGAAAATCACCAAAATGATTTAATGCCAGGCTACACTCACTTTCAGGTGGCCATGCCCAGCTCCTTTGGTTTATGGTTTTCTGCTTATGCAGAAAGTTTAATTGATGATTTAACGCTTCTTAATGCTGCTCAAAAAATAGTGGATCAAAATCCTATGGGAAGTGCCGCAGGCTATGGCTCCTCGTTTCCTATTGACAGGGAAGAAACCACTCAGCTAATGGCTTTTTCTGGCTTGAAGTACAACGTTATGGCAGCTCAAATGAGCAGAGGTAAGGCAGAAAAAATCACAGCAACAGGTATCGCTAGTGTTTCAGCAACACTTTCAAAGCTTGCAATGGACATCTGTTTGTACATGAGTCAAGAATTTAATTTCATCACTTTTCCCGACAATTTGACAACGGGATCGAGCATCATGCCGCATAAGAAAAATCCAGATGTTTTTGAATTGATTAGAGGGAAATGTAATTTACTACAAGGGCTTCCTAATCAATTGGCGCTATTGAGCTCAAATCTCCCAGGAGGGTATCACAGGGAAATGCAATTGGCTAAGGGTCCAATCATCGACGCGATTCAGGAAATAAAAAGCTGCTTGGATATTTTTACTTTTAGTTTAAAAGAAATTCAAATCAGAAAAGACATCCTTAAAGATTCAAAATACGATTATGTGTTTAGTGTTGACACTCTCAACGAATGGGTAAAAGAAGGAATGCCTTTTAGAGATGCCTACCGAAAAATGGGAAGTGATATCGCTGATGGAAATTATGCTCCAAATCGCGATTTGGATCACACCCACGTTGGGAGTTTGGGTAATTTATCTTTAGATAAAATTAAAGCTAAAATGAAAAAGGCATTGGAATAAACCAATGCCTTTATATTTTCAAAATTTCAGAAACTCATCACATGTGCAGAGCGCGATCACCAGTAGCTGCAAGCGCGGCTTCTTTGACTGCTTCGGCATAGGTAGGATGCGAGTGACTCATTCTTGCAATGTCTTCGGCTGAAGCTCTAAATTCCATTGCGGTAACAGCTTCGGCGATTAGATCGGCAGCTCGTGCGCCAATCATATGAACACCTAAAACCTCATCGGTAGTCGCATCGGCAAGTATTTTAACAAAACCATCTAAGTCTCCACTGGCTCTGGAACGTCCCAATGCACGCATTGGGAATTGACCGCTTTTATAATTTATACCAGCACTTTTTAATTGTTCTTCTGTTTTTCCAACAGCAGCGACTTCCGGCCAAGTATAAATAACGTTAGGAATTAAATTATAATCAATATGAGGCTTTTGACCTGCAAGTATTTCAGCAACCATCACTCCTTCTTCTTCAGCCTTATGCGCCAACATTGCACCACGAACAACATCTCCAATAGCATAGACATTCGGTGCAGAGGTTTGCATATAATCGTTCACCTCAACTTGTCCACGATCGGTGATTTTTACCCCCACCGCTTCAGCATTTAAATTGTCGGTATAAGGACGTCTCCCAACAGATACCAGACAATAGTCTCCTTCAAAAGAAACTTCGTTGCCTTTGGCATCTTTTGCCAGAACCGTTACAAGGTCTCCATTTCGGGTAACATTGCTTACTTGATGGGATAAGTAAAACTTAACTTTTTGTTTTTTCATCACTTTCATCAATTCTTTTGAAAGTGCGGCATCCATAACAGGAGTTATCCTGTCTGCATATTCTATTACAGAAACCTCGGCACCCAATCGACGGTAAACTTGACCCAACTCTAATCCAATTACACCTCCACCCACTACAACCAAGTGCTTTGGAATTTCTTTTAGTTTTAAAGCTTCTGTTGAGGTAATAACTCTTTCTTTATCAAGTGTTATAAAAGGCAAACTCCCTGGTTTTGATCCAGTTGCTATAATGATATTTTTTGCAGTAATTTCTAGTTCTTGATCCCCTTTTATGGTCAAAGTTGTTGCATCTTTAAAAGAGCCCAATCCTTGAAATACAGTGATTTTATTTTTATCCATCAAAAAGTCAATTCCCTTTGTGGTCTGTTCTACAACAGCTGCCTTGCGGGAAATCATTTTCTCAAGATTAACTTTTATTTCCCCGGGGATTTCTATACCATGTCCATCGAAATGCTTCACTGCATCCTCATAATGATGAGAAGAGTCTAGAAGAGATTTTGAGGGAATACAACCTACATTCAAGCAAGTTCCTCCTAAGGTTTTATATTTTTCTATTAATGCTGTTTTCATACCCAACTGAGCACATCTGATTGCGGCTACATAGCCTCCAGGTCCTGATCCAACAACGGCAACGTCAAAAGATTGCATAATCTTATTTTTTATTTGATTCAAAAATACAAATGTTTGTGGCTTCCCTACTCAATGGAATATTTTTTTTTTAAAAAAATACAACCCATTCGTTTTAATCTCAATGGGATTTTAATTTTTAGCTTAATTTTAAATCATAAAAGTCTAACTTGTAAAAAAGAAAAATCATACAATTGAAAACACCTTCTCTGCCCCTTAAAGTCGCTTTAATACCAGTTGTCGTTTTAGTTTTATTATTGGCTTTTAATGTCTTAATTTATGGAGATGACGCACTCAACGGATCTAACCAATTCATACTTTTAGTGGGAGCTGCAGTTGCGAGCTTGATTGGTTTTCTAAAAAAGGTTGATTATGAAACACTATTAAAAAAAATTGGTAAAAACCTAAAATCTGTATCGGGTGCAATTCTAATTTTATTATTTGTTGGCGCACTCGCTGGGACCTGGCTATTGAGCGGTATCATTCCAGCAATGATTTATTATGGGTTACAAATCATCCATCCTTCTGTGTTTTTACCAGCATGTATTATGATTTGCGCAATTATTTCGTTGGCCACTGGAAGTAGTTGGACCACCTCGGCCACAGTCGGGATTGCACTTATAGGAATTGGAAGAGCGATGGACTTACCCGTCGGAATGGTCGCGGGAGCAGTGATTTCAGGAGCCTACTTTGGAGATAAGCTTTCCCCTTTAAGTGACACAACAAACCTAGCACCTGCGATGGCAGGAGGATCGCTATTTACCCACATTCGTTATATGACCCTCACTACCCTACCTAGCATAACAATTACTTTTTTTGTTTTTGTGATTCTTGGACTTACTCAAACAAGTAATGAAAATGTCGACACGCTGAGCCTGATCACTGCCATTACAGATAAGTTTAACATCAGTCTTTGGTTGTTTGTCGTTCCGATTTCCGTAATACTAATGATTATTAAAAAAGCACCCCCATTAGTGGCATTATTCATTGGGACGCTTTTAGGTGCCGTTTTTGCTTTAATTTTTCAAACAACATTAATTCTTGAGCTTTCGGGTGGAGAAAAACTAGACTATACCAGTGTCTATAAAACCATAATGAATGCCATTACTGTCGATACCCAAATTAAAACATCGAACGTGCTTCTCAATGAGTTATTCTCTTCGGGTGGGATGCAGGGAATGCTCGGAACCATCTGGTTGATTATCTGCGCTATGGTTTTTGGTGGGGTAATGGATGCAATCGGCGCACTTAAATCTATCAGCAATGCCCTTTTAAAATGGGCAACTTCCACCTTTCAACTTTTTGCCAGTACGGTCGCCTCCTGTTTGGCCATTAATCTGACAGCTTCTGACCAATATCTTTCAATAGTAATTCCTGGTAAAATGTTTGCCAAGGCCTACAAGGATAGAGACTTAGCTCCAGAAAACTTAAGCCGAACACTTGAAGACTCTGGAACAGTGACTTCGGTATTAATCCCTTGGAACACCTGCGGAGCTTATCAATCCGGTGTCTTAGGGGTCTCTGTTGGAGACTATTTTATTTATGCTATTTTTAATTGGGTCAGTCCAATAATGACTTTGATTTATGCCGCATTCAGTATTAAAATCAAGATGATTAGCGCTAGTAAATAAGGACGCTAAAAATGTATTTCAGATTAATTAATAATAGTAATTCAAATTAAAAATAGTTGACAAAGCCTGCACTTTTTTCTAGTCCCTATTTATTTAGAGGTTTTGAATTTGAATTCGTATTTTTGTAGAACAAGTTCAATCAATGGCAAAAAAGCGATCAGGCCCTCGTGTCCCTGAATTTACGAAAAACAAGGAAAAGAAACAGCGCAGTAGAGAAATCTTGCTAGGCAGTTTTCTTATGCTCACCGGGTTTCTACTGATTGTCTCTTTTATATCTTATTTCTTCAATTGGCAAGCCGATCAAAGTACAGTCGAAGCTTTCTTGGATCGAAATATTCAGTCAAAAAATATTTTAAATAAAATTGGTGCCGCCATCAGTCATTTTTTTATTTATAAATTATTTGGAATTGCATCTTTTATAGTTCCTTGCTTGATCGCGTACTCGGGTTATCTGCTTTTTTTTAGTAAATCAAAAACATCTTTATTGATGTATTGGAGTTGGGGAATTTCCTATATACTATGGATCACTATTGCCTTAGGTTTCTATCATTCCTTATCCCCATTATTAAGTGGTTTGGTCGGTTTTGAAATCAATTCCTTTTTGGTGATCTATATGGGTAATGTTGGTTTGGTTACTGTTCTAATCTTTTTGATCTTATGCATTTTGGTGATTCAGTGGAAACTAACTCCTGAAAAAATCATTAATATTTTTAGCAAAAAAGAAGTCAATCACCCAGAAGAAGCCCCACTAGAAAACAGTTTAGATTTTGAAATGGAAGACTTTTTAGAAAGGCCAGTAGGTGAAAAAGAAATCCCTTTAGAAAATGTCACATCAAGCCCTTCAATGGAAATCATTGAGCCAGTAGCAGCTTCCGAGCCTGAAGTGGCAGAAGAGCTAACCATTGAGGTTGAAAAGATAAATGAAGAGGAAAGTATTACGGACAATCTCGCGCAAGAGTTAGTGGAAAAACACGGTTTTTTTGACCCCACCCTAGAGTTGAGTAAATATCGTTTTCCTTCCTATGATTTATTAAAGGATTACGGAGAAAGTACGATTACCATCAACCAAGAAGAACTTGAACTCAATAAGAACAAAATTGTAGATACTTTAAACAATTATAAAATTGGAATTTCTAAAATTAAAGCGACCGTTGGGCCAACAGTTACTTTGTATGAAATTGTTCCTGAGGCAGGAATTAGAATTTCTAAAATTAAAAATTTAGAGGATGATATTGCACTTTCTCTTTCCGCATTAGGTATTCGAATTATTGCACCAATTCCAGGAAAAGGAACCATCGGAATAGAAGTTCCAAATCAAAACCCTAGTATTGTTTCCATGCGATCAGTTATAAGTTCTCCTAAATTTCAAAAGGCTGAAATGGAACTTCCCATTGCATTGGGTAAAACCATAAGCAACGAAACTTTTGTTGTAGACTTAGCAAAAATGCCTCACCTGCTTATGGCAGGAGCCACAGGTCAGGGAAAGTCTGTAGGATTAAATGCAGTGCTTTCTTCCTTGTTATATAAGAAACATCCTTCTGAAGTTAAGTTTGTTTTGGTCGATCCTAAAAAGGTTGAGTTAAATATTTACAGTAAAATTGAAAGACACTATTTGGCCAAACTTCCCGATACGGAAGATGCAATAATCACCGATAACAATAAAGTAATTCACACCCTTAATTCTTTATGTATTGAAATGGACAATCGGTATGAATTGCTTAAAAATGGAATGTGTCGTAATTTAAAAGAATACAACACCAAGTATCGTGAGCGTAAATTAAACCCCAACGATGGTCACAGTTTTTTGCCTTATATCATTTTGGTTGTTGATGAATTTGCTGACCTGATAATGACCGCTGGAAAAGAGGTTGAAACCCCCATTGCTCGACTGGCGCAACTTGCCAGAGCAATCGGAATACACTTAATTATTGCAACGCAACGACCCTCTGTTAATGTTATAACAGGGATTATTAAAGCCAACTTCCCTGCTCGAATTGCCTTTAGAGTAGCTTCTAAGACCGATTCAAGAACCATTCTCGACTCTGGAGGCGCCGATCAACTGATTGGACGTGGAGACATGCTTTATACCCAAGGAAATGATTTGACTAGAATTCAGTGTGCATTTATCGACACTCCAGAAGTTCAAAAAGTTGCTGATTATATCGGAGGACAAATGGGCTATCCTGATGCCTATTTACTCCCAGAATATGTAGATGAGAACACCAGTACTCTGGATATTGATCCTTCTGAAAGAGATGACCTTTTTAGAGCTGCTGCCGAAGTGATTGTAACTGCCCAACAAGGATCAGCCTCTCTACTGCAACGGAAATTAAAACTTGGATATAATCGTGCTGGAAGAATCATTGATCAAATGGAATCTGCCGGAATCGTAGGTCCCTTTGAAGGCAGTAAAGCGCGACAAGTGTTGCTGCCAGATCTAGTTGCATTGGATATATTTTTTAAAAATGAAGGGCTCTAAATTTAACCTCATGAATAATAAAATTTTATTTTTAATTGTTTGCTTAAATGCTTTTTTTATTGAAGCTCAAACTTCAATGGAAGCAAAAAAGCTATTAGAAAATGTTTCTAAACAAATCGAGAGTTATGATAACATAAAGTTTGAGTTTAATTATGTTTTAAACAATCGTAAAGAACAAATTAATCAAGAAAGCAAAGGAGAAATAACCGTAGCCGGAGATTTATACAAATTAGATTTCCTTGAAGCTACTCAGCTCTTCGATGGCAAGTCTCTACATACCATAATTCCTGAAAACGAAGAAATCACAATTACTACTCCGGAGGAAGGCGACGATTTTGGAATCAATCCAACAGCGTTATTACATTTTTACAAAGAGGGTTATGATTATCAATGGGACATAACACAGCGAATTGAGGGTAAAAAAATTCAGTTTGTTAAATTAATCCCCACCGAGGAAGATGCTGAAATACTTTCGATATTAATTGGAATTGATGTCTCAAGAAAGCACATTTTCAGAATCATTGAAGTCGGAATAAATGGAACTTATACTACGCTAACGATCAATGACATGCAAGTGAACACGCCTTTGTTGGAAGATTATTTCGTGTTCGATAAAAAAAAATATCCTGATTATTATATAAACGACTAGGATGTTAAAAATCATTGACCGTTATCTTATAAAAGAATACCTGACCCGTTTGGTCAGTGTTTTCAGTATTTGTTTTTTAATTTTTATTGTACAGACTTTTTGGCTGTTTATTGATGAACTGGCAGGTAAAGGACTCGATTTTGATACAATTTTAAAATTCTTGGTTTATTACTCTCCAAAGTTAATTCCTTTGGTTTTACCATTATCGGTTGTTTTGGCTTCTTTGATGACTTTTGGATCACTGGCTGAAAACTATGAATTTGCCGCAATGAAATCCACAGGGATTTCTCTTTTCCGTGCCATGACTCCCTTGATTATACTTCACATTGCATTGGGCATAGGAGCATTTTATTTTTCAAACTATGTCATTCCTTATGGAGAATTAAAATCTTATAACCTAAGGAAAAATTTAGCGAAATTAAAGCCAGCCATTGCGATTAGGGAAGGAGTGTTTAACGATTTGGGGCAGATGAGTATTAAGGTGAAAAGAAAGTACGGCCCGGATGACAGATTGTTAGAAGATGTAATTATTCATGAAAAAACTAAAGATTACACCAACAGAATCGTAATTAAAGCGGTCAGTGGAGAACTTAAAAGCAAAACGACTGATGCCAATCTTCAACTGGTTTTATATGACGGGAATCGATATGAAGAAATTAAAGAAAACGGCAATCGCAACAAATACAGGTACCCCCATGCAAAAGTTCATTTTAAAGAATATATAATGAATATCGATTTATCTCAATTCAACAATATCGATCTCACAGAAGAGAAATACACCACCACCTACAGGATGCAAAAAGTAGCTCAACTCAGAACCAGTATTGACTCTCTCGAAATTTACTTTAAAGCTCAAAAGAAAATTTTTGGTGAAAATTTAAATAAAAAATATTCCTTAAAAAAAGTCAGGCAATCAAAGAAGGGAGAAGAAGTTCTGAAAGACACTTTATTCCAAGCCAATGTGCTTGATTTTGTTGATAAGAAAGACCTCTGGAAGGTAAGACAGACGATTCAAAAATCAATCAGCACAACCAAAGGAATCATAACCAGTTTGGAAAATAATAAACGTAATTATTTTATTTATCAAAAAAATATCAATCTGCACAAGATCGCTTTCTATGATCGTTTTACTTTAGTTTTCGCCTGTATTTTTCTCTTTTTGATTGGTGCTTCTATTGGTGCGATTATCCGAAAAGGAGGCTTGGGTCTGCCCCTGGTGATCGCCGTTGTCATTTTCTTATCCTACCACTACATTGGTATCTTTGGTAAAAATGCGGCAGAAGACAATAGTGTATCCCCTGAATTTGCCAGTTGGATCTCGACTCTTATTATTGCGCCATTCGGGTATTATTTAACAAAACGGGCTAACTCGGATAAACCATTTATTAATTTTGATTTTATTACAGTTCCGATTTATAATTTATTTAAAAAATATACAAGCAAAGAAAGTGCTTGATCCTTATGGAAAAAATAGTATTAAATAGTATTGAAGAAGCAATTGAAGCCATAAAAAATGGTGAGATCATCATAGTTGTTGACGATGAAAATCGTGAAAATGAAGGAGATTTCATTGCCGCAGCTGATGTGATAAATCCTAAAATGATAAATTTCATGGCCACTCATGGAAGAGGACTCATCTGTGCGCCCTTGACTGAGAAAAGATGCAACAAACTTCAATTGGATCGAATGGTCAGCAATAATACTGATCCAATGGAAACTGCCTTTACCATTTCGGTTGATTTAAAAGGAAATGGCATTTCAACTGGAATATCTGCTTCCGATAGGTCGAGAACTATTCAGGCCTTGGTCGATCCTAAAACAGCTCCCTTTGACCTTTCCCGGCCTGGTCATGTATTTCCTTTGATTGCAAAAGAAGGTGGTGTGCTGAGAAGAACAGGACATACAGAAGCAGCGATAGACTTTGCTAGATTGGCAGGATTTAATCCTGCAGGGGTTATTGTTGAAATAATGAATAAGGATGGGTCCATGGCGCGATTGCCAGAATTGTGGGAAGTTGCTCAAAAGTTTAATTTGAAGATTGTCTCTATTGAAGATTTGGTTGCCTACAGAATGCAACACGATAGCCTAATCATTAAAAAATCAGATACTGAAATTGAAACCCGTTTTGGTAAATTTCGTTTAAGAGCCTATCAACAAACCACGACCAGTCAGGTGCACCTTGCTTTAAGCAAAGGTAATTGGACTGAGGAGGAAGCCGTATTAACACGGATAAATTCTTCTAGGATAAACAACGATGTGTTGGGTATGATAACGGGGAAAACTAACTCTGGATTAGAAGATATTTTTTCTTTAATTAATAAAAATGAAAAAGGAGCTGTCCTTTTTATTAATCAAGAACAGTCGGCAGAAAATTTATTATCCAGAATTGAAACTCTAAAAAAAATGCAAACTGAGGGACAAATTGACAAAGCACCTCCGTTGATCATGGACAGTAGAGATTTTGGTATTGGAGCGCAAATTCTTCATGATCTTAAAATTAAAAAACTCACCGTAATTAGCAACTCTTCCAATAAACCACGAATCGGGATTACTGGTTATGGATTAGAAATCACTGGCTACATTAATTATTAGTCAAAAAACCAAAGTTTGATGCTGATCGCGATTACCATGATTAGCATCATAATTCTTATCACACGATCCCCTTTTTTTACAGACCAACGACTTGACCACCAAGCCCCTATAGCGGTTCCAAGCGACATCCAAAGACCTACTATCCAATCGACTTTTCCGTTGTAGGCAAAAAGTGCGAGCGCCAGAGAAGTGTAAACTGCAATCAGTGCAACCTTGGTGGCATTTGTTTTAATTAATGATATCCGATTAAAGCCATTCAAGAAGATAATTATTACAAACCCAATTCCAGCATTGATGAACCCTCCATAAATTCCGATAAAAAAAAATGCAATGATCGATAAATATAAATATTTTCCAGTCACACGTTCTTCAATAACTTGAACTGTATTTTTATTTTTAACAATGGTTAGCAAACCAACAACAACCAAAATGATTGCAAGTATTCTATTAAAAGTTTCTCCTTTAATATCAACTGCTATTTTAGCGCCAATCAATGCACCAACTGAGGCAGAAATACCCAAATAAAGGCTAAAAGGGTAAGAAGAGATTCCTTTACTTTTATAACCCGCCGTACCAACAAGTGCCTGCGTTAGGATTACAATTCTGTTGGTACCATTGGCAATCACTGGAGGTAAACCCAAGAATATCAATACCGGTAGGGTGAGAAGTGACCCCCCTCCGGCTAGTGTGTTGATAAATCCAACAACAAAGCCAACTCCAATAAGTGTAAAGTAATAAAAGAAGTCCTCCATATGAGAGAAAATACAAATGTACAAAATTGAATTATTTATAATTTTTCTATGGTTTGAAAATAAATAATAATACTACATTTGCAACCGCCAAGGAGAAATGGCAGAGTGGTCGAATGCGGCAGTCTTGAAAACTGTTGAGGGTCACAC
>Ga0213861_10003783_pt1 | contig 12469 bp, 6 predicted proteins | sample PICome_4_FD_160110 | JGI IMG/M metagenome (GOLD analysis project Ga0213861, IMG submission 160110) | Coastal seawater microbial communities near Pivers Island, North Carolina, United States - PICO131 | ecosystem: Environmental > Aquatic > Marine > Coastal | place: USA: North Carolina | collected...
TTTTTGTTCATCAATTAAAAAATTCAGCCCCCCTGCCAATACTAGAGAAAGACCCGCAATAACCATTGCGTAAATGGGTGCCTCTCCAAATAGTGAAGACAGGTAGTTGATCCCTCCTGTTGCTGCTATGATTTGAGGAATTACAATAAACATGTTAAAAATACCCATAGTCACTCCTATATTTTTTTCATTCACAGCACCAGATAGCATCGCATAGGGCATCGATAATATACTACCCCACGCAAAGCCAATTAAAGTAAATGAAATCATTAAGTATGCTGGCTCTTTAATTACATACATCAAAAGGAATCCAATACCTCCTAAAACTAAAGATACCATATGGGTATATTTTCTACTAATTGTTCGTCTGGAGGTGTAAAAAGTTAGGAATAACGCAAACACCATTGAAGAAAGTCCGTAAATGCCCATAAAAGATCCTGTACTGTTTGAGGCGGTTTGAAATTTGGCGTTTGCCGCATCATATAATTTAGCTTGTTCAGCAATGTTTAAGTCATAATTTATTTCTAAAGGAAAAGGGGCGTCAAACACATACTCCGTTATCGCGGGATTTGCCATACTCCACATCGTAAAAAAAGCAAACCAACTGAAAAATTGAATGAGTCCAAGTTTTTTCATCGTTGTGGGCATTGATAAAAACTGCCCCAGAAAATCTTGAAAACCTGATGTAAAGTTTCTTTTTTTCTCTGTTTTAAAAGCTTCCAAGTCATCGGGAGGATATTCGCTAGTAGTTAATATTGTGTACATTATTGCTGAAAGGAAAACGACTCCTCCTATCGCAAATGCTACTTTGATCGACATAGGTATTTCACCGGGAAGCGCATTGTTACTGACTCCAATTTGGGTCACAAACCAAGGCAAATTACTAGCAACCCAAGTTCCAATACCAATAATTAGAGTTTGAATTACAAAACCATAGGTGTGTTGTTTTTCGGGTAATTTATCTGCAACTAACGCTCTAAAGGGCTCCATGCTAATGTTTATGGATGCATCAAGGATCCATAAGAACCCTGCAGCAATCCAAAGACTAGAGGAGTAGGGCATAAAAAATAAAGCAAGTGAACTTAGTATCGCACCGATTAAAAAATAAGGTTTTCTTCGCCCAAGTTTAGAGTGCCAAGTGTTGTCGCTTAAATATCCAATAATAGGTTGGACAACTAAGCCTGTTAACGGAGCTGCTATCCAAAGCATAGGAATTTCAGATTTGTCTGCACCTAAGGTTTGGAAAATTCTGGACATAAATCCACCTTGAAGAGCAAATCCAAACTGTATTCCTAGAAATCCGAAACTCATGTTCCAGATCTGCCAGAATCGCAGATTTAGCTTTTTCATTTTTAAAGAAATGATGAAAGGAAAAACCTTTCTAATTATAAATTTATGTTGAGAAGTGGATTTATAATTTGGAGTAAATATATATATTTTTTTTAGTAATCTGTTTTTCTAAGAAGATTCTCGTTCTATAATTGAACATTTTATAATTTTTACAATTTGTTCTTCTAGAGAAAACTCTTGGGTCAGTTTGTTAATTAATAATTCAGCTGAGGCCTCCCCAATTTGTTCGGCATGCTGACTAACTGTTGATAGAGACGGAGAGGAATAACGAGATATTACACCATCTGTAAAACAAATAATAGCGACTTGTTCGGGAACTTTAATATTGCGTTTGCGCATTACTTTTAACGCTGATGCAGCATAGATTTCATTAACAGCAAATACTGCATCTACCACTATATTTTTATCCAATAAATAATCAATTTGTTTTTCAAGATCTATCATTTCTTGTTCTGAATTTAAATTATCAATAGACTTGATTATCATATTATTGTCAGGCACAATTTGATTTTTTTTCAAGGCCTCTAAATATCCTTGTGTACGTAAATTACCCACATTGATGTAATCTTGCGTAGTGAGAAGTAATATGTTTTTCCTCCCCTTATTAATTAACAAAGTGGTCGCGGCTTCTGCTCCTCCCTTATCATCGACAATAACTTGATCACATTTTAGATCATTAAACACACGATCAAAAAGAACTACAGGCATTCCTAAATCGATGGTTTCTTGGATATGATGAAAATCTTGTTTTTTTAACGTCTCTTTGGCAATCGAGAGTATGAACCCATCAATAGGTCCATTCGCTAGGGTTTCCATATTTAACACTTCTTTTTCAAAAGATTCATTGGAAACGGCAATAATTATATTGTATCCTTTTTCATTTGCAAACTGCTCTATTCCTTTGATTACATTTGAAAAAAAATAATGAACAATCTCAGGTATAATTACCCCAATAGTTTTCGTTTTTCTGTTTTTGAGACTGAGTGCGATATTATTGGGGCGGTAATTGTGCGCTTTTGCAAAAGCAATTATTTTTTCACGAGTTTCCTCTCCAATTTCTGGACTGTTTTTAAGGGATTTTGAAACCGTTGAAATTGAAACATTCAATTCATTTGCGATTCCTTTTAGTGTGATACGTTTTTTCATTGGATCAAAAAAGTCAATTTAAATTTCAAAAATCTAAATTTACACTTTGTAGAATAGTAATGCTATAAAAAATAAAGTTATTAACACTACAACGTTATAGTTATCAAACTATTACGTTATAGTTAATTTTATATTAATACGGACTATGCCCTCATTTATTTTTCTTCTAATTTAGTGCCGTTGAGAAGTGGTTTTATTTAAAATAAACTAAATTATGCTAACTAAATTTTTAAAAGTACAACTCTTAGTTGTGTTTATGATTTCTTCTGGGGTCTTTGCTCAACAAGTTGTTTCTGGATCAATAACCGACCAAGACGGCAACCCATTACCGGGTGCTACGGTTATCATTCAAGGGACTGATACGGGAGTGAGCACGGACTTTGATGGAAATTATTCTATCCCAGTCGAACGTGGTCAAACTCTAGAAGTAAGCTATATAGGCTACCAGGTCACCACTGTAGTGGTAGGAGATCAAAATCAAATAAACCTCAGCCTTGCTGCAGATAATGAGCTGGAAGAAGTTGTAATTATCGGATATGGTGCTGTACGCAAAAAAGATTTAACAGGAACACTGGACGTTGTAGGCTCGGAAGACTTCACCAAAGGGTCTGTGGTTTCTGCCCAACAGCTCATACAAGGTAAAGTTGCCGGGGTTTCTATAGTGTCCAACAGTGGAGCTCCAGGCGATGGCGCTAATGTTTTGATCCGCGGTATAGGATCGTTAAATCTAAATTCCAATCCGTTGTATGTAGTGGATGGGATTCCTCTAGATTCCGGAGGAGTAGGAGGTTCCCGAAATGCACTTAATGTGATCAACCCCAACGATATTGCTAGTATGACAGTATTAAAAGATGCTTCTGCTACAGCTATCTACGGGTCCAGAGCAGCAAACGGTGTTATTTTGATTACGACTAAAAAAGGCCAAACTGGGGAAATAGCATTTGAATTTAGTTCTCGTGCAACTTCTTTTAATCCTATTAATAAAATTAATGTTCTTAACGCTGCGGAGTTTACCAGTGCAGTACAAGCAACCAACGATGCTGATATTATCTCACGCTTGGGAACAGATGATACAGACTGGCAAGACGAAATTTACGATCAGGCTTTTGGAATTAATTCTACCTTTTCTGCCTCTGGCGCTCTAAAAGGAGTTCCCTTTAGAGTCTCTCTGGGTCATACAGATCAAGAAGGAATTTTAATGGGAGACAATTTTTCCAGAACTACGGGGTCTTTAAACGTATCTCCTCAATTTCTTGATGGAGCCCTTCGTGTGAACCTGAATACTCGTTACGTATTTACCCAAAATGATTTTGCAAATCGGGGCGCTATTGGATCTGCTGCTTTTTTCGATCCTACCAAACCCGTTTTTGACGCTAATTCTCCCTTTGCGAATTACTACACCTGGTTAGATGCCGATGGATCAAAGCTGGCCTTATCCCCAACTAATCCTTTGGCACTTCTTAATCTAACAGACGATGAATCGGATGTAAACCGAGTAATTGCAAATGTTAAAGTGGATTATGACCTCCCTGTCGATGGATTGACTGCAACGATTAATGCAGGAATTGATAACTCCACCGGGGAAGGGATAAGTACCCAAGATGCTCTTCTTCCAACAGATGCAGATGGATTTAATGGATCTAACAGCAATTACAATAACACTTCTACCAATTTACTTTTCGATGCTTATTTGAATTATGCGAGAACCTTTGAGACATCTAACCTAACTTTTACGGCTGGTCATTCGTATCAAAGTTTTGAATACGATAATTCTTCCACCGAATCGATCGAATATTTAAATAGTGACGGTTCTTTAAATCAAGACTCTTCGATTACCCAAAGTTTTATCGATAAGTCTAAGAATGTATTGCTGTCCTATTTTGGTAGAGCGAATTACTCTATCAATGAAAAGTATTTAATCACAGCGACCCTTCGTGCAGATGCTTCTTCAAAACTCCCTTCAGAGGATCGATGGGGAACCTTCTTCTCCACTGCGATAGCCTGGAATATTCACAAAGAAAGCGCTGGAATTGAAAATATATTCAATGAATTAAAGTTGCGATTAGGATATGGGGAAGTAGGAAATGTAAATGGTTTAGCAGACTACAATTTCTTAACTCGCTATACCCGAAGTGACATCCAATCTCGATATGGATTTGGGTCTAGTTTCTTTACTACCTTCCGTCCAGCACCTATTAACAAGAATTTGCGTTGGGAGGTAGGTCAAACCTACAATGCAGGGATTGATTTCAGTTTTGCGAAATTTGGTTTGAGTGGAACAGTAAATGCCTATATCAAAAACACCAATGATTTGATCGCTACTGCAATCGTTGACCCCTTTACTAACTTTGGAACAACAATTGATGCCAATATAGGAGATATGGAAAACAGAGGTATCGAGGTCGAGTTGAATACCAGGATTTTTGATACAGAAGATTTCTCATTTAATTTGAACTATAATTTCGCTATTAATGACAATACCATTACACGGTTGGAAAACGAACAAAATGTAGGAGATTTAGGTTTTGGAAACTCCCTACAACGACACCAAGAGGGAAAAGCTCCTTATGCATATTATGTTTACAAGCAAATTTATGCAGAAGATGGTCGCCCTATTGAAGGCGCTTATGCAGATCTCAATGGTGATGGTCAAATAAACAATGATGACCGTTATTTCTACAAAGATCCTTATGCTGATATGATTATGGGACTAACTGCATCAATGCGTTACAAGCAGCTTGATCTAACGGTGGTTTCAAGAGCAAGTTTTGGAAATTACAGTTACAACAGCATGTCAGCCTCATCGAACCAATCACAGATTACAAACCTCAATCGATTGTCCAACGTACATAGTGACTATCTAGATACTGGGTTTTTATTCTTCTCAGACAGAAACTCTGTAAGTGATCATTACATTCAAAATGCATCGTTTTTTAGAGTCGACAACTTTACCCTAGGGTATACAATTGAAAATGTAATTGGAAATAATCCTTTAAGGGCCTATATAACAGGCGACAACCTATTTGTTGAAACCAATTACAATGGTATTGATCCTGAGATTACAGGGGGAATTGACAGTAACTTTTATCCTAGGTCCCGTGCATGGGCATTAGGTCTGGACATCAAATTTTAATTCATGATTATGAAAAAAATATTTTATTTATTTGGAATAATAGCAATGACAATTTCTTGTCACAATGAATTGGACCAAAATCCAATTGATCCCGACTTGTTTACAGAAGTTGATGTATATAAAACTGCTAACGATGCTCAAGGTGCACTTGCCAAGGTTTACGCAAGTTTAGCTATTACCGGTCAACAAGGGCCCGCGGGAGATCCGGATATTGACCCTAGCTTAATTGACGAAGGGTTTTCTCAATACACAAGAATACTATTTAATCTAAACGAAGCTACTACAGACCATGCGGTAGTGGGATGGGATAACCCTGGCTTACCTAATCTTCACGAAATGTCCTGGGACGTTAATAATGGGTGGACTAAAGGAATGTATTTTCGATTAGCACAAGTCGTTTCATTCGCTAACTCATTTATAGAAAATGCTTCTGGTTTGGCAGAATCAGATACCGAAGTTTCTTATTACGTTGCAGAAGCGCGTTTTATTCGTGCCTACGCCTATTTTCAATTGATGGATATGTATGCTAACGTACCCTTGGTTAATACAGTTACTACAGAACTTCCAGAGCAAAGTAATCGAACAGAGCTATTTGCTTTTATTGAAGCCGAATTACTGGAACTTGAAAATGAGTTGAAAGGGGTTGGAACGAACGAGTATGGGAGAGTTGATGTAGCGGCTTCTTGGGCTCTTTTATCAAGACTGTATCTCAATGCACAAACTTATATTGGAGAAGCTAAATATACAGAAACGATTGCGCAATCAGAGAAAGTCATAAACTCATCCTATGCACTAAATACCAATGACGGTAACGGTAATGGGTCTGCTTATGATGAATTATTTCTAGCAGACAACAATACTAACGGCGCTCAAAATGAATTTATTTTTTTACTGCAATTTGATGGTCTGAACAGTCAATCTTGGGGAGGATCAACATTTTTGGTTCATGCTCCAATTGGAGGTACAATGAATCCTGCTGAATTTGGTGTTAATGGAGGCTGGGCAGGCTATAGAACTACAAAATCGCTAGTAGAAAAATTTAGTTATGCAATTACAGCTACCAATGCAGACGGAGAACCTATCTCGTGGGGAGACTCAAGAGCAATGTTCCACTCTGATGGGCAGAACTATGAAATGGCAAAAATCCCAAAATTTACAGAAGGATATGCTGTTACTAAATTTCGAAATGTCGACGTTAGTGGGAATGCAGGTTCCGATTCCTCAGGAGATCACGTAGATATGGATATTCCTATTTTACGTCTTGCAGAAGTATACTTAAACTACGCAGAAGCTGTAGCGCGAAATAACGGTGACTCTGCAACTGCTTTAGGGTTGATAAATCAATTACGTACCCGTGCTGGTGCTCCCGCTGCAACTATTTCGGAGTTCAACACACAGTTTGTAATGGACGAGAGATCAAGAGAATTATATTGGGAAGGCTTGCGTAGAACTGATTTAATTCGCGATGGAAAATTTGTCTCTGGAAGCTATCTTTGGCCCTTTAAATCAGGTGTCGCTCAAGGGGCGGCCTCAGACGATTACCGCAAAATATTCCCAATACCCGAAGACGTATTACTCGTTAACACCAACCTTCAACAAAATCCAAATTATTAATTATGAAATCACTTTTAAACATAAAAAAAACAGTAATTGCAACAGTACTATTGTTTACTGCCAATGCATGCGAAAAAGAAGACTTTTTGATCTTCACCGCGACTACAAATGGAACACTTAGTATTCAAAATGAATTACACCCAGTGTACAAACTATCCAACGCAACATCCACTAATATTGCGGAGCGTTTAGTTTGGAACGAACCTGATTTTGACGCTCCAACAACAGTCACTTATTTAGCGGAATTTTCAACGGACTCAAATTTTTCAAGTATTAATTTAGACTCTGGTGATACATCAAATAATCATTTTGGTATAAGTATCTCTGATCTCATAGAAATGGCTACCGCTCTTGGTTTGGATGAGGATCCCTCAACAACCAATGATGCTGGGGAACCTAACACAAAGGGAAGTGTTTATGCACGGGTAAAGGCTTTTGCGGGAAGCACATCTAGCGGGGCAAATCAAGTAGTTTTAACTTCGCCTACCGTTATTCTTAATATAGAAATGTTGGAAGCCGCTGCCTCCTGTGAAGATGCCACTTTGAGTACATGGGGGCTTGTTGGTAGTGCGGTAAATAACTGGGGCGGTGATAGTCGAGGATTTGCTGCGGGTAATGATGTTCCCTTCTTATCAAACGGGACAGAAGGTTTGTATAAAGCAGCCTTATATATGTCGGATGGAGAATTTAAGATTCGACAAGATAATGATTGGGGTGTGAATCTCGGTGATACTGGAGCAGATGGTACTTTAGAAGCCAACGGTGACAATATTGCTATTTCAGCAGGGAACTACTATGTGGAGTTTAATGAAACTGAAATGACAATTTCTGTTACACCCGCCGACCCTGTTTGGGGAATTGTAGGAAGTGCAACCCTCAATGGTTGGGGTGATGCGCCCGATGTGAAAATGATCCCAGATCCTTGTAATGAAGGCGTTTATATAGTCTATGGTGTCACTCTTAGCGATGGTGAGATGAAATTCAGAGCTGATGATGACTGGGGTGTGAACCTTGGAGATAACGGTGCTGATGGAACAACAGACAGTGGTGGAGACAATATTGCTGTTTCTGCTGGAACCTATAATATCACGCTAGACACTGTAAACAACACCTACAGCATAGTAGCACAATAAAAAACGACTTAGTTTCTTTTTTAACTTTAACTTGGGTCGTCTTCAAAGAGACGACCCAAGTTTTTTAAGAAAACCCTAAATCGATTCACAGGTAAAAAATACTCTCATGAAATTAAAATTTCCATTATTTATTTTTTCTTCTCTGACTTGGATTGCTACCATTGGATGTACTAAATCAGTTAAACAAGAACCATTGCTCAAGCAGCCAGAAAAACTTAATACCGTTATTGAAGAATACGTTAGCAATGAGAGTTTTCCCCTACTTTATATGCGGATGGAAAACAAAGCTGGAGAGGTCATCTATGAACATCAGGCAGTTAACGAAAGTTTATTGCCTAATACCAAAATTGATGGTAATACTTGGTTTCGAATTTGGTCTATGAGCAAAATCGTTACCATTAGTTTACTGCTTGACTTAGTTGAAGACGGGATCCTTGATTTAAATGATCCAATTACAGACTTTATACCAGAATTTAAAGATCTTAAAGTTGCTGTCGATGCAAATGGAAAATCACTGGCTTCCATTGCTAATGACTACTTTAAAGAGGCAGGATTTGGTAAGGGTTCCTATGAAAATAATCCTTTATTGAGTGAGCAAAACTGCCCTTGGCAACTGATTGATAATCCGAATCCCATGACCGTTGAACACCTCATCAATCATCAAGCTGGATTCTACTATGCTACAACTCCCTTTAGCTGCTTAAATCAATTGGTCGATTCTTTAGACATGAATGGTTTGAATACCAATGAAGAAGTGATAAAAAACATGGCTCAACTACCGTTGATTATGGTTCCTGGCAGCAATGATTTTTATGGGACAAACACGACAGTCCTAGGTTTTGTAGCAGAACGCGCAAGTGGAAAGACGTTAGCTGAATTATTAGAAGAGAGAATTAAAAAACCCATGAATATCAAAGGGCTACGGTATAAAAAAAGTTCTGATATTAACTTATTGCCTACCTTTTCTGGGGAAGACGGAAACTTGCGTTTTGCAAATCCGGGAGAACTTGACATCATGGGTGCACATACTATTGATTATCGCCCAGAAAGTAAGACTTATTTTGGAGGTGAGGGAATGATTGGAACTGCAAACGGATACGCAGACTTTTTAAGAATGCTATTAAACCACGGAACACTCAACGGTCATCGCTTTTTAGAAGAGGCAACCGTTCAAAATATGTATGCTCCACATACTCAATTAGATAATGAATGGGGGCACAACGGCTATAACCTATGGGTATCAAGTGCTAAAGATCTTGAAATGGGCTATGGCGATGAAGGACTATGGCGAGGAGGAGGCTATGAACAAACACACTTTTGGGTGGATCCCAAACGTGATTTTGTCGCCGTAATTATGAGCCAAATGTTTGCCGTTCCAGAAGCTGGTCAAAATCGTGACAATCGTATTCGCGGTGCTGTTTATGAACAACTTTTAGCTCCTTCTAATCAAACTAAGAATTGAATTTTTCACCTATGAAAAAACAAATAATCTACCTTTTAATTACGGTTTTTGGATACCAATTTACATTTCTAAATGCTCAACGAATTGAGCGAGTAGAACCCCCTAATTGGTGGGTGGGAATGAAACATAACATTGTCCAAGTCTTAGTTTATGGGGAAGACATCAGTCAATGGGAACCTAATGTCGAAAATCCTCACATCCAATTAAAAAAAACAACCCGAGTTAATAACCCCAACTACCTGTTTCTAGATTTATTGATATCAGAAAAGGCAGATGCAACAACTGTCAATATTGACTTTTATAAAGGAAAAAAGAAAGTAGGCTCGCATCAATATCCCCTGCTGGAAAGAGATATGACGATTCCTAGAAAAGGCTTTGACAGTTCAGACGTCATGTATCTGATTACGCCTGATCGTTTTGCAAATGGTGACCCCTCTAATGATGTTATTCCTGGAATGAAAGAAAAGGTGGTGAATCGCCAAGATGAACAAGGCCGCCATGGTGGAGACATTAAAGGGATAAGAGATCGTTTAGATTATATTTATGATTTGGGATTTACCGCTATATGGTTAAATCCAATTTTAGAAAACGACATGTATCGCACCTCATATCATGGTTATGCTGCAACAGATTTTTACAAGGTGGATCAACGCTTTGGCACAAATGAAGATTATGTGCAATTCTGTCAAGAAGCACAAAACAAAGGGATTAAGATCATTATGGATATGATTTTAAACCATAGTGGTTCAGAACATTGGTTTGTCAAAGACCCGCCTACTCAAGATTGGATTAATCACAACAACACCTATGTCCAAACATCCCATCGTCGTACCACACATCAAGATCCCTATGCTTCAGAATTTGATAAAAAAGCATTTGTCGATGGTTGGTTTGTTGAAACCATGCCAGATTTAAATCAAAAACAACCTTTAATGGCGAACTACCTTATTCAAAACACTTTATGGTGGATTGAATATACTGGTATTGCAGGGATCCGAATGGATACATATCCTTACCCCGATAAAGAATTCATGACTGTTTGGAATGATGCCATTTTAGCAGAATATCCAGCATTTAATATTGTAGGAGAAGAGTGGTCTTTAAATCCAGCTGTTGTCTCCTTTTGGCAAGCAGGTAAAACCAACAGTAATGGCTATCGCTCATCGCTACCTAGTGTGATGGACTTTCCGCTTCAGGATGCATTAATTAGTGCGTTGGTGGAAGAAGAAAATTGGAATAGCGGCTGGGTCAAAGTCTATGAGATGCTGGGTAATGATCACCTGTACCCTGATCCTCAAAACCTAGTTATCTTTCCAGACAACCATGATATGGATCGCGTTCTAACCCAGTTAAACGGAGATATTGATTTGCTTAAAATGGCCATGATATATTTTTCAACCATGCGTGGGGTTCCTCAATTTTATTACGGAACAGAAATAGGAATGAAAAATGACCTCCCTGGACATGGCCAAATTCGAGCTGATTTTCCTGGTGGATGGTCAGGAGATACTGTCAATGGTTTTTCTGGAAAGGGCTTGAGTCCAAGAGAAAAAGAAATGAAAAACTTTACTTCTAAACTATTGAATTGGCGAAAAAAGAGTCCTGTCATTCACAGTGGTAAATTAATCCAATTCGCACCTGAAAATGGAATCTATAGCTATTTTCGTTATAATGAGGAGGAAACCGTCATGGTGATTTTTAATAAAAATAAAGAGACCGTTCAACATGATCTTTCCAAATATGCAGAAAGAATAGGCAGTTTTACTCAGGCAATAAATGTTTTAGAAAACGAAACGGTTTCTGTTCATGGAAAACTTACCCTAGTCGGAAAAAGTGCTATGATATTTAGTTTCAAATGACTTGTAGAATTAGATAGAAAAGATTGAAACATAGTATTAACTTCTGAAAACAACAGTTTTATTTGAAGACCAAATGAAAATCATATTTTGCAAATGTTAAAAAGATGACTTATCATTATTTAATGGGTAAACGCTATTCTATGAATTACTTTATGAAGAAAATAAAAGCGAAACTAAAACACTATTTTTTAAGTATATCCATGAATTCTTGTTCATCATTCTGGGTATTTCAATCTCCTTTTCATTAGAAAAAAGAAATGCAAAAGAATACCAGCAGAATTTAAAAAATCAATCCTTGAACAGGATTAAAAAAATCTCGAGTTGATTAAATTGACCTGAAATACAATTATGAGGCACATACCTTTGCCTCTGAAGCAATACAAAGGGTTTCTTAAAACAAACACAATGGAAAGTTTAATCTAACCTCCCCCAAACAACTCCCCCCTAAAACCACTAAACAGGAATCCTGTCTTAAGGCAATGATATCAATGGATTTGAAGGGATTTGGGTTGTGTCCGTTGGTGTAAAAGAAAAACCCTCCACTTGGGAGGGCTAAGATTATTGATAGATGCAATGCTTACACATCAGTCATTACACCTTTTACCGCTGCAACTACATCATCTGTAATCGTCATTTTGTGTACACCAGTAGCATGGTCTGCAACTTGAGCCATCACTTCCTCAACTGATCCTTTTGCAACAAAATCACAATCGTTTCCTAAATCTGCACATTTTACTTGTTTCATTCTAATTGATTTATGGTTAATAATACT
>Ga0213861_10003784_pt1 | contig 12469 bp, 15 predicted proteins | sample PICome_4_FD_160110 | JGI IMG/M metagenome (GOLD analysis project Ga0213861, IMG submission 160110) | Coastal seawater microbial communities near Pivers Island, North Carolina, United States - PICO131 | ecosystem: Environmental > Aquatic > Marine > Coastal | place: USA: North Carolina...
ATCGCGTATGGCACAAAAACCCATATCACAGGTTCTGACGAAGTTCCTTTTACTTTGCGCCTTGCTGTTGGGTTATTTCGGATATCTTGCCTACACCTATGACCTTGCGACCGGCGGCATGGCGGCCGCCCTGACATGGAGCTTTTTTGTTCTGTGCACGCCAGTGGCGGATGCCGGATTCCTATTGGATTTTCCTATGCGCCTGATTTTCGGTATTCGCATGGTGGTTTCCGAAGTGGCCGTTTGGGCCATTGCGATCGGGGTCAATGTCGCGGCAATGATCTGGGGTTCGCATTACTATGAGACGACCATCCTGACGCAACTACTGCACACGATCCTGACGAATCCCTATCCTTATTGGGCGGTAATCCTTTTGTCGGGTTTGGGAACATTTCTTTCGATCCGTTTCGGCGATGAATTGATGGACGTGGTTCATCATCACGACCGCGAATTTTTTCATTCCCACCATTTCAAACATGATCTGATCCTATTCGGTTTTTTTCTGATGGTGCTTGTTGGTTATTACCAGTTGTTGGCATCCATCGGCTTGGACCCATCGTTTTGATGGTCCCGCCCAGGTGTCCATTTTGGGGTGTGCGGTACGATGCCCCCTCGCCCTGCAAAACGCATTCAGTTATGAGCGAAGCATGTCACAGATAGATTCCCTTTTCGTCACCCGTCTTTACCGCGCGCACTTGTCAGAACTGGGCAAGCCAATTGACGCGGAAGAATTGGAAGAGTCCTGCCTTGCTATAGCCGAGGATGACGAGGCCGGACAGGATTGGTGCGCGGAAAACGATTTCCCCGGGTACACCAGCTATGCCAGCCTGACCGACCTGCCGTGGCGGTCACCGATCTTTAAGGATTTGGTCAAGGTGCTGAACAAGCACGTAAAGGCATTCGCTCAGGATCTGGAATTTGATCTGGACGGCAGAAAGCTGAAACTGGAAGACATCTGGATCAACATCCTGCCACATGGCGGCATCCACACCAGCCACATCCACCCCCATTCCGTGATCAGCGGCACGACCTATGTGGCGATGCCCACAGGTGCCAGCGCGATCAAGTTCGAAGACCCGCGATCCCAGATGATGATGGCAGCCCCGGTGCGCAAGAAAGACGCGCGGCCAGAAATGCGCAGCTTCATCTATGTGGCACCAGAAGTGGGTGAGGTGTTGCTATGGGAAAGCTGGTTGCGCCATGAGGTGCCAATGAACATGGCAGAAGACGACCGGATTTCGGTGAGCTTTAACTACAAGTGGGAATGATGTGGTCGGTCGCGCCGGTCGCGTGGCAGGTCACCAACACAGATGAAGGCGTGAGGTCATCAAAGAAAAAATCTGGCCCGCTTTGCGAATGACAAAAGAGCGGCATAATCCTAACGTCTAGCCATGAAACCCAAGATCCTTACAACGCTTCCCGACTATACCAGGTCATTGCTGTGGCAGGACACTGTCGCTGGCGTGACAGTGGCCATGGTGGCGCTGCCACTTAGTCTGGCGATTGCGATTGCATCTGGCGCGGACCCGGCCAAGGGGCTGGTGACAGCAATTGTCGCGGGCTTTCTGATATCGCTTTTGGGTGGCAGCCGGGTGCAGATTGGCGGACCAACGGGCGCATTTATCGTTGTGGTCTTTGGCGTCATCGCGGAACACGGATATGACGGGTTGGTCATGGCGACGTTCATGGCAGGACTGATCCTATTGGTGGCCGGATTTTTCCGGGCGGGCAGTTTGATCCGGCATATTCCCGAACCGGTCATCAACGGCTTTACGATCGGCATCGCGATCATTATCGCGACCAGCCAGTTCAAGGACCTGTTCGGGCTGAACGTGGCAATGGTTCCGGCAGAGTTCGTGGCCAAGATAGAGGCGCTTTGGGCCGCGCGCCCGTCCTTTTCCACCGCGTCCGCGATGATTGGTCTTGGAACCATGGTTCTGATCGTTATGTTCCGCCGCGCAGCACCTTCACTGCCGGGTTTGATCGTAGCCGTCGCTGTCACTTCGGCCCTAGTGGCCATTGCGGACCTTCCGGTTGATACCATCCATTCGCGTTTCGGCGTCCTGCCCAGTGCGCTGCCGTGGCCTGCAATGCCCAACATCAGCTTTGCGCGGATTGTTGAACTGCTGCCCTCCGCGCTTGTGATCGCTTTTCTGGCAGGCGTGGAATCGTTGTTGTCCGCCATGGTGGCTGATCGGATGATTTCAGGGCACCACCGGCCCAATGCGGAGTTGTTGGCGCAGGGTGCCGCCAACCTTGGCTCATCGCTGTTTGGCGGCATGCCCGCAACTGGCGCGATTGCTCGGACCGCGACAAATATTCGGGCCGGTGGCAAGACACCGGTGGCGGGTTTGATCCACGCCGCAACGATCCTGCTGGTGATGTTGTTGGCGTCTAGGTTGGTCGGTTACATGGCGATGCCCGCATTGGCCGGGTTATTAATCCTGACCGCGTGGAACATGAGCGAGCCACACAAATGGCGGGGCTATATGGCGGAACGTCGATCGGACATTTTCCTAATGATGCTGACGATGACCCTGACCGTTCTGGCGGACCTGACTGTTGCCATCGGCGTAGGTGTAGCCCTTGGTCTGGCCATGCGGCTGAAACAGCGTGATGTACCCGCGTCGGAATGGTCCGAACCAGATCGCTAAGCCATCAGAACGCGATCAAACAATTTCATGACCTGCCGCCATCAGTGCTTGGTTTAGCGCGGCGATATGAGAAGGGCCTACCTCACAGCACCCACCGACAATGGTGGCCCCCTGATTGACCCAGCCAAGTGCAAATTCGGTGTACTCTACCGGGCCAAGATCTTTGCGTGCACTTAGGGCGTCTACCGTTGGGGCGGTTTCCAGAAACTTTGATGCAATATGCGTGAATCCGTTGGCATATGCACCAAATGGCAATTTGCCTGTTGCAAAGACATCCAGTGCTGCTGCCATGACCTCTGGTATCGAACAATTGGCCAGGATCGCATCCGCGCCTTCGCTTTCTGCCACGGCCATTGCATCGGCAACGGATTCACCTGAACGCAGTCGGTGGCCGTCTTCGTCGTCCAGTGTCAGCGCCAGCCATACGGGGCAACCAGCGGTTTTTGCACCCTCAAGAACTGCCCGTGCATGCGCTACCGAGGCCACGGTTTCGCAAATGATCAAATCCACCACGGATTTCTGCAATTGTGCCACTTCTGCATACAGCGCGACGGCCCGATCATGGGGCGGATGAAGGTCGGGGCGGTAACTGGCGTTCAACGGCCCGATGGACCCGGCAACGCGGCCCGAACCAAAAGCCGTCCGTGCACGTCGTGCTTCGTTCAGCGCCGCCATTTGCAGGGTCTCGAACTGGTCATCAATGCCCGCGCGGATCAGACGGTCATGGTGAATGGCATACGTGTTTGTGGTGGCAATCGTTGCACCCGCTTCAAAGTAATCCTTGTGAACGGCTTCGACGAGGCCGGGATGTTCAATCATCACCTGCGTGGACCACAGCGGTGTTGGGTTGTCCCCTGCCCGGTGGACCAGTTCCTGGCCCATACCGCCGTCAAGAAGTGTGATCTGTGCCATGTGAATTGTCCTGACCTGGGCGTGAATGCTGCCGCGTTATAGGGCTTCTTTTGGTCACCACAAACGAAAAGCCCCCACTGATTTCTCAGCAGGGGCTAATTCAATTCAAACTTGGTGCCATTCGCTGATGCGAAATATTACCAGTCTTCGCGCAGTACAGTGCGTGTCTTGATCGGCAGCTTCATCGCAGCAAGACGCAGGGCCTCACGTGCGACGACTTCTGTTACGCCGTCGATTTCAAACATGATACGGCCCGGCTTGACCTTGCAGGCCCAGAAATCCACGGAACCCTTACCTTTACCCATCCGAACTTCGACTGGCTTAGAGGTAACAGGGGTGTCTGGGAAAATACGGATCCAAACACGACCCTGACGTTTCATGTGACGCGTCATTGCACGACGTGCAGCTTCGATCTGACGCGCAGTGATGCGTTCAGGTTCGATAGCCTTCAAGCCATATGTGCCAAACGTCAGATCGGAACCGCCTTTTGCTTCGCCGTTGATACGGCCCTTGTGCATCTTGCGGAATTTAGTGCGCTTTGGTTGCAGCATCTTTCATTCCCCTCTTAACGACGGCCGCCAGCACCACGTGGTGCAGGGCCTTCCTGGAGTTCTGACATACGACGGTCATGAGCGGACGGATCGTGCTCCATGATGTCGCCTTTGTAGATCCAGACTTTGATGCCGATGATGCCATAGGCAGTCAGGGCTTCGAATGTTGCATAATCGATGTCAGCACGCAGTGTGTGCAGTGGCACGCGACCTTCACGGTACCACTCGGTACGCGCGATTTCAGCACCACCCAGACGACCGGCAACGTTCACACGAATACCAAGTGCGCCCATACGCATTGCGTTTTGAACCGAACGCTTCATAGCGCGACGGAACGAAACACGACGTTCCAACTGCTGTGCGATACCTTCAGCTACCAATGCAGCGTCCAATTCCGGCTTGCGGACTTCGACGATGTTCAGGTGCACTTCGCTGTCAGACATATCAGCCAGCTTCTTGCGCAGGGTTTCGATGTCTGCGCCTTTCTTGCCGATGATCACGCCTGGACGTGCAGTGTGGATCGTTACGCGGCACTTTTTGTGCGGACGTTCGATGATGATACGGCTGACGCCAGCTTGCTTGCACTCTTTCTTGATGAAATCGCGCATCTTGAGATCTTCAAGAAGCAGGTTTCCATAATCTTTAGTGTCTGCATACCAGCGGCTGTCCCAGGTACGGTTGACCTGAAGACGCATGCCAATTGGATTAACCTTATGACCCATTACGCTTGCTCCTCTAACTGGCGCACCTTGATGGTGAGTTCCGCGAACGGCTTGACGATCTTACCAAACCGGCCACGTGCCCGTGGACGACCACGCTTCATGATCAGGTTCTTACCAACCCAAGCCTCGGCGACGACCAATTCATCGACGTCCAGGTTGTGGTTGTTTTCTGCGTTGGCGATTGCAGACTGAAGACATTTCTTCACGTCCTGCGCGATACGTTTGTTGCTAAAGGTCAGGTCCGTAAGGGCCTTATCAACCTTTTTGCCGCGGATCATTTGCGCAACCAGATTAAGTTTTTGCGGGCTTGTACGAAGCATGCGCAGTTTTGCCATTGCTTCGTTGTCGGCCACGCGGCGGGGATTTTTATCCTTGCTCATGGCTTACTTCCGCTTCGCTTTTTTGTCGGCTGCGTGACCGTGATATGTACGAGTTGGCGAATATTCACCAAACTTCTGACCAATCATGTCTTCGCTGACGTTTACCGGGATGTGCTTCTTGCCGTTGTACACACCGAATGTGAGACCAACGAACTGAGGCAGAATTGTAGAACGACGTGACCAGATTTTGATAACTTCGTTGCGGCCGGATTCTTTCGTTTTCTCAGCTTTTTTGAGAACGTAAGAATCAACAAAAGGGCCTTTCCAGACTGAACGAGACATCGTTTAGCGTCCCTTCTTCTTGGCGTGGCGCGACCGGATAATCAGGTTGCTTGACGCTTTTTTCTTGTTCCGGGTTTTTGCACCCTTTGTCGGTTTACCCCAAGGAGTAACCGGATGACGACCACCGGACGTACGACCTTCACCACCACCGTGTGGGTGATCGACCGGGTTCATAACAACACCACGCACAGATGGGCGGATGCCTTTGTGGCGGTTACGGCCAGCTTTACCAAGGTTTTGGTTGCTGTTGTCAGGGTTTGAAACCGCACCAACAGTTGCCATGCATTCCTGACGGACCATCCGCAATTCGCCCGAAGACAAACGGATTTGCGCGTAGCCACCGTCGCGACCTACGAACTGAGCGTAAGTCCCTGCAGCACGGGCGATCTGGCCGCCTTTGCCCTGCTTCATTTCGATGTTGTGAATGATCGTACCGATAGGCATGCCAGCAAATGGCATTGCGTTGCCCGGCTTTACGTCAACCTTCGCACCGGCAATGATCTTGTCGCCAACGCCAAGGCGCTGAGGGGCAAGGATGTATGCCTGTTCGCCGTCATCATACTTTATAAGTGCGATAAAGGCCGTGCGGTTAGGGTCGTATTCGATCCGTTCCACAGTTGCTGCGACGTCAAACTTATTACGTTTGAAATCAACGATACGGTAAAGACGCTTTGCGCCCCCACCTTTACGACGCATCGTAATCCGTCCGGTGTTGTTCCGACCGCCATTTTTAGTCAAACCCTCTGTGAGCGCTTTAACTGGGCGACCTTTCCAAAGCTCCGAACGGTCAATCAGAACCAAACCACGTTGGCCTGGCGTCGTCGGTTTATACGACTTTAGTGCCATGCTTTCTGTCTTCCGTTAGATTAGGGCCCCGTAGGTCCCTTTGTTGAAAAAGTAGACGGCCCCGAATGACCGGGGCCGTAGATTCGTTGGCTTCTATCAGAGCCCTGTAGAGACGTCGATAGTGTTACCTTCTTCGAGTGTAACATAAGCTTTTTTGACGTCTTTCCGTTTGCCCAGTTGGCCACGGAACCGCTTGCTTTTGCCTTTGGTAATGGTCGTGTTCACGGCCTTCACCTTTACACCAAATAGGCTTTCAACAGCTTCTTTGATCTGTGGCTTGTTGCTGTCGATCGCAACTTCGAAAACAACCGCACCATTTTCAGATGCCATAGTTGCCTTTTCAGTGATGATCGGCTTGCGGATTACGTCGTACAGTTCTGCCTTCGTGCTCATTTCAGTCGAGCCTCCAGTGCTTCGAGACCCGCCTTTGTGATCACCAAAGTGTCACGCTTGAGGATATCGTATACGTTTGCGCCCATGGTTGGCAGGACATCAACACCGTTGATGTTCGCCGCTGCACGAGCAAAGTTTGCGTCCACGTCAGCACCGTCGATGATCAGAACGCGCTTCCAGCCCTGCTCTTTCACAGCTTTGGCCAGAACGGATGTTTTGCCATCCTTCAGGTCAGCTGCTTCCAGAATTACCAGGTTGCCTGATGCTGCTTTTGACGACAGCGCGTGCTTCAGACCCAATTTACGGAACTTTTTCGTCAGTTCGTGGGCGTGTGAACGAGGTGTTGGACCCTTGTAGATACCACCACCGCGGAAGATCGGCGCATTACGGTCACCGTGGCGTGCGCCGCCGGTGCCTTTTTGGCGATAGATCTTTTTGGTGGAATAGCTGGTTTCCGACCGTGTCTTGACCTTGTGTGTACCGGCTTGTGCACGTGCACGCTGCCAGCGAACAACACGGTGCAGAATGTCTGCGCGCGCTTCTAGGCCGAAGATGTCGTCAGACAGGTCGACGGATCCGGCTTTTTTGCCATCAAGTTTGATTGCATCAGCTTTCATTTTCGTCGCCTCCTTCTACTGGGGCATCTGTTGCTGGGGCTGCTTCTGCTGCTTCCAGTGCGGCTTGTTCAGCTTCAGCGGCGGCGGCTGCTGCTTCGGCTTCTGCTGCTGCGGCGGCTGCTGCTTCGGCTTCTGCTGCTGCGGCGGCTGCGGCTTCTTCAGCGGCTTTTTCTGCTGCGGCGGCTGCCGACTTCAGAGCTGCTGGGTAGATTACGTTTTCAGGAATAGGCTTTTTAACTGCGTCCTTGATTGTAACCCAACCACCTCTGGAACCAGGTACGGCGCCTTTGACCATGATCAGGCCACGGTCAGCATCGGTGCGGATAACCTGCAGGTTCTGCGTGGTGACACGGGCGGAACCCATATGACCGGCCATCTTTTTGCCTTTGAAAACCTTGCCCGGATCCTGACACTGGCCCGTAGAGCCGTGTGAACGGTGGCTTACGGAAACACCGTGAGTAGCACGAAGACCGCCAAAGTTATGACGCTTCATCGCACCCTGAAAACCCTTACCAATCGAAGTGCCAGCAACGTCGACGAACTGACCTTCGAAATAGTGGTTTGCAGTGATTTCTTCACCTACGGCGATCATGTTTTCCGGGGCGACCCGGAATTCAGCGATCTTACGCTTTGGCGCGACATTGGCAGCGGCAAAGTGGCCGCGCATTGCTTTTGACGTGCGTTTAGCTTTGGCTGAACCAGCGCCCAGCTGAACGGCGGAATATCCGTCCTTTTCAGCAGTACGATTGGCCACAACCTGTAGGCTGTCGAGTTGAAGAACGGTCACAGGAATCTGTTTGCCGTCTTCCATGAACAAGCGGGTCATGCCCACTTTTTTAGCGATTACACCAGAGCGCAACATTGTCAGGTGCCCTCCTTAAACTTTGATTTCGACGTCCACACCAGCAGCCAGGTCGAGCTTCATCAGCGCGTCCACGGTTTGTGGTGTAGGATCAACGATATCGAGAAGACGCTTGTGCGTACGGATTTCAAACTGGTCACGCGACTTTTTGTCGACGTGCGGACCACGAAGAACCGTGAACTTTTCGATTTTGTTTGGCAAAGGGATCGGTCCACGAACTGTGGCACCGGTGCGCTTTGCGGTGTTTACGATTTCCTGTGTGCTGGCATCCAGTACACGAAAATCAAAGGCCTTTAGCCTGATGCGAATATTTTGGCTTTGAACCGCCATGTGACATGCCTTTCACGGCTTGAGATTGATAGGTGGAGCGCGCAGAAATGCGCGCCCCACGTCGAACCTTAGTAGAGATACTTACTCGATAACTTTTGACACGACGCCGGAACCGACGGTGCGTCCGCCTTCGCGGATCGCGAAGCGCAGTTTTTCTTCCATCGCGATTGGTGCGATCAGCTCTACTGTGAACGCAACGTTGTCGCCTGGCATGACCATTTCAGTGCCTTCTGGCAATGTAACAGACCCAGTGACGTCCGTTGTACGGAAGTAGAACTGTGGACGGTAGTTCGCGAAGAACGGTGTGTGACGACCGCCTTCTTCCTTGGTCAGGATATAGACCTCGGCTTCGAACTTGGTGTGCGGTGTGATTGAACCTGGCTTACACAGGATCTGGCCACGCTCAACACCTTCACGGTCAACGCCGCGCAGCAATGCGCCGATGTTGTCACCAGCTTCACCACGATCCAGCAGCTTGCGGAACATTTCAACGCCGGTACAAACCGTCTTGCTTGTTGGGCGGATGCCGACGATTTCGATTTCGTCGCCAACGTTGATCGCGCCACGTTCAACACGGCCCGTCACAACAGTCCCACGGCCAGAGATCGAGAACACGTCTTCGATTGGCATCAAGAACGGCTGGTCAATCGCACGTGCCGGTGTCGGGATATATTCGTCAACTGCAGCCATCAGCGCACGGATCGAGTTTTCACCGATCTCTGGGTCGCGGCCTTCCATTGCGGCCAAAGCCGAACCGCGAACGATTGGAATATCGTCGCCTGGGTAGTCGTAAGACGACAGCAGCTCGCGGATTTCCATTTCAACCAGTTCCAACAACTCTTCGTCGTCAACCTGGTCAACTTTGTTCATGTAAACGACCATGTGCGGGATACCAACCTGGCGACCCAACAGGATGTGTTCACGTGTCTGTGGCATTGGGCCGTCAGCTGCGTTCACAACCAGAATAGCGCCGTCCATCTGTGCCGCACCGGTGATCATGTTCTTCACATAGTCAGCGTGACCTGGGCAATCCACGTGCGCATAGTGACGCGCATCTGTTTCATACTCAACGTGTGCAGTCGAGATCGTGATCCCACGTGCCTTTTCTTCTGGCGCGCCGTCAATCTGATCATACGAACGGAAGTCACCGAAGTACTTCGTGATCGCCGCCGTCAGCGTCGTCTTGCCATGGTCAACGTGACCAATCGTGCCGATGTTTACGTGCGGCTTATTACGTTCAAACTTTGCCTTTGCCATGGCCCTTTGCCTCATCATTAAGGGGGCCGGTGTTGGCCCGATTCAACTTCGGGCGCGAAATAATGTGATTATGGGTAGAAATCAAGCGTCAGTTGGTGGGCGCTTCTGCATTTTCAACGGGCAGTGGTGGCAACCCCACCCATTCGGGTGTTTCCAGTATCCAATCCTGAATGGCTTTGGCCGCATTGTCGGACAATTTGACCATCTGTTTTTTCTTGTTTTGGGTCAGCCCGGACCCAATGATCGTATTGCCAGAGACACCTTCGAAAACAATCAATTGCTTGGGTTCGGCGTTCAGTTTTGTCTGGCTGGCATCGTCCCAGATATTCACCGACAACACCAAAACCGATTTTGGTTTGAAAACCAACGGCACGCCCGGCGCGGCCAGTACGTAGGCATCGATTTTAACACCCAAATGGTACAGCTTTTCGCCTTCATAATCGCCGAACCAACGGGCGATCCCAGCGGTCAGTTCCTCTTTCCACACTTCGTCTGTGACGGTACGCGAAAACGGTCCAATCTCTGGCTCATTCACAACAACAATGTTGTGCCCCAACGCAAAATTTCCCATGGCAACATCGGGCGCGTCTGTGTCTGCTGGCAAAGAACAGGCTGCTAAGAATACCAAAGCATCCGCCAGAACGAACCGAATTGATCTTGTGATTGCCATTGCTGCACCCCTAGCCATTTTCACATCAGAGTTAGCGGATGGCGAAGTTCAACGCAATCAACGCTACCGTCATCGGCAAATTGCGCGCAAATCCTGCCACTGAGCATCACTTAGCGACGGGCGGATCGGGCCACTTACCTGATTGTCTGCGCCGATCGCAGATTCGATCCGTGCGGTCAACGTAGGATGGGCGGCCAGATGCGAGACGATGCCATCGTCATCGCCGTGCCGATCACGCAGCCGTTCAAAGAACGTCGCCAACGCCGTTGGTGAAATGCCTTGCGCTGCCAAGGTCCGGTGCGCAAACGCGTCAGCACCTGCCTCTGCCTCTTGGCTATAGCTGGCTTGGATCAGGCGTTCGACCAGAAACAAGACCGCCGTGCCGCCCGCAAAATCACCAAAAACCAAGCCAAGCACACCAATGGAACCGGCGGTACGCAACGCGCTGCGGGTCGGATCTCGGTTGACGACATGGCCAATTTCGTGGGCGAACACCGCTGCAACCTCATCCGGGTCTTCAGCAGCGTCAATCAACCCGCGAAAAATTACGATGTACCCGCCAGGTAAGGCAAAGGCGTTGACCATTTCATGATCCAGAACATGAACGCTAAGCGGATACGGCAATGACGTGGCCTGTTCCAGACGGGCCTGCATGAGTTCCAGCGCCGCCTGCCCCGCCGGGTTTTCGCACAGGTCAACGGGGACCACATCATTGTCTGACAACGCCGACCTGATCTGGGCAAAGGTGGAATCGCCCAAGGCCTTTTCCCCAGACGCCGGCAAGAACTCTGCCAATTGGTTGGCCATGGTCGGCACCAGCACGAAAATGATCAGACACACCGACGCGATGGCCCCAATGGACCAACCCAATATCCTGCCGCGCCCTTGAACGGGCAGGCGTTTGTTCAGATTTGGGCAGCGCAGCTGCAATTGTTTTCGCAAGGCGCGGTCGTCTACGATCAAACGCGCAAGTGGATCACCACTGTAGGTCAAGACAATGCTGTATGGATCGGCCTGATCGGGAAGACTGCGAATGTTTGAAAGGCGCCAGCGGATTGGCGTTGCGTCTTGTCCAGCCAAAACCAGTTCGCTGCTTTCAACAATGACCTCAACGCGTTTGACCGTTGCCGATTGGCCGTCCAAATAATCTGCAAAGGGCTGATTGGCACGCAAAGTCGCATCCATCATATGGCCGCCCCGATATCCAACGCCTCGGCAAACCCTTCAGCATCGCTGAATTCATCACGGGCCCGTTGGCCAATCCGGTTGAGGTTCAGGGTACCTGTCAGTTCCAAAGTTTGGGCGTAATGGCGCGCCATAGGCAACGTGACAAAGACCTGTGACAGCGCCCCAAAACCGATGAAAAAGGCAAAGTACGACAGCACGGCAACGGCGGTCCCCAGCCAGACTGGTGTATTGTTTAGAGTGCCCTCAACGTCGCCCGTGCTATACAGCGTCGCCAATCCGCCGACTGCCCCCAGCAATGCGAACCCGACAAAACCCAAAACCAAACCTGTCAGAATATACCCCAATACATAGACGCGGATCACCACCCACGGGCGCGGCCTTGCCGTGAAACCAACCCCGTCCACGGTTTTGTGGTTGGTCAACATGCGAAAGCTGTGAACCTGATAGTGAACGGCCCCATAAAGCCCAACACAGGTCGCGACGATTGCGATGCTTATGGCCGAACCGACGCCCCCTTGCCACGCGACGATGCCTGTAAAGGCCATGCCAAGTGCGCCCAAAACCAAATAGACAAAGGGGCGATATAACATCGTCCACTTACCGCCTTGTTGGAACGTGGCCAGCCCATACTGTGTGCGATCAACGCGGTATTTTTCCAAGTAAAACGTCATGCGGGGCCACAAAAGCCCAAGCGATCCGATTGTAATCAACCAATGTGCAATCGCGCGCCATGCATAGCCTGCAGCACCCGGCGCCATGCCAAACCGCACACCACGCCAACGCGTGCGCGCCAGCATGTAGCGCC
>Ga0213861_10003786_pt1 | contig 12466 bp, 8 predicted proteins | sample PICome_4_FD_160110 | JGI IMG/M metagenome (GOLD analysis project Ga0213861, IMG submission 160110) | Coastal seawater microbial communities near Pivers Island, North Carolina, United States - PICO131 | ecosystem: Environmental > Aquatic > Marine > Coastal | place: USA: North Carolina | collected...
TTGTGGGGCGCGTTGAAGGCCATGATGTGATTGTGGGCGGCGAAGCCTTTGTCGCCCAGCGTATCAACACGAACATGGAACAGGCGTCTGGGTCCCATCCGACACATGCTGCGGGCTCTGTGCTGGTGGCTGTTGCGGTGGATGGGGCCATGGCAGGCAGGCTGATCATGGCCGATCCCTTGCGGCAGGGGGCGGGGGGGCTGCTTGGCAGGCTGCGCCAGGAAGGCATAGCGCGCATTGTTCTGGCGGCCGGGGACCGGGCCGAAGTGGCGGAAAAGATCGCCGAAGGTCTTGGTCTTGATGCGCTGAGATCGGGTTTGACACCGGATCAAAAGGTGCTGCTGGTGCTGTCAGAGCGCAAGAATGGCGCGGTGATGATGGTCGGGGACGGGGTCAATGATGCGCCCGCGCTTGCCGCCGCCGATGTGGGCGTGGCCATGGGCGCGCGGGGAGCTGCCGCTTCGGCAGAGGCTGCGGATGTTGTCTTGCTGGTCGATGACATTGATCGGCTTGGGATCGGGGTGGAAATTGCGCGCCGCTCTCGGGGAATCGCGCTGCAAAGTGTTGTGGCAGGCATCGGCCTGTCGGTCTTGGGCATGGTGGCTGCGGGTCTGGGGTATCTCTCACCGGTAGAGGGAGCCTTGCTGCAAGAGGTGATCGATGTCGCGGTCATATTCAACGCCCTGCGGGTCCTGCGCATCACGCCGCAAGCAGCCCTTGCCATGAACCCGGCGGCGGCGCTGCCTGTCCTGGGCGGTTTCGGAACGCGCGAAACCCCTTAACGCTGCCTGAGATCAACGATTTTACTGCGCTCAGGGATGCGTGACAGATCATGTATTTCGATAAACGCCATAGCGTGAGCCCCCAAATAGTGTCTTGAGCGGTTGGCCGCGATGCAAACTGGATATGCGCCACGCCCCCCCCCGACCGGCTGATCCCAACACAGCGCATCACCTGGCACAGCAACATTCACGAGAATTTTCGCGCCAGCCGGACCACATTTGCCGGTCGGCCGGCATCAAGCCTGTCGGAGACACCGTGAAACTGGCCAAGAGCCTGTGAAAGCGCCTTTGCTTCCTGGCTCAATGCGACGCTTGCGGCGGTTGTTTCTTCCAATGCGGCAGCGTTGGTTTGGGCGGCACTGTCGATGGCGCGTACCGCGCTGTTGATTTCTTCGATGCCAAGTGATTGCTGTTCGACGGCCGTTGCAATGTCAGATATCTGTCCCGATGCGATCCCGACTTCTGCGATGATCTCTTCCAGTGCCTGCCTTGACAGCGCCACCTGTTCAACGCCTGTGCGCACGCTGCGGTTATTTTCTTCGATCACATCGCTGATTTCGCGCACGGCCTCTTGTGAGCGCTGGGCAAGCGCGTGCACTTCGGAGGCGACGACAGAAAAACCCCTTCCAACCTCACCGGCCCGTGCAGCCTCAACACCTGCGTTCAGGGCAAGCAAGTTGATCTGAAACGCAATGTCCTGAATGACCTTGACCACGCGGTTGATCTGGGCAGAAGCCTCGGTCATTGCGTTGATCGAGGCTTCGGTCTCGTCAGATACCTGGCGGGTTTTATCGACGCTCAGGCGGACCCTGCGCGTTGCTTCATCGGCGGCCTTTGCATTGACGACGACCTGCCGGATGCTGGTGGCGATCTGTTCCGCCGCCGCCGAGGTCTCTTCGATTGACGCGGCGCTGTCTTCGGCGCGTTTGGCCATGCTCAGCGACGAGGATTCAAGTTCCGACGAGGTTGCGGAAACGGTTTGCCCACTCTGCATGATCTGCCCCATTGAATGCGCAAGGGTGGTCAGTGCCGCGTTGAAATCTTCCTGCATTTGCAAGAAGGCACCTTGTCGGTCCCCTTCGATGCGGATCCCCAGATTGCCCTGCGCGAGCGCGTCGATGCTGGTGACGATATCGGCGATGTTTGTCTCTGTCGCTTCAAGCAGTTTGTTGATCACTCCGGCCAGCCCGGCAAGGCTTGCATCCTCAATCGTGGCTGACATCCGGTTTGAGAAATTCCCTGATGCTGCCTCACCCAGGACATGTTCCATTTCAGATTGGAACGTTGTGAAGGCGCGCAGGCGTTGGGCCTCTTGCGCGGCAACTGCCTCCCTTTCGCGTATGGCCTCAGCTTCGGCCGCGATCCTTTCTTCGCGTTCCTTTTCCGCCCTGAGACGTTGTTGTTCCTGCTCTTCCACGCTTGCCAGTGTCGCGGCCATCTTGCGGGCCTCACGCGCTGAATGGATGAATTTTGTCAGGCTGGTCGTCAGGTTCTTGAGCTCATGCAAATCCCCTTTTCGGGCATCGACCTCATCGTCCAGATGACCATTCGCCACCGCCTCAACAGCCTTTGATGCATATTCGATGCGCGATGCGATTTTGGTGCTGACGAAATACAATGACGCAAAGACCAGCAGAATATCAAGAACCACGAAACTCACGTCAAAGATCAGTTTCTGCAGATAGGTTTGCCTTTTGGTCGCCCAATATGCACGCAAGACCAGACCAGTATCGCGAGAAAGTTGCGTCATACCATCAAGGGCCTCGTTGGACAGGGCAAAAAAGGACTCAAAATCAATGGGGTAATCCACGCGTGCGTCCGGGGTGCTGCCTGCCATTGCGGCATCCAGTTGCGTCAGTACGGGCAGATATGACCCAAAATAGCGGTCACCGGCAGCTTCAATTGACGCGGTGAAATCTGACTCCACTTCGGCAACCCGCAGCAGGTTGCCTATCGTGTTCCAGGCGCTTGCCGCACGTGCGCTGTCTGCCAGAACAAGCCCCCGCATGTCAGGCGGAATTGATGTCCCGTTCAATGTCGCAATCGCATAATAGGTCCGTGCACGACCGCCAAATTCCCTTATTTCCCATGCCGCATCCTTGATCGATGCAAGACTGGAGGCGTTTGACGATGTCAGATTGTTATCCAGCAGCAGAAAGTTGGACAGCGACTTCAGTTTCAGAATTTCTGCTTTCAGTTCAAAAGGCAAATCCTTGGGGCGTGCATCCGGGCGGCGCGAGGCCGGCAGGGCGAGCATTTGGTCCACTTCGGCCCGCATCCCTTCGACGCCAGCACGAAGTTCCTGCGCCCTTTGCCGAAATTCGGCCTCCGTTGGGAAACCCCCAACCTTTGCCAATCCTTCGACAGCCTCATCAAACAACCGATTTGAAAGATCGCGTTGTTCCCGGATCAGGTCCACAAAACCGCCGGGTGCCGGATCTGGCAGGGATAAGGCAACCTGCGTGACACTACGTTCCAGGGAAAGGGCCACAGTGGCATCCGACCACAACGTGTTTGACCCGGCCAGCGCATCAAGCCGTTGAACCATTTGAAAGTCGCGCAGGGAATTATAGGCTTCCCGGCCATATTTCAAAATGCCAATCGAACCGATGGCGAGTAGAACGAGCAAGCAAGCGTTCGAAATTTTCATACCAGAAACCTCATTTTCCAAGGTCTATGGCATGGGCTTGCTTTAGATTTTCATAACGCCTTCACCGACCGAGCAAAGATTTTATACCCCCGCCCGCGGCTCAGAAAGGGGTGTCGCCTTGATTGCAGTTGCTTGCCGGGCCAGCTGCCGTTGGGGCCTGCGGCAAAACCTGTGTGATACATGTCTGCACATTACAAAGAAAAAGGGCCCCAGATTCCTCTGGAGCCCCCTAATTTCAGCCTGAGTTTTTCAATCCCCGTCAGCAACACCCGCGGCGCGCAGCCTTGCGCGGCGGGCGCGAAAGCTGGGCAGCACGATCAACAGCGCGGCAATGATCAAAAGGCCCAGCGTCATGGGGCGTTCCCAGATAAAGGAGATGCCGTCATACAGCTGCATGGAGCGGGCAAAGTTATTCTCCAGCATACCGCCCAGAATAAAGCCGATCAAAAGCGGGGCGAGCGGGTAGTCGGCGAATTTCAACGCCGTCGCACAGACGCCGAAACCCACCAGGATCAACAATTCGGTCGCGTTGTTCTGCCCGATATAGGCCCCCATCAGAGTAAAGAACAAGATAAACGGAATCAGGTAGTTACGCGGGATCGACAGGACTTTGGCGATATAGGGGATCAGCGGCAGGTTCAGGACCAGAAGCACAAGGTTGCCAATGAACATCGACATGATGACGGCCCAAAAGATCTGGGGTTCGTCGATCATCAGGCGCGGCCCCGGCGAGACATTGAGCGCAATCAGCGCACCCAACAGGATGGCGGTCGTGCCGGAACCCGGAATGCCCAGCGTCAGCAGCGGCACGAAAGAGCCGGTGCAGGCCGCGTTATTGGCCGTTTCCGGCGCGGCCAGCCCCTTGATAGATCCTTTGCCGAATTCTGCCTGTTCCTCTTTCGTTGCCAGGTTGCGCTCCACTGCGTAGCCCAGAAAGCTGGCGATCGTGGCACCGGCCCCGGGCAAGACACCGATGAAGAAACCCTGCACGGATTGCCGGGCGACGACAGGGGCGATGGCCCTTGCCTCGGCGCGTGTGATCCGCAGGTCCTTGATTTCACCTTCCGCACTTCCGGCGGCTTTGGGTTTGAGAACAAGGAACAATGCCTCTGGCAGGGCGAACATGGCCATTGCCAGGGTTATGAACCCAATGCCCGATTGCAGGTCCATGATCCCACCGGTAAAGCGCGGCAGATTGAACAATGCGCCTTCGCCTACGGTTGCCATGATCAGGCCCAGAACGGTCATGATCATCGCCTTGGCCACTTGGCCCGTACCCGCAAAAGCCGCAATCGCAGACAAGCCCACGACCATCAGGGCAAAATACTCAGCCGAGTGAAAGAGCAGGGCGACCGAAGACAGCATCGGTGCGAAAACCATCAACAAGAGCGCGCCAATGGTGCCGCCCGCAAAGCTGCACACCGCGGCAATGGTCAGCGCTTTGCCGGCCTTGCCCTGTTTCGCCATCGGATAGCCGTCGAAACTGGAGGCGACAGTGCCCGCCACCCCCGGCGCATTGAGCAGGATGGAGGACGGGGAGCCGCCAAAGATGGCACCGTAATAGACCCCGGCCAGCAGGATCAGGGCAGCCGATGCATCACCCATCGAGATCGCGATGGGGATCATGATCGCGATGATCGACATCGGGCCAAGGCCCGGAAGCATGCCGATGAACGTGCCGATCAGACAGCCTGCGATGACCATGAGAAGGTTCTGCAGCGACATCGCGGTTTGCAGACCGATCAGGATTCCTTCTAGCATATCAACCTCCCAGGAAACCGGGCAGCGGGCGCATGTAGATGCCAAGCACCTCTTGCACCAGATACCAGACGATCATCGTGGCAATGACCGCGACAACAGTCATCAAAACCCATTTACGTTCACCCAGAATGAACGCGCCAAAAAACAAGAATGCCGTGGTGGAAAAGATAAAGCCAACCGGGCGCAGACACAGCGCATAGGCAACCATAAGTCCCAGCAGCATGATCGCCTGACCCAATTTGTATTCATGCAAGCGGCGGTAGTCGATCTCGGCCTCTTTGGGCTCTGATTTCTCTATCCCGGACAGAATGACAAGGCAGGCGGTGATGGCAAGAATGGACAGAACCTTTGGAAAGGTGCTGGGCCAGATCGGGTTTCGCTTCATGAAAGGAGCGAGGCCGGCATCCATCGTGAACCAGGCCGTGTAGCCGTAGACAAGACAAATTCCAAGTAATATCAATGCGATCCAACGATCAAGTGCCATGGTATCCCCCCCGGCAGTAAGAGTGGCAGAGCGGTGGTGCCGCTCTGCCTCGGACCTTCCTTAGAGGAAGCCCAGTTTCTTCATCAGGTCGCCGATGACTTTTTCCTGATCCTCAAGAAAGGCTCTGAAATCCTCGCCGGGGTTGTGGATGTTCACCCAACCATTGCGTGCGCGTACTTCTTCCCACTCTGGGGTGTCATACATCTTGGCAATGGCGTCCTGGTAGGCCGCTGTTTTTTCGGCCGGCAGACCCGGTGCGCCGAAAAAGCCGCGCCAGTTGACAAAGCTCGTGTCGATGCCTTGCTCCATCATGGTCATGGCATCGGGGGCTGCGGGCACGCGTGCCTCAGAGGTAACGCCGATGATTTTGACTTCGCCGGCTTCCGCCAGATCAATCGCTTCTGAAAGGCCTGTTGAAAGGGCCGCGATTTCACCCGACAAGAGCGCCGCCATGGCTTTGCCGCCCGCATCATAGGGGATATATTTCACGCCAAGGGCATCTTTGCCCGCCGCTTCCATCACCATTGCCGCCACCAAGTGGTCAAGACCGCCTGGAACCGATCCGCCGCCGATTGCGGTGCCGGATGGGTCTGCGTCATATGCGGCAAGCAGATCCGCCATGTTGTTTACGGCGCTGTCTTTGCTTACCACGATCGCGGCATAGTCGCCGATGGTACCAGCCACCAGCGTCAGGTCACGGAAGCTCTGAGGAAAGACGCCTGTCAGTGAACGGATCACGATTGGCGTTGAATTGACCATCAAGGTGCCGTGGTTGCTTTCTGCGTTTTCAATCAGAAAACCGATGGCCTTGCCACCGCCGCCGCCCGACATGTTTTCATAGGACGCAGATCCTACAAGTCCGGCAGCCGTAAGCGCCTCACCGGTGCCCCGCGCAGTGCCATCCCAACCGCCGCCCGCGCCGCCGGGGATCAGGAAGTGGATGCTGTCCAGAACCTGGTGACCGCCCGCAAAGGCAGCGGGGCCAAAACCAAGAGTTGCGACCGCAGCCGCGATCAAGGCGCGACGGCCCATTTTCATCGTTTTCATTTTATTCTCCCATTTGGTAGCCGTTCTCCTCCCGGCTACGTTTGCGAATGTAATCATGCTAACCTGACACAAACCTGTCATATGCTCAAAAAAGGTCGATCCCTGCGATGAAATACCTGCTTGTTGAGGACAATCTGGAACTGGCCCAGGCGATCTGTTCGCGTATGGGGCTGGATGGGCATACGATTGATCATGCAGCAAAAATCAGCGAAGCGATGGATTTTGCACAGGCCGGGGAATACGATTTGATCCTGCTCGATATCATGCTGCCCGATGGGGATGGGCGCAGCTTTCTAAAGCAGCATCGCGCGGCGAAAAATGATACCCCAGTTATCGTTCTGACTGCGCGCAGTCAGGTTTCGGACAGAATCAGCATGCTCGATCTTGGTGCGGATGACTACGTCACCAAACCATTCGATCACGCCGAACTACAGGCCCGCTGCCGGGCTGTCTTGCGTCGCAAGACCGGTTCGGCGCAAACCATGATGCGGGTCGGCAATGTTGAATTTGATCCGGTGGGCGGGCATCTGACGGTCAGCGGCAATGTGATCAACCTGCGCAACCGCGAACTGCGGCTGTTGGAGCTGCTGATGAACGCCAAGGGTCAGGTTTTCTCGAAACAAAAACTGGTGGACCGGTTGTTCTCATATGATGACGATGTCTCTGACAATGCGATAGAGGTCTATATCGGCCGCCTGCGCAAACACCTTGAGGGATCATCGGTGCAAATCAAGACCCTGCGCGGATTGGGCTACAGGCTTGATCATGACTGAGGATGTTCTGGTCTCCGGATCGCTTCGAAACCGGCTTGCCATGATCCTCACGGGTGGCGCGGCCGTGCTGGCGATCGTGATTTTCGTCGTCGTCCGCGGATATGCGGCACAGATTGCGCAAGAAGGGCAGGACAACATCCTCAGCGCGTCTGTTTCATCAATTCTGGACGCTGCGGTCTTGCGCGATGGCATGGTGGAACTGGACTTTCCCTATGCGTCCCTTTCGATGCTCAGTACCGCAGCCGACGACCGGGTATTCTATGCGATCTATGAGGATGGTGTGTTGTTGTCAGGCTATGCGGGGCTGGACATGCCGCAGCCGGGGCAAACCGATGAAAAGACCTTTGCTTCCTTGCAATATGACGGCGCGACCGTACGTGTGGCCACAGGCACACGTATATTGATCGGGGCGGATGTGCCGCGCCAGGTATCCGTATCGGTGGCCCAGACCCAAGATGCGCTGTCCGAGACCCTGAACCGGATTTCGCGCAACGTTGCCGTCTTTGGCGCGGGGTTCTTTGCGCTTTCCACAGCGCTGTCGTTCTGGGCCACATCCACCACGATTGGACAGCTTAGCCGGCTGACGAATTCGGTAACCCGCCGTGGCCCCCAGGACCTGAGCCCCTTTCGCAAGCCTGTCCCCTCAGAGATGGTCCCGCTGGTCGGATCGCTCAACAGTCTGATGTCCCGTCTGGACCAATCGCTCAAGCAATCCGAAGACTTTATCGCCGAGGCGGCCCACCGCATGCGCACGCCGCTGGCCACGGTGCGCTCAAACGCCGAGGCCACGTTTCAGCGCGTCGAAAACCCCGAGAACCGGAATTCGCTGCGCTCCATGATGCGTGCAATTGACGAATGTTCCCGTGCCGCCGGACAGCTTCTGGATCACGCGATGGTCACCTTTCGCGCCGAAAACCTCGACCGTGAAACCGTCGATCTTGAAGAAATGCTGCGCGAGCTTGTTCTGCGGATGACCCCCGTGGCAGAGTTGCGCGATGTCGCCCTGCACCTTGAGGGTGGGGTACCTGCGCTTTTGACGGGGGATCCGGTCTTGCTGCAAAATGCGTTTCGCAATCTGATCGACAATGCGCTGAAATACGCGCCACCGGATACGACGATCGTCATACGTGTCCACAATGACCCGACCCTTGCGGTGGATGTTCTTGATCGCGGGCCGGGCTTTCCCCCCGATGAGATTGACCTGCTTGCGGGGCGTTTTGTGCGGGGCAGTGACACCAAGGGCCGTATTGGATCGGGGCTGGGTCTGACGATTGCACAGGATGTGGTGCTGGCGCATGGCGGGGCATTGGTGCTCTCTAACAGATCGGAGGGCGGCGCATGCGCTACTTTGCAGTTTTAATCCTGGCCTTGTTGCCGGTGATCGGGCAGGCGCAAGTCTGGGAGGACCGCAAGGTCTTTGGGGCCGCCACAGCGCCCCGAAACCTGCAGATCTTGTCTAGCACGGACACGTCCTTCTTTGCGCCGATCATCGAAAGTTTCATCGCGCAGCGTGCTGATCTTTCGGTCGAATACCTGGTGACGGGCACTGCCGAATTGGATGATGTCTTCCGGCAAAACCCGGACCGTTTCGATGTGGTCATCTCAAGCGCGATGGACCTGCAACTGAAACTCGCCAATGATGGCTTGGCCCAGCGGCTTGATGGCCTGTCCCATCCCGAATGGGCACAGTGGCGCAGCAGCCTGTTTGCCTTCACGACCGAACCTGCGGCCATCGTCATCAACAACGCCGCTTTTGCAGGGCTTCCGGTCCCGGCGACCCGGCAGGATCTGATCGAAGTCCTGCGCGCGAATGCGGATATCTTTGAGGGCAAGGTCGGGACCTATGACGTGCGCCAATCCGGACTGGGCTATTTGTTCGCCACCCAAGATGCGCGTGCCTCTGAGACCTTTTGGCGTCTGATGGAGGTGATTGGCAGTCTGGATGCGCAGCTCTATTGCTGTTCGGGCGATATGATAGACGACCTGGCGCGCGGGCGCATTCTGGTGGCCTACAATGTGCTGGGCAGCTACGCGCGCGCACGCGCAGAGACCGCGGATATGCTCACGGTCATTCTGCCGTCCGATTTCCCCACAACGATGATGCGCACCGCCTTGGTGTCCAAAGCCACGTCAGAGCCCGCATTGGCAGAGGCCTTTGTGGGCCACCTGATTGATCTGCAGTCGGCGGGCGCGGCAGAGGATTTTCCATTACCCTCTCTTGGGGCTTTCCAGGATACGACAGGGCGGTCCTCCATCAGTCTTGAGCCTGCGTTGATGACCTACCTCGACAGGCTTAAACGGCAGACATTCATCCGCGAATGGGAAAGCGCCATCATCCAAGGGCCATGACACACCAACCGTCCAAGGTTGTTCCGTCCGCGAATGCCGCTGTCCGCAGGCGCATATTAGCCCAAGGAATACAGGCCGCGCTGATCACAGCCGCCAAGGATGGGCGCGGTCAGCGAAGGGTCTAGGTTCAGTCGGCCGCGCTGCATTTATAACTGGCCTTGGCCAGCCATTCTGGGCTGACCTCGATACCCCAGCCGGGCGCGTCCGATACAAAGGCCTGACCGTCAATGATCTGGTAGGGGTCATTGACGAACAATCCGCGCTGCCATGGGTAGTAGTCATCCCCCTCGATCGAAAACTCCAGATAGCGGCCCGCATTGGGCAGGGCGCGCATCAGGTGCATGGTGAACAGCGTCACCAGCGACAGGTTGGCGCAATGCGGGGTGCAGGGCAGACCGGCCTGCTGACCCATCCGCGCGACCTCCATGCTTCTTGCGATACCTCCCAGATAAAGGATGTCGGGCTGGATAATGTTCACCGCCTTCAGGGCGATCATCCGTTTCCATTGTTGCAGGTCCCAATCCTGCTCGCCGCCGGCGACATCAATGGACAGGCTGCGCGTGACCTGTGCCGTCTGCTCCAGCTCCCAATAGGGGCAGGGCTCTTCAAAATGTTCATAGCCGTTGTCCTCAAGCATCCCTCCCACCGCGATGGCGCGGGCAGGGCTGAAACCTGAATTGCCGTCCACCAACAGTGCAGCGGTCGGGCCCATGGCCTTGCGGATGGCCGGAATGATTGCTTCGGTGCGCCCCTGCCATTCGTCGCGGTCCTGACCGCATTCCGCACCGACCCGAACCTTGAAAGCATCGAACCCATAGGTGTCCCGCAGCGCGATCAGGCGGGCGGCTTCCTCATCGGGGGTGATGTCGCGCCGCATGGAAGAGGCATAGGCACGGATCGGTCCTGCAGTGCCGCCCAGAAGTTCGGCCACCGGCTTGCCCGCTGCATGGCCCCGCCAATCCCAGACAGCCGTGTCCAGCCCGGCCATGGCACGGTGCAGATAGGTGCCCGGATACTTGTGCTCGCGCAGCGGGATTTCCGCGATCACCGCTTCCAGCGCGTCCATGCCACGCCCCAGCGCCCAGGGCGCGACCTGACGGTGCAGGATTTCGCAGGTGATGTCGCTGTTATAGGTCGAAACCTGACCCCAGCCCGCAGTGCCATCCTCTGCAGTGATGCGCACAAAGCCGATGAGCGGGGTGCAAAACGTTTCAATCCGGCTGATCCGGGGGCCCGTATCATCCGCGCCACGATCATAGCTGACGGGAACGGTACCCGAACTGGAATAGGGCGTGCTCATGATGCCTCCCGCAAAATCAGATCGGCCGTGCGATGGGCCAACATCATCGTGGGCGCATTGGTATTGCCCGAGGTGATGTTCGGAAACACCGAGGCATCCACGACCCGAAGCCCTGCGACGCCATGCACCTTGAGCTGCGAACAAACCACAGCGCCTGCGGGGTCATCGCCCATGCGGCAGGTGCCGACAGGGTGAAACACCGTGCCACAGCGTTCGCGGAAATCGGCCAGGATCTGGTCAGGCGTCATCCGCCTGAGATCGGGGTCCATCGCGCTCTTGAGCAGCTTGCCCAGGGCGGTGGTGTTGATCATCCGCTGGCACAGCTGCCCGCCTGCGACCACCTGTGCGCGGTCCTCTTGGGTAGAGAGCGAATTCGGGCGGATCAGCGGCGGTGCCTCGGGGTCATTGGCGCTGATGTCTATGCGCCCCCGGCTGGTGGGCCGCGACGGCTGAAAGCTGATGATGAAACCCGCAAAGGGGTCGGGCTGGACCACGCTGCGCTTGCCATTGGGCGAGGTGGTATAGGTGACCGGGTTGAAATAGAGCTGCTGATCGGGGTGGGCCAGCTGCGGCGATGAGCGGAAGTAGCCGCCGCATTGGTTGACCGACAGCGACAGCGGCCCCCGCCGGGTCAGCGCATATTGAATGGCTGCACGCAGCTTGCCGTGCCAGGGGCGCAGCACATTGTTCAATGTGGGCTCTGTCGCGCGGAAATAATAGTTGATGCCAAGGTGATCTTGAAGGTTGCCGCCGACATGCGGCGCATCCAGCAGCGGGGTGATGCCAGACTGCTTGAGCACCGCCGCAGGGCCAATGCCCGACAGCTGCAATATCCGCGGCGAGGTCACCGCACCGGCAGACAGGATGATCTCGCGCCCGGCCCGCAGGGTTTCACGGCGGCCCTGCCGGCGCAGCTGCACTGCGCTGGCGCGCGTGCCGTCGAAAATGATCCGTTCCACAAGGGCACCGGTCATCAAGGTCACATTCGCGCGCTTCAGCGCAGGGGCCAGAAACGCGCGCGCCGAATGCATCCGCCGCCCGCCACTGGTGTTGATCTGATAAGCTGCGGCCCCTTCGGGTGTGCCGCCGTTGATGTCATCGGTGGACGGCAGGCCAAGTTCATCGGAGGCCGCAAAGAAATGCCTGTTCGCGCGGTGAATCTGGTCCGAGACATCCTGAACATGCAGCGGCCCCCCCCCCCTGCGAGAGCCATCGGCGCTGACCTTTGTTTCGATCGCATCATAGGTTTCGCGCACTGCCGCCCAATCCCAGCCCGCAGCGCCAGCCGCGGCCCAATCGTCAAAATCCCGTGGCAATCCG
>Ga0213861_10003788_pt1 | contig 12465 bp, 11 predicted proteins | sample PICome_4_FD_160110 | JGI IMG/M metagenome (GOLD analysis project Ga0213861, IMG submission 160110) | Coastal seawater microbial communities near Pivers Island, North Carolina, United States - PICO131 | ecosystem: Environmental > Aquatic > Marine > Coastal | place: USA: North Carolina...
CGGCACACACTCGCGGGCTCAGAATCTGCATATACCGGGCCAACACGACAAGTTCGATGTCGTGTGTGGCGACCAGCTCGAGAAGTGTTTCTTCGAATGCCTCGCGGTCTGTGGGGGACGAGATTGCTTGGGAGACAAAAGGCACTCCATAGAACTGGGCGAGAGGCTCGAGCGCGTCGTGGTTGGACATTACTAAGGGGATAGTCACATTGAGGTGTCCATCCCTCTGTCGCACCAACAAGTCGCTCAGACAGTGTCCAGCGCGCGAGGCTAAGACCAAGGTGCGCAGTGGTCGATCCACGGTGTGGATTTCAGCGCTCATCGCATAGTGCTGGATCACCGGGGCAAGCTCCCGATCGAATTCTTCATAGCTGGCAGGTGTTTCCACCTGGAGGCGCATAAAGAAGCGGCCGGTGTCGTCACTCGAGAATTGTTGAGATTCGGTGATGTTTCCCCGGGCTGTGACAATCGCGCCACTAATGGCGTGCACGATGCCGGGTTGGTCATCACAGACCAGGGTCACGATGAAATGAGACGATGCGCTATCCACCCCCCTAGCTTAGGCAGTGCTTGAGGGTCGCCCAGGCTTTTCTCCCTGCTTTGGATAGACTTGCTTCACGCAACTGGCGCAAGTGATGGAGCACCATCGGGGAGCGAAGATAAGCGTGTGGGCCGGGCGCCTGGGCCACCACGAGAACCTCACCATTACGTCACTAGAGGGAGAATCCCGTGAACCCCACCACCCCATTTACCCAACCACTGGCCAGCGTCGACCCTGAAATCCAGGCAGTCTTGGACCAGGAGTTGAATCGTCAGCGCACCACGCTGGAGATGATTGCCAGCGAAAACTTTGTGCCCCACGCTGTCCTCGAAGCTCAGGGCAGTGTCCTGACCAACAAATACGCCGAGGGATATCCCGGAAAGCGCTATTACGGCGGCTGCGAGTTTGTGGATATCGCAGAGAACCTCGCGATAGATCGTGCCAAGACGCTTTTCGGTGCCGCGTATGCCAACGTTCAGCCCCATTCGGGGGCAAGTGCCAGTGCTGCTGTCTTGCACGCGTTGGCCCAACCCGGTGACACCATTTTGGGTTTGGAACTCGCTCACGGTGGACACCTCACCCACGGTATGCGGTTGAACTTCTCGGGCAAGGTCTATAACGCGACGGCCTATGGTGTGGATCCCGAGACGTTCCTCATCGACATGGACCGGGTGCGCGATGCTGCTCTGGAGCACAAGCCCACCGTATTGATTGCGGGCTGGTCTGCTTATTCTCGACACCTCGATTTCGCAGAGTTTAGATCCATTGCTGATGAGGTGGGCGCCGCCCTTTGGGTAGATATGGCCCACTTCGCTGGTTTGGTGGCAGCAGGTTTGCACCCCTCTCCGGTTCCTCACGCTGACGTCGTCTCCACGACTGTTCACAAGACCCTCGGTGGTCCACGCTCTGGCCTTATTTTGAGCCGGGATGAATCCTTGGCCAAGAAACTCAATTCTGCTGTGTTCCCCGGCCAACAGGGTGGCCCATTGATGCACGTGATCGCTGCAAAAGCGGTCGCGTTCAAAATGGCCATGGAGCCAGAATTCAAGGACCGCCAAGAGCGCACCATTCGTGGCGCCCAGGCGTTGACCGAGCGCTTAATGGCCGAGGATTCCAGGGCTGCGGGAGTAGATGCGTTGACCGGTGGCACGGACGTGCACCTGGCACTGGTGGACCTGCGAAATTCACCACTGGATGGGCAACAGGCCGAAGACCTGCTCCACACGGTGGGGATTACGGTCAATCGCAACGCGGTTCCCTTTGACCCACGGCCACCGATGGTCACCTCGGGTGTGCGCATTGGAACTCCCGCGCTGGCCACCAGAGGATTCGGCGACACCGAATTTATCGAAGTTGCCGACATCATTGCTCAAACACTCATTGCCAACCCGGATGTCGCAAGCCTGCAAGCTCGGGTGGCGGCGTTGACTACGGCATGGCCGCTCTATCCCGAACTGGGATAAGGGGCCTCGGTAGTGACCGCACAGATTTTAGATGGAATCGCCACTGCGGCGCAGATAAAGGCTGAGGTTGCTCAGCGTGTGAGCGCCCTAAAAGCATCGGGAGTTCATCCGGGCTTGGGCACGCTGCTTGTGGGGGATGACCCGGGATCGCAGTGGTATGTCGCTGGTAAGCACCGTGATTGTGCGGAAGTGGGAATTGACTCTCACCGCATTGAATTGGGAGCATCAGCTAGCCAAGAAGAAGTGCTCGCTGCGGTGGATTCGTTTAACCAAAACCCTGCGGTGACGGGATATATCGTTCAACTTCCCTTACCGGCGGGCATTGACACTGATGCGGTACTCGAGGCCATTGATCCGATCAAGGATGCCGATGGGCTCCACCCGGTCAACCTGGGCCGATTAGTCAACCGAGTCAGTGGTGAGGTTGATTTTCCGCTGCCCTGCACGCCCCAGGGAATTGTGGAGTTGGTGCGACGCAACGGACTTTCTTTTGAATCACAGCACGTGGTGGTCATCGGTCGTGGCGTGACCGTGGGACGCCCGATTGGAGCGCTGCTGACCAGGCGAGGCATTGATGCCACGGTGACCCTGACTCACACCAAAACTCGCGACCTTGCCGCTCACGTGGCAATGGCTGACATTGTGGTGGCTGCTGCCGGTGCGAGGGGCATTGTCACAGCCCAGATGGTGAAACCCGGGGCCATCGTGCTGGATGTGGGGGTCAGCCGTCATGACGTGGACGGTACATCTGTTGTCGTGGGCGATGTTGCCCCGGAGGTGTCGAAGGTTGCTGGCTATGTCTCTCCCAATCCGGGGGGAGTAGGGCCGATGACTCGAGCGATGCTGTTGAGTAATGTGGTCGATATTGCATACAGGGAGCTAGGCCACCATGGCTAAATTATATTTCCGCTACGGAGCGATGAATTCGGGTAAATCCACTGCGCTATTGCAGGCTGCCTATAACTATGAGGAACGCGGGCAAACAGTCATGCTCGCCAAACCCATGGTCGACACCAAAGGCGATCGCACCATCATCTCGCGGCTGGGTGTGGCTCGCGAGGTGGACGTGATTATTGAACCTGCCACCAACGTGGTGGATTTGGTCGACCGTGAGGCCCAGCGGGTGCTGGCAGAAACGGGCAGCCCGGTGGCCTGTGTGTTGGTCGACGAATCGCAGTTTCTCTCACCCCGGCAAGTCGATGACTTGTTTATTGTGGCAATTCGCCGAGGAATACCGGTCTTGGCCTATGGGATTCGCACAGACTTCCAAACCGTGGCGTTCCCGGGGTCTCGCAGGTTATTAGAAATCGCTCATTCTCTCGAAGAGCTCAAGACGATTTGTCGCTGCGGCAGTAAGGCAATTTTCAACGGCCGGAAGATCGATGGCACCTTTGTCTTTGATGGTGCCCAGGTTGCTATTGACGGCGTCGATGTCACCTATGAATCACTGTGTGGCAAGTGCTACTTGGATGAGAGCGGCGGGCGCTTAGCTAGTGGCTATCCACCCCCCGTAGAACTGGGTGACCCCTTAGGGCCAGACCCAGATTTCAGTTAGCTCGCCCCCTCGGCGAAGCCACACTCGATGGTCGGGGTGACAGGAATTGAACCTGCGACCTCGTCGTCCCGAACGACGCGCGCTACCAAGCTGCGCCACACCCCGTGATGTGTCCCACTCTGCACTGCAAAGCTCAAGCGTAGTCGATGTCATCGCCCACCAGCGTGACGAGAACTGCCTCAGGGGGGCAGAAAATCCGAATAGGCGCATAGATGCTGGTACCTAATCCGGCGGAGACTTCGAGGTAACTAGACCGAGAAGCGTGGCGCCAGATGCTCAGCCCTGAAGCCTGGGCATTGGGCAGATCACAGTTAGTGGTGAGCGCATGGCCGCCGGGTAAACACACCTGGCCGCCGTGAGTGTGTCCGGCAAAAATTGCTTCACACCCATTGGTTACGAAAGCATCTAGTACCCGCCGATACGGAGCGTGGGTCACCCCCACGGTGGTAATCGAGTGATGCGCCTTTGCCTGCAGCGCATCGTCTTGTTCCTGCAGGGTCTCGACCAGGCGCGGCAGTTGACCCAACTCGTCTTCGCCGTGATGGGCATCACCGATTCCCACAAAGTCGAGTGTGGAGTTCTTCAGCTGCATCCGGGTGGCAGCGTTATTAATATCGCTCCATCCCAGCGTGTCGGTATACAGCGAGCACAGGCCATCAAAGTCAAGAACTTCCCCGGGTTCCCCACTGGATTGGGAGGGCCCCAGAAGGTATCCCAGAGGGTTTTTCCACCGAGGGGCTACTCGGTCGTTCGATCCATGGGTAATCACCCCGGGAATTCCTGCCAGAGGCAGCAATGCCTCTGCCAGTGCGGAAAGTCCATCGCGGTGGCCCAGGAAATCACCGGTGCCGATAATGAGATCTGGTTCCAATTCGGCCAGTTCCCGGACCCAGGCAATCGTGCTGGAGTGCCAGGGCGCCATGTGAAGGTCGCTGAGGTGTAGGACCTTAATGGGGTCACTCCCCGCATCCAGAATCGGCATCACTTCGTTGCGCAGGCGAAAATTGGTCCGCTCAATCAAAGCCCCCCACGCCGCCACACCAGTGGCTAGGGCTCCCAGACCCGCAAGTGTTGCGCCGACTTTAGAGCTCATTAGTCCAACACGGGCGCATCCGAGGCGACCGGGTCTACTCCACAGGCGACTTGAATTTGAAGACCGACGTAATCCCAGACTTGGGCTCCCGCTCCAGGGCTGTGACTGATCACTGTTCCGCTTCCGGGGTCGGCATTAACGCTTCCCTCGCCACAGCTCAATATACGTGCCCCAGTCATCGCCTGAGCATCCAGGGTGGCATTAGCTGCGGCCACGGACAGCCCGACCAAGTTCGGCACAATCGCGTTTCCGACGATTTCACCACCAGCTCCACCGGAGGTGACCCGCACGGTCATGCCTCGCGCCAAGTAGGTTCCTGCCACTGGCTCATAGAGGGCTACGCGGCCCACCTCAGCACCGACGGTCACTTCGAGTTTGAGGCCGAGGCTTTCCAAGAGCATGGTTGCTTCATCAATGGTGAGTCCGGTGATGTCGGGCAATTCGATACCGCTGCCTCGCAAGAGTCGATCGGGAGCTGCGGGGAAGGATTCACCACCATATTGCTCGTTGGCATCTTGCATGATGACGCGCCAAATATCGTGGCGGAGAACGGTGCCGTTGCGGTAGTTACTCAGTCGGTAGTCACCGACGATGTTTCCCACCCACACGGCAGTGGCAACGTTCGTGCTGGAGCCCACCATCCAGGTCTGCACCTGCGAGTCCGTTGTTCCAGTCTTTCCGATCACGGGGACATTTCCGCCGGGGTTGGATCGAGAGCCTGTTCCTCCGGTAATCACTGAGCGCATTGGAGCAGCTGCTGCGGCCGCCACATCGGGGGTGATTCCCTGGCGACACTTCGAGCTTTGGCCATCAATAGTGGCGCCCTCGGCGTCCACAAAACGGTCAATGATGATGGGCTCACACACCACACCGCCGTTGGCAATGCCGGCAAAAGCGCCCGCCATCGTCAGCGGAGCGATTTCGTTGGTTCCCAGCACTGCGGAGGGGTTTGTTTGCAAAATCCCATCATCTGCGCGGTGGACTAAGAGAGACTCTGCCGCCGCTCGGATTTCACACTGGTCAAGTTGTTCCGCCATCGAGGCGTAGGCGGAGTTGATTGAGCGAACGGTCGATTCGAAGACCGTGGCAGCGGGAAGCAAGAGGTCTCCCGAGTTTCTAAATTCCCAAATTCCCGCCCAGGGTCCACCACCATCGCCACAGGTGTCGAGGAACCCCGCTTGCTCCAGCTCCATGCGGGAGGCATCGACGACTTCATTGAGTCCATAGCCACGCTGCAACCACGCGATAAGAGCAAAAACCTTGTAGGTCGAACCGACCTGGAAACCACTGGAGCCGCCATATCGACGATCCGTGCTGAAGTTCACAGCGGTGGTGGAGATACCTCCACCTTCTTCGGAGTCATCGAAGATTTTGTTCTGGGCCATCGTCAAGACCCGGCCTGTGCCGACCTCCACACTGGTGGTGGCAGAACCCATATCGAAAACTTCTTCGTCCGTGGGAACTAATTCCCAAACACGATCCTGGGCGGTGGTTTGGAGCGAGAGATTCATCGTGGTGTACACATCGAGACCACCGCGACGCCAGCGTTGGTTGCGCTCTTCTTCGGTTGCCCCTAGCGAGTCAAAGTTTTCGACATTTTTGATTACGTAGTCACAGAAGAATCGGGTGTATTCATTCGCCGCTAAACACCCCGCGGTCGGCGGAGAGATAGTCACGAACGAGGAATCCACAGGGGTAGCGATAGCTCGGTCGTATTGAGCCTGAGTCAGGTAGTCCTCGGCAAACATGGCGGCCAGGATGATGTCGCGTCGCTCCTGGTTTGCTGCGTAGTTCTCAGGATTAGAAAGATTTCTGGTGGTGGGGTACTGCACAATGGCCATCAAACTGGCGGCTTCAGCAGGAGAGAGGGACTTAGCTGGCTTGCCAAAATACTGTTGAGAAGCAGCTTGAACGCCGTAGGTGTTTCCTCCGAAACCAGTGATGTTGAGATAGGCCTCGAGGATTTCGTCCTTGGTGTACTGCTTTTCCAAACCAATGGCGAGTTTCATTTCGTTGAGCTTGCGCTGAAAACTCGTTTCGATAGCCACGGCGTAGGCCGCCTGGCGTTCCTCAGCAGTGGGTAGATATTGAGAGCGCTGAATATAGGTGTTCTTCACTAGCTGCATCGTCAGCGTCGAGGCACCACTTTCGATGCCTCCTGAGAAAACGTTGCCCAGTGCTGCTCGGACAATCGAGTTGATATCGACACCGGTGTGGTCATAGAAGCGACGGTCCTCACCGGCGACCGCTGCTGCTAAGAGGTACGGCGACATGTCCTCGAGTGCTACTTCCTCGCGGTCTTGCCAGTAGACCTCAGCGAAGGCGGTGTAGCCATCCGCCGGGTCCTGAGTTTTTTGTGCCCACAGTGTGTTCTTCTGCGCCTGATCCCCCAGTTCAATAAATTCAGGCAAGGCATCGAAAACACCAATAGCGCTCGTTGCTCCCACACTGGTGACGGCGAGGGCAGGGGAAATCATCGCGGTCACCATGACACCTGCCAGAGCACCAAACCCGGCAATCCCAGCCAGAGCCTGGAGGATGCCCGAGGGTCGACGCTTATTTTCTGACATAGTCTCCAGGGTACGCGATGGTTCCCTATGATTGCGGTGGAAACGAGGGGGGAATCATGACGACGTGGGAATACATCACCACACCGCTGATTATTCACAACACCACCGCCATCTTGAATAACTGGGGCGATAAAGGGTGGGAACTAGTCCAGATTGTGACCGGCCCTGAGGGCGGTCTCGTTGCGTATTTCAAACGACCGAAAGAAGAAAACTAAATGGGACACATTGATGCACGCCTGAGCGAATTGGGCATTACTCTTCCTGGCGTGGCCACACCGGTTGCTGCCTATGTGCCAGCCATGACCAGCGGTAACCTGCTCTTCACCGCCGGCCAATTGCCCTTTGTGGATGGCGCTTTGATGGCGACGGGAAAAGTCGGTGGCGAAGTGTCGGTGACTCAGGCGGCGGACATGGCCAAGGTGTGTGCTCTCAACGCCCTGGCTGCTGCCAAGAGTGTGCTGGGGTCCTTGGACAGGGTCACCCGTGTAGTCAAGGTCAATGGCTTCGTGGCCTCGACGCCCGACTTCATTGCCCAGCCCCAAGTTCTCAATGGTGCTTCAGAGTTCCTTGGTGAAGTATTTGGCGATATCGGAGCGCACGCGAGAGCAGCCGTCGGTGTGGCCGTATTACCTCTGGATGCTCCTGTTGAGGTTGAGTTGATCTTGGAATTCTCCGCCTAGGGAACCCTCCGTTATTCGCCCACCGAGTCGCTGATGGTGCGAATAACAGACGTGTCCATCAAGGTGGTCGTGTCTCCCACGTCTCGCCCTTCGGCAATATCGCGCAGCAAACGGCGCATGATTTTGCCTGAGCGAGTCTTGGGTAACTCGGCGACGACAAAAACTGTCTTGGGTTTTGCAATGGCCCCAATTTGTTCGCCCACCCACGCGCGCAATTGCGACGACACCTCGTCGTCACTCAGCGTTCCCGCAAAGCGTGACTTGAGAATGACAAACGCTACGACGGCTTGACCGGTGGTGTCATCGGCTGCGCCCACGACGGCTGCCTCGGCAGTCATCGGGTGGGCCACCAGGGCGGACTCGATTTCCATGGTGGAGAGTCGGTGGCCCGAAATATTCATCACATCATCGACGCGACCGAGCAGCCAGACGTCATTGTCTTGATCGAGGTGTGCTCCATCGCCGGCAAAATACCTATCGCCAAAGAGCGACCAGTAGGTTTCTTGGAATCTCTCAGGGTCACCCCAAATGCCGCGCAGCATGGAGGGCCAGGGTTCGGTTACCACCAGTAATCCGCCAGCGTCAGAGCCCACGTGCGCACCATCTTCGGTCAACACATCAATACTGATTCCTGGTAGCGGAACCTGAGCGCTTCCAGGCTTAGTGGACGTCACTCCAGGAAGTGCCGAAATCATGATGGCGCCGGTTTCGGTTTGCCACCAAGTGTCCACAATCGGAGTGAGATTGTTTCCGATCACTTCTCGGTACCACATCCACGCTTCGGGGTTAATGGGCTCTCCCACGGTGCCGAGCAGGCGAAGGCTGGAGAGATCAAACTTTTGCGGGATTTCTCGGCCAAGTTTCATAAAAGTACGAATCGCTGTGGGGGCCGTATAGAAAATACTGACCTTGTATTTTTCGATAATGTCCCACCAACGGCCAGGATGAGGCGTATCGGGGGTGCCCTCATAAATCACCTGGGTAGCGCCATTGGCTAAGGGCCCATAGACGACATAGCTGTGACCGGTGATCCATCCAATGTCCGCGGTGCACCAATACACGTCTGATTCCGGGTGCAGATCAAAGACGTTCTTATGGGTAAAGCTAGCTTGGGTGAGATATCCACCGGAGGTGTGCAGGATGCCCTTAGGTTTCCCCGTCGTTCCCGAAGTGTAGAGAATAAACAGCGGGTTTTCTGCCTCAAATGCTTCGGCCTGGTGATCATCCGACATCGGCGCCATTTCTTCATGCCACCAGAGGTCTCGACCAGACACCCAGTCCACGTCATTGCCACCGCGCTGCACGACCAAGACCTTAGAAACGGAGGTCTTTCCCTCGGCGAGTGCTTGATCCACCGCTGCTTTGAGGGGAAAGACTGAGCCTTTGCGGTGGCCGCCATCAGCAGTAATCACCATTGACGCATCGGCATCGTCAATTCGTGCTCGAAGGCTTTCTGCACTAAAACCGCCAAACACGACGGAGTGAATAGCCCCCAAGCGCGCCACGGCGAGCATGGCAATGACTGCTTCGGGAATGAGGGGCATGTAAATAATGACCCGATCGCCCTTACCCACACCCAAGCTGGTGAGCAGGTTGGCCGCCTTTTTTACCTGGGAGGTCAACTCGGCATAGGTGATGTCTCGGGAGTCGCCGGGCTCCCCTTCGAAATGCAACGCCACGCGATCCCCCAGGCCCGCTGCGACATGGCGATCAAGACAGTTATAGGAGACGTTCAGGGCGCCATCATCAAACCACTTAGCAAAAGGTGGGTTGGACCAATCTAAAACCTGGGTGAAAGGACGATGCCAGTGCAGGAGTTCCCGGGATTGCTTCGCCCAGAAACCTAAGCGATCAGCCTGGGCTTCGTCGTAGAGGGCTTGGGTGCCAATGGCGTTAGCCACAAACTCTGCGCTGGGCGGAAATCGACGTTCTTCGTGCAAAAGGCTGTCAATTTTTTGATCGTGGGACATCATTATCCTTCTATCCATCAGGTTCGCGCTGCCTGGAGGCGCGATGCGAGCACCGACTTATCCAGTCTAGAACAGCGACCGGCTTCGAGCTCGCCATAGTTCTCCACAGGGTGGGCCCTTTCCCCTGCGCGGAACGCGCCGACTCTGCCACCCTCGGGGGTTATGTCGAATGTGCCCCAGTGGTTGGCAAGGCATTCCAGGCCAGGGGCAATCTCGCCTGTCACCAAAAAACAGCTCGGCCCTTTGGGTGATGTTGTGGACGATCCCCGAGTCAGCGATGTCTTTCTCACGGGTTCGGGGGTGGTTTTTGTGGACACGGGAGAAGGGGCCTATCCCGTGACGGGTCTGTCGATATCGCGGGCGGAGGCCACCGAGGTGGCTCGTGGATTAATTGAACTTGGCGGGCGCCACGTCGATGAAGCCAGTCCCGTGGTGGACGCTCATCTCGGCGGCGGTTTACGGGTTCACGTAGTCCTTCCCCCTGTTTCCACCCGCGGACCCGAAGTCTCAATCCGCATCCAGCGCCACCACACACCGGGGCTTGATCAGTTGTCGATAGAGAATGCCTCGGAGGTTATTCCTCGCCTTATTGATGCTGTCGTGGCCCGCCAAACTCTCCTGATTTCTGGCTCTACCGGCTCTGGTAAAACAACTCTGCTCGGTGCGCTGATGGCTCACGCAGGGCCTCAGGAACGCCTCGTGGTGTTGGAAGACGTGGCAGAGCTTCGCCTCGATCACCCTCACGTGGTGAGTCTGGAATGCCGCCAAGCAAATATGGAAGGAGCCGGCGAGATAACCCTCTCGCGCTTGGTTCGCGAGTCGCTACGAATGCGACCCGATCGATTGATCTTGGGGGAGGCTCGAGGAAGCGAAATCACCGATGTGGTCCAGGCTTTTCACACCGGACATCGTGGCGGGGGAACCACGGTCCACGCGCATGCCGTGAGCCAGGTGGCGTTGCGGCTTGATTCCCTGGCGGCTCTCGCAGGGCTCTCTTCACAGCAGTTTGCCCGCCATGCCCTGGGAGCATTCGACCTCGTCATTCACGTCGATCGGGTGGGACCCTCCCTGAGGCGTCTCAGTTTTGGTCGCCTTACCCGCACACAAAAAGGAGAGCTAGATGTGGTCGTGGAAGAACCTCGTACGGCGCACTAAGGGTGACATCGCGGTTGAACCCGGCCATGACCTTCACTACCTAGCAGCTTTGATCTCAGCGGGTCTGCGGCCGACCAGCGCCTGGGAAGAATTGGCGCGAAACGCTCACCCCCACGAGGTGAGCTACCAGATTCATGATGCGCTCACCCGCGGTGTGCCCCTGGCCAGAGCTATCGAGACGGTCACAAAGAGTCACAGCGAATCCTGGCGGGCGCTGGGCGCCGCGTGGGCGATTGCCAGGGCTACCGGTGCGCCACTGGCCCCAGCACTCATAGCCCTGAGTAACGCTCTGGGTGATATCGACACCACCCGCCGTGAGATGCAGGCCACTCTTGCCGGCCCCAAGGCCACCCTGCGTTTGGTCTTTGCTCTGCCCGTACTCGCTCTGGTCGGGGGAGCACTGAGCGGAGTTAATGCCTGGAGTGCGGTGATGAGCCACCCGCTGGGTCTTCTCGCCTTGGGGGTAGGGGTCTCCTGTTTCGTCGGCGCGTGGTGGTGGATTCGAATACTCACCCATCGAGCCATGCCCACGCAACCCCTGGGTTCCCTACCCCTGGATCTCTTTGCCGTGAGTGTTTCAGGGTCAATGATGCCGGGGCCTGCCCAGGCGCTCGTGGAAGAGACCTTGGTGGCTTATGGATTAGAGCTCCCTGCAGGAGATGAGATGGAGAAACTTGGTTCTCTTTCTCGCAGAGCGGGAATCCCGATTGCCCCTCTTGCCCGGGAACACGCTGCTCATCGGCGACGTGTTGCACGAAGTGATGCGCTTCGCAGCGTGGGGGAACTCGGTGTTGCCGTGGTCTTACCCCTGGGTTTGTTGGTGCTTCCCGGTTTTGTTCTCGTCGCCATTGTGCCGATGGCACTGGGTATTTGGAGCGGTGCGGGACTTGCCTAGCTGTCCACACGTCTCGTATCCCCGGCGAAAATTTCACAGTTCATAACTTTGTCGGCGAGAGTCCCCGGCACTGCCAAGGTGTGCCGGTGGCTGCACGGGTCACGGGAATAAAGGGGGTAATGATGTCGAGCACACTGGGTGACACAGACGAGGGTGAAGTGGGGGCCGCTACGGCGGAATACGCGATTGCCACTATGGCGGCGGTCGGATTCGCAGGACTCCTTGTCGTCATCATGCGCAGTGATGAAGTGCGCCAAATATTGACTGATCTGGTGCGCAGTGCGCTCACTTTCACCGGGTGAGAAAGGAGCCATCACCGCCGAGATGATGATGACCTTGCCCGTTGTGGTGATGGTCTTTGGCATCTCGGTGGTGGGGCTGCAGGCCGGCCTAATCCAATACCGTCTTCAGGCCACAGCGAGCGATGATGCCCGATTGGCGTCCTTGGGTATGCCGGTGGAAAACGTGAGGTATGACGAGGATCTTGTGTGTGTGACGCGAACGCAGAGTCTGAGCGGGGGTGTGTGGGCGCTCCGGCCTGTG
>Ga0213861_10003790_pt1 | contig 12463 bp, 11 predicted proteins | sample PICome_4_FD_160110 | JGI IMG/M metagenome (GOLD analysis project Ga0213861, IMG submission 160110) | Coastal seawater microbial communities near Pivers Island, North Carolina, United States - PICO131 | ecosystem: Environmental > Aquatic > Marine > Coastal | place: USA: North Carolina...
CGTGATGACCACAACCGACCCGTCGAATCGAAGTTCTTGCATGGGGAGAGTCTGGCGCAAGACGGGGTCTCCCCCTCGTCTACACTCGTCCTTTCGCCCGGCCTCGGCCGGTCACGGGGCTGTAGCTCAGTTGGCTAGAGCACCTGCTTTGCAAGCAGGGGGTCGTGGGTTCGATTCCCATCAGCTCCACCACCATCGCAGGACTACCGATGCCGCCCTACCGGGCGGCATTTGTATTTCCGGCTCGACACGCAGGCTCGACCCCGTTTGCAAGGGACTTGTTCAGAACTGTTTCGTCAACCATTCCCGGGCGTCGCCAACGCAGTCACGCGGGAGTTCGAAGTGGTCGTCATGCTCGTACATCCTCGTCGTGACGTCGCCGCCAAGTGCTGTCGCAGCGTCCGCGTACGCGGTCTGCCAGCTGACAGGAACGACGGAACCGTTGTGGAAGCCGTCGACGGCCATGAAGATCGGACAACGCGGTTTCACCCGACCGGCCGAGGCTTCAGTCATGGCTGCGAGCCAGGCCGGCATGCGATCCGGCTTGACAGCCAGGATCGGACCCTTGAAGGCATACAGGCGTCCGAGCGTGTCGCTGAGATGGTGGACCGGCTGCGTGTTCCAGGCCTTGTCCATGATCTCGATCCCGAGGGGGGTGAAGACATCCTCGAGTTTCAATTCGTCGGCGAAGGCTGTTGCCATCGCGGTCAGGAACATGATCAGGTGTCCGTCCGGGGGGATGTCGGCACCGGTGAGCGCGGTGCTGAGGCCCGATGGATCGCGCATCCCCATGATCGGAACCCCCGGTGACATCAAGACGCTGCCGACCAACTCGAGTTCCCCGAAATCCGCGTCGTCGAGTTCCGCCATCGCTGCCGACGCTGCTCCACCTTGCGACCACCCCATGGTGCCGAATCTCGTTCCGGCTCCGATACCCATTTCCCGTGCCGCGTGCACGATGGAAACGGCATCAATCGCGTTCGTCCGGCCCACCGTGTACTGGTGCATGCCGGGTGTTCCCAACCCCTGATAATCGGTCGCACAGACGATCCATCCATCATCGATGAACTGCTGTAGGCCGGGAACGCCGTAATCGATCTGGGCCGTGGATTCGGCTGCGAAGTACGTGCGCAGTTCTCCGGCCGGGTCGGGTTGCGCCGACGGACACGCCGCGTCGCCCATCCCTGTGGTTCCGTGACACCAAGTCATGACCCGACGATTGTCGCCCGGTGCGGCCGGCACAATCACGAGTCCCGACGATTCGGTTTCGCGGCCGCGCAAATCGTACGACCGATGTCGGACGAGATGAGCGACCGCGTTCTCGAGGTTCGTCGGAATGGTTTCCTGCGAGATCAGAATGGAACTTGTCATCGGATTCCTGTTGTTCGAAAGGGACGAGTGTTCCCCTCAGTTGGAACCAACTGCTACTGGACGGTGATGGTGAACGTCGTCGGAGTGCCGAGCCCGTTCGCCGAACCCTTGAACTGGACCACGATGTTGGCGGTGCCTGTTGCGAGGGCCTTACCGCCGGCGTTGTAGGTGGTGCCCTTCTCCGTCCGGCCGATGGAATCGACCATGAACACCTTCTCGTTGTCGCTCGTGGCCACGAAAGTTCCGCCATTGGGTTGGCCCATGTCGAAGACCACGACGGTTCCGACCTTCACCGTTGCCGACGTGTCGTTCACGTTGAGAATGACCGGGGCCACCACACCGCCGGTGGAGGGGGCCGTTGTGGTCGACGAACCGGATGAATCGTTGCTCGAGCTGCACCCGGCCACCGAAAGTGTGATCAGGGACAGGACTGCAACTCCAAGTGCTGCTCTGCGACGTATCGACATGATGCCTCCGGGAAGAAGTTGATGAATAACTACAACCCTAGGCCAGGCCGCCCGGCACGGCCCGTCGCCCCGACCTCGACGGTCGTCCACATGGTTCTGGTGCCGATAGTGATGGCGTCGCTCGGAAAGTCAGACTGGTGATTCCCGAAATGGCTTGAGTGGTTACCCAAGCTCAACATCGAAGGTTCACCGGAATTGCTCGAAGCCGAGCAGAACATGAAACCGACCGCTGACGCGTCGAGTGCTGTCAACGCTTGAACCAAATCGTGACCGAGGTGCGGTGAACCGATTGGTTCACCGCACCTCCACAAGTCACGGGTAGAGAATGACGCCGCGGATGTTCTTTCCGTCGCGCATGTCCTGATAGCCGTCGTTGATCTCGTCGAGGGTGTACGTCTTGGTGACCATGGTGTCCAGATCGAGCTGGCCCTTGCGATAGAGCTCGGCGAGGCGCGGAATGTCCGAACGCGGGTTCGCCGATCCGAACAACGAACCGACGACCTGCTTCTCCGAGAGAGTGAGGTCGATCATCGGGATGTTGTTGCTCGCCTCGGTCCAGGGATGAATGTTGGTGACAACGATGCGACCGCGCTTGGCAGTGATCGCCATGATCTGCGCCATCATGTTTCCGTCGCCAACTCCCATCGTGAGGATGACCTTGTTGCACATGCGGCCCCAGGTCTCCTGCTGGATGAGTTCGAACGCCTCTTCGACGTTGTTGGCTGTGTGCGTTGCACCGAACTTCTGTGCCGTTTCCCTCTTGAACTCGACAGGATCGATGGCGAAGATTCGTTCGGCACCGGCAAGGCGGGCGCCCTGCACTGCCGCCGAACCGAGTCCACCGACACCGATGACGGCAACGTTGTCGCCGGGCTTCACTTCGGCGGCGTAGACAGCCGATCCCCAACCGGTGGTTGCACCGCAGCCGAGGAGACAGAGCTTGTCGAGCGGCAGATCCTCGAGGACCTTGACTGCCGACCACTCGTGAACAACGCAGTGGTAGGCGAATGTTCCGAGACCGGCCATGACGAGTGCGTCTTCGCCACGGGCGCGGATGCGCGACGTGCCGTCCATCATTCGGCCGCCCATGATGAGATGACCGTTGTCGCACAGGTTGGAATGACCATCAGAGCACGACGGGCACTGCCCGCATGCAGCGACGAATGAATACACCACGTGATCGCCGACCTTGAAGTCCCGTACTTCGGGACCCACGGCTTCGACGATGCCGGCACCCTCGTGCCCGGCGATCCAGGGGTAACCGCCATGCGGCATGTCGCCGGTGATGAAGTGCTCATCGGAATGGCACAGGCCCGACGCCACGTTGCGCACGAGGAGTTCGCGGCCCTTGGGCTCGTCGATCTCGACATCCTCGACCGACCAATTGGTGTCCTCGGGACCCCACAACATTGCTGCTCTGCTCTTGATCACTTTTCTCCTCGATCTATTGGGCGCAACTACGACTACAGAATCGAATTCCTTTGTAAAAATCAGTGCGGCTGACGCTGAACCAGTTTCTTGCAGTTCGCGTACATGATGAGCTCCTGCTCCTCGGCGGTGAAGCCCGCCTCGGTGAGGTCGTTCGTGAACGACATCGGATCGGCGAGACCCTCGGTGTGCGGCCAATCGGAGCCGAGCAGCAGATGATCGGCACTCATGATGGTGCGCAACTTGTCGAGATCGTTCTCGTAGAACGGCGACACCCACACGTTTGTCTTGAACTGCTCCACCGGGTTGTTCTTGAACGCTGCCGGCGTCTGGCTGTAGATCTTGCCCAGTCGCTTGAGCAGCGGAGCCACCCAGTCGGCACCGGTCTCGATGCACGCGAAGCGCAGGTGCGGGAAACGGTCGAGAAGTCCGTGAAGGATGATCGCCGCAAACGTGTCGGCAACAGCGTCGTGCGACAGCGCCGAACGCAGCGGCTCGAAACGATGCGCTTCCATTTCGGCGCTCTCACCCCACATCGTGATGAGGTCGTAGTACGCGTTCGCGCCACCGTGATAGGCGACGGCCACGCCGCTCTCCTGCACGCGGGCCCAGAACGGGTCGAAACGCGGATCGGCCGGCGACTTGAGCCCTTCGACCGTGTTCACCGGACCCGTGCCGATGAGGATGACGCGGGCGTCGCGCTCGAGAACCCATTCGAGTTCGGCCAGCGCATTGTCGAGATCGGAAAGCGTGATGTACGGCGTCGCGAAGATTCGCTCTTCATATGCGAAACCCCAGTCCTCGTGCATCCAGCGGTTGAACGCTCGGAACGCAGCGCGGGCGGCCGGCGGATCGTTGCTAAGGGCCTGTTCCATGCCGACGGCGAGAGTCGGGAAGAAGAGTGCGCCCTCGGTGTCGAGACTGTCCATCGTCTTGAGGCGGATTTCGCGGTCGCGGTACGCGGGATCACACGGAAGAAGTTCACCGAAGAGATCCTTGACGCTGTCGCCCTTGGGGTTGTTGCCGCGGAAGTACTCCTCGAGACTTCCCGGAGCGGAAAGCATGTCGAACGTGGGGTTCGGGATGAATCGATTGATCTTCCCGCCGACGAGAAGCATCTGGCGGCCAGTGACTTCGGCCCACTGCATGCAGCGCTTCTTGAATTCCGGTTCGATGTAACGCGTAAACGCGTCGATCGCCTCGTAATAGTGATTGTCGGCGTCGAATATTTTCGTGAGTTCGGTCATGTCTTCCCCCTGATTCCCCCCGGCAAGCCCGCAGAGGCTGCCAGATCTGTGGTGGGTTCGATCGAACCCGGGTTACGCCGGACGGGCCGCACGTAATGTCCTACCGTAGCGAATGCAGCTAGCCCGAACGACTCCGGTGGCACCTCCCGGGGAGAAGGATCACCCCGAAATCATGACGTCCCCGACACCATCACCGGCCTACCTCGACGATCCGAACGGTTTCACGCCGTCGTGGCTCGCTGCCGCCCTCGCTACTTGCGGGATCGAGGTCGAAATCGACGCTGTCACAGCAGTTCGGGTCGGAACCGGCCAGATCGGGGCCAGTTATCGGCTCACCATCGACTACGCCGACCCCGCCGCGGCGAGTGACGTCGGTGCACCCGTGACACTCGTGGCAAAGATGGCGGGCGGCGATCCTGAGAGCCGCACACTTGTCGCCGACGGATTCCGCAACGAGTACGGCTTTTACACCGAGATCGCCGCGACGGTGACGGTGAACACGCCGCGCTGCTGGTACGCCGCCATCGCCGACGACAACGTCGAGTTCGTGCTGCTGATGGACGATCTCGCGCCCGCCGAACCCGGCGTGCAGGTCAACGGTTGCACCCGGGCCGAATGCGAGCTCGCCGTCGTCAACCTCGCGGGACTGCACGGTCCGCGCTGGAACGATCCGGCACTCCTCGACATCGGGTGGATGCGCCGGGCCGATCGCGACAGCGCCGAGTTCTTCTCACAGGTGCTCGCCGGAGCGATTCCCACGTTCATCGAACGTTTCGGCGAACGGATGGCTCCGGGCGATGCCGACCTCATCGCCTCGATCCCATCCCGCATCGCCGACTGGCAACTCACCCGGCCGGAGCGATTCAGCGTCACGCACGGGGACTATCGCCCCGACAACCTGATGTTCATGCCCGACGGATCGTCGGTCTCGACCGTCGACTGGCAGACCCTCGGCATCGGCCTTCCGGGGCGCGACATCGGATACTTCCTGGCGACAAGCGTCGAGCCCGAGATCCGTCGGACCAGCGAACGCGATCTTGTGTCGGTGTACCACGCCGCGCTCGAGGCCCACGGGGTCACCGATCATCCCCTCGAGGAATGCTTCGAGGACTACCGGTTGGGCGTGGTCCAGGGTCCGCTCATCACCATCCTCGGTGCCGTCTATGCGACGGCCGAACCGACCCCGGCCTCGGACGCCATGTTTCTCGCCATGATCACCCGCAGCTGCGCCGCCATCCGCGATCTCGACCCGTTCTCCCTGCTCTGACCCAAAAACGCCAGCTGGCTCGGTTTCGGTTGCCATGGCAACCAGAAACGAGCCAGCTTGAGTTTTTGGTCGTCGGGCGCGGGACTCGACGTCGCTGTCAGGCTCAGGCCTGCAGGAAGTTGATGCCGGTCGGGGCCACGTTGAAGACCTCGGAAGCCATGCGGCCCCCGAGCTTGGTGGCATCCCACTTCTTGTCACCGCTCTTGATGGTGACGCGCTCGCGCCAGCCCTGCATCCAGATGATCTGGTCGTAAAGGGCACGGATGACCTGCCCGTTGACGTAACCGGCCTGATCGCTGGCCAGCCAGGCGACGAGCGGCGACGAGTTGCCCGGATCCATCGGGTGGAAATCGTCATCAGCGATCGCGTCAGGCTCGAACGCTTCGCCTGCACCCGGCATGGTGGCCGTGATGCGGGTGAGTCCGGCCGGGCCGATGCAGTTGACGGTCACACCGGAAGCGGCGAGTTCCTGCGCCAGCGTGAGGGTCAGACCGGCGATCGCAGCCTTTGCCGTTGCGTAGTTGGTCTGGCCGAAGTTGCCACCGAGACCCGCACCCGACGTCGTGTTGATGATTCGTCCGGCAACCTTTTCGCCGGCTTTTGCCTGCGCACGGAAGTACACGGCCGCGAAATGCGACATCGACCAGGTTCCGCGCACGTGCACGTTCATGACCGCATCGAAATCGGCAACCGGCATGTTCCAGATCGCGGCATCGCGGACGATGCCCGCGTTGTTCACGACGATGTCGAGACGACCGTAGGTGTCGATCGCCTGCTGCACGAGCTCGCCACACTGCTCGTGATCGGTGACGTTCGCGTAATTCGGGGAAGCCTCGCCACCGCGTGCGGCGATGAGCGCCACGGTTTCATCAGCGGCGCGGCCTTCACCTTCGCCGTTGACACTGCCACCGAGATCGTTGACAACGATCTTGGCGCCGTGCTTGGCCAGTTCCATGGCGTGACCACGGCCGATGCCGTGTCCTGAACCGGTAACGATGGCAACTTTGCCGTCGAGCATGCCCATGAGCGGAATTCCTTTTCGTCGATCCGATCGCCATCCGGTCGGATGGCGGAGCGCGCCGCGCAACGTCGGGCACAGGTCCCGGGCGGCAACTTCGTACTATGTACTAGCAGCACAAGGGCATCGCGCCCGAATGGCCGGATCGGCCAGCGAACTTCCGGGGAGCCAACACGTGAACGACAGGGTCTACACCCACGAGTTCATCGACATCATCGGGCCGAACCGGGCCAACTACATGCACCACATGACGGCCAACTGGAGCCCGATGGCGCAGGAGGACCGAAACCAGAAGTGTTTCGGGGTCTGGGGCACCGTCGGCACCACCGGACACTGGCCGCAGGTCGTGAACATGTGGGAGGAGGCCGGCTTCGACGGTCTCGCCGAGGCCCTCGGGCACGAACTCGGCCGTCCCACCCTCCAGGATCCCAAACTCGAGCGTTGGTGGCTCGAGGCCTCCAACTTCCGCAGCGGCGGTTTCGATCGGGTTCTCATCCCTGCTCCCTGGACGCGGACGATCTCCGAATTGTGCGCCGATGGCGTCAGCGGTGTCGCCTACGCCCACGAGACCATCCAGCTCGATCACGGCGGTGCCGACGACTTCCTGTCGCGGGTGCGCGACGAGGGCATCGCCGCCCACGAACCCTTCGGCTGGGATCTGGTCGGGGCGCTCAAATCCTCGATGCACAACGATTCCGAGTGCATCGTCATCTGGGCTATTCCGTCATGGGAACAGTGGGCCGAATTCGAAAAGGCGGTCTATGCCGAGCCCGCTCTGAAAGCGTGGCGCGATCTCCAATGGAACGCGAAAGACTTCGAGCGATTCCTCATGTGCGATGCACCGCTCTCGCCGATGAAAATCGGCCGCCAACCCGCCCGCACCGACAGCGACCAGGAGTGGACGGACTTCTAGTCCGTCCACCAACAGGAGAAACCATGCACCTCCGGGATTCCGATGCAGACGCGACATTCCGCGCCGATCTGCGTACGTGGCTAGATGCCACCGTGCCCACCCTCCCTCCCGAGCCCGACCCGAGGGACTGGCCCGCCCGCCGCATCCGCGACGCGCAGTGGCAGCGCCTGCTATTCGATGCCGGCTATGCGGGCATCAACTGGCCCGCCGCCTACGGAGGGCGGGGCGCAACCCCGACCGAGCACCTGATCTTTCTCGAAGAGGCTGCGGCCGCCCACGCTCCCGATGTCGGCGTCTTCTTCGTTGCGCAGATGCATGCCGGCCTCACGCTGATCGCCGAAGGAACACCTGAACAGCAGGCCCATCATCTTCCCGGCATTCTCAACGGCGATCACGTCTGGTGTCAGGGATTCTCCGAACCCGAGGCCGGAAGCGACCTCGCCAGCCTCCGCACCCGGGCCATCCGCGACGGTGACGATTACGTCATCACCGGGCAGAAGATCTGGACTTCGCATGCGATCGTCGCCGACTACTGCGAGATGCTCGTCCGCACGGATCCCGACTCGCCGAAACACAAGGGCATCACATGGCTCATCGTTCCGATGGACTCGCCGGGCATCGAAGTGCGACCGCTCGTGACAGCACAGGGATCAGCCGAATTCGCCGAGCTCTTCCTCGACGAGGTCCGCGTTCCTGTCTCAAACCGGGTGGGTGACGAGAACGACGGTTGGCGCGTCGCCAACGTGACCCTCGGCTTCGAACGCGGCACCGGATTCGTGGGCGAGATGCTCGACACCACCAACGTCATGAACGAACTCGTCGGCATCGCCCAGCGCACCCCGCGCGGCAATGGAACCGCGTGGGACGACATCGGCATTCGCCGCGACCTCGGCTACATCGCGGCGGAACTCGATGCGCTCTGGGCCTTCACCAAGCGAAACGTTTCGCAAGGAGCGAAGAGCGGTATCGCTATGGGCAACGGTTCGGCATTCAAGGTCGCCTACGGAAGTGTCGTGCACCGTCTCGGCGACATCGCATTGCGGGTTCTCGATCGCTCGTCATTGTCATTCGACGACGTCGACGGCGAGCCGACCGCTGCCCAGTTGCACGGAAAGTTGAAAGGCTTCGCCGTTTCCCTTGGCGGCGGAACGTCACAGATTCAGCAGAACATCATCGCCGAGCGTGTCCTCGGCCTTCCCCGGGAGCGTTGACCAGTGGATCTCGATCCGAATGACGACCAGCGTGCACTTCAGGAAATGATTTCCCGTTTCGCCGCCGATCGATTTCCCTCCGACCTGACCCGCGCCTTCGGCGACGTCGGGGGCTTCGATCGCAACGCCTGGCGCGAACTTGCCGAGCTCGGCACATTCGGGATCGCGCTTCCCGAATCGGCCGGTGGTGTCGGACTCGGCACGATCGAGTCGGTACTGGTTCATGAATCGCTCGGCGCCGGTCTCGTACCGGGACCACTACTTGCGGCCACGCTTTCGGCCGGGCTTGTTCCCGGCGTGCTCGAGGGTGACGTGATCCCTGCGATCGTCACCCGCCCGAACCATCAGGTTGCACTTGTCGAACACTTGCAGAATGCCGATGTGCTGCTCGTCGTCGACGACATGGGAATCGAGCGCGTCGAGATCGCCGCGATCGACGGACAGAACGTCGAACATCCGACCGATCCGACGACGCCGGTCATGGTCGTCCGTGAGCTTCCGCACGGTGAGCAGCTCGGCGATGCCCACCTCGCTCTCGCCTGGCGCAGGCTGGGTTCCGTGCTCGCCTCCGCCCAACTGGTCGGCAATTCCGAAGCCAGCACAGCGCTCGCGGTCGGCTATGCAAAAGAACGCGAACAGTTCGGCCGTCCCATCGGCTCCTTCCAGGCGATCAAGCACCTGCTCGCCGACTCGTTCACCCGCACCGAAGTCGCCCGATCAAGCGTCTGGGCCGCCGGCGTCACGATCGACGAGCCCGAAGTCGCCGATGTCGATCGCGCCATTGCCGGAGCGCGCCTCATGGCCGCCCGCGCTGCATCGGAGAACGCCAAAACCTGCGTACAGGTTCACGGCGGCATGGGATTCACGTGGGAGGTCGACGCCCACCTCTACCTGAAGCGGGCATGGATCCTCGAGACCGTGTTCGGGAACCTCGACGAGGATGCCGACCTGATTGCGCTGCACGTCGCCGCCTCGCTCTGAGCGGCCGGCTCGATCCGTATTGCCGGAAAGCTCAGACGTCTGCCGACTCGGCGACGTCCGCATCGATCAGCGCCGTCAAACGAGCAAGCGATTCGGCAAGAACACGGCGATCGGAACCCAAAATTCCCAGAGAGTCTTCCCAGGCATGAAGATCGGCGTTGACCTTCGTGGCCAGGGCGAGACCGGGGGCCGTTGCCTCCACCACGATCCGTCGGCGATCGCCGGGATCGGGGAGACGACGAACATGACCAGCCGCCTCGAGGCGGTCGAGCGTCAGCGACATCCCTCCGGTTGTTCGGCCAAGCACCTCGCAGATCGCTGTCGGCGCGCTTCGATGTTGCGGTGAACGTCGGATCACGCCGAGCACCAGATAATCGGCGACGCTGATTCCCGAGGCACCGGTGATCTCGGCAAGGACGCGGTCGACCGCGACGTTGAGTCGCACCACATGACCGAGGAGACCGTCCGTGTCCGGGACAAGTTCTGGATCCATCAGGGTTTGATCCCCCAACGCCCGAGACCGTAGGCCTCGATCGCATTTCCGCGAAGAACGGCGTGACATTCATCGGCATTCATGCCGGCGGCGACGAAGAGCTCGTGAGCGATCTTGCGCGAGTGGGGGAAGGTGCCGTCGGAATGCGGATAATCGGTTTCGAACAGGATGTGATCGATCCCGACTTCGTTGCGGCTCTTGAGGCCATGGAGATCATCGAACACGCAGCCGTACACGCGACCCTTGATCTGATCGCTCGGGCGAATGGTGACATCCGGAATGTCGCCCCGCCCGTCCTGCCACACCGCGTCCATGCGCTCGAGCTGGAACGGCATCCAGCCGACCTGACTCTCGGCGAATGCAATCGTGAGCTCGGGGAACCGCTGCAGCGTCCCCGAATAGACCCAGTCACACAGCGATCCCTGGGCATTCTGTGCGTACATCGACATCGATGTGGCCAACGGCGCATCCGCCGAAGTGGTCGGCATGCTCGACGACGATCCGATGTGCATCGACACCGATGTATCCGTCTCCTGACAGGCCTGCCACAACACATCCCACTCGCCGGTGTACATCGACGGAACACCGAGCTTCGAGGGATTCTCGCTGAATGCGATTGCGTAGCTGCCCTTTGCGGCGCAGCGACGAACTTCCTCGGCGGCAAGAGCGGGATCCCAGAGTGGAACGAGCGTCAGCGGAATGAGACGGCCATACCCGGCACCCGCCGACCAGTCGTCGATCATCCAGTCGTTGTAAATGCGAAGACAGGTGAGGGCGAGTTCCTTGTCGGCCCGCTCCAGAAATCCCTGACCGGCGAAGCGCGGAAAGATGTTCGGGTAGTTGATGGCCGCTTCGACGTGGTTGAGCGTCATGTCCTCGAGGCGAGCGGTTTGATCCCACGTTCCCGGACGGAGGTCTTCGTAGGTCGCTGCGATGTTGCGCTGCTCATCGCGCGGCACTCCGGCCGGCGCATGCAGCAGGCCGGTGGGCATGACGAGATCGTCGAAGATCCACACATCACACCAATCGCCATCCTCGGCGTTGCGCTCGAACCCGTAATGCCCGCCCTGGAAGGAGAGCTTCACCTTCTCGCGGACCGTGCGAGGACCCCGTTCGCGAAGCGACGGCGGAAGTTGCTGCTGCCACAGATCCTTCGGTTCCATGACGTGGTCATCGACCGAGATCATCAGCGGAAGGTCGTGCTCGGCGGGCGTGGCTGACTGGGACATGGCGGAACCTCCTGAGGGGACTCCACTATTTAGCTATGCCAAAAGCTACTTTGTCAAGCGCTACTTGGGATCAGGCAATCGGCAGGCGGCGACGAGCCCCAATCGGGCCGAGATTCTCTGGCGATTCCGGGCCACAAGCCGGTAGACGCTGCCCGCCAACGAGCGGATGACGGGCAGCGCGATCAGTCCACCGACGACTCGCCCGAGCGGGCCGGTCCGGCCCAGCGCCTTGGATACGGCGGCCACGGCGAACCAGGGGCCGCCATCACCGGTCACGATCAGGGCTTCCTCGGCAAGACGTTCGAGTACCGGATCGTCGAGGCATCGGTTGGGTTCGTAGGTCACGGTGGAATCCGTGAACCGGCGGAGGAATCTGACCGACGCGCTGCACACGCCGCAGTCATCGTCGAAGTGGACCACAATCGGCGAGCGCGCCTTTTTCGGCTTCGCCACGAGTCGCGGCATTCCGACGAGAACCGAGACCCGCGCGGCGTGATGCACGATCGGTTCACCGGTAACAGGCAACCCCGCCGAATCGGCGAGTCCTGTCCGAACATCGATGAGTTCCGCCTTCATGAGCGGCCATGGCTCATGGATCAATGGAGCGGTGAGAAGCACACCACCGACAGTTGTGGCGTAGAGCCTCCAGCGCGAAGTCAGGAAAACCGCCAGCGGATCCCGAGAAAAGTCCACACGCTCGTCGGTCAGTCGCACAGAAAGAGCGCCGTCGGACTTGTCGGGCCAGGTCCGGCTCACCGACCAACCGATTGTTGTGGGCGTGCGTTGCACATCGACCGAGCCGCGATCGTACGGAAGAGCGAATCCGAGTCGCGCCACA
>Ga0213861_10003791_pt1 | contig 12454 bp, 8 predicted proteins | sample PICome_4_FD_160110 | JGI IMG/M metagenome (GOLD analysis project Ga0213861, IMG submission 160110) | Coastal seawater microbial communities near Pivers Island, North Carolina, United States - PICO131 | ecosystem: Environmental > Aquatic > Marine > Coastal | place: USA: North Carolina | collected...
ACTATGGCTATTGTCACAATTTTCAACTATTTAATTTTATTATATTATGGCTAAAAAAGCTACAGCAGAAACAATTGAGGTTGCACCTCAGCCAACTGTTGCAAAAAAAACAACAGTTCAAAAACCCACAAAACCAACGTGGGAAATTAAAGATAGAAACTACTACCTAACAGGTAATAAATCTCCTTTAACATTTACTATACCATCAAGACATACTGTGAAGCATTCGCTTTTATATTTTGATGAAGAATTAGGTTCTCAAAGAGAAATAAGGTATGCAACAAACCAAGCATCTCCATTCGTAGATGAACAAAAAGGTCAAGCCACAATGGGTCATATTACTTTTAAAAATGGAACGTTGCATGTGCCTAAAGAAAAACAAAATTTACAAAAAATACTATCTTTATATCACCCTATGCGTAAAAACATATACAGTGAGTTTAACGCTGTTGAGGTTGCTGAAGATGAATTAGATATTTTAGATCTTCAAATAGATGCTTTAAATGCTGCTCGTAGTATGGACATAGATCAAGCAGAAGCAATTCTTAGAGTAGAGCTTGGGTCTAAAGTAACATCAATGAGTTCTAAAGAACTTAGAAGAGATTTACTTTTATTCTCTAGAAATAATCCAGCTTTGTTTATTAACTTAGCTAACGACGACAATGTTCAACTTAGAAACTTTGCTATTAGAGCTTCTGAGGCTGGTATAATTAGATTATCTCCAGATCAAAGAACATTCACATGGGTATCTAATGGTAGAAAATTAATGAACGTACCATTTGATGAAAACCCTTATTCTGCATTTGCGGCTTTCTTAAAAACTGACGAAGGTGTAGAAATCTATAAGTCTATAGATAAAAAACTATAAAAACAAGTAATACTAATATAATGGAGGCTGCGTAAGTGGTCTCCAATATATTATAATAAAAAATAAAAAATGGCGGTAAACATAAATACGGTATATCAAACAGTCTTGTATATATTAAACAAAGAGCAAAGAGGTTATGTAACTCCAGCTGAGTTTAATAGTTTAGCTGCTCAGGTTCAAGATGAAATTTTTCAATCTTATTTTCCTGACGGAAATCAAGTTAATCGCTTTAATCAAAACAATTCTCAAAATGATACTGAGTTTTTTAATATTTTTAAAAACATATCATACAAGTTAACTCCTTTTATAGAAGAAGTGGCTTTTACACAGGCATTAGTTGGATCTAACGAGTTTTTATACCCTCTTTATGATGCTAACGGTTTAATTAATAAAACAGTATACAACATTGGAGACGTAATATCAACATATGTAGGTAATAGTAATATTAGTTCAATAACTCAACTTGTATCTAAAAGTGATTATAATAAAATAATAAGATCAAAGCTGACAGCTCCTACAAAAAAAAACCCCATAGTATATATAAAACCATCTTCATCATCTGCAGTATCTACCACTAGCCCTGTTTTGAAAATAAATCCACTACCTGATTCAGTATTAGTTAATGTTTTATTTAAACCTACTACTCCTTTTTGGAGGTTTAATACTAGCACAAACAGCTCTTATATATACAATTCTGTTGATTCTGTAAACTTTGAATTAGAAACATCTGAGCAGTCAGATATTATAATGAGAATATTGATGTACTGTGGTGTTATTATTAACGACCCTACTGTTATACAAGCAGCTGCTCAAGATATTCAACAAACTACAATTAACGAAAAAAGCTAATAAATGAGTTTAATAACTGAAACAAATCAACAATATTATCAAGGCGCTCAAGGCTTTAGAGGTGATGGCACTACGCTAACTTTTCCAACTACGTTTGATACAGATTTGGTTTTAGGAAGTTTTGATCTTAACGACATTAATTATGCTTTAAACAACTTTAAACTATACACAAGTTCTACTGGATTACCTGGATCTTACTCAGAATATATTACAACGTTTACAGTTGTAGATAACGCAATAACATTTCCTGTAGCTCCAGATACTGGTCTTTATATAGTTGTTCAACTAAAAAAACTAGACGGTGGATTATATGGCAGTACAGAAGCTGAAAAAGCATACGGCCAAATAGTTGAAGATAATTATGGTAGTTACTCATATATTACCCTTAACGATGCTATAGATAACTTTATGGTTGGTTACGTTGGAGATGGAAAACTTATACAAACAGCTAAAAGATCAGATATATTATTTTTTGCTAAAAGAGGTTTACAAGAGTTTAGCTACGACACTTTAAAAAGTGTTAAATCAGCTGAATTAACAATACCAGCTAGCCTAACATTAGCGCTTCCTCAAGATTACGTAAATTATGTTAGAACATCGTGGATAGATCAATTAGGTGTTAAGCATATTATTTATCCTACAAACAATTTAACAATAAGTCCTTACTATACTCAAATACAAGACGAAAAGGGAGTTCCTACGCAAGATAATTTTGGATCAGATATTGAAGGTACATCAATAACTCAAGAGAGATGGCACGAGGGCAACGCTCAAGATTTTTTATTAGACAACGCAGGTTTATCTGGTATAAATGATTTCGCTTTTAACTGGAACCAAAACGGTGAGTGGATTGGTTATAGAAACTATGGTGAGCTATATGGACTAGACCCTCAATACTCACAAATGAACGGTTGGTTTAATTTAAATGAGCGCGAAGGCAAAATGTCTTTTTCTAGTCATTTAGTAAACCGTTTAATTACGCTAGAGTATATATCTGATGGCTTAGCATACGATGCAGATACTAAGATACCTAAAATGGCAGAGGAAGCTTTATATGCTCACATATTACATGCTATAATATCTACACGTGCTAATCAACCTGAGTATGTAGTTCAAAGACTCAAGAAAGAAAGATCTGCTAAGTTAAGAAATGCTAAAATAAGATTATCTAATATCAAGACTGATGAAATTACTCAAGTAATGAGAGGTAAGTCTAAATGGATTAAACACTAAAATTAAATGGCTAAAGCTTTAAATACTTTTTTAAAGTCCAAGATGAATAAAGACTTGGACGCTCGTATAATACCAAGCGGAGAATACAGAAACGCTGTAAACGTTCAAATAAGCAAGTCAGAAGGTGATTCTGTTGGGTCAGTTGAAAACGTTTTAGGTAACAATAAAGTATTTGATTTTGAAGCTGCGACTGGAACAGCTAATCTTTATTGCATAGGATATTTAGCAAACGATCAAATAAACACTGTATACGTTTTTCTAACAAACTACCCTTTTGTAGGTTCTACTTATAGAGAAGAATACCCTTATGAACCAACTGCTAAAAACTATATATTTGCTTGTAATGTTCAAAACAACACTTTAACTCTTTTAGTCGAAGGGGCTTTTTTAAATTTCTGTACAACAAACCCTATATATGGAGTTAATATATTAGAAAGCTTATTATTTTGGACTGACAATAGAAATCAGCCAAGAAAAATAAATGTAGATTTAGCTAATCCATCCGGAGTTACAAACCCAACTTATTATACAACAGAAGATCAAATATCTGTAGCTAAGTATAATCCTTACGCGTGTATGGAGCTTTATGAGGAAAGCTACTTGTCAATAGTAGATGGTGAACACGAGTCTACAATGAAAGATGTTGTTAGTAAATACTATCCAAATGGCGGGGCTGGATTGGTGAATGCAGCCATAACAACACCTGCAACTAATATAATAGAGTTAAAGTCTTTTGAAGGAGACATTCAAGCCAAATCTACTGCTACACCAGGTTTAATAGAAACAGTGTACGGCGAAGGATCTTCTTTAGCCTACGTAGATAACACTAGCGGCAAAATAATCCCCATACCAAACTCAGAAGTTGATACAGCTGTATATGATACTGTAGACCCCGCAAATCCTTTTTGGACAATAACAGCAACTTCTGCTATTTTTGAAAACTTAAATGAAGACACGGAAATAATATTAAATTATAACCCTTATTACGACCCAGATTTCGCTGGTGATCCTGATTTTTTAGAAGATAAGTTTTCTAGATTTAGCTATAGATTTCAGTTTGAAGATAACGAGTATTCTTTAATAGCTCCGTTTACTCAGATAGCTTTTATACCAAAGCAAGACGGGTATTTCATGTACGTGAAGCAAGAGAATATAAATGATGTAGACGACCAGTCTGACGCTTATAGAAGTACGGTTGTTTCTTTTGTAGAAAACAAAGTAAATAATATTAACTTAAGAATACCTCTTCCTTTTTTAAACTATAATATAAACAACAGTCTTAAGGTAAAGAATGTAGACATATTATACAAAGAGTCAAACGCTGTTGCTATAAAAGTTGTTGATACAATACCTATTAATGATGTGGTTAATTCAGCTGGAACTTTTTCTGTAAATGGAGCCGTTACAGCAGCAATGCAGTTTGATATAGATAATTTACAAGGAGGCATAAAGGTAGGTTCTTTAATAACTGGCTTTGGAATAGTAGGTAAGCCTAAGGTAACGGCTTATGAACCAACAGACGTAAACAATCCTTCAACAGGTGGTCAGGTTACTGTAGATTTACCGCAAACTCTAATTGACGACGTTGTTTTAAACGCTAATAATCCTAACTATTTTTCTTACAATTATCAGTCTAAAAAACCTTTTAAAACTCTGCCTGAAAAAACAACAACTAGAGTTTTTGATAAAATACCTGTAAAAGCTTTAGCTCAAGAGGTTTCTGGAAATAGAGTTATATATGGTAACTATCAAGATAAGCACACGCCGCCTTCTAGCTTAAACTACAATGTGGCTGTTTCTGATAAAGCCGCGTTTGACTTAAATAGAACAGAAGGTATAATAAACGGTGGTCCTTATAGTGGAACTACTATAACAATAAAAAAAGGAGCTGTAGGAGAAATTAGTGTAGGTGATTTTATTACTTTAGTTGTAGGCACCGGAACTATACCTCCAAACACTGAAGTTGTTTCTGTAACGGAAGATCCACTAAACCCAGGAGACTTTATTTTAGAATTAACAAACTCTGTTACTAATATTCAAAACGCAGATATTGTATTGTTAGAGCCAGGTGGAACTACTGAAAACAGTACAAGTATAATAGAATATCCTAACAGCACTGTTAAAACAAATAGAAACTATCAAGCTGGTGTTGTTCTGTCAGATAGATACGGTAGAACTTCAACTGTTTTATTATCTAACAACAAAGAAACTGTTAAAGTTGGTGGTTTTAGTTTTTCTGGAGATACAATATACTCAGGTTATAAAGATAGTTCTGTAAACTATATACCTGGTAGTTGGCCTGGAGATTCTTTAAAAATATTGTTTAACGAAGTTATATCTTCTACTAGAAACAACCAACTAGGAACACCTGGAATATATAACGGGGAATCAACTAGTTCAGACTACAATCCGTTGGGTTGGTATACTTATAAAATAGTAATTAAGCAAACAGAGCAAGATTACTATAATGTTTATTTACCTGGAATTATGGCTTCATATCCACAAGATCAAACCTTAGAGCTTGGTAAAACATCTCACATGGTTTTAATAAACGACAATATAAATAAAGTGCCTAGGGATTTATCAGAAGTAGGTCCTGAGCAAAGACAATTTAGAAGTTCTGTTCAGCTTTTTGGTCGTGTAGAGAATACAAGTACGTTCATTACGGCAAATAACATAGGTTTATCAAATACTCAGTACTATCCAGAAAGATCATCTGATACAGTTTCTACTATATCTACTGTTGCTGATTTATTTGAATATGTTCCAATTGGTGAAAAATCTCCTAGACCAAATTACTTTCCTCAGTTTTACTCCATAGATTCAAATCCTCTTATAGCTAGAATAAGTACTAGTAAAAAAATAGGTCAAATTTCAACAACAAACTACGATACGGTTACAGCTACTGTAGGTGTTTCAGCTACAACTAATATTATACAAGTAGCAAACACTTCTGGCATTGTAGGTAATATAGGAGTAGGAGACAAAGTTTCTGGTCCTGGTTTTCCTGAAGACTTAGAAGTTGACGGGCTCGCATACACGCCACCATCAACTCCTGTAACAATCACAGCAGCAACTAACACAACTAATAACACTATAACAACCCTCGATCCAGTTCCAGCTAACAATCGTTCAGTTCAAGGAGTCGGAATACCTGATGGAACAATTATTGTTTCTAGTGACTCAACGCCAACCCCAAGCGTTTTAACTTTAAACAATGTTGTAAATGTCACAGCTGGTCAAGACGTGGATCACTCTGCCTTAGCAACAATACAAGTTGATCAAAGCGTGACTGTTACCGCGGGTAGTGATATAGTTATAACAGGTCAGGGTTTACCTGGTATTCAATATTTAGCTGTTTATGAAACGGAACCTCAAGAATCTCTATTAGATATATTTTGGGAGACGTCAACTTCTGGTTTAATAGCAGATCTTAATAATGCTATATTAAATGAATCTTCTGGAGGAGCTGATTTATTTGGATTTAACCCAACTCCATTTGACGAAAGTATTCAAGAGGGAGATAATGTTTCAACATCAGATATAAAAATAGTTAATAATTTTGGAATACCAGTTGCAGACGCTGATATTCAAGCACCAAACGGTTTACCTTTAGAAATAGTTAGTCAAAAAAATTCCGTAACACCCGTACCTGAAGATGTAAACTATTTTGAGCTTTATGAAGTAGTGGCAAATACTAATCGTTACAATATAAAAGTTAAGCAAGAATACTTTGATAATATATTTTTTGGTAACAATTCTGAGTTAAGAAATTTTACTATAAACCTTCAAGCTATAGTAAATGGTTTATTAACTCCATTCACCTTACAGTTAAATCTAGATAATGTTTCTCCAACTATATCAGAACCTAGTAATGGTGATGAAATTCTTTTAAACCCAGGAGATAGTTTAGTTACTACTATAAAATGTAAAAATGGAAGTGGAAACATTGCTTTATCTAATATTTTAAACGAATCAAATGTTGAGATTAAAACAATAACCAATTCATCTGGAACAAACGTTATACCAAATGGATATTTTGATTTACAAAACCCTAACGAAAATGCAAATGGTGATTTTGAAATAGATCTTGTAAATATTCAAGGTGACTCAACGCCCGCTGATAGATACAACTTTACAGTGGAAGTACAAGATGCTGGTGGAAGTAGTGATTCAGTGGAAGTAAGTTTTGTTGTTGATTTTGGTGTTAAAGTTGAAAATGTAAAAACGTATAAATTTAAAACCCTAAAACTCTCAATATTTACACAAGATTTAAGAGGTCCAGCCACAGGTAATCAAGTTTATCAATATTACACTACTTTTGAAGTGACAGAAGGTCCAGCCGCGGCAATAGGATGGTATTTGTATAATGGTCCATGGGATAGAAACATGCCTTTTGTTGTAGGAGCTCTTGATAATCTAGCTGTAAATTATGCTAATCAACCCTTCTTAACAAGCGACAACCCTGTTAGTAATCCAAACTATAGTGGTACCTTTGTCGATGGTTTAATACAAGGTGGATCAAACACAGGTTTCGGCGCATCCCAAACAGGTGGTGGAATAATAAGAAATGGTAACAATTTTACCATATTAGGCGGCGCAGGGTCTTCAAACCTTACGTACCCAAATACTGGAGCTAGAATAATGAGGGCTTCTGTAGTTGAAACAGAACAGAAATTAGACGACTTGTGGAGAACTAACTGTAAATATATAAGAAAAGGTACAGCTCCAATTCCAGGTGGACAAAATGGTATATTTATACCTCAAAATGGATCTTACATTCTCGAAGACGCAGAACCAACTTTCCAATCCGGCAACGCAGTCTCAGTAGAGATTCCACAAGCTGAAGTAGAGTCTTACTTTTGGCAGGTTCAACTGTAATTTAAAATAAAAATAAGTGATAATTAACATATGGGAGCAGTAATAGAAGTTAAATATTTTAACTCTTTTGTATTAAAGAAGACGATAGCAGACAATCAACCTGTTTGGAATGGATCTTTAGGCATCCCAAACGACTTAGGTGGTTATAAAGTGGTTGATGATGTTATTGAACCAGAAAACTGGGCTATAGAAGAGGCTAGAATTAGAGGTGGATATAATAACACATCAGTGGATTATGGAGCTAAAGCTTACTTAGTTGAAGAAGATGAGTCGGCTTCTTTTAGAATAAACTCTTTAATATACTCTGGTATATTTAATTCTAGAACTGGTATTAATAACTCTAATGTATTTTCTGTTTCTGAAGATATTACAAAAAGTGCAGATCCTTCTAATGGCTCTATACAAAAACTATACGCTGAAGATACTAATCTTATTGTTTTTCAAGAAAGTAAAGTATCAAGAGCGTTGATAGATAAAGACGCAATATATTCTGCTGAAGGCGGTGGTGCTGTAACTAATTCAAACCTAGTTATTGGAACAATACAGCCTTACGCTGGTGAATATGGTATAAGTAAAAACCCAGAAAGCTTTGCAGTATATGGTTACCAAAAATATTTTTCAGATAAAAATAACAATGCTATTCTAAGATTAAGTTCTGATGGAATAACTGAAATATCGGGTTATGGTATGATAGATTTTTTCAGAGATACTTTAATTTCCATTGACAATAATAACGCAGAAGGATATGTTGTAGGTGGTTACGACGTACACAATTCACAATACGTTGTTTCGATGCAAAGAAATCCGGTGCTTCAGCCAGATTCTACTAATTTTAGCACCTTGTCTTTTGATGAATCAGTTAAAGGTTGGGTTAGTTTTTTCACCTATAAACCCGAGCAAATATTTAGCTTAAGAAATGTTTTTTATAGCGCAAAAGATGGAGGTTTGTACAAACATTATGTCTCAAAAACTCCAGCTGGAAATAATGTTCCAAGAGGTAGTTTTTATGGTGTTTCAAACCAAAGTTCAATTAGCTTTGTAATAAATCAAAACCCTTCAAACTCTAAGTCGTTTCAAACTATTAACTACGAAGGGACTAGTGGATGGCAGATTGGGAGTTTTAAGTCAGACAGAACTGGTGAAATGCTTACGCCAAAAGGCTGGACAGATCAATTTAATGCAGTTACATTTGATGAGACTACTGGAATAAAAAGTTATTTTGAAGGTGAATTTGTAGTAACTGACTTAAATGTTTTAATATCTTTACCGCAACTAACCACAACGACAGTTCAAATTAATCCTAGTCAAACAAGTGGTCAAATACTGTTAATACCTGTAGGTGGCATTGTAACTGGGACTGGAGTTCCAACTGGTACAACTGTAGTTAGCTATGATTCTACAACAAATATATTAACCGTAAATCAAGCTATAGTCGTGCAGCAATATGATTACTTAAACATATCCTTGGTTGTAGATAGACCTAATTATTTTACAGCGTATGGAACAACTTCGCCTTCGCTAGATAGATATCAAGCAGGTTTTAATTTAAAAGAAAATAAATATGTTGCAAACTTAATTAACGATTCTATTTCTTCAGAAAGAGAGGTTCATTTTGGTAATCAAATATCTGGTATAAAAGGTTTTTACGCTAATGTTACTATTTCAACAGATTTAACAACTGATCCTGGTGATGAAAAACAACTTTTTTCCGTTGGCTCTACTTATGTTTTTAATAATGGATATTAATGAACAAGCTAAGCAACTACACTAAAAATCTAGAAATACTTCAAGAGGTTTTAATAGCTAACAACCATGAGGATTTTATACATGGAGATGGCAAAGCTTTAGTTAACAACGAAGAATTTCCAATAAAGCACGATTTTTCAGATCAATTGTACATGAGAGAAATGAGAATGAAATCTGGTACTTTTGTTGTTAGCGCTATGCATCATACAGATCACTTTTGGTTTTTAATGACAGGTAAAATACTAGTAACAACTGATGGAGAAACGGTTGAACATATAGCACCTTGTTTTGAGAAATCAATAAAAGGCGCTAAAAGACTGATAACTTGCTCTGAAGATTGCATTTTTATAAACATCCATAAAAACCCATCTAACACTAGAGACTTAGATGAAATAGAAAATAAATTATACTCATTCACTATCGAAGAGTACGTAAATAAAGAAAAAATATGTCAGGAATAATAACAGCAGGAATTATAGGAGGCGTTGGCTCAATAGCTGGTGGAATTTTCGGTAGTAAAGCTGCTAAAAGAGCTGCTAGAGAAGCTGCTAGAAGAAGAGCTAGACTCCAAGCTAAGTTAGATCAATTAGAAGCTAATAGACAAGATATAATAAATCCATACGAAGGCGTAAAGGATTTAACTAGTATGATTAGTAATCCTATGGCTCAACTATCGGTAGCTACTCAAGCCGCTGATATAAAAATAGAAGAAGCTGATATAGCTTTAGCAAATACATTAGACACAATGAGAGCCACTGGAGCTAGTGCAGGTGGAGCTACTGCTTTAGCAAACGCGGCTTTGAGATCTAAAAGAGGTGTTTCAGCCAGTATAGAGCAACAGGAAAAATCTAACGAAGACAAAAGAGCAGCTGGAGAACAAAGAGCACAACAGCAGAAAATCTCAGAGCAACAAAGAATGCAACAAGCTGATGTTGCTGGTAAGCAGTTTGTCTTTCAACAAACAGAAAATAGAGAAGTTGCACAGTTAAATAGAGTAGCTTCTCAATTAGGAGCCGCTCAACAAGATCTTGCACAAGCTCGTGCAGACCAAACATCTGCAACTTTAGGCATGATAGGAGGCGTTACAAGCGCTATTGGTGGAATTGCCGGTGCAGGCGGATTTAATAAACAATAAAAATGGAAGAAAACTTATACCAAAATTTATTTTTAAAGCAGTTCAATCAAAGTGATTCTATAGCTTATAATCAAGATTTTATATCTAACACTAGCGACTACAATTTTCAGCTACTAGATAACGCTTATAGAAATACAGGTAGAATATATGCTAAATTAAAACTAGCTATAGAAAATAATAAGTGTCAAGATGAAACTTGTGCTTACGAGTTGTCTGAAATTAAATACTTAGAGCAAGCTCCTCAAACTTCTTTAGACTTTTTAACTGCTTTAACTTCAGAGCTTAGCATTACAGAAGATTCAAATTTCGATCCAAATAATAATTTTAAATATACCGCGGCTAATAGTGTTTTGACTGGTAAACCTGGTTTTTCTAAGTCAGACGGTTATAATGTTTATTTAGATTTATTACCTGGAGGAGCTCAACAAATAGTTTTTATAGGACCAGCTTTTAAAGAGCCATTAGTTATAAACAATACTGCTTTAGGTTCTTTAAATAAAACAGGAACATCTTTAGTAGCGTCAACTCCAGATATAGATAGTGAAATGAATAATCTTTTAACAGAAGTAGGTATATTTTCACCTGATATGGTTGGTGAAAACGGACAGCTTACAGCTGGAGCTAAAATAACTGAAGAATATGTGATTATGAATCCTGATGGTTCTTTTGATTACGAGATCATAGACATCGGAAATGGGAAAGGTAGAAATGTACTTAAATACGATTTAGATAAAATAGAAAAGAAAGTAACTCCGTTTATAAACGCTGAGGTTGCTGGTTTAATGAGCTCTGAGCAAGACGCTGTTGCAGCTTGGAACGTTTATATATCTAAAGGTACAAGTGTTGAAGAGGACGATCAAATGGCTCAGAATGCTAATGCTGGTTCTAGTTCTTGGAGCTACACAGAAGACTTGCCACTAATGCAAGATAAAAAAGTTTTATTTGAAAAGAAATATAAAGAATACTTTATGAATAATTATCTTAAACAATTTACTACGAACCAATTTCCTACGGTTCAGGCAGACGCCGCGGTGTTTGATTTAGCTGAAGCTAAGAAAGCTAAAGCTCAAAAGTTTATTGACGATAATAACCTATAAATTTAATTAAATGACATTAATAGAATACATAACTTCTTTACAAGACACTGGGTTATCTCGAGATGAAATTATAGCTAAAACTAAAGAGTTTAAAAAAACTATAGGTCTAGGAGACACTAAGGCTACTGAAACACCTGTTGAAAAAGTAAAGACAGAAGTTGTTGTGGAAAAGGATGCGACTGCAGCAACAACCCCGGAAGCGTCCGAGAGTTCAAGTTCTGGAAGTGGACAATTACCATATCAAGATGATTATAGTTTAAAGTTGTCTCCAACACAGGGTTTAAGTGATAAAACAGGTGGTTTTGGAAGTCCTGAGTTTTATGACGAAGTTTTTAACAATATAGCTTTAAACGAATACGAAGAAAAAAAAGAGCAATATGAAAAAGAACTAAGTAAATATAACAAAATTAAAAAAAGCCAAGAAGAAGGTCTTGACTTGTTAGAAAGTGGAGAAGTTAATTTTGCGAGTAGAGTTATAATTCCAAGGGGAGAGTTTGGCTACGATGAGTACACAATAGAGCAGGTTAATGAAGCTATTAAAAATAAAGAAGAAGGTTTTGAAGACGTTATAGACGTGCAGGATTATGTTTCAAAAGTTCCTGGAGCAGAAATAATTACGTATACAGAAAACATGGACTTTGAAGG
>Ga0213861_10003796_pt1 | contig 12452 bp, 11 predicted proteins | sample PICome_4_FD_160110 | JGI IMG/M metagenome (GOLD analysis project Ga0213861, IMG submission 160110) | Coastal seawater microbial communities near Pivers Island, North Carolina, United States - PICO131 | ecosystem: Environmental > Aquatic > Marine > Coastal | place: USA: North Carolina...
GCATCGCACCATGCTTCATGGCATCATAGGCCTGAACGTTCAGGCTGATGATCCGGCGCGCGGGATTGGCGAAAAGCCCCCAAGAGCCGGTCGTGAAATCCTGGAACCGCGTGCCGATGCCAAGGACCAGATCGGCCTCGGCGCAGACGGCGTTGGCAGGTTCCCCACCCGTCACGCCGATGGGCCCGAGGTTCAATGGATGATCCCAGGGCAGCGCGGACTTTCCAGCCTGGGTCTCGGCCACCGGCACGTTATGGGCCTCGGCAAAGGCCGCAAGCGTATCGGTCGCGCCGGAATAATGCACGCCTCCGCCCGCCACGATCACCGGGCGCTTCGCCGCCCGGATCAGCTCGACAGCGCGCGCCAGCTCGCACGCATCGGGGCGGGTGCGGCGCTGATACCATGTCACAGGCTCGAAGAAGCTGACGGGGTAGTCATAGGCCTCGGCCTGCACGTCTTGGCAGAAGGCCAGCACCGCCGGTCCACAATCGGCCGGATCGGTCATGGTGCGGAAGACGCGTGGCAGGGCCGTTAGCAGTTGCTCGGGCCGGGTGATGCGGTCGAAATAGCGGCAGACGGGCTTGAAGGCGTCATTGGCGCTGACCGTCCCATCGCCGAAGTCCTCAATCTGCTGCAACACCGGGTCGGGTCCGCGGTTGGCGAAAACATCGCCGGGGATCAGCAAGACCGGCAAGCGGTTCACGTGCGCCAGCGCCGCAGCGGTGACCATGTTCGTCGCCCCCGGGCCGATGGACGACGTCACAGCCATCGCCCGCTTACGGCCAAGTTGCTTGGAATAGGCAATCGCGGCGTGGGCCATGGTTTGCTCGTTATGGCCTCGGTACGTCTGGATCGCATCACGGGAGGCATAAAGCGCCTCGCCCAGCCCCGCCACGTTGCCATGACCGAAGATCGCCCAGACCCCGGCGATGAACGGCTCACCCTCTTCGGTCAGTTGGGCCGTAAGATAGCGAACAAGCGCCTGTGCGGCGGTCAGTCGGATCGTCTGTGTCATGCCGCGTCCTCCGTGGCTTGGCTGCGGGCCTTGTCCCAAATGCCGCACAGGCGCGCGTAATTGTCTGCCATCTCTTTGATGGCCTTATCATCGGACATCTCGCCGACCATCCAGCGCCGCGCGGCGTTGCCGAAGATCGTCCGGCCCACGGCGAAACCTTTGACCAGCGGCTGCTTGGCGGCCAGGGCGAAACTGGCGGCCAACTCCGCCTCGGCGGTGTCGAGACCCAAGACGACGATTCCGCGGGTGCGCGTATCGTTGCGGGTGATGGCGGAGACGGCGTTGGCCCAAGCCGCGTCTGTCTTGAATGGTTCCAGCTTCCACCAGTCGGGATAGATACCAGCCTCATAGAAGGTCTGGATCAAGGTCGCCGAGGTCGTGTCATCGACCGGGCCGACCTTGGACGGAATGATCTCCAGTAGGAACTCCAGCCCGTTGCGTCGGGCCGCAGTGAACAGCCGCTTGACCCGTGCGATCTGCATCTTGGCGGTTTTGGCGTCATCGTCGGGGTGGCAGAAAACCAGGAGCTTCACCACGTTTTCCCGCGCCCATTCCCTCAGCCGACCAAGATCCTCACCCAGTTCTGGCTCGAATTCGATGGGTCGCGATCCGGGCAATTCTGTCGGTCGTCCGACCCAGAGGCCCGAGCCAGACGCACGGTGCAACGCAGAACGCCCGATCCGGTTGTCGCAGAGGATGCCGTAGCTCGCCTGACCGTTCTGCACCTTCAAAGCCGCATCGAGGCACAGTTCCTTGAACGCCGCACCCTTGTCCTTGGTGTAACCCGGCATCTCTTCCAGCTGCACTCGGTGGTCGAAGGCGAAGGTCTTCACCGAAGACCAGTCGCCCGCGCGGTTGGTGGCCCAGTGCACCTGCTCCAACTCTGCATCGTTGCGCAGGTCGGGCCTCATGATCCCGCGCCGGAAGAAGAATTGAAGCTCTTCCCAGCTTGGATAGGCGGGCGTGCAGCCATGACGGCTCACCGCGAAAGCGCCGCAAGCATTGGCGTATTTCAGCGCCGTCGGCCAGTTTTCACCATCGAGCCAGCCTTTCAACAGGCCGGACATGAAGCCGTCCCCAGCCCCCAGCACATTGAACACCTCGATGGGAAAGCCGGGCCCTGTCTGGCCGTCATCCAGGCTGTCAGGCACGTCGCCCTCGAAGGCTACCGCCCCCGCCGCGCCCCGCTTGCAGACGAGCGTAGCCTTCGAGACCGTGCGCACCGCACGCAGGGCTTCGATCGTGTCGGTCGAGCCACCGGCGATATGGAACTCTTCCTCGGTGCCGACGATCAGGTCGAACAGATGCAGCGTCGATTGCAGTTTGGCCGTGACCGCCGCACTTTCAACAAACCGGCTCTCGCCGTCGCCATGGCCGGCCACGCCCCAGAGATTGGGCCGATAGTCGATGTCGAGTGCGGTCTGCATTCCCGCTTCCCGCGCGATTTCCAGTGCCTTCAGCGTCGCCGCTTCCACCTGCGGGTGGCTCAGATGCGTGCCCGTCGCCACGACGGCGCGGGCGCTCTTGATAAAGTCGGGATTGATGTCATCCACCGTCAGGCCCATGTCGGCGCAGTTCTCGCGGTAGAAGATCAGCGGGAATTTCTCCTGGTCCCGAATGCCCAAGAGCACAAGCGCGGTCAGCCGTTCGGGATCGGTCTTCACGCCCTCGGTGTTCACCCCCTCCCGCTGCAACTGCTCGCGGATGAAGCGCCCCATGTGCTCGTCGCCAACGCCTGTAATCACCGCTGAATTCAGCCCAAGCCGCGCCGTTCCGCAGGCAATGTTGGTGGGCGAACCGCCGATATATTTATCGAACGATCCCATATCCTCCAGCCGCCCGCCGATCTGCGCACCGTAAAGGTCCACCGACGATCGACCGATTGTGATGAGATCAAGTGTCTTGGACATGTCTGCCTCCTATCCCATACGTTCCGAGGCGTAGGAGCCCGGCGACGGCGGAAAGACCACCGTCTTGTTTCCATTCTGAAAGACTCGGCCATTCACATGTGCATGGATGGCCCGAGCAAACACCTGAGCTTCGACATCGCGTCCAAGCGACACGTAATCCTCTGGCGATTGCGCATGCGTGACACGGATCGTGTCCTGTTCGATGATCGGACCTTCGTCGAGATCGGCGGTGACGTAATGCGACGTTGCCCCGATCAGCTTCACGCCCTTTTCGAAGGCCTGTTTGTAGGGGTTGGCACCCTTGAACGATGGCAGGAACGAGTGGTGGATATTAATGATCCGTCCCGACATCTTGCGGCACATGGCGTCGGACAGGATCTGCATATAGCGGGCCAACACGATCAGCTCCGCGCCCGTGTCCTCGACCACCTGCATGATCCGCGCCTCGGCATCCGGCTTGTTCTGCTTGGTGACCTTGATGCAGTGGAACGGGATGTCGTGGTTCACCACGACTTTCTGATAGTCCATGTGGTTCGAGATCACGGCCACGATGTCGATCGGCAGCGCCCCGATCCGCCAGCGATACAGCAGGTCGTTCAGGCAATGGCCGAAGCGCGACACCATGATGACGACTTTGCGCTTTGCCGCCTCGTCAAAGAACTCGGCATCCATATCGAAGCTTTCGCGGACGGGCGCGAACGCCTCAGCAATGTCATCGAGTCCCCTACCCTCTTCCGACTTGAAGCTGATGCGCATGAAGAAGGATCCCGTTTTGGCATCATCGAATTGCGCGCTGTCGGTGATGTTGCATCCCTGCTCCGCCAGAAAGGTCGAGATTGCGGAGACGATCCCGCGGCGGGATTTGCAGTGAACGCGAAGGGCAAGGCCAGTCTTCATGTCGTATCAGTCTTTCTTCGTTAACGTTTTTTCGTCTGGCCGGTCAAAGATCGGCCAGGCCGACCGGTGCGCGGGTCTTGGCCGAGCGGGTCGCCGCCTCGGCCATGGCAAGCGCCGCCACACCATCATCAAGGGTCACGGGCATAGGGTTCTTGTCAGTGATGGCAGTCACGAAGGCGGCCCATTCCGCCGCATAGGCGGGCATGTAGCGTTCCAGGAAAAAGAAGGTCGGCTTGGCCCCGGTAACGCCCGCGGTGGTCGATTTGACCACGGTATTTTCCAGCATGTTCTGCGCCTGCAGAAGGCCCTTGGACCCCAGCAGCTCAACACGCTGGTCATAACCGTAGACCGCGCGACGCGAGTTCTTGATGACCGCGATACGCCCGTCCGCATAGGTAAGCGTCACCACGGCAGTATCCACATCACCCGCCTCGCCGATGGCGGGATCGACGATGGAGGACGCAGCGGCCATGACCAAAACAGGCGCCTCGCCCATGATGAAATTCGCCATGTCGAAATCATGGATCATCATGTCGCGAAAGAGGCCCCCCGAGACCTTGATATAGGCCACGGGCGGGGGTGCCGGGTCGAAGGAAGTGATTGACAGAAGCTCGGGTTTGCCGATCTCGCCCGCATCCAGCGCCGCCTTCAGCGCCCCGAAATTCGGATCGAACCGACGGTTGAAACCGATCATGACCGGCTGGCCTTGACCTGCGATTTTGGACTGGCAGGCGCGGGCACGTTCAAGGCTGAGGTCCACCGGCTTTTCGCACAGCACTGCCTTGCCCGCCGCCGTCGACGCCTCGATCAGGTCGGAATGCGTGTCGGTCGAGGTGGCGATGAGTACAGCGTCGATTTCGGGATCGGCGATGATCTCCTCGGTCGTGCGCGCGGCACACCCATATTGCGCCGACAGCTTCTCGGCATTGGCCGCGAAATAGTCGGAAACCGCAACCAGAGTGCTGTCCGGATGGCCCGAAATGGCAGTTGCATGAACGCCCGCGATACGTCCTGCGCCGAGTAGCCCGACTTTGAGCATGATCTTATTTCCTGTCTGTCAGAGGGAGATGGCACGGCCCTCGGCGGCGCTCTGGCGCGCCGCATCGAGAATGGCCAAGGTGCGTGCGCCGGTCTCGGCGGTCACGGGGGGCGGGGTGCCGTTGCGGACAGCGGCGGCGAAGGCGGTGTAATAGTCGTCATAACGACCCTGCTCGGACGGTACGCGCACGGCACCTATTGCGGTGCGTAGCGTTCCCCAGTTCGCCTCGGGCTCGTAGCCCCAGGCCGCCGGGTCATCGGCGGGGCGCTTGCCGGTGAAGATGTCCTGCGCCTGGATATCGATGGTCTTGGACACATAGCTGCTCTTGTCTCCGATGACCCGCAGCTCTCGGTCGTCGATGAAGTTCAGTTTGCAAGCCGAGGCATAGCTGTGCGCGCCGCTCTCATGGCGGAGAGCCAGGGTAAAGCTCACATCGGTTGGACCCTCGGGGAACTCAACGATATCCAGCTGCGCATCGACGGCGGCAACCGGACCTAGGAGGTAGACCATCTGGTCGACTACATGGCTGCCGAGATCGCGCAAAAGTCCGCCCGTCGGCCCCCTTTCGACGGTGTGGGGGCTGTCCTGATCCATGCGGCTTTCGATCCGCCAGACCTTGCCGACCCGGCCGTCGTCGATGACCTTTTTCAGCGTCTGTAGATCGGCATCGAACCGGCGGTTCTGGTAGACCCCCAACGTTACACCCTTCACTTTGGCCACCGCATCGAGTTCCATTGCGCCCTCGTAATTGGGCGCGAAGGGCTTGTCGGCGATCACATGCAGTGCGGCCGCGATCGCCTCGAGGACCAGCTCCCGCCTTGTCTGTGGCCGCGTGGTGATCGTCACCGCGTCGCAGACGCCCGCCTCGATCATCGCGGTCAGGTTCAGGAAGATCGGTGCGTCAGGCCAGTCGGCGCGCGCCTTGGAGATCGTTGCTTCCGCCCGCGCGACGATGCCGGCCAAAGCGCAGCCCTCCGCCACTGCGACGAACGGCGTGTGAAAATGCTGCCCGCCCGTGCCGTAGCCGACGCAACCGATCCTGAGCATCAGCCTTGCACCTTCTGCATGAAGGCGTCGAATTCATCATCCCTGAGGGCCACGGTGTGGGCCGCTTCGGGGTAGCCGCCGCTGTCCACATCGGCCTTGAATTCCTTGAACGCTGCGATGCGCTCGTTCTGGAGCCGCTCCAGTTCGGGCGCGAAGTTGCGATAGACCTTCCCGTGGCGGGGTTTGTGGTTCTTCCCGTAACCGCAGACATCCTCGGTGAAGAGGTACTGCGCGTCGGCATGTTTGCCCGCGCCCATGCCCAGCATGATCAGCGAGGAATTCTCGGTCAGGAACTTGGCAACGCGATCCGGAACGACCTCAAGTTCGGCCCCGAAGACACCGATCTTTTCCAGCATCTGGGTGTGTCGCCAGAGCGCTTCGGCCTCATCCGCCGTTTTGCCAACAGCACGCCAACCGGTCCATGTGATGTAGGCCGGGATCAGACCGATGTGGCCGACCACCGGCAGATGGTTGTCGCAAAGCAGCTTTTGAATGTCATAGCTGGCCGAGCAATAATAGGCGTCGCCACCAATTCCGGCATAGTGGAAGGCCGCGCGCAAGTAATCTTCGCCGGTGGCAATGGGACGGCCTTCGAACCGGCCCCAGCCGCCGTAAGGTAGGCCCACCTGCACAAAGCACTCGCCAGCGGCTTCGCGCATCTCGGCGTCAAAGAACTTGCCCTCGATAGACAGCATGTGAATGCCGGCCTCATTGGCGGCGGCGGCTTCCTCAGGGGTCGTCACGAAGAGCATGGAGATCTTCTCCCCACGCTTCTTCATGGCTCTGATGTCTTCGACGTGGGGACGGTTGTGATACATGGCTTTCTTCCTTGTCGTTCAAGCTGCCCGAAGCAGCCGTTTGATATTCTGTGAGGGATCGGCCAGCGGGCCGGGATCAAGCGAGTCTCCCCGCTCGATCAACTTCTCGAAAATCCGAATGTCCTTGGCGATGCTGTTGCCCGGTCCGATGCCCGCCGCAGCCAGCAGCTGTCCCGTTGCGTTGCATTGGAAGATGATGCGCTGGCCGTCCTCGGCGGGCCGCTCCATCACAGCCAGCCCGGGATCGAACAGCCCGGAAACCTGCAGGGTGAGGTCGTATTGGTCGGACCAGAACCACGGCACGTTCGTATAGCTGCCCGTATTGCCCAGCATCGCGGCGGCAGCAAAGGCACCCTGGTCCTGTGCCGCTTTCCAGCTTTCGAGCCGAACTTGTGCGCCGCGCCAGACAAAGTTGCAGCAATCGCCCGCTGCAAAGATCTGCGGGTCCGACGTTTTGAAACTGTGGTCGACACGTATGCCGTTTTCGACCACCAGCCCCGCGGCCTCGGCCAGTTCGATATTCGGCACTGACCCGACACCCGCGACGACCTGGTCGAATGTCAGGATTTCGCCGTCCGATAAGGAAACCGTGGTGCCAGTCGCTGCCGCGACGTTGACGCCCGTGCGGATTGTCACGCCTTCGGCCTGATGCCGAGCGGTGACCATGCCGGCGATCTCGGCAGGCACAGCACGAGCCAGCAAACGCTCGGCCGCCTCGAAGACGGTCACCTCCGCGCCCCAGCTGCGGACTACAGCAGCCAATTCCAGTCCGATAAACCCGCCGCCGATGATCCCCAGCGTCGATCCGGGCTTGACGCTCTGAAAAATCGCATCGGCGTCCGCATCCGTGCGCAATGTCAGGCAACCGTCCATGGTCGGGAAGAGCCGCGCGCGGGAACCGGTTGCGATCAGGAGCCTGTCAAAGGACAGGCTCGCGCCCGAATGAAGAAGGACGCTCTGCGCCAAAGGGTCGATCTGCGCCACCCGGACGCCCCTGTGAAGGTCGATCACCGCTTCGGCATAGGCTTTCTCGGACCGGATCGGTTTCAATGCGCCGTCTTTGCCCTTGGAAAGCGGCGGGCGTTCGTAGGGCAGCGAGGGGTCGTCGCCGAGCAGTGTAATGGTTCCCGCAAATCCATATTCGCGCATCGCAAAGGCGGCTCGAACGCCGCATTCCCCTGCACCGATGATGACGATCCGCTCCATCCTTTACACCGTGAACGCCGCCCGGAACGCGGACAACGCGTCTTCCGGGTCGTCCTTGGCAAAGGCTTCCATACCAACCGGACCGTCATAGCCCATGGAATCCAAAGCTCTGGCGATGTTGGGCCAATGCATCTCTCCGGTTCCCGGCTCGCACCGGCCTGGATTGTCGGCGACCTGTATCTCTCCGATCCATGGCAGGCAGGCGTCGGCCCAGCGGATCACATCGCCCTCGCCGATCTGGGTGTGATAGAGATCGAGGTTTATGCGAAGCTGCGGCCGGTCAACGGCGGCCACGAGGCTCAGCACGTCAGCCGTTGAATTGAACGGGCAGCCGGGATGCTCGCGCAAGTTGAGATTTTCCAGCGTGAAGGTCACGCCTTCTTCCTCGGCCAGATCGCATATGCGGTGAAGCGTATCGCGGGCGCGCAGCCACATGCCCGGGCTCACATGGGCCATTTGTGGGACTGGAATCCCCTGGTCACCCAGCCCTGTGCCGTGCAAATTGAGCCGGTGCACACCCAGCCGCTTGCCGACTTGCGACGTCTCCCGCGCGGAGGCGAGCAACATTTCGGCCCCTTCCGCATCAGCCAAGCGCCCTTCGAGGTAGCCATTCATGATAGTGAAGGTCGCGCCAGTCGCCTCAAGTGCGTCCAGATCCCAGTCTGGCCAGTTCCATAGGCCAACGCCAAAGCCCATCTCGTGCAGCCGGGCCGCACGCCAGTGGATGGGTTTGTCCTGCCAGAGCATTTCCGCACAGGCGGCGAGTTGGAACGGCATGGATCAGATCTCCACGAAAACCCGGCCGCCTTCGACCTTGGTGTGATAGGTGTGCAGGTTTTCGCAGGCGGGCGGCGTTTCGACCTCGCCTGTGGTGCAGTCGAAGATCGATGAATGCTTCGGGCATTCGATCGTCGCCTCGACAACCAGGCCGTCGCTGCGGTGGATTTCCTCATGCGTACAGAGCCCGTCGGTGCAGTAATAATTGTCCTCGTGGTCCCGCACGATGATGAAGGTCCGCGATCCATGATCGAAGCGGATCACATCCTCTTCATCGATATCGTCCGCAGCGCAGGCATCTACCCATTCGGCCATGGCATCTCTCCTCAGATGTCTTGTGGTTTGAAATCAGCGGGGGCGGCGGGCATCACGCCCTTCAGAAGCTGGACGGACTTCTCCAGCCCCTCAAGCGAGTTCAGCAGCACGTCCTCGTGCTCGATCGAGAGCCAGCCGTCATAGCCACCCATCTTCAGCCGGTAACAGAACTGCCGCCACCATTCCTCGCCATGGCCAAAGCCAAGCGTGATGTAGGACCAGCTACGCGCAGGGATATCCATGAGCGAGCCGTTTTCCAGCAGGCTCGTCGTGGCCTGAACCGGCGCGTTGAGGAACGTATCCTTGGCGTGGACATGGTAGACCGCATCGCCCAGAGCTTCGGCAGCGATGAGAGGGTCGGCGCCCATCCAGAAAAGATGCGAGGGGTCGAGGTTAGCCCCGATCACGGGCCCGACCGCCTCGCGCAGTCTTCTCAGGGAAGGGACGTTGTAGACGCACTGGTTGCCGTGAAGTTCGAGCGCGATCTTTTCGACCCCATTTTCCTTGGCTAGCGCTGTGGTCTCGGTCCAGAATGGGATGAGCTTCTCTTCCCACTGGTAGCGCAGGATCTCTTGCGTCTCAGGCGGCCAGGACGACACGACCCAGTTGGGCATTTTGTCCTTGGCCGAACCCGCAGGCAGGCCCGACATGGTGCAGACAGTCTTCACGCCCATTTCGCCCGCAAGGCGGATGGTCTTTTTCAGATCCTCACCCTGCTTGGGATCGGTCGGGTGCAGCGGGTTGCCATTGGCGTTGAAGCTGATGATCTCAAGCCCACGCCGGTCGAATTCGGCCTGAAACGCTTCTTGCGAGTTCGGATTGCCCAGCAGATCGTCCATCATGCAATGCGGTGCGGTGGACCAACCACAGGTGTTCACCTCGACCCCGGAGACGCCCATGCGCTCGGCATGGTCCATCATGTCGGTGAACGACATCGCCCCAAGGCTGTCGGTTACAAAGCCCAGCTTCATGCGTAAAACTCCGGTTTGGCGATCATCTCGACCGCCTGTTTGGTGCCTGTTTCCAGCGCCTTCACTCCTGTCTCGGCGACCTTCGCCGCGCAGTATCCGTCCCAGCAATCGCTGGCCGTTTCGGGAAAGACGCCGGTTTCGACGAAGCGCAGGAAATCGCGGTTCTGGCGCACATAGGCCCCGCGGTAGCGCGTGCGCCAATCGGCGTCGTAGCGGGTAGCACTGGCCAGCTTCATGTCAGTCCGCGTGTAGGCAACGTGGTTCATCGCAATGCTGCCCGCCTCGCCGATAAGCTCGGCTCGCACGTCATAGCCATAGGCCGCATTGTTGTTGATCTCGATGGTCACAAGCTGGCCATCGACCGTTTCCAGCACCATCACCACGGGCGCTACACGGGCGTCCGACCGACGCGGTTGATGCGCGGTGATGCTGGCGTATTCGGTGCCCAGCAAATGGCGGACCACGTCGAATTCATGCGGTGCGGAGTTGGTGATCGCCATCGCCCCGGTGAAATCGGCGGCAGGCGTTTCCAGGTTGCGGTGGAAATTGTGCATCATCAGCGCGCGGCCAAGTGTGCCGTTTAGCAGGGCTGCACGCATCTCGACGTATGACTGGTCATAGCGCCTCATGAAGCCGAGCATGACGTGGCGCGCACCGGCTGACTCTTCGGTCGCCATGACGTCGAGGCATTCGGCCGGGTTCTGCGACAGCGGCTTTTCGCAGAGCACGCGCTTGCCTGCGGCGATGCAGGTTTTCGACAACGGCGCATGAGTAAAGTCGGGAGAGGCGACAATCACTGCGTCGACGTCATCACGGTGGATGACCGCCTCGGGATCGGTCGCGACATCTGCGGCGCCATGCGCATCGGCGACCGCGCGGGCGCGGCCCGCATCCATGTCACACACCAGCTGAAGCGTTGCGCCCGGCATGTCCTGGGCCACGATCCCGGCATGATCGGCCCCCATCAAGCCAGCTCCGATTACAGCAATTCTCGTCGTCACGTCAGACTCCACAAGTCTCGGGTCAGTCACGATGCCGCCCGTCTGGTTTGGTTGTTCGGCCACCGGACGCGTATGCGTCCGGTGAATTATCAATGTGCAGGTGCGGGCGGATGGCCTTCGTGGGTCTCCATGTAGCCCTCGATATTCGCCTCAAGATCGGCCATGGATTCACCTCCAGCCATGAGGTCGGCGATTTCCTCGCGGGTCTTGTCGCCCTTGCGGAAGTCGGCAGCGATGGCACCACGGATCAGAACCGCAAAGTGATCGCCGACGGCCATCGCGTGCATGACCTGGTGCGTAATGAAGATCACCGCCAGCCCGCGTCGCTTGGCCTCATTTACGATCCGCAGCACGTGAGCCGCCTGCTTGACCCCCAGCGCTGCGGTGGGCTCGTCGAGGATCAGAACGCGCGCGCCGAAATACACCGCACGGGCAATCGCAAGAGACTGACGCTCGCCGCCCGAAAGGCCACCCACCAGACGGTCGCCGTCGGTGATGCGGGTAATGCCCATTTTCTGGAGCTCTTCGACCGCGATGCGGTTGGCTTTGGCCCGGTCAAAGACCTTGAAGGGACCGAATCCCTTTGTCGGCTCGACACCGGCAAAGAAGTTACGGCCGATGGACATCAGCGGATAGGTCCCACCGAACTGGTGCACCGTGGCGATGCCCATGGCTTGAGCCTCGCGCGGATTGGCAAAGGTGACCTGCTTTCCGTCCATCCACATCTCGCCGCGTGTAGGTTGGTGCACGCCCGAGAGCGTCTTAATCAGCGTGGATTTTCCCGCGCCGTTATCGCCGAGAAGGCAGAGAGCTTCGCCCTTGTTCACCTTGAGCGTGATTTCGTGCAGCACGTCGATGGGACCAAAGCTCTTGTCGACGCCTCTCATTTCCAGAACGGGTGTTTTGTCAAACATCTCTTGGCTCCCTTATTTTTTCTTGGTTGTCGACGCGCTGGTCGCAAGCTTGCGGAACGTGTCGTTCATCAGAACCGCGATCAGCAGCAGGCCGCCAATGAAGAGCAGGTTCAGGTCCTTGTCGAAGGCGGTGAAGTTGATCCCTTGGAACACGATGCCGAAAGTCAGAGTGCCGAAGACCACGCCGGTCACGGTCCCGAAGCCACCGGTCAGCAACACGCCCCCGACGACCACGCAGATGATCGTGTTGAAGATCATGCCGAACTGGGTGGTCGTGCTGGCAGTATTGGCCAGCACTGCCTCGGTCATGCCGACAAGCGACGCGGCCATGGCCGAAAGCATGAACAGAGCAATCTTCAACCGGTCGGTCGGAATACCAGCATTGCGCGCGCTGACCTCGTCGCCGCCCATTGCATAGATCCAGTTCCCCCAAGGGCTAACGTGCAGCACGTAGAAGCAGGCGATGGCGAACACGATCCAGATGAAGAAAGAGCTTTGCAGTGATCGGTAGAGCGTCAAGCTGCTGTCACCTTCCCCGATGA
>Ga0213861_10003799_pt1 | contig 12447 bp, 6 predicted proteins | sample PICome_4_FD_160110 | JGI IMG/M metagenome (GOLD analysis project Ga0213861, IMG submission 160110) | Coastal seawater microbial communities near Pivers Island, North Carolina, United States - PICO131 | ecosystem: Environmental > Aquatic > Marine > Coastal | place: USA: North Carolina | collected...
CATCGGCGCCTCCCAGCAAAAGGCCAATTTCATCCAAACTTAGGCCCGACATTGGGCGGGCAGCTGAAAGGCGGCCGGCATTGAGTGCGGCGAAATTGGTGGAAATTTCCATAAGCTCATCCAAATCCTGGCTGATGATGAGAACCCCTGCGCCTTGGCTTGCCAGGTCTAGCAAGGCTTGGCGAATGGCCGCCGCTGCGGCTGCATCGACGCCCCAAGTGGGTTGGTTGACGATCAAGACTGAAGGATTTTGCAGAACCTCGCGGCCGATGACGAATTTCTGCAAATTGCCGCCTGACAGGGACCGCGCGGCAGACTGTGCATTAGGCGTGCGCACATCAAAGGTTTCAATCACCTCCTCCGCAAAAGCGCGGGCGCGTGGCCAGTCCAGAAAGCCTGAACGGCTCAGCCCTTTGCGCACCATCCCCGTGAGCATGGCATTTTCCATCAGGCTCATATCGGGCGCTGCCGCATGGCCTAAACGCTCCTCCGGGGCGGCCAAAAGTCCCAAGGCGCGCCGTGCATTTGGCACCAAATGCCCAATGTCCATCGTGTTGAGTTTGATCTGGTCTTGCGGGCGGAGCACTTCGCCAGACAGGCAAGCAACCAGCTCGTCTTGGCCATTGCCCGCAACGCCGCCGATCCCTAAGACTTCACCCTTGCGAAGGGAAAAAGATATATTTTTCAGACTTGTGCCAAAGGTTGTTTGTGGTGAAAGCGAAAGATCTACTACGTCGAGCACAACATCGCCGAGCGCGCCGTGTTGCGGTTTTGCCGAGTTCAGCGTGCCGCCGACCATCATCTCTGCCAACTCGCGTGCGGATTTTTCCCGCGGATCGCATGTGGCGATCTTGCGCCCTGCGCGCAAAATGCTTGCGGTCTCACACAGATCGCGAATTTCTTCGAGTTTATGAGAAATATAGAGAATGGAGGTGCCTTCTGACTTGAGCTTGCGCAGCGTGGCAAAGAGGGTTTGTACCTCTTGCGGGGTCAAAACGCTGGTGGGTTCATCCATGATGAGCAGTTTGGGGTCTTGCAAAAGGCAGCGCACGATCTCGACCCTTTGGCGTTCCCCCGCAGAGAGATCCCCCACCAGTCGCTCCGGATCCAACGGCAGGCCATAGGCCTCAGAAACTTGCGTGATTCTGGCTGAGAGGGCGCTGGGTTTTGGTGGGTTTTCCATACCGAGGGCGATATTTTCCGCCACGGTCAAAGCTTCAAAGAGGCTGAAATGCTGAAACACCATCGCCACGCCTGCGGCCCGTGCCGCACGGGGCTCTTCGGGGGCGTAGGGCGCATCAAAAAGCTGCATTCGTCCGGAATCGGGCCGCACCAATCCGTAGATCATCTTGACCAAAGTTGATTTACCGGCGCCATTTTCGCCTAAGAGCGCATGAATTTCTCCCGTGCCGATGTCAAACCCCACATCCTGATTGGCAATGACACTGGGGTAGGCCTTTGTCAGCCCCTCTAGGTGTAAAAGTGTCTTACTCATGAAAGAGCACTCCTGTGTCGCGTTTTGGCGTTCATATTGTGAGACAATAGGGCTTGGTTGACCCCAATCGCAATCGAAATTGGCTGTTTTCCAAGGTCTGGATCACCAATTGGGCAAGTTATCTTTGAAATGGCCCCTGGCGCATGTCCCAAGGCCATCAACCGCCGCTGAAACCGCGCCCATTTACTGGCCGATCCAATCAAACCACAAAAATCGAATCCGCGCAGCAGAGCGGCGTGGCACAGTTCCAGGTCCAGACTATGGGCATAGGTAAAGATCAAATGCTGCGCGTGCTGCGGTGCATGGGTCATAATTGGCGCTGGATTTTCGGCAGGAACTAGCGTCACAGCCTCGGGCGGGGTCTTGGGAAAACGGTCTGGGCTGGTATCAATCCAAGTAATCTCTAGTTCTGGCATTTGGGAGGCGATATGCACGACCGCCCGTCCCACATGTCCCGCCCCCCAGATCCACAAGGGGTGCGCGGCTGGGGTGAGCGTCTCTGCCAACCAGCCTGCGGTGCAGATCAGCGCCGCTGGGTCTGCTGAGCAGTTGCGCCATCCCTTTTGCAACTGGGCCATTGGCAGAGGCATCGCCATGTCCCCTGCAATGCGGCGGATGAAGACATCGGTTGCATCGATTGGCCGGGTGAAATGCTCGGTCACCAGCGTCACATGCCCGCCACAACATTGCCCCAGCTCTGGCCCAAGCGGATAGCGCCGCAGGCCAGGTTGTGGCGCCTGCGAGGCTTGATACTCCAATGCACCGCCGCCAATGCTGCCGCTTTGTTCGCCGGGCCAAAGCAACATTGAAGCGCCTATTTCACGCGGTGAAGAGCCTTTTATATCGGCAATCACAACACGGGTCACTGCGCCATGGGTGGCAATGGCTTTATTAATTCTTATGAGATCAAAACTCATGGCGCAGATCCTCGCGCTCGAGCGATGGCGTTGAATACTTCCTCCGAAGTGGCCGGCGCTTGCAAATCGGGATACTGCGGTCCGCAGGCCGCGACCGCGTTCGAGAGTGCCAGAAAGGCTGAAATACCGTGCATGAAGGGCGGCTCCCCCACGGCTTTTGAACGGTAAACGGTCTTTTGAGTGTTCTGACCGGGCCATAGATCCACATTGAACACCTCTGGCCGGTCCGAACAGGCCGGAATCTTATAGGTTGAGGGCGCATGGGTTTTGAGATGCCCCGCAGCGTCCCAAACCAACTCCTCCGTCGTCAACCAACCCGCGCCCTGCACAAAGCCGCCTTCAATCTGCCCGATGTCCAGGGCTGGGTTCAAAGATGCCCCACAATCGTGAAGAATATCGCAGCGTAGGATACGGTTTTCGCCGGTGAGCGTATCAATCACAACCTCTGTTACCGCCACGCCATAGGCGAAATACAAAAACGGCCGGCCCGCGCCCTTGATGCGATCCCAAGCAATGTCCGGAGTTTTGTAAAATCCCGTGGCTGAGAGCGAAATACGCGCCTCATAGGCTGAGGCGATCATCTCTTGCCAGGTGAGCGAGAGGCCAGGGGCGGTGACCTGTCCCTCCGCGAAGCTGATTTCTTTGGCGTTTACACCATATTGCTCGGCCAGATGATCCTTGAGCCTGCCAATAAGTGTTTCACAGGCCGCTTGTACCGCCATGCCGTTGAGATCAGCACCAGAGCTGGCGGCGGTGGCAGAGGTATTTGGCACCTTGCTGGTGTCCGTCGCTGAGGCGCGAATGACCGCCTGCTGCGCCCCCAAACCGCTTGCGGCCACCTGTGTCAGTTTTTGAAACAGGCCTTGGCCCATCTCTGTGCCGCCATGATTGATCAAAACAGATCCATCTGTGTAGATTTGCACCAAGGCGCCAGCTTGGTTGAGATGGGTCAGCGTAAAGGATATTCCAAATTTCACAGGGCTAAAGGCAATCCCGCGTTTCAGCAGCGTATTTTGGGCATTCCACTGTGCAACCTCAGCTTTGCGCGCGTGATAGTCACAACGCTGTAACAGGCTGTCGGTCATGTCACCTAAGATGAAATCGGTCACCTCCATCTTATAGGGTGTGATCGACGGGCGCGCGGCGGGCTCGCAGGTCATTTCCGGGTAATAGTTGCGCCGGCGCACTTCCGCAGGATCGCAAACCAGACTATGGGCAATATGATCCATCACCCTTTCAATGCCCACCATCCCCTGCGGGCCGCCAAAGCCGCGAAAGGCCGTGGCGCTTTGCGTGTTGGTTTTGAGCCGGTGTGAGGTGATTGTCACATGCGGCAGGTCATAGGCATTATCAGCGTGTAACATCGCTCTATCTGCCACTGGCAATGATAGATCCAGCGCCCAGCCGCAGCGGAAATAATGGGTAAACTCTATCGCTTGCACCCGGCCACTGTCATCAAAACCGACGTGATATTCAATTCGGCAGTCATGGCGTTTCCCTGTGATGATGAAATCATCGTCGCGGTCATAACGCATTTTGCAAGGCCGCCCAGTGAAAGAAGCTGCCAGCGCGCAGGCAACAGCCAGTGCATTGCCTTGGCTTTCTTTGCCACCAAAACCGCCCCCCATGCGCCGCACTTCCACGCGCACCGCATGCTGGGCAATATTCAGCGCCTCTGCCACCTTATGTTGAATTTCAGTCGGATGCTGGGTTGAGGAATGGATCACCATATCCCCGTGATCCCCTGCCAGAGCGAGGGCGGCTTGCCCTTCGAGATAAAAGTGTTCCTGCCCGCCGAGGTTGATTTGGCCCTGCAACCAATGGGCCGCGTCGTGCATCGCACCTGCGGCATTGCCTTTTGTATAGATCCGCGGGCCATCTTCAAAGCGGCTTTCGGCGGCCAGAGCCTGATCTATCGTCAATATGGCAGGTTCAGCTGCGATCTCAATCTTGGCCAAACGGGCGGCGCGGCGGGCCAGATGGTGGCTGTCGGCCACCACCAAAAAGATCGGTTGCCCGGCATAATGAACCCGGCCATCAGCGAGGAGTGGCTCGTCATGGGCGGAGGGGGAGATATCATTGGCATGGGGAAGATCCTTGGCCTCCAGCACCAAATGCACCCCTGGGCCGGCGCGCACAGCATCGAGATCCACTGACTTGAGTTGCCCCGCCGCGCAGGATGACAGCCCAAAGGCCAGATGCAAGGTTCCCTGTGGCGTCGGGATATCATCTATAAAGCGCGCGCTGCCGCTGACATGCTGCCGCGCCGCGTCATGCGGTAGGCTGGCTGCGGCGCTCATGGGTGCACCTCGCGAATGTTCACCGTGCTCTCTTGGAGATCATGAAAATAACGGATCAGCATATTGCTCGCCGCTTGTGCGCGATATCCCGCACTGGCGCGCATGTCGCTCAAGGGGGTGAAATCTTCGGCCAAAGCGGCCTTTGCTTGGTCGAAGGTCTCTAAGCTCCAGGGCTGGCCGCATAAAGCCGCCTCGGTTTTGATTGCCCTGGCGGGGGTGGCCGCCATGCCGCCAAAGGCGATGCGGGCCTGTGTGATAAAACCGGCCTCTCGCTCCAGTTTAAAGCAGCCACACAGGGCGGAAATATCCTGATCAAACCTTTTGGACAGTTTATAGCAGCGCAGCCTGTCTTGCGCCTTGGGCAGTTCGATGCTCTCCACAAATTCTCCCGGTCGCCGATCTTGCTGTTGATAGGCGAGAAAGAAATCCTCCAAATCAAGCGAGCGGCGCGCATCTGCGTGGCGCAGCACCAAACGCGCGCCCATGGCAATGAGCGCCGGCGAGCCGTCTCCGATGGGCGAACCATTGGCTATATTGCCACCGATTGTCGCCGCATTGCGCACCTGCGGGCTGCCGTAGCGACTGAAGAGCTGATGCAGCGAGGCCGATAGCGGCCTTATCGCCTGCATAAAATTTGTGATCGTGACCGCCGCGCCAATGCGCAAACTATCGGTTTCATCGTGGATTTGGCGCAGATCCTTTGCGTGGCTCACAAAGGCTACAGGCCCAAGGTCTTGCATATTCTTGGTCACCCATAGCCCCACATCGGTCCCGCCGGCGATGAGGGTGGCGTCGGGATTGCGGGCATACCACTGGGCCAATTCATCGGAGGATTGCGGGCAAAAAATATCATCACGGCTCTGAAGGGCTTGGGGCTCTGGCCGTTCACTCATCCATGAGGGCACAGGAACCTGTGCTGCGGCCTGAGCTGCGCGGATGATTGGCGCGTAGCCCGTACACCGGCAAAGGTTGCCTGCCAGAGCCGCATCGAAATCGGTCTCGCCTGTGGCATGTGTCGCGGCCATGGTGGTCACAAAACCGGGTGTGCAAAATCCACATTGCGCACCGTGGTGGGTGATCATGGCCTCCTGCACCGGGTGCAGCGCGCCGTCTGGTCCGGCCAGCCCCTCTACCGTGCGAACGGAACAGCCTTGCAGCTGGGGCAAAAACAAAATGCAAGCATTCATAGGGCGTGGTACGCCATCTTGCCGGGTAACGATAACGGTGCAGGCACCGCAATCGCCTTCGTTGCAGCCCTCTTTGGTGCCGCAGAGATTTGCCTCAAGACGTAAATAATCCAAAAGAGTTTCACTGCCTGTTTTGGGTGCGACAGACACCAACGTCCCGTTGAGGAAAAACGACATGTTCATTTGAAAGAATCGTGCCACTGTCTGTTCATCTTTGGCGCGATGGTCCGATGCGGCGTAAAACCAATATGGGCGCGACAGGAGTAACTCTGATTCACGTGAGTCGGGCAAGAAAAAAATAGTTTCTTGCATAGCGCATGTTTCGGTGTGGGGGACGTTTTGCGCTGGATGCTGGGGCATCGGCAGTTTATCCATGAGATATGCGTGAGAATCCAAAATTCATCCATCTTCGAGTTCATAGCGAGTATTCACTGCTCGAGGGGGCCTTGCGGCTCAAGAAATTACCAGATTTGGTGGTTTCTATGGGTATGCCGGCCATCGCGGTGACAGATACCAACAATATGTTTTGCGCTTTGGAATTTTCGGAAGGGGCGTCCAAGGCGGGTATTCAGCCGATCATCGGCTGCCAGGTGGATATGGCCTATGACCCAGCACCCGCCACAGAAAAGCCGCGGGCACCGGCGGCGCTGGTGCTATTGGCGCAAAATGAGCGAGGTTACGAAAACCTGATGGCGCTCAATTCCTGCCTTTATCTAGACAGTGATGGTACGCTGCCACAGGTCCAAATGGCGCAGCTGGCTGCCCATGCACAGGGCGTGATCTGCCTGACTGGTGGGCCCGATGGGCCTTTGGGTAAATTGCTCCAAAACGGCCAGACCGCCAAGGCGCAGGCTTTACTTGAAGATTTGGCACGGGCCTTTGGCAATCGTTTGTATGTGGAGCTGCAACGTCATCCGAGCGAGGATGGGCGTATGCCCGAGGCCGAAAGGCTCAGCGAACGCGGTTTAGTTGAAATGGCCTATGCGATGGAGTTGCCCTTGGTGGCCACCAATGATGTCTATTTTCCCAAGCCGGAAATTTACGAGGCCCATGATGCGTTGATCTGTATTGCTGAAGGGGCTTATGTGGATCAACAAGGTCCAAGGCGTCGTCTCAGCCCACAGCATTACCTCAAATCACCGGCAGAAATGGCTGTGCTCTTTGCTGATTTGCCCGAGGCTCTGGAGAATACCGTAGAAATCGCCCGCCGCTGCGCGTTCAAAGCCTATAAGCGCGATCCGATTTTGCCAAAATTTGCCGATGATGAAGTTGAAGAACTGCGGCGACAATCCAACGAGGGGCTGGCGCGCCGGTTGGCTGTGATCCCTCATGCGGTGTCGCCTGAGGCGTATCAAAAGCGGCTCGACTTCGAGCTGGACATCATCGAAGGCATGGGGTTTCCCGGATATTTCTTGATCGTGGCGGATTTTATCGCTTGGACCAAGGCGCAAAACATCCCAGTGGGGCCCGGGCGCGGTTCAGGCGCCGGCTCGCTCGTGGCCTATGCATTAACAATTACGGATTTGGATCCTTTGCGCTATGGTTTGTTGTTCGAACGATTTTTGAACCCAGAGCGGGTATCAATGCCGGACTTCGACATTGATTTTTGCATGGATCGTCGCGAAGAGGTGATCCGCTATGTGCAACAAAAATATGGCCGTGATCGGGTGGGGCAAATTATCACCTTTGGAGCCTTGTTGTCGAAAGCGGCGGTCCGCGACATCGGACGGGTGCTGCAAATGCCCTATGGGCAGGTCGACCGACTGTCAAAAATGATCCCTGTGGAAGGGGTTAAGCCGGTGACGATCGAAAAGGCGCTAGCTGATGAGCCGCGTCTGCGCGAGGAAGCCCGGACGGAAGAGGTCGTGGATCGACTGTTGAGCTATGCGCAGCAAGTCGAAGGGCTGCTGCGGAACGCCTCAACCCATGCGGCGGGCGTGGTGATTGGCGACCGGCCATTGGATCAATTGGTGCCGCTTTATCAAGATCCGCGCTCTGACATGCCAGCGACGCAATTTAATATGAAATGGGTGGAGCAGGCCGGCCTGGTCAAATTCGATTTTTTGGGCCTTAAGACGCTGACCGTGATCCAAAATGCGGTGGATTTAATCAATCGCTCGCGCCTGTTGCATCAATCAGCCGATGGACGCAGGCTGTTCACGCCGCCGCCCGGGATGGAGGGCGATATCAACGCCATACCTTTGGCCGATGCGGCCTCCTATGAGCTCTATTCCGCAGCTAAAACTGTTGCAGTGTTTCAGGTGGAATCGAGCGGTATGATGGATGCGCTCAAACGCATGAAGCCCAACTGCATTGAAGACATCGTGGCCTTGGTGGCGCTCTATCGGCCGGGGCCGATGGAAAACATTCCAAAATATTGTGAGGTGAAAAACGGATTAAGTGAGCGTGAGCGGCTGCACCCGTCGGTCGATCATATCTTGGATGAGACGCAGGGGATCATTGTTTACCAAGAACAGGTGATGGAAATCGCGCGTCAAATGGCAGGCTATTCATTGGGTGGCGCGGATCTATTACGCCGCGCAATGGGCAAAAAAATTCAAGAGGCGATGGATGCGGAACGGCCAAAATTTTTGGCCGGCGCTGCTGAGAATGGGGTAGACGAAAAAACCGCCAAAGCGACCTGGGATTTGCTCGATAAATTTGCCAACTATGGCTTTAACAAGTCCCATGCGGCCGCCTATGCGGTGGTGAGCTATCAGACCGCTTGGCTCAAGGCCAATCATCCGGTTGAGTTCATGGCGGGGGTGATGAATTGCGACCTGCACCTTACAGATAAGCTCGCGATTTATTTTGATGAAGTGCGCAAAGGGCTCAATCTTCCCTATATCCCCCCCTGCGTGAATCGCTCGCAAGCGCGGTTTGACGTGGCTGAGGGCGCTTTGGTCTACGGGCTTGGCGCGTTAAAGAACGTCGGGGTTGAGGCCATGGGGCTGATTATTGACGGGCGCGGCGATCGGCCGTTTAGCACAGTATTTGATTTGGCCCGGCGGGTGGATCTCAAACGCGTGGGCAAAAGACCCCTTGAGATGTTGGCGCGTGCGGGGGCTTTTGATCAATTGGACCGCAACCGCCGCCGGGTATTTGACAGTTTGGATGATCTTGTTGCTTATTCGGTAGCGGTCCATGCGCAGCGCAATTCGAGTCAAGTCAGCCTATTTGGTGAGGCGGGTGACGATTTGCCAGAACCACGCCTATCTCCCCTGCCCAAATGGTTGCCTGCAGAGCAATTGGCAGAAGAGTTTAAGGCGATCGGCTTTTACCTGTCCGGTCACCCGCTGGATGATTATATTTCCTCGCTCAAACGCTCTGGGGTCATCACGCTGGACCAGTTGGGTGAAAAAGCTAAAGACGGCCCGCTGGTTGCTAAACTGGCCGGGATTGTGGCCGGGCGGCAGGAGCGGAAATCTGCGCGGGGCAATCGATTTGCCTTCGTGCAGCTCAGCGATACAACCGGTGCTTTTGAGGCCACTATGTTCAGCGATACGCTGGAGGCGTCCCGCGAACATCTTGAGGCGGGCTCGAAGATTGTTTTGAGCGTTGAAGCGACGATGGAGGCTGAGCAGCTCAAATTGCTTTGCCGCTCGGTACAATCGATGGATGGGGCGGTGGCTCAGGCGGGGGGCACGGGCTTGCGGATCTATCTTGACACTCCCCATGCGATTGAGCCTGTCGCTACGGTTTTGCGGGAGGCGGCGCGCGCCACTCAGCGGGGCGCGAAGGGTCCGATCTCTTTTTGTCTGCTTAATGACAGTCTGCCCGGAGAGGTCGATATGGACCTTGGCCAGGATTTCCCAGTCACGCCGCAAATCAAAGGCGCATTGAAGAGCCTTGAAGGCGTGTTGATGGTGGAAGAAGTCTAGACAGCCACCCTAGGCTTGGGCCTCAATAATGCGGCGGTCGTTCATCACCCAGAATGACACCGCCGCCGCCATCGGCCTCCCGATCGCGCGCGCGCTGGACCAATAGATCGACAATCCCAGTCAGCCGGCGCACCTCGGCATCCTGTTCGGCGACCACGTCTGAAAGTTCTTCGACAGTGCGCGTGAGATGGGCGATTTGTTCTTCAAGTGCTTGCGTCATACATGCCATCTGCGCGATCTCACCGCCAGGATCAAGGATCTTTTTGCGGGTGCTGCCTGTGCGCAGTCAACTCGCATGTTGCCCCCCGGCGCTGGGGCGGTTAAATGCAGGCCGAGACATAGGGGTTGATTATGACCAAACAGAAAAAAGCACCCAAGCCAAAGGCGCTGCCGCCAAAAGGTTTTCGCGATTACTTTGGTGCGGATGTGTCAGAGCGGACCGAGATGCTGCGGCGCATTGCGGATGTGTATCACCTCTACGGATTTGAACAGCTGGAAAGCAGCGCTGTTGAAACCGTTGAGGCTTTAGGCAAATTTCTGCCCGATGTGGATCGCCCAAATGAAGGCGTCTTTGCTTGGCAAGAGGATGACGATTGGCTGGCGCTGCGCTATGATTTGACAGCGCCTCTTGCGCGCGTCTATGCCCAATACCGCAATGAGCTTCCCAGCCCCTATCGCCGCTTCGCCATGGGGCCGGTTTGGCGCAATGAAAAACCTGGTCCTGGTCGGTTCCGTCAATTTTATCAATGTGATGCGGATACCGTTGGATCTGCCAGCATGGCTGCAGATGCGGAAATTTGCACAATGCTGTCGGACACTTTGGAAAAAGTGGGCATTCCCCGCGGTGATTACATTATCCGGGTGAACAATCGCAAAGTGCTCAATGGTGTGATGGAAGTGGCTGGAATTTTGGATCCTTTGGATCCAGAAAAGTTTGCCCAAGAGCGCGGCATCGTACTTCGAGCGATCGACAAGCTGGATCGTTTGGGGCTGGAGGGCGTGCGGGCGTTGCTTGGCGTGGGTCGTGAAGATGACAGTGGCGATTTTACCGAGGGTGCGGGTCTGGCCGCAGAGCAAGCTGAGGTGGTCCTAGGATTCATGCAGGCGCTGGGCACGACCAGCGCGCAAACCTTGAGCAATTTAAACCGTTTGGTTGCGGGCTCGGCCATCGGTGAAGCCGGCGTCGATGAGCTGCAACAGATTTCTGAACTTGTCACAGCTCAGGACTATGGCGCGGATCGCATCGTGTTAGACCCCTCGGTTGTCCGGGGTCTGGGCTATTACACGGGCCCGGTTTATGAGGCCGAGTTAACATTTGAAATAAAAGATGAAAAAGGCCGCCCTCGGCAATTTGGATCGGTTGCAGGTGGCGGGCGTTATGACGACTTGGTCAAGCGGTTCACCGGACAAGAAGTGCCGGCAACAGGTGTTTCAATTGGCGTTGACCGCCTATTGGCGGCGCTGCGCATGAAGGGGCAAATGCACCGCACACAGTCCGGTCCAGTGGTCATCACCGTGATGGATAGAGCGCGCATGGGCGATTATCAGGCGATGGCAACAGAACTGCGCGCTGCGGGAATTCGCGCCGAGGTTTATTTGGGCAATCCCAAGAATTTTGGCAATCAGCTGAAATATGCAGATAACCGCAACAGTCCCATCGCGATCATCGAAGGCGGTGATGAGCAAGCCGCTGGAATTGTACAGATTAAGGATTTAATCTTGGGCGCGCAATTGGCCAAAGAGGCCAGCTTGGAAGAATGGAAAGCCCGGCCAAGTCAAATTGAAGCGCCTAGGGCGCAGCTTATCGATAAGGTGTGGGAGATGCTGGCGGCACAGGGCGCCGCGCAATGAGCCAGCTTCGTGCAGAGAGTGCACGCCTTTTGGCGGTCTTTGAGGCCACAGGTGCGGTGCGGGTCGAGGCAGATATTCTGCAACAGGCCGATGTTTTGCTCGACCTGTATGGTGAAGATATCCGCGCGCGCGCCTATGTGGCCTCAGATCCTTTGCGCGGCGAACAAATGCTGCGGCCAGATTTCACCGTTCCGGTGGTGCAGCAACATATGGCCGTCAGCGCGGAGCCGGCCCGTTATACCTATGCCGGGCCTGTGTTTCGCTATCAAGACAACGCGACGGGCCGTGCGGCACAAAGCGAGCAGGTGGGTTATGAAGTGTTTGACCGTAGCGCGCCTGAAGCCATTGAGGCGGAAGTCTTCGGACTGTTTCATCGGATTCTCGCTCCGCTCGGTCTGACTGCATCAACGGGTGATGTCGGACTTTTGCGGGCGGCAATAGATGGGCTGACTACCTCGGAGGCGCGAAAGGCGGCTTTGCGGCGTCACATTTGGCGCCCCGCGCGGTTTCAATCCTTGCTGGACCGGTTTTCGCAGCCTGTGGCGCGAAAAGTTTTAGGGGCAGGCGGGCAGCAGATTGGTCTGCGCCGATCACAGGATGTGCAGGAACGTTTGGCCCAATTGCAAGACGAGGCCACAGCACCGCCCATTCCTTCCGCAGAGATTGCTGCTTTGACAGATCTATTGGCCATAAGAGGCAAATTGCCGGAGGCTTTGGAGCTTTTGCAAGCGCTCACCGGCCGCTTGCCCTCGATTGGCCCTGCGGTTGCACATATGGCCTCCCGGATCATAGCGCTTGATGCGGCTGGGGTAGATG
>Ga0213861_10003802_pt1 | contig 12445 bp, 12 predicted proteins | sample PICome_4_FD_160110 | JGI IMG/M metagenome (GOLD analysis project Ga0213861, IMG submission 160110) | Coastal seawater microbial communities near Pivers Island, North Carolina, United States - PICO131 | ecosystem: Environmental > Aquatic > Marine > Coastal | place: USA: North Carolina...
TTTTATTGGTTTTAATGCACTCAACAAGGCTGAGGAATTTTTGTTTCAAAAAATGTTAGCTACAAATAATACTGCCATTTATTGGGATATTGATGAAGCATTTTTAAATTCCAATCATCAAGCAGGTAATTTTATGCGAACATATAAAAGTACCTGGAAATACTTTGAAAAAAATCCTTTTAAAACGCCTGTAAATTATTTTTCATCAGAAAAAAATATTAAAATTATTGGTGCTGCAAAAAGCACAACTCAGCAAAAATACATTTCTGAAATTCTTGAAAATTCTAAAAGTTTAAACAACACAGCATTGGTTTTAGCGGATGAAACCCTATTACCAATTGCACTGAATTCATTGCCAAAAAATGTAAACGGAATCAATATTACCATGGGATATCCTTTGAAAGATATTCCTGCAAGCCAGTTGTTTTTAGCGATTTTTCAGTTGTTTTTATCACAAGAAAAATTGCAGAAAACCATCACCAATCAATTTTATTATAAAGATTGTTTTCGTGTTTTACAACATCCATTTTTGATAAAATTCATTTTGAATAATGATCAATTTTTTAATAAAATAACTCATGAAAATAGGTTGTTTATTTCTCAAAAGGACTTGGAATCCTTGCTCAAATTTCAATCCGAAGAAGCAAAAAATATCATTCTTGATTTGTTTAAACCATTCACATCCATAAATCAGTTTATTGAAATTATTTTATCACTCATATTTTTCTTAAAAGAAGCTGCTGAAACTTTAGAGAAAGAATATTTATTTCGATTTTACACCATTTTTACACAGCTAAAATCATTGCAGCAAAAATTCTCTTTTTTCAATGATTTAAAAGTGTTTTCACAGTTTTTCAAACAATTGATAGCTACCGAAAATCTCTCTTTTCAAGGTGAACCTTTGCAGGGTTTACAGTTGATGGGAATGTTAGAAACGCGTGTTTTAGATTTTGAAACTATCATTTTAGCATCAGCCAATGAAGGAATTTTACCAGCCAATAAACAACAAACTTCTTTCATTCCTTTTGATGTGAAAATTGCATACGGATTGCCAACTTACAGAGAAAAAGACGCCATTTTTTCGTATCATTTTTTTAGATTGTTGCAAAGAGCCAAGAATGTTTTTATTTTGTATAACACAGAGCAAGATCATTTTGGAAGTGGCGAAAAAAGTCGCTTTATTACTCAATTGGAAATGATGAAAAAGAATATTTCACACAAAATCATTACGCCAAAAGTAATTTCAAAACCCATTAAATTAAAAGAAATTCAAAAAAATTCTGCTATTCAAGAACGTTTAATTGAGTTGGCTGCAAAAGGAATTTCACCTTCAACAATTACCAGTTATTTGTACAATCCTATTCAGTTTTACAAACAAAAAGTTTTAAAAATCAAAGAATTTAATGATGTTGAAGAAACCATTGCACACAATACTTTAGGAACTGTAGTGCATGAAACTTTAGATGATTTGTACAAACCACATATTGACAACTATTTAAAATCAACTGATATTGTTGCTATGGAAAAAGTTGCCAAAGATTTGGTAACAGCAAAATTTTCAAAACATTTTATCAATGGAAATATTAGCACAGGAAAAAACAGGTTGATTTTTGAAGTCGCCAACAGATTTGTCAGCAATTTTTTATCAAAAGAAAAAGAATTGTTACAAGATGAAAATAATCAACTAAAAATCATAGCAACTGAACAGAATTTATCGATTGAAATTGAGATTGATGGTTTTGATTTTCCGTTTAAAATACATGGAAATGTGGATAGAATTGATGTATTGAATGGAGTTTTACGAATTATTGATTATAAAACAGGCAAGGTTACAAAAGCAAATTTAAAAGCAAATAATACTGAAAAATTGCGTGAAGAGAAATTTCACAAAGCAGTTCAAGTACTTTTATATGCCTATTTATTTACAAAAAGTACTTCATTCGATTTTTCAAAACCGTTACAAGCAGGCATTTATTCATTTAAAAGTTTAAATGAAGGATTTTTACAAATCGATTTTGCTGAACAAAGAAAATCCCCAGAAACTTTAATTTCTGAGGAAAAGTTGAATGATTTTTTAGCGGTTTTAAAAACCTATATCACAGAAATGTACACTATTGATAATGCTTTTTTAGAACCTGCAGATTTAAAATATTGATTATTTTTTTCCTTTCAAAATCAATAAAGGAACTGTTGTATAAAATTCAGATTTTAAGATGGTACTTTTTTCCCATAATTTTGTGAAAAATCCTCTTTTACGACGAAAAACACACAATAAATCAGGCTTAAAAGAATTTAAATTTTCTAAAACTCCTTGAAAAGTTGTAGGGTTTTCAGTAATTGTAAGTGAGTTTTTTACTTTTTCAAGTTCTTTATCCAGCACTAAATCTTCATCAGTGTAATCAGGCGTTTTTACTAATAATAAATCAATTTTTGGTTGAAATTTTTGAGCTATAAATTGCAATGGTTTTAAAGCTGCTTTTTTTCGAACAATTCCTGATCTAAAAGCCATCAAAATTGAATTTATTGGTGTATAAACATATCCTTCAGGCACCACTAACATGGGCACTTCAGTTTGTTTTACCAAGCTTCCAGCTGTTTTTCCTAGATAAATTTCTTCTCTAATTGAATTACTTTTAGCACCAATAATTATCAAATCAATACCAATTTCTTCATCAATAGAATTTACACTTTCAATGACTGATCCATTTGCAGAAATCAATTTTACATCAACATTTTTTGTGTTTACAGAATTCACCAAAGTTCTTAAATACAAACTTGTTTCACGTTCAATGATGCTGTTTACATTGATCATGGTTCCTGTTTTTGAAATGGCACTATATGCTCTAAAAACAAAGATATTTGCATCTATAATTGAAGCAAAATCAATGGCATATTGTAAAGTTGTTCGAGCGCTTTCATTAGATCCAATAGGTACAAGAATATTTTGCATAGAATTGTTTTTAGTTTGCAAAGTTACTGATTTTTCAGAATCTTACGCTTTTATCTTTTTGTAGATATGTATATTTGTGTTCATTTTTTTTAGATTGAATTCTTCATTACGGTTTAAAAACATCAATAAACTAGCTATTCCAGCTTTGATTGCCGGAATTGCAGAACCTTTATTATCCATTACAGACACTGCAATTATTGGCAATATTGATGTGAATGCTACAGAAAGTTTGGCGGCAGTTGGTATTGTTGGAGCATTTATTTCGATGTTAGTTTGGGTTTTTGGTCAAATAAGAAGTGCCATTTCATCCATCATTTCTCAATATTTAGGTGCCAATAAATTAGAAGAGGTAAAATCATTGCCCGCACAAGCAATTTTGATTGTCATTTTGGGAAGTTTATTGATTTTATTGATTTCCTATCCTTTTTCAAAAGAGATATTTCAATTTTATAATGCCTCAGGAATGGTTTTGGATTTATGCAGTACCTATTTTAAAATAAGAATATTTGGCTTTCCATTTTCATTATTTGTATTTGCAATTTTTGGCGTTTTTAGAGGATTACAAAATACTTTTTATCCCATGATAATTGCCATTTGTGGAGCCGTTTTAAATGTAATTTTAGATATCATTTTGGTATATGGAATTAAGGGTTTTATTCCTGCCATGAACATTGAAGGTGCTGCTTATTCAAGTTTAATTTCTCAAATTGTAATGGCAGTCTTGGCATTGTATTTTCTTTTTAAAAAAACCACGATTTCCTTAAAAATTCAATTTCCAATGCATGAGCAAATTCCAAATTTATTAGGGATGATTGGAAATTTGTTTATACGAACAATTGCCTTAAATACAGCACTTTATTTGGCAACCGCCTATGCAACTTCTTACGGAAACGAATATATTGCAGCTTATACAATAGGACTTAATATTTGGTTATTAGGTGCTTTTATGATTGATGGATACTCTAGTGCAGGAAACATTTTAGCAGGCAAATATTTTGGTGGAAAAGATTATGAATCACTTGTAAAATTGAGTAAAAAACTTACAAAGTATGGGATAATTACAGGTTTTATTATGGCATTTATTGGATTTGTTTTTTATGATTTTATTGGACAAATTTTTACAAAAGAAGAACTGGTTTTAGCACGTTTTTACGAAGTTTTTTGGATTGTTTTATTAACACAACCTATTAGTGCAATCACTTTTATTTTTGACGGAATGTTTAAAGGAATGGGAAAAATGAAATATCTAAGAAATGTGCTAATTTTTGCAACATTATTGGCATTTGTTCCATCATTGTTGCTATTTGATTTTTACAATTTAAAATTGGTTGCTATTTGGATTGCTTTTACTTGTTGGATTTTAGCAAGAGGAATTCCCCTAATTGTGAAATTTAACAAGACTTTTATTCCATTAGTGAATTCATAATTGTACTTTTATTCGAGATTTAAAATTTTATTTCATTGTTTTCTTTCCAAAAAATTTCGCTGCGAATACGCATATTTATATCAATGATTTTATTGGTATTCTTGGCGTCAATACTTATTTTGTTAGTTACAGTTTATCAATATGATGAGCAAACACACGATTATAATTTGCAAAGATTTGAACGGAAAGAAGCAACAGCTATTCAAATTATTGAACTTGAATTGAGCAATAAAACAACTTATCCAATCAACACTGAAAATCTTTATAAAATTTTTAAAGAACGCATTTACGAAATATCATCAATCAATAAACTGAATATTTCAATGTTTGATTTGCATGGAAATTTATTGGTTTCATCTAAAACAAATGCTTTCGAAAAAACGAACATTGAACCTTTAGAGTATGATTTACTGAATGATTTAGCTCAAAACTCCAATCATCGAATTTTAAAAACCAGTGAAAAAGATGGCACAAGTTATCAAACATCATTCACCTACATAAATGATACTAAATTTAAACGAATTGGTATTGTTGAAATGCAGTTAACTCAAGATAATTCTGAGGTTGAATACGAACTGCGTGAATTTATTTACAGATTGAGCTTGGTATATTTATTAATGTTTATCATCGCAATTTCGTTGGCATATTTTTTATCTAGTTATATTACAAAATCCATCAAATCTATTTCAGATAAAATGCAACAAACGCGTTTAAATCAGCGAAATGAAAAAATTTTATTGGATGCATCTAGTTCTGAGATTGAAATTTTGGTAGAAGCGTACAATAATATGATTGATCAATTAGAAGAAAGCGCCTCAAAATTAGCAAAAAGTGAGCGCGAACAAGCTTGGAGAGAAATGGCAAAACAAGTAGCACACGAAATTAAAAATCCGTTAACTCCAATGCGATTAACTATCCAAAGTTTTGAGCGAAAATTCAATCCTGATGATGAAAATATCAAACAAAAACTATCAGAATATACAAAAACATTAATTCAACAGATTGATTTGATGAGTTCTATTGCATCTGCATTTTCTGATTTTGCTAAAATGCCAACACAAAATAAAGAACAGATTGAAGTTATTAATGTCATCAAATTAGCCATTGATATTTTTAACGAAGACCATATTCAGTTTCAAACGGAAGAATCAGAAGTTTATGCTTTTTTAGATAAAACACAGCTAATCAGAATTATAACAAATTTGGTTAAAAATGCTTTACAAGCTAATGAAGAAGAAGAAAATCCAAAAATTTTGGTTAGTGTAACTTCAATTGATAATTCTTTAAAAATAACAGTTTCTGATAATGGAAAAGGGATTGCAGATGAAATGAAAGACTTGATTTTTGAGCCCAAATTCACCACCAAAACAAGTGGAATGGGACTTGGATTGGCAATGATTAAAAGTATAATTGAAGCGTATGACGGAACAATTAGTTTTGTTTCAGAAAAAAATAAAGGAACTACATTTACTGTAATTTTACCAAAAGAATAAGAATTTTAAACAGCAATATTATGAATTTTGAAACCATTTTAATTGATAAAAAAGAGGCAATTGCAACAATAACCATCAATAGACCTCAAAAATTAAATGCTTTAAACAAAACTACTCTTCTAGAGTTGCATACTGCTTTAAAAACTCTTGAAATTGACAGTAATATCCAAGTAATAATTATCACAGGAAGTGGAGAAAAAGCTTTTGTTGCAGGTGCAGATATTGCTGAATTTGCGAATTTTTCGGCAAATGAAGGTCATAATTTAGCCAGAAAAGGACAAGAAATAGTATTTAATTTTATTGAAAACCTTACAAAACCTGTCATTGCAGCTGTAAATGGCTTTGCTTTGGGTGGAGGTTTAGAGTTGGCAATGGCATGTCATTTTAGGATTGCTTCAGACAATGCAAAAATGGGTTTGCCAGAAGTTTCTTTAGGAGTAATTCCAGGTTATGGAGGCACACAACGCTTGCCACAATTAGTAGGAAAGGGAAAAGCAATGGAATTAATTATGACTGCAGGAATGATTTCTGCAGAAGAAGCCAAAGATTTAGGATTGGTAAATCATGTAACTTCTCAAGAAGAATTATTGAGTTTCACTCAAAAAATTGCTGAAAAAATTATAAGAAATTCACCTTTGGCAATTGCTGCCGCTATTAAAGCTGTAAATGCCAATTTTGATGTTGACAAAAATGGTTTTGAAGTTGAAATTGAAGCCTTTGGAAACTGTTTTGGAACTCCCGATTTTATTGAAGGAACCACAGCTTTCTTAGAAAAAAGAAAACCTAATTTTCCAGGATTTTAGAAACTTATGTAAAGAAAAAAGCGGGTTAATCAGGCCCGCTTTAATCAAATCTACAATCTACTTAACTAATCTAATCTATGAAATCTTTATATTTTAAAGGTATTACTGTATTTCCTGTCTTGATTATAAACAATCACTTTATAAGACCCTTTTTTTTCTGAATCTAACTTATACACTCTGTTTAAGTGAGTTTCGTTTTTAATTGTTTCTGAGAAAATCTCTTCATTTTCAAAATAAATAACGATTTGAGTTGGTTCTTTATCAAATTCAATTTTCGAAACCATAACAATATTTTCTTGATTTCTAATAACTGGTTTAAAAATTACTTTTTCCTCATCAGATAATAAAATCACTTGATTTGGTGAAACCTGAAATCTTTTGATGACAATTTCATAATCTTTGTCCATCTCAATTACATAATTTCCTTCATCTAAAGATGTTACATCTAAAATTTTTGACAAATTTCCATTTTCTGATATGGTTTCTGAATATAATTCAGTTCCGTTTTCATCTTTAATGGTTAATGAGTGTCCTTTTTTTAAGTTTTTAAATTCTACTGTTACTTTTTTAGTGTTTTCTTTTAAATTATTTTTAATTTCTGTGTTTGAAAAGCTTATTAATGAACTGATTAATAAAGCTATCGTTATAATTTGTTTTTTCATTTTTTTTACTTTTTTTGGGGTTACTGAATTGTTTTTCCTCCGTTTTTCTTCAATATAATGCCTAATACCACAATTTGGAAAATGTACATTGTAATAAAAATGGCGATTACTGAGATAAATAAAATACTATCACTGTTTACCATAAATTATTTTTGTGCAAAGTTATGGTGCAACTATAGTTTTAATAACAACAAAATTGGTATATTTATATCCTATTTTAACTCTAAATGTTTTGTTAAAATCTATTAAAGTTAAAATAGAACACATAAAAGATAATTCTATATATATTATCCTGTCTTTCTGTTGTAATTTTGTACTCAATTAGTAATGAGCATAACCATAATTTCATCTTAAATAAGATTTTATAGTATTTGATTTTCAAAAGATTAAAAAATACCCTTAATACCAACATATGAAACAGATTAAACCAACATTAGAAAAGATTACGCCCAATTTTGGTAGTTCTTTATTGGTTAAGAAACATGTTGAGTTTTTAAAAACCAATACTCCTTTTTGGCATTTTCATCCAGAAATTGAATTGGTTTATGTAAATAAAGGACGAGGAAAAAGACATATTGGCAATCATATCAGCTATTTTAACAATAGCCAATTGGTTTTAATTGGCTCAAATTTGCCTCATGTTGGCTATATTGATCGTTTGACAACGAATGGTTCAGAAACATTAATTCAATTTAAACCTGATTTTTTAGGAGAACATTTTTTTAAAATTCCTGAAATGTTGCCTATTGATGCCCTTTTTGAACGTGCCAAAAAAGGCGTTCGTTTTAATATTGACATTAAACAACGAATTGGAGCAAAAATTGAAAAATTAGTGGATATTGAAGGTGCTGATAGAATCATTGCTTTTTTAGATATTTTAAAGGATTTAGCCACAACTGATGATTATACATTGCTGAATGCCAATGGTTTTGCTTTTGAAACCATTCCTCAAGATAGCAATAAAATAGAAATTATTTACAAACACATCAACGAACATTTTCAAGAGCACATCAGTTTAGATGAAATTGCGGCATTAGTAAGTATGACAGTTCCTGCATTCTGTAGGTATTTTAAAAAATCAACTGGAAAAACATTTACAAAATTGGTAAATGAATACAGAGTTGTGCATGCCACAAAATTGTTAGCAGAAAGTACAATGAGCATTTCAGATATTTGTTTTGAATGTGGTTTCAATAACTTTTCGCATTTCAACAAGTTATTCAACTCAATTACAGGCAAGAGCGCTTCAAAATACAGAAGTGATATGAAAAATTTAATTCAATAAGTAAATTATGGCAACCAAAATAGACAAAGCCATTGAGTATTATTCATTTAAAAGTAAAAAAATACTCGATTACATTAACAGTAGTAACAATTTAACGGTAGATGAAATTATTGAAAATGGTCAAGAATTAGCCATTTTAGAATATAAAATTACAGCTTTAGAAGTCGCAAAAGCAAGTTAATTTTTACAACTTTCCATTCCATTCGTTGTAAAACTGTTCTAAATACAGTTCCATAAAACGATGTCTTTCTGCAGCAATTTTTTTGCCAGTTGTAGTATTCATTTGGTCTTTTAAGAGCAATAATTTCTCATAAAAATGATTGATACTTGGTGCATCAGAATTTTTATAAGTCTCTTTACTCAAGTTTAATTCTGGTAAAATTTCAGGATTGTAAATCGCTCTATTTTTAAACCCTCCATAATTAAAACAACGTGCAATTCCAATGGCTCCAATTGCATCCAATCTGTCAGCGTCTTGCACAACTTCCAATTCTTTTGATGTAAATTTCGAGGCATTTTTATCCAAAGAATTTTTAAAAGAAATATGTTTGATGATGTTAATAATGTGTTCAAGAGTTTTTTCGGCAACTTTTTGTTGTTTTAAAAACTCACTTGCTTTTTTTGGACCAAGAGTTTCATCACCATTATGAAATTTTGCATCTGCAATATCATGCAATAAAGCCGCTAACGAAACCACAAAAATATCTACTGATTCTTCTTTTGAAATTAAAATAGCATTTTTAAAAACACGCTCAATATGAAACCAATCATGCCCTCCTTCAGCATTTTTAAGTTCGGTTTTTACAAATTTGATGGTATTTTCTAAAATTTTTGACTGGTCCATTTTGTTTTTTAAAATTTAAAAATAAAAAAAAATCCACGATTTTTTTCGTGGATTTTTAAGTCCTTATCTTTTGGAAAGGATTTAGGATAGGATTAACAATGCTCTTCGTAAGCAGCTGCTAAATTTTGTGCTATCATTTGAGCTGAACGCCCTTCAATATGATGACGCTCTAACATGTGTACTAAATTTCCGTCTTTAAACAACGCAATTGCTGGTGATGATGGAGGAAAAGGTATCATAAATTCTCTCGCTTTTTGCGTGGATTCTTTTTCTACACCTGCAAAAACGGTTGTTAAATGATCAGGAGTTTTGGATGCATGTAAAGAAGCAATTGCTCCTGGTCTTGCTGTGCCAGCTGCACAACCACAAACTGAATTTACCATTACCAAAGTGGTTCCTTTTTTTGCTAAAGCATTTTCAACATCAGTTGCTGTATATAAGGCTTCAAAACCTGCGTTGATTAACTCATCACGCATTGGTTTTACTAATTCTTCTGGATACATAATTTATTTCTTTTTGAGTTGCAAATATACTCATAAAAATAAAAGGATTCAAGTCGTTTTTAAGTAGCTTTTTTGATAGATACATCAAAAAAATTGATATTATACATCAAATTTTTAGTTTCTTTGGACTTTAAAAAATGCATAAAAAAATGGGAAATTTTACCAAATGGTTAGGAGCAGGATTGGGTTTTACATTAGGAGGTCCTATTGGAGCTGCTATTGGTTTTGCTATTGGGAGTTTTGTAGACGGAATAACTTCTGATGAATTAACTACTGAACAAAGAGAATATCAACAAAATACAGCCCAACAAAACAATACACAATCAGGTGATTTTGAAATCAGTTTTTTGGTTTTGGCATCAATTGTTATAAAATCTGACGGAAAAATTGATCAAAGAGAACTGAATTTTGTAAGAAGTCAGTTTTACGCAATGTATGGTGAACAGCGTGCAAATAATGCCTTTAAGCTATTTAAAGGAGTTATTAAAAAAGATATTTCTGCACGTCAAGTTTGTTTTCAAATTCGTCAACACATGCCACATGCATCTCGTTTGCAATTGATTCATTTTTTATTCGGAATTGCCAAAGCTGATGAATTCGTAACCGAAAATGAAATTGATGAAATTCGAAAAATTGCAGGATATTTATACATCAATCAATCTGATTTTGAGTCAATTAAAGCCATGTTTTATGATGAATCTGGCAATGCGTATAAAATTTTAGAAATCGAAAAAACAGCCACTGATGAAGAAGTTAAAAAAGCTTACAGGTCTTTGGCAAAAAAGCATCATCCAGACAAATTGCAAGATTTAGGGGAAGAGCATTTAAAAGGAGCACAAGAAAAATTTCAAAGTATTCAAGCTGCTTACGAAAAAATAAAGAGAGAAAGAGGAATTTAAATTACATTTTGTTATGGATACTTTTGATGTAGTTGTAGTTGGTGGTGGTCCTGCAGGAGGGCAAACTGCAAGAGAGTTAGCTAAAAAAGGGATTAATGTACTCTTGGTAGAGAAATACGAATCTTTTGCATTGAACAATTTTTCTAGTGCAGGTATGACTTTAGCACTTCTAAAAGAGTTCGATTTGCCTGAATCGATAATTGGTGCCTATTAGAAAGATTTGGTTATACAATGCACAAAAAAAAGTTATTGTTGGAAAGGAAATTCCAATAAAGGTGTTGTACTTAATTTTCAAAAGTTAAGAGAATTTTTAGCAGATGAAACCATAAAATATGGAGGCAACGTATTTATGGGATACAAATACATTTCTAAAAAGATTGTTAACGATGATGTAATCATAAAACTTGCGGCAAATAATAAGTCTCAAGAAATAGAAATAAAAACCAAATTAGTTGTTGATGCAACAGGCCCATTACGCAAAGTAATGTATGATGAAAATGAGCAACAACCAGAAATGATTATAGGAAGTGGAACAGAATACGAAATTGAAGTTTCCCAAGAAATTTATGATGAATACAAAGACAAATTACTTTTTTTCCTTGGTCATAAATGGGCAATAAAAGGGTATTCTTGGATTTTTCCAATGGAAAATAGAATTTTAAAAGTTGGTGCAGGTAAAACACATTTAACATCCTTAAATCAAGAAAAAACAGATAAAACTACCAGAAAAATTACAGAGAAAATTATATCAGAATACCTAAAAGCCAAAGAATACAAAATAATAGACAAACATGGTGGCATTGTAAGGTATAGTATGGGTTTAAAAGATGTTTTTTATAAAAATAAAGTTATTGGAGTTGGGGATGCTGTTTCTGCCATAAACCCTAGAGGTGGTGAAGGTATCCGTTATGCAATGCAAACTGGTGAATTGGCTTCAAAATACATAGAACAATATCTAAAAACTGGCAATGAAAATTTTGATGAATATCAAAAAATATGGCTAAAAAAGACGAGAAAGAAGTGGAAGTTAAGTGAATATTCTGCTGCAAGAATGTACAGTAGATACACAGATGCACAAGTAGAAAATAGAGTGCATTTTATGAATAAAAATTTTACAACTGATCAAATAATTGATAGCCTCTTTAATTTTAAATATGATAAGGTATTCTTAAGAGCAATTCAATACAGTTGGGTTAAACTTCAGTATTTCTTTAAAAAGGAAAAATTTTAACTTCTTTTGGTATAAAATTCTTAATTTCGCAACCTTATCAGAAAAGAGAGAAAATGAAAGCGAAATTTCCTGAATATAAAGCACTTGACTTGCCAAAAGTTGCAGAAGAAATTCTGGAGTATTGGAACAAACATGCCATTTTTGAAAAAAGTATTTCTACCAGAGAAGGCAATACGCCTTTTGTGTTTTTTGAAGGTCCTCCATCTGCAAATGGGTTGCCTGGTGTTCACCATGTTTTAGCCAGAGCCATCAAAGATATTTTTCCGAGATATAAAACCATGAAAGGTTTTCAAGTAAAAAGAAAAGCTGGATGGGACACGCATGGATTACCAATAGAATTAGGCGTTGA
>Ga0213861_10003804_pt1 | contig 12442 bp, 8 predicted proteins | sample PICome_4_FD_160110 | JGI IMG/M metagenome (GOLD analysis project Ga0213861, IMG submission 160110) | Coastal seawater microbial communities near Pivers Island, North Carolina, United States - PICO131 | ecosystem: Environmental > Aquatic > Marine > Coastal | place: USA: North Carolina | collected...
CAGGCGATCAAGTACAAGAAATTTTTAAACTAGCAAAAGAAAAAGGATTTGCTCTTCCAGCAGTAAATGTAATAGGATCTAGTAGCATAAATGGAGTTTTAGAAACAGCAAAAGAATTAAATGCACCTGTAATTATTCAATTCTCAAATGGTGGAGGATCTTTTAACGCAGGTAAAGGTTTAGATAATACAGATCAAAAATCTGCAATAGCAGGGTCTATTGCTGGCGCTCAGCATGTTCATACAATGGCAAAAGCTTATGGAGTCCCTGTAATTTTACATACCGATCATTGTGCAAAAAAATTATTACCCTGGGTAGACGGTTTAATAGAAGCTAGTGAAAAGCATTTTAAGGAAAAAGGTTATCCACTTTTTAGCTCTCATATGATTGACTTATCTGAAGAGCCAATTGAAGAAAATATTGCTATATGTAAAAAATATTTAGAGAGAATGTCTAAAATTGGAATGACTCTGGAAATTGAACTAGGAATTACTGGTGGTGAAGAAGATGGTGTTGATAATACAGATGTTGATGATTCAAAACTATATACTCAACCTGAAGAAGTTGCATACGCATACGAAGAATTAATAAAGGTTAGTGATAAGTTTACTATAGCTGCAGCATTTGGAAATGTTCATGGGGTATATAAACCTGGAAATGTAAAGTTAACTCCAAAAATTCTTAAAAATTCTCAAGAATACATATCAAAAAAATATAATCTAGAACATAATTACATAGATTTTGTTTTTCATGGAGGATCAGGATCAACCGTTGAAGAAATAAGAGAAGGAATTAGTTATGGTGTTATTAAAATGAATATTGACACAGATATGCAATACGCATACATGACTGGAATTAGAGAATATTTTAATAAAAATTCTGAATATTTAAAGGCACAAATTGGTAATCCAGATGGAGATGATGTGCCAAATAAAAAATATTATGACCCAAGAAAATGGGTTAGAGAAGCAGAAGTAACTTTTGTTGATAGACTAAAACAAGCATTTAAAGACTTAAATAATGTCAATACATTATAAAATTATTTAACTTAGTTAATTACTAAAGATTAAAAAATGGCTTGGTTTAAAAGAAAAGATAAAGGAATACAGACTCCTACTGAAGCAAAAAAAGATATTCCTAAAGGACTTTGGTATAAATCTCCCACTGGTAAAATTGTTGATACTGAGGAGTTAGAACAAAACTATTATGTGAGTCCTGAAGATGGTTATCACGTTAGAATTGGAAGTAAAGAATATTTCGACATTTTATTTGATGATAAATTCAAAGAGTTAGATGCTAATCTAAGCTCTAAAGATCCTTTAAAATTTGTTGATAATAAAAAGTATTCTGATAGATTAAAAGAAGCTACAAAAAAAACAAATCTAAAAGATGCCGTTAGAACTGCTGTGGGTAAGTCTAAAGGAAGAGATATAGTTATTGCTTGTATGGACTTTAGGTTTATTGGCGGGTCTATGGGTAGTGTTGTTGGTGAAAAGATTGCCAGAGCAGCAAATTATTCCTTGAAGAAAAAAATACCTTTTTTAATCATTTCTAAATCAGGTGGTGCAAGAATGATGGAAGCCGCTATTTCTCTAATGCAACTTGCTAAAACATCTGTTAAATTAGCACAATTAGCAGAGGCTAAAATTCCTTATATTTCATTATGTACAGATCCTACTACAGGAGGTACTACTGCTTCTTTTGCAATGCTTGGCGATATAAACATTAGTGAACCTGGTGCTCTTATTGGTTTTGCAGGACCAAGAGTTGTTAGGGATACTACTGGAAAAGAACTCCCAGAAGGTTTTCAGACTGCAGAGTTTGTTTTAGAACACGGTTTTTTAGATTTTATCACGGAAAGAAAAAAATTAAAAGATAAAATTAATTTATACCTAGATTTAATTTTAAATAACCCAATAAGAAATTAATTAAATACTCTTTTTTTTATCTCAAATTTAAAGAAGATTTCTAGATTGTAAATAATTCTGATTTTAATCCAATTTTTCACTATATTTGCCGCTCTATTTTAGATAATAGTAAATCGTACATAATAATCATTTAAATAATATTGGAATGTATTTAACAAAAAAAACAAAAGAAACTCTATTCAAAAAACACGGTAAAAATGAAAAAGATACCGGAAGCGCTGAAGGTCAGATCGCTTTATTCACACTAAGAATCAACCATCTAACAGAGCATTTAAAAAATAATCGCAAAGATTATAATACTGAAAGATCTCTTGTAAAGCTTGTAGGTAAAAGAAGATCACTTCTAGATTACTTAACTAAAGTGGATGTATTGAGATATCGTGCAATTGTAAAAGAATTAGATCTAAGAAAATAATTTAAAAGAGGCCATTTGAGCCTCTTTTATTAATTTTTACATAAAATTATATTAAAGCTAGTAAATAGTTTTTCATTGGTAACCAACAACACAACAACCATTGTTTAATATTTAACTTAAAAAAAAATTATGAAACCAAAAGTTTATAAAGAAATAATTGACCTTGGTGACGGTAGAGAAGTTTCTATCGAAACAGGAAAATTAGCAAAACAAGCGCATGGATCAGTTGTTGTTCAAATGGGTAAGGCAATGTTACTTTGTACAGTAGTATCCAATTACAAAAAGAGTCCAGTAGACTTTTTACCTTTAACAGTTGATTACCGTGAAAAATTCGCAGCAGCAGGAAGATATCCTGGTGGCTTTTTCAAAAGAGAAGCAAGACCCAGTGATGGTGAAGTTTTAACGATGCGTCTTGTAGACAGAGTATTAAGACCTTTATTTCCTAAAGACTATCACTCTGAAGTACAAGTAATGATACAGTTAATGTCTCACGACGAAGATGTAATGCCGGATGCACTGGCTGGATTAGCTGCTTCTGCTGCAATTCAATTAAGTGATTTCCCATTTGAATGTCCAATTTCAGAAGCTAGAGTAGCTAGAGTAAATGGAGATTTTGTTATAAACCCATCTAGAGCTCAATTAGATGAATCAGATATGGATATGATGATTGGAGCTTCTGCAGATTCAGTTATGATGGTAGAGGGAGAAATGGACGAATGCAGTGAAGAAGAGATGGCAGATGCAATTAAATTCGCTCATGAATCTATTAAAGTTCAAATTGCTGCACAAGTTAGACTTGCTGAAGCAGTTGGTAAAAAAGAAGTCAGAGAATATGAAGGTGCTGTTGAAGATGAAGAGTTAGCTAAAAAAGTACATGATGCAACTTATGATAAATGCTACGCAATTGCTAAGAAAGCTTCTGCAAAAGCTGAAAGAAGTTTAGCATTTTCTGAAGTTAAAGAAGAGGTTTTGTCTTTATTTAGCGAAGAAGAATTAGAAAATCAAAAAGATCTAATTGGGAAATATTTTAATAAATCTCAAAAAGAAGCAATTAGAGAATTAACATTAAGTGAAGGAGTTAGACTAGATGGAAGAAAAACTACTGATATCAGACCAATCTGGTGTGAAGTAGATTATCTACCTTCTACGCATGGTTCTTCAATTTTCACAAGAGGTGAAACTCAAGCATTAGCTACAGTCACCCTTGGAACCTCAAGAGATGCAAATAAAATTGATATGCCTTCTTATGAAGGTGAAGAATCTTTTTACTTACACTATAACTTCCCTCCTTTTTGTACGGGTGAAGCTAGACCTCTTAGAGGAACATCCAGAAGAGAAGTTGGTCATGGTAATTTAGCTCAACGTGGTTTAAAAGGAATGATTCCCGACGATTGTCCTTACACGGTTAGAGTTGTAAGTGAAGTATTAGAATCTAACGGTTCTTCTTCAATGGCAACTGTTTGTTCAGGAACAATGGCACTTATGGATGCTGGGGTTAAAATTAAACGACCAGTTTCTGGAATAGCTATGGGACTTATTTCTGATGGTGACAGGTACGCAGTACTTAGTGATATTTTAGGAGATGAAGATCATCTTGGAGATATGGATTTTAAAGTAACTGGAACAAGTGAAGGTATTACAGCTTGTCAAATGGATATTAAAATCAAAGGTTTATCGTATGAAATTTTAGTGAAAGCTTTAAAACAAGCTAGAGACGGACGTTTACATATTTTAGAAAAGTTAACTGATACTATCGCAACTCCAAATGGTGAAGTAAAAGCTCATGCACCTAAAATGGTAACTAGAACTATTCCTAACGAGTTTATTGGGGCAATGATTGGACCTGGAGGTAAAAACATACAAGAACTCCAAAAAACTACAGGATGTACTTTAGTAATAAACGAAGATCCAGTAACTGAGGAAGGTATTGTAGAAATATTAGGAACTGATCAAGAAGGTATAGATAAGGTGATTGCTAGTATAGAGTCCATGTTATTTAAGCCAGAGGTTGGTAGTGTTTATGAAGTAAAAGTAATTAAGATTTTGGATTTTGGAGCTGTAGTTGAATATCAAGAAGCTCCAGGAAATGAAGTTTTATTACACATAAGCGAACTAGATTGGAAAAAAACTGAAAATGTTACTGATATCCTTAACATGGGTGATGTTCTTGATGTTAAATACTTTGGAGTTGATCCAAGAACTAGAAAAGATAAAGTTTCTAGAAAGGCACTAATTGAAAAGCCTGAAGGATACGTTGAAAGACCACCTAGACCTCCTAGATCTAACGATAGAGGACGTGACAATAGAGGAAGAGACAATAGAAATAAAAGATAGATTGTAATGTGCTAGTTTTTTTGTAATTTCTAGCACTTTATAGTTCTTTAACTAAATTTTCAAAATTAAATGAGACAACTTAAGATAACCAAACAAGTAACTAATAGAGAAACTGCTTCTTTAGATAAGTATTTACAGGAAATTGGAAAGGTTGATTTAATTACTGCTGAAGAAGAAGTGGAATTAGCTCAAAAGATTAAAGCCGGTAGTCAAATTGCATTAGAAAAACTAACAAAAGCAAATTTACGTTTTGTGGTTTCAGTTGCTAAGCAATATCAAAATCAGGGTTTGACTCTACCAGATTTAATAAATGAAGGTAATTTAGGTCTTATAAAAGCAGCTCAAAGATTTGATGAAACTAGAGGTTTTAAGTTTATTTCTTACGCTGTATGGTGGATTCGTCAATCAATACTCCAAGCTCTTGCAGAGCAATCTAGGATTGTTAGACTACCACTAAACAAAATTGGATCGATAAATAAAATAAATAAAACCTATGCTTTTTTAGAGCAATCGCATGAAAGACCACCAAGTGCAGAAGAAATTGCAAAGGAATTGGACATGACTATTAATGATGTTAAAGAATCCATGAAAAATTCAGGCCGTCATGTATCCATGGATGCTCCACTAGTAGAAGGAGAAGATTCTAATTTATATGATGTTCTTAGAAGTGGAGAATCTCCAAATCCAGATAGAGCATTATTGCATGAGTCCTTAAAAACAGAAATCGAAAGAGCATTGGAAACACTAACTCCAAGAGAGGCCGATGTAATTAGGTTATATTTCGGTCTAGGAGAACAACATCCAATGACACTAGAGGAAATTGGAGAAACATTTGACTTAACTAGAGAAAGAGTTCGTCAAATAAAAGAAAAAGCAATTCGAAGGCTCAAACATACTTCAAGGAGTAAAATCCTTAAGACATATTTAGGTTAAAACTTAAAAAAAGGCCAATATTTAAAAATATTGGCCTTTTTTATTTAAATTTATTATATGAAAAGACATCTTATCGCACCATCTGTACTAGCAGCAGACTTTAGCAATTTACAAAGGGACATTGAAATGATTAATGAAAGTGAAGCCGATTGGTTTCATATAGATATAATGGACGGAGTATTTGTTCCTAATATATCCTTTGGTATGCCCGTTTTAAGAGATATAAAAAAACATGCTAAAAAGACATTAGACGTACACTTGATGATTGTCAACCCAGATCAGTATATTGAAACTTTCGCAAGTTTAGGAGCTGATATTTTAACAGTACACTATGAAGCATGCACTCATATGCACAGAACTATACAAGCGATAAAAGCTACTGGAATGAAAGCAGGTATTGCGCTAAACCCCCACTCTAGTGTAAATCAATTAAAAGACGTAATAAAAGATATTGACCTTGTATGTCTAATGAGCGTTAACCCAGGTTTTGGAGGGCAATCGTTTATAGAGAATACTTATAATAAAGTTACAGAATTAAATGAGCTGATACAATCCAGTGGCTCGGACTGTCAAATAGAAATTGACGGTGGTGTAACTAATGAAAATGCTAAAAAACTAGTACAAGCTGGTGCAAATATCTTGGTTGCAGGAAGTTATGTATTTAAAAGTAGTAATCCGACTGACACAATTTCTAAATTAAGTAATCTGGATTTTTAAAATACAAGACATTTAAATGCTAATTCTCAATATAAAAAATTAAATGTAGGACATTTAATAATTATTTTCTTCTTAAAATATCTGACATTTTAAAAATTATACTAGACATGGTATTAAAAAAATAATATGTACATTTGCTTAAACTAATTGAATTTATATGTTAGGTAAACCATCACTAGTATTCAAATTAATTGCTCTAATATTTTTATTTTCACAAGCAGTATTTGCAATTGATGATAAGCCTTGGACAAGTGATATTGTAACAAGAGATTTTAATGGACAAATTGATGATAAAATTGAAAACTATCATTACGATCATGAATCTACTTCTCTCTACTATCTAAACAGTTCTTTAAAACTTAACATAATTGACTTTAATTCCAATAAAGTAAATACAATTCCCTTAAGTACTAATAAAGATTTTTTATCAACTCTCCCAAATACTTGGGTTCCTAACATTCCTTTAAATGCTAATGTAGAATTGATAGATTCTCAAGTTATAAGTCAGATATACAAAAAGCTTTCAGAATTAAAAATGGTAATGAGCGATAAAGAACTTTTTCTAATTGACAATGGAGGAGGTATGGTCTTCAAAATTAACTTAAATGATTTTTTAGTCGAAAGGCATGATTTAAGCTTTACAACTATGAATAAGTTTGGAGGAGATGTATTTGTTTATAATGATGACATATATCACCACGGGGGTTATGGTCTATATATTACTAATTCAACTCTTTTAAAATACAATAAGAATTACAAAACTTGGGATGAAATTGTAGTCTCAAATGAATTCCCTAATCCAAAAGGTATTACAAATCACACATCACTAATATGGAAAGATGAGTATTACATTATTGGTGGAAATAGCACAGTAAATCAAGAAGAAATTAAAAACGATCAACTTCTAAAATATAACTTTAAAACAAATTCTTGGACAAGCCTGGGTACTGTAAGTTTAGATTTTAGTAACAAAGTAGATATATCAACTTATAAAGAGCATTTTTACATTTTAAACGGAGATTTAGGTGAACTAACCGTTTTAAATGTGGAAAAGATAGAGGTTAACTCTTATTCAATGACTCAACCAGATAATCAGTTTAATAATGGTGAATTAGGAAATGATCAAATTATTTTTATTTGTAATCATCTATACTCACGCACACAGGTAGAAAAATCGTTTGAAAATAAAAATAAAGAGATTTTATTTGAAAATAACATTGTAAATTATTTTGTAGCAAATACCAGCACCTATCAAGCATCTATTTTTAAATCCTTTAAAATGTCTGATTTTATTGATCTTAATTCTAAAGAAAATTTAATTTTATTTAATGAAAGAAAATCTAGAAATGAATTTATAATTCCAATTATTATTGTACTTATAGTACTAATATTAAATACACTTTACAAAAACATCAAAAAAGGAAAAGATAAAATAATTCAAAAGCTTTATAGTTTTGAAGAAGGTGTGTTAACGTTTAAAAATAAAGTAATTCCATTAGATGAAAACTCAATAATGATTTTAGAGTTACTGTATACAAAGGACCAGGTTTCGAGTAATGATGTAGTAGCTCTATTAGTAGATAACGGAATGTCTATGGATTACGCCTCTAAAATAAAAAATAAGACTATAGAAAGGCTAAATGAACAATTTGAGTTCATTACTGGCTCAACAGAAAAGTTTATTCAAACACTAAAGAGTAAAGAAGATAAAAGGATTCAAGTTATCCAATTAACAAAAGACTAATTATTTCCTTTTAATTATTTCGAAAATTAAAAACCAGAATAAATTAATTCCAATATAAATAAGTGTCAATACAACGGAATTAAAGAAGGGTTCTAAAAAAAATATGATAGCTAGATTAAGGAAATTTATCATACACAGCAGTAAGGATGTTTTTACATGCGAAAAACCCTTGTCAATAAAAATATGATGAATATGATTTCTATCCGCTGCAAATGGAGACTTTCTTTTTAAGACTCTAACCAGCATCACCCTTAAAGTGTCTAAAACTGGAATATTTATAATGGCTACTGATAATACAGCAAGGTTTTCAACTTTTGTTGAGAAAAAATCATCATATCCATCATATTCGATGTCATTGATGCGAACAACCAAAAAATAAGCGATCCAAAAACCAAGAAAAAGAGATCCTGCATCACCAACAAATAATTTTTTTGTTTTAGATAAATTATATCTTAAAAAAACAGACAATGAAGCTATTATTAAAAGACAAATTAAAGCATAGGTTGTATCACCGCCGTTAAGAAAAATTATTCCAAATAAAGCACAGACTAAAGAACAGAAAATAGCAAGATAGGTGTCTATTCCATCCATTAAATTTATTGCATTTATAACCGCTAAATAAACAAAGCCTGTAAAAGTTAAGCCTAACCAATAGGGAATTTCATTGATACCAAAAAAACCGTGTAAATTGATAATAATATTATCATTTAGTGTAGCTGTGTTAATATTCATTCCGATTATAAAAGTCAATATAATGTACTTATGAAATGCTGATATTTCCATGAAATCATCATAAAAACCTAAAATAGCGACAAGCACGGAAGATGTAATTACAATACTAATAGAATTAAAGTCGAATATAGAAATGGTGTCCAAAACAATATCTGCAACTAATAAAACAAAAGCAAGTAAAATACCTGAACCGGTATAAACCTGGCCAGAGTGGGAAGACCTATCATTATATCCTTTATATAAATTATATTTCTTAGCTACAATAATGTATCTTTTAAATAGAAAACTAGATAAAAAAAGAGCAAATAATAAAATTATTAATCCGTATATAAAATATTCATTCATTTCTTATGAGTTATTAATCAAATTTAGTAAATAAAATTTCGTTATAATGATAGACATTGTAAAAACCGCTATTAATCTTTCTATTTAAACTAATGAATATGTGTGTTTTTTCATAATTAACTATCTTTACAAAAAAATAATAAACATGAGGTTAATTTATATTTTAACATTTTTTAGTTTTTTTGGCTTTTCACAGACCAATGAGGTTTTGATTAATCAAGCTCTTCAGACAGCCGAATCTCAAAATATCACAACTCAAGCTCAAGCAATTCAGGCACTAGCAGCAAGCGGTATGACAGAAGCACAGGCAAGACAATTAGCCGCTCAAAGAGGAATTAGTTACGATGAGCTATTAAATGATTATTTCAGTGATGAAATTAATATAGAATCCATAGCGGACCCTGACACATCTATACTTGAAGAAGCATCCATTTCAGATGTTAAGGAGGTAATTGAAGAAATTGACAACACTACTGAGACTTTAGACAAAACCGAAGAGCAAGTTTATTTTGGATACAATATTTTTGAAAATAACCCTTATTTAAATAAAGAATACTTACTTGGTAACATTGATGAAGGGTATCTTATAGCCCCAGGAGATGAGCTAAGAATATTAACATATGGGGATAACTCTTTTGAACAAAATGTTACTGTAGATAGAAATGGAAACATTAATATTACTGGATATGGATTGTTTTTTGCTTCTGGAAACTCTTTTAAAACATTAAAATCAAGATTAAAGGTCTTTTTAGGTAAATATCTTTCTGGCTTGGCAAGCACACCTCAAAAAACTTTTATGGATGTTTCTTTAACACAGCTTAGACCTGTAAAAGTTGTAGTACTCGGTCAAGTAAATGCTCCAGGGCCTCACATATTAAACACCTCAGGTTCAGCCTTGTCTGCATTGTATGCAGCTGGAGGGGTTAAAACTAGTGGAACACTCAGAGAGATAAAAATTTATCGAAACAACAAACTTTATAAAACTATTGATCTTTACGATTATATAACCAAAGGCCAACTTAAAGAAGATGTAAGACTGACCAACAATGATATTGTTTTTGTGGATACTAGAAAAAATAGAATTAGCTTAGAAGGAGAAGTATATAACTCATCTATATATGAATTGATCGAAAACGAAAGCTTAGATGATTTAATCAACTATTCTGGTGGATTACCTGCTACTACACAAACCTCAAAAGTAAATATCAGTAGAATTACGCCTGCAAATAAGAGAACAAGTGAAATTGTAGCAGATAGAAATTTAATCACCATAGACTATCAAGAAAGATTAAGATCAAGTGAAAAAATAAAACTTTTAGATGGAGATAAAGTTACATTTTTTCCAATTTTAGATTTAGAAATAAACAAAGTAACTATTTCAGGTCATGTATATGAACCTGGAGATTACTCTTTAAGTACTTTTAAAAATCTAAGATCTTTAATTTTAAATGCAGCAAAAGGCGTAAAACCTGAAGTTTATCTTAACAAAGTTGATGTTTCAAGTCTCATTAATGGAATTGATGGAACTCAATTATTAAATAGCTACAATTTATCTGATATAATTTCAGGAAAAAAAGATGTAGTATTACAAGATTTAGATGAGGTTAGAGTATATAGTAATTTAGAGATAGAAGGAAATAAAAATGTCACTATAAGTGGTTATGGAATTATTGAAGATGTGGAAAATGATTCAATAGGTAGTGTTGCAAATATTGAAAAAACTATAAAGTGGAAAGAAAATATGAGTATTTACGATCTTATTTTTAGTGCTACTGAGATAAATAATCCAGAATTTCTTGCTGATTTATTAAAGTCAAGAATTGATATTAAAAGATACAATAATGAAACAGGTGATTTTAATACATTAAAACTTGAATTTAACAATGTAAAAGAATTAAAGTCTACTATACTTTACCCAAGAGACAATGTTATTTTGTTTAGTACAAGTACAACAAAAAATATAGATAAAAAGGTTGGGATGTATGGTCTGGTTAAAAATCCAGATATGTATGATCTTGAAGAAAATATGTATGTAGAAGATCTAATTTTACTTTCTGGTGGATTTTTAATCAGTTCTAATCAAGAAGATGTGACTATTAATAGACTAGAGTTAGATCCTTTAAATGAAAGAATCGTTAGAAAATTTAATGTCCAAATCGATAAAGACTATTTATTAGGTCTTAAAGATAAACCTGATAATGATATTATACTTGAGGATAAAGATATTGTAGTTGTAAAACAAATACTAGGCTACCAAGAAGCTACCAGGATTGATGTGATTGGAGAAGTTAATTTTCCGCAGAGTGTAGTCACTGAGTTTAAAAGCACATCCTTAGAAGATTTATTAGACTTCGCAGGGGGACTTACAAGATATGCTAATCTAGATGCTTCCTTTTTAGAAAGAGATGGAAAAATAATTAGTTTTGATTTTAATAAATCAAATGCACAACAATTATTTGAAGATGGTGATAAAATATATATAGCATCCAACAAAGGACTTGTCTCAACTACTGGGGCTATCTCAAATGAATCTACTTTTATTTGGGAAAAAGGAATTAGTGCTAAAAGATATATTAAAAATTCTGGAGGAAAATTAAATAAAATCGCTGGAAAATCATATGTAATTTTACCTAATGGTAAATCAAAAAAAATAGGATTATTTAAAAATCCGAAGATTTTACCAAATAGTACTATTGCTGTAGCCTTTAAAGAGGAAAAAGAAGAAAAAGGAAAGTTTTTAGATAATTTTAATCAAACATTTGGACTTATAGCATCCACAATTACAACCATATTACTAGCTTCTAAACTATAATCTTATGAAAGACAATCATGCAAATTCATATAATAATTTAGAGGAGGATTCGATTGACATAATAGCTCTTTTAAAAACTCTTTGGATTGGGAAGAAGTTAATATTAAAAACGACTATATTATTTTTTGTAATTGGATGTATTGTAGCTTTATTAAGCCCTGTAGTTTACACTGCACAAACTACATTTGTACCTCAAGTTAGTGAAGATCAAATGTCATCTTCAAATGGAGGTTTAGGGTCTTTAGCTTCATTGGCTGGGATTAATTTAAATCAAGTATCTTCAACTAGTGATTCTTATCTGTCTCCACTCTTATATTCTAAAATAGCAAACTCTGATGAGTTTTCGCTTAAACTATTTGATGAAAAATTAATTAATTTAAAGGGAGATAAACTAACCATTAAAGAATATCTACTTTCAAATAAGAGTTCATTTAATTTTAATCCAATTGGATTTATAAAAAAATATACCATCGGATTATTTA
>Ga0213861_10003807_pt1 | contig 12431 bp, 12 predicted proteins | sample PICome_4_FD_160110 | JGI IMG/M metagenome (GOLD analysis project Ga0213861, IMG submission 160110) | Coastal seawater microbial communities near Pivers Island, North Carolina, United States - PICO131 | ecosystem: Environmental > Aquatic > Marine > Coastal | place: USA: North Carolina...
ATGCTACCAATTAGAGGCATATACTAACCATTTATAGTCTTGGCAAGATATTCTGGGAGCTTATCAATTCCTATGCGCTCCTGTTTCATGGTGTCTCTATCTCTAACTGTTGCAGTATTATCTTCAATAGAATCAAAATCTATTGTTATGCATAAAGGAGTTCCTATTTCATCATGCCTTCTATAACCCTTACCAATATTTCCAGTATTCTCTAGAATAATTCTTCCAAGATTAAGTTTTTGGAGCCTATTTTTAAGATCAGATGCAATCTTAACCAATTCTTCATTATTTTTTTTCAAAGGAATCACGGCAGCTTTAACAGGAGAAAGATGAGGCATAAGTTTTAAGACTGTTCTTTCTTTGCCATCTCCTAAATTTTCAACATTATAAGCTTCATTCATAATTGCTAGCACACCCCTATCTACACCTGCTGAGGGCTCAATAACATAAGGCACAACCCATTCTTTCGTTTTAATATTTTGGATCGCTAGGCGCGTATTAGATGACTTATTTTCCATTACATTTGCAGATATATTAAGCTCATCTTGATTTTTTGTATGCGAGCCAAGGTCAAAGTCAGTTCTATTTGCTATCCCCTCAAGCTCCTCAAGGCCATGAGGAAATTTATACATAATATCGATAGTTCCCTTTGAGTAATGTGCTAACTCATCATTGGGCACATCGTAAAGCTCGATACTATCCATCGGTATTCCTTGTTGCTCCCACCAATCAAGTCTTTTTTGCACCCATTTTTTATGCCATTCTTCATCGGAGCCTGGCTCTACAAAGAACTCGAGCTCCATTTGTTCAAACTCCCTAACTCTAAATATGAAGTTTCTTGGTGTAATTTCATTTCTAAAAGCTTTTCCAATCTGCGCAATACCAAATGGCAAAGATTTAGAGGATGAATCTACAACATTTTTAAAATTTGTAAAAATTTGTTGAGCAGTTTCTGGCCTTAAATATGCAAATGCCGCTCCGTCATCAATTGGCCCAACGCTTGTTTTAAACATAAGATTAAAAGGCCTTGGTTCAGTAAGGTCTTTAGAACCACATTCTGGGCATTTTTCATCATTAAGCTGATCAGCTCTTGATCTAGCATTACACGATCTACAATCAACCATAGGGTCAGAGAATGTATCTTCATGGCCAGAATGTCTTAAAACCGTTGGATTTGAAAGAATTGCTGCATCCAGACCCTCAATATTATCATTTTCATATATCATTGATGTCCACCAAGAGTGCTTTAGGTTATTTTTTAACTCAACACCTAGTGGCCCATAATCATACATGCCCTGCATACCACCATATATTTCACCTGATTGAAAGATAAAACCCCGTCTTTTACATAAAGATACAAGATCATCCATATTTTTTGCAGTCAAATCATTCTCCAACAATATAAAAGAAACATATGTCTACTTTAATGAGCATTTAATATATGTAATTAATTAATATTTAATCGCTATAATCTATTAAGATTATATAACAAACATAGAATAAGTAATCACTATGAAGCTTTTATTTTACTTAATTACACTTATACCAATATCTTTCATAAGATCTGCTGTTAACTTTTATACAAAACTTGGGCTTCACAGAAATTCTTCAGTTTACAAACTAACATTGTGTAATATAAAAATATGTTTCCCAGAATACAAAGACAATGAAAAAACTTTGGTAGCTAAACAGAGTTTTATTGAAACTATTGTAAGTGGTTTTGAAACACTTCAATCATGGGCCAGGCCTATTCATATATCTGGAAAAAAAATATTTAGAATTGAAAACAATTATCTAATCTCTCACAATGTTAACAAAAAAAATGGATTAGCAATCATTGCCATTCATAACAGAAGTGTTGATATGTTATTAAAGTGGATTAACTCTAAAACCAATACAACCACCCTTTATAAGAAAGTTAAAATTAAATTTTTAGATAAGTTTGTTAGAAAGCAAAGAGAAGAAAATAACAATGAGGTATATGAAACCAATATTAGTGGCGTTCGCAAAATCTTTAAAGCCCTTAAAGAGAATAAAGTTGTTTGCTTGGCGCCCGATCAAGTTCCACAAAGAGGCATGGGAGAGTATATAAAATTTTTTAATCATGATGCATACACAACGACATTGGCTGCCTCCATGGTTTATAAAACTAGAAAACCAGCGGTATTCATATGTATAAATTCATTTGAAAATAATAAATTAGGAATTAGTATAAGACCCAGTAAAAACAATATATATGATGATAGTGAGCACAAACTATCAATCAATCAAAGTATTGAAGATCTTATTAAGATTAATCCTAAAGACTATTCTTGGGAGTACAAAAGATTCAGAAGATCGCCATCAGGAATAGACCCTTATGAGAACACATAACTAGCCTCTCCAAAAAACTGGAGTAAACAATACTAGAAGAGTAAATATCTCCAGTCTTCCAAGTATCATTGCAAAAGAAAGTATCCCTTTCCCGACTGGTGATACTGATTCATATGTTTGTGAGACCTCCCCAAGACCAGGACCAAGATTGTTTAAACATGCTCCAATCGCAGAAAATGATGATTCAAAATCTAACCCAGTTACGACCAACCCTAAAAGAAGAATGATAAAAGAAATTACATATATAGAAAAAAACCCCCACACAGAAGAAGCAACATCATCCTCAACATTTTTAGTTCCTATTTTTAATGAAATGACAGCATTGGGATGAATCATTTTTTTTAGATTAATATAAGCATAATTAATCATTATTAATACTCTCCATGATTTAATTCCACCACCAACAGAACCTGAGCAAGCTCCAATAAAAGCACCTATTAAAAACAAAAATCCTATTGATGGATTCCATTGTGATGTGTCGCCTATAGCAAAGCCAGTAGTTGTAACGATGGACACTGTGTGAAATAGCAATTCTCTTACGCTTGCTTCCCCGGTTGTTGTTAGTAAGTTAACCAATAATGAAATAGTAAAAATCACCAAAAGTATTGAAATAAAAAACTTTAACTCAGGATCATGGAAATATTTAAGCGGTTTTTTCATATAAAAAGCAAAATAGTGCAATGTAAAACTAAATGCTGAAAGAAGCATAAACGTAATACATACAGCCTCTATAAAACCATTATCAAAATAACCAATACTTTCATTATGTGTTGAAAAACCCCCTATAGAGACGGTACTAAGGCTGTGTGAAACCGCATCAAACCAGCCCATACCAGCAAAGTAATAAAATAAAGCACAAAAGATTGTTAATACTAAGTATATTAACCACAAAGCTTGTGCTGTTTCTTTTATTCTAGGTGTTAACTTTTGATCATTCATGGCACCTGGTATTTCTGTTTTATACAATTGCCCCCCACCAATACCTAATAGCGGCATTACTGCTATTGCAAGGACAATTAAACCCATGCCACCCATCCATTGGAGAAGCTGTCTATAAAACAGTATTGATTCAGGTAGAGTGCTTAGGTTTGATATTACAGTGGCGCCAGTTGTCGTAATACCAGACATAGATTCAAAAAAAGCATCAACTAGTGGCATTCCAATCAAAATAAAAGGTATTGATCCGGCAATAGAAAGCACCACCCAAAAAAATGTAATTATTATAAATCCATCTTTTTGATTTAAATCATCGTCAGCATCCCTAGAAAACAACCAACCAATTAGCCCAAGGCCAAAAATAATAACAAACGTAACTATAAATACACTCAAAGCAGAGTCATTAAATATTAGGGAAACTACCATTGGAATAACAAAAGATAGGCTAAACAACATTACTAAGATGCTGAATAGTTTTAATAAGGGCTTAAAGTTCATCTTTCTATTTAAAAAGAACCTCTACCTCACCAACCTTATTCTTATCTGACAAAAATATTATCAAGTGATCATTAAGAGTCAATTCCACACTTGAGCTAGGCATAATTAGCTCACCATGTCTTATAATTGCTGCTATTGCCGACCCATCGGGCAGAGGTATGTCTTTAACAGGCTTTCCAAATAATGAAGAAGTAAATTCATTGGCATGAACAATTCCTTCTATAGCCTCTGCACCTGTATTTACCTTCAGAATAACATCTTGAGCAACATCACTATCTCTTAAGTCTTGAAGAACAGACGATACAGTTAGTCTATAGGGGGCTATATAGATATCAATAAACCCTGGTACAAGCCCTAAATAAGATGGATTATTAAGAATAATCATTGTTTTTTTAGCCCCCATCTTTTTTGCAAGCAAAGAAGACATGACATTTGTCTCATCATCATCAGTTAACGCACAAAAAATATCAATATTAGCGATATTTTCACTTTTTAGAAGTGTCTCATCAGTGGCTGACCCATTTAAAACAATAGTTTTTTCTAGTTGTTTTGATAAATCCATACATCTATCAGAGTTAGAGTCTATTAATTTAACGTTGTAAGCCTTTTCAAGGTCTTTTGCTAGAGAAAACCCCACTTTACCTCCACCAACTATCATAATTCGGGAATATTGCTCCTCATGGTCCCTAAATTCATCAACTATTGATCCAATGTTTGATTCTGAGGAAATAAAGTAAATTTCGTCATTTTCTTTTATAACGGTATCGCCTGATGGAATAAAAGGGCGCCCCTTTCTATATATTGATGGTATAAAGGCATCGACATCTGGCATATCATCCTTTATTCCTTTGAGTTCTCTTCCAACCAACCTGCCTTTCTTTTTAGCTTTTACCGAAACAAGCTTAACTTTACCATTTGCAAAGGTTTCTATTTGACCAGCTCCAGGATGATCTATTAACTCTTTTAAGTGACATGTAATCTCATCTTCTGGACTTATTGGAATATCAATAACGCCCTCACCAAAAATATCTAGTTGTTCAAAATAAGAATTATCTTTAAAACGACAAATGGTTTTTTTAACATTAAAAACTTTTTTTGCTATCTGGCAAGCAACAATATTAACCTCATCATTTGATGTAACAGCTATAATTATTGTGTCTTCATCTAGACCGGCTTTTTTGAGAGTATTTAGCTGTGAAGCATGGCCCTCTACAGTCATAACATCAAGCTTGTCCTCAAGTTGAGATATCTTGTCTTTATCTTCATCAACTATGCATACTTCATAGTTGCTATTTGATAAATTTCTTGCAAGGCTACCACCAATTCTTCCTGCGCCCAAAATTACAATTTTCATAGATGATAAATTAAACCTCTTTGACCCCAATTAAAAGACTTAAAACAAAATTAAATCATTCATTAAAAAAATCCTTATAAGAATTAAATGCATCAGAATAACTTATGACATTCTTATTTGGCATTTGTAAGTAAGTAATCACTATAGTTTTATCTATTGTTTTTATAAATAAACCATTTTTATTTAAAATGATATCTTTGTCATGAAAATTTGTATCATCATGCTCGACAATAGCCATTTCTTTTATTTTTATAATAATATTTTTATGCTCAAAAGATATACCAGGCCACTCGTAATAAGCTCTGAATTTATTATAAATTTCATCAGCCGTTTCTTTAAAATTAATTAATGATTCTGATTTATGTATTTTCTTACAATAAGTGGCTGAGTCATTTTCTTGACTAGCAAGACTGTATTCACCTTCCATTAACTCACTTAATAGTTCAAATATTTTTGTTATAGATAAATCACACATATCATTTTCAAGGGTGATTTTATTATGATTATTTTTTATATTAATTTCGTATTGCATTATCAAATCCCCATCATCCAAACCTTCTAACATTTTCATAAATGTTATTCCTGAAATAAGATCACCATTTAATAAACTGCTTTGTATGGGCGAAGCGCCCCTATATTTTGGTAATAGAGAATAATGAATATTAATTGGCATTATTTTTGGGAAATCTAATAACCATTTAGGAAGCATCTTTCCATAAGCAGCAACAATGATAAAATCTATATCTAGCTTTAAAATTAATTTTTTAAGCTCAACATCATAAAGATCAGCAGGTTTGTATATGTTTAAGTTTCTTTCTTTTGCCTCAATGCTAACCGGAGATTGTTCTAATTTACTACCTCTCTTCTGAGGTTTGTCTGGTTTTGTCAGCACCCCTGCAACATTTATAAGCTCGTTTTCACATAATGCTCGCAATATCCTTGCAGATGGCTTTGGGGTCCCAGCAAATAAAATGTTCATAAAATCTTTTATAATCCTTTAAAATCTTCTAAAATCTTCTTATTTCTTACTTTGATAGCTTCTTCCTGATGCGATCCCTTTTAATTGGACTTATGTAGTCAACCATAAGCTTTCCCTCTAAATGGTCCATTTCATGTTGTATGCAAATTGTAAGCAGTCCATCAGGGCTATCATTATGAATCTCCCCATTTAAGTCTTGCCATGTTAGGTCAATTTTATTTGGTCTAATTATTTCTTCGCTAAACCCTGGAATAGAGAGACAACCCTCTTCAAATGAAGAAAGTGATTCATTGTCTAGAATTTTATATTCAGGATTTATAAACACACGGGGCTTATTCCTTTCTTCACTGAGATCCATAACTATTAATCTAATATGCTGATCAACTTGGGAGGCTGCAAGACCAATTCCGTTATCCTCGTACATTGTATAAAGCATATCTTCAGATAATTTTTCTAGACATTTGTCGAATTTTGTAACTTTCTTCGCAACAGTTCTTAATCTTGGATCGGGGAATTTTAAAATTTTTAGTTTTTCTGCCATAAAATTACTGTTTTTTATTAATTACAGCATTATAATCGACTTGCATACTTAACAACTACAAATTTTAAAGATTATGACAGATACAACCACAGATGTAGCAATAATAATGGGTTCGGACTCTGATTTGCCTATAGTAGAGGCAATTTTCCCTATATTAGAGTCTTTTGGAGTTAACTTTACTAAAAACGTAATGTCGGCGCATAGAACACCCCACGAAGTTATGGAGCTTATTAAGAGCTCAGAAAGTAATGGATGTAAGGTTTTTATTGCCGCAGCAGGAATGGCAGCCCATTTAGCGGGTGCTGTAGCAGCCCATTCAACAAGGCCTGTTATTGGTATCCCAATTGAGTCTGGTGGAATGGGTGGAATAGACTCATTATTGTCAACCGCTATGATGCCTCCTGGAGTTCCTGTTGCAACTGTTGCAGTTGGGAAAGCAGGTGCGAAAAATAGTGCAATTTTAGCTGTTCAAATACTAGCAACATCAGATGCTGAACTATCACAAAAACTTCATGATTATAAAAATAATATGAGAGAAGAAGTTCTTAAAAAGGATAAGGCCCTTAACTCCTAATTGCATAATAATTCTTTAGATGTTTTTTCATCAGCAAGTTGGTTAACCAAAGGTAAAATACTTTTACATCCAACCGAAGGTGTCTGGGGTATTGGTTGTGACGCATTAAATGAAAAGAGTTTTTTAAGAGTATATGAATTAAAAAAAAGACCAAGAAATAAAAGCTTTATATTGCTTGCAAAGTCATTAAAGGAAGTTAAAAAATACATAAAAAATTTTGACCATCTTGACTTGAATTTTATTAATAATATATGGCCTGGACCCACAACCTTGTTGGTTGATTACAACGATAATATTCCAAGTCATCTTAAAAATGAAAGCGAAAAGATTGCTATAAGAGTAAGCAATCACTATCCTATAAAAGCCCTATTTGAAAGTTTTAATGGCCTTCTTGTTTCAACATCAGCAAACATATCTGGAGAGAAAAATATAGATTTAGTTGAAGATTTAATTAAGACGTTTCATCATGAAGACGTGGGTTTTTATAATGGTAAACTGGGCAATAATATAAAACCAACGAGAATCATAGACCTGAACTCAAGAGAAATTATCAGAGACTAAAATGAATAATGAGCTAGAGAAAATATTTAGAAAATCCCATTCAAATATTATTGACTCTTTTGAAAGTTTAGAGAAGTCTAATAAAGCAATCATTACTCTTGATAAATGGAAAAGACCAGAGGGTGGAGGTGGCAAGACTTTTACGATTCAGAACGGAACTTTCTTTGATAACTGTGCTGTAAATTTTTCTTCAATTAAAGGAAAAAAATTACCACAAGCTGCCCTTGGAAATTCTTTGGTGAAATCTTCAAATAATGGATATCAAGCAATGGGTGTTTCGGTAATTTCTCATCCTAAAAATCCATACGTGCCATCAAGCCACATGAACATTAGATTATTTTGTACATTGAGAAAAAATGGAGAAATCAAAGACTGGTGGTCAGGCGGAGGTTATGATCTAACACCGTTTTTTCCATATAAAACAGACTGTATTCAGTGGCATAAGGATGCAAAAGATTGCTTAGATCAATTTAATAAGAGTCTATATAATAAATTTGCAAAAAACTGCAACGAATATTTTTACATACCCCACAGAAAAGAAAGAAGAGGCATAGGAGGCATTTTTTTTGATAATTTCTCAAAGCTAAGTCTTGATAAAACCCTTTCTCTTCTTTCGTGCACCGCAAATCAGTACATGAATTCATATAATTCAATTGCTATAAAAAGAGATAGCAACAAATACACCTCAGCTCAGAAAGATTTCCAGCTTTTTAGAAGGGGGCGATATGCTGAATTCAATTTAACCTATGATCGAGGTACTGCATTTGGCCTACAATCAAATGGAAGAATAGAGTCAATACTCGCATCACTTCCAAGTGATGTTAAGTGGTCCTATAAAAAAGATAAAGACTATCTAAAAATGGAAAAACGATTGCTTAGTTTTATTAATAAGGACTGGAATGTCTAAAAAATTTAAACTTGGTGTTATTGGCAACCCCATTGAACACTCTTTATCACCATTTATACATTCTCGTTTCGCAAGAGAACAAAATTTAAACATAGATTATCAAGCTTATAAGGTTGAAGAGGGCAATTTTGATAATTTTATCTCAGAGTTTTTTTCAGACAAATCATCAAGGGGTCTAAATGTTACACTGCCTCTTAAAAATCTTGCCGCAAATATAGAAGGTGAAATTTCTGAAGAGGCAAAGTTTATTAATGCAGTAAACACTATTACTAAAAGCAATAGAAATTTTAAACTTGAATCCACAGATGGCATGGGTTTTATGACAGATTTAAAACACAAAGAAATAGATATTGCTGGAAAAAATATATTAATTGTCGGAGCTGGTGCTGCTGTCGAGAGTATCCTGTTTAGGCTGGTGAGGAGCGAGCCGTCAAAAATCACTATACTTAATAGAACTAAAGAGAAAGCTCTTAGATTGTGTTCAAATTATCATAATCATAATGTTGAGTATGGATGCCAAGAAGATGCAAAGTATGACATCATTATCAATGGGAGTTCTGCAGGCTTAACGGGCTCATTCAATCCCCCGAAAGAAATCATTGCAACTAATAAAACAATTTTTTATGATCTGAACTACTCTCTAGGTAAAACACCCTTTTGTGAGTGGGCATTAGAGTTCTCAAAAAATGTACATGATGGAACAGGTATGTTGGTCAATCAAGCAGCGCAATCTTTTAAATTATGGTTTGGCGTAACCCCGCAAATAAATATGGTTTCAGAAGATCTAAAGAGTCTTTCAGAATGAAAATGGTTCAATTTATTGCTGGCGCAACATGCCCTTCATGTGGAGCCAAAGATACAATAGCTATTAATGCTGAAAACAATTTAATTTACTGTGTTAAATGCGATTATACCGAAGCAAGACCTACGGAAATTAAAAACAAAAATCAGTCAATAAATGTTATTAATATTCAAGATTATAAAAAGCCTAAAAGCTAGTAAAAAACACAACAAAAAGATATCATATGCACCGAATTTTATAGTCTATATTTTGTTTTAATTATAGATATACCTTATAATTGAATATAAATAAGTTTTATTTTTGTTTAGCACACTAAAAGGATAAAGAAATGTCTTTCAAATATTTACAAAATTTGCAGAAAAAAATAATTTCTGCGCTTTTATTATTTTCAGTTCCTATGAAAGCAGACTGGTTCGCTCTCAATATGACAAGAGGTGTTACTGATATCAGTAATGAAGTTTTTGAATTGCATATGCTTATTTTTTGGATATGTGTTGCAATAGGTGTTGTAGTTTTTGGCGTCATGTTTTATTCAATGTATGCGCACACCAAAAAGAAGAATCCAGTCGCGGCTTCTTTTCATGAAAATCACAAAGTAGAAATCGCATGGACAATAATACCTTTCTTAATTTTAATAGCTATGGCTATTCCAGCATCTAAAACTCTTGTAAAAATTTACGACGACGAGGCTGGAGACCTAAATATTCAGGTCACTGGTTATCAGTGGAAATGGCAATATAATTATTTAGAAGATGACGTAAGCTTTTTTTCTAACCTATCAACAGACATGGATGAGATAAATAATCTTGTACCTAAAGGTGAAAATTATTTACAAGAAGTTGATGAAATGGTGGTAATACCTGCAGGTAAAAAAGTAAGATTTTTAATAACAGCAAATGATGTTATACATTCTTGGTGGATGCCAGCCTTTGCTATCAAGCAGGATGCTATTCCAGGCTTTGTTAACACAGCATGGACCAAGGTTGATAAACCAGGTATATACAGAGGTAAATGCACCGAGTTATGTGGAAAAAATCATGGGTTTATGCCAATCGTAGTTAAGGTAGTTGAGCAAAGCGAATATGATGAATGGGTTTCTGGAAAGAAAGAAGCAGCCATGAAGATGGCAGAGCTAACTACTAAAGATTGGACTACTGAAGAGTTGGTTGCTAGAGGTGAAAGTGTATATGCAGTTAATTGTGTGGCATGCCATCAAACTAATGGCCAGGGGATTTCAGGAATATTTCCAGCACTTGCTGGCAGCGATATAGTTCTAAATGACAAAGACAGAAATATAGAAATTCTCATGGAAGGTGTTCAAGGCGCTGCAATGAATTCATTCAGCTACCTTTCAGAAGTGGAGCTCGCATCAGTCATAACATACACACGCCAATCATGGGGTAACGAAGATAAAGGTGACGGTGAAATCGTAGTCCCAAAAGATATCGTAGATTATAAAAAACCAAAGATTTAATATTAAAGAGAGATAGAAAATATGAGCGCAGTAATAGAAAATCATCATGACGACCATCATCATGGACCTGCTAAAGGTTTAACTAGGTGGCTTTATACAACTAACCATAAAGATATAGGAACTTTATATCTTTGGTTTAGCTTTGCAATGTTCCTAATTGGAGGAGCAATGGCAATGGTAATTAGGGCTGAATTATTCCAGCCAGGCATGCAAATAGTAGAGCCAGAATTTTATAACCAAATGATCACCTTGCATGGCTTAATAATGATCTTTGGTGGAGTTATGCCTGCATTTGTTGGTTTAGCAAATTGGTTGGTTCCAATGATGATAGGTGCGCCTGATATGGCTCTCCCAAGAATGAATAACCTAAGTTTCTGGATATTGCCTTTTGCTTTCTTTATTTTGTTATCTTCTTTATTTATGGAGGGTGGAGCACCTAATTTTGGATGGACGTTTTATGCACCTCTATCTACAACTTATGCACCACCAAGCGTAACATTTTTTATATTCTCTGTTCATATCATGGGAGCTTCATCAATTATGGGAGCTATTAATGTTGTTGTAACAATTATGAATATGAGAGCTCCTGGTGTGACGCTAATGAAAATGCCACTATTTGTATGGTCATGGTTGATAACTGCGTACCTATTAATTGCTGTTATGCCAGTTCTTGCTGGAGCTGTAACCATGATGCTTATGGACATCCATTTTGGTACCAGTTTCTTTAATGCAGCTGGCGGTGGTGATCCTGTACTATTCCAGCATATTTTTTGGTTTTTTGGTCACCCAGAGGTTTACATCATGATACTGCCTGCTTTTGGAATTGTTTCTCACATAATAGAAACCTTTTCTAGGAAACAGCTTTTTGGATATTCATCTATGGTTTGGGCAATGCTTTCGATCGCCATTTTATCTTTTGTAGTTTGGGCTCATCACATGTTTACAGTTGGCTTGCCGCTTGCTGCTGAGTTATTTTTCATGTGGGCTACGATGTTAATTGCTGTTCCAACAGGTGTTAAAGTCTTTAATTGGATTGCAACAATGTTCAAAGGATCTATAACTTTTGAAACCCCAATGTTGTTTGCTATAGCATTTGTTGTTTTATTTACTATGGGAGGCTTCTCTGGATTGATGCTTGCAATTACACCAGCAGACTTTCAATACCATGATACATATTTTGTTGTTGCACATTTCCATTATGTATTAGTACCAGGAGCTATTTTCTCAATTATGGCTGCTGTTTATTACTGGATTCCAAAATGGTGTGGAAATATGTACGATGAAAGATTGGGTAAATTGCATTTTTGGTTATCATTCATTGGGGTTAACGTAACCTTCTTTCCTCAACATTTTATAGGCTTAGCTGGTATGCCAAGAAGATATCCAGATTACGCTCTCCAGTTTGCTGATTGGAACATGGTATCTACAGTTG
>Ga0213861_10003810_pt1 | contig 12419 bp, 10 predicted proteins | sample PICome_4_FD_160110 | JGI IMG/M metagenome (GOLD analysis project Ga0213861, IMG submission 160110) | Coastal seawater microbial communities near Pivers Island, North Carolina, United States - PICO131 | ecosystem: Environmental > Aquatic > Marine > Coastal | place: USA: North Carolina...
CTATAGTGTCATTGATGGAAGATAATAAAATCAGTAACATATCTTGAATAAATAAAATAGTATATTTTTAAATTCAAAAACTTGTAATTTAATTATTTTTTGTCCCATTTTAAATCTTCAAGGGTGTAAATTAAATATATTTTTTATTTTAACTTTTTTAATTATTTTAAATATTTTAAATATTTTTAAAATATTTTCATTCTTACAGAAATTAATATATATATATAATAATACATTAATATTAAAAATGGCATCTACACGTACACAGTCTGTATGTGACTTATTAAAAGGTAAAGTTACTAATATAAGCGAACCACAAACAGATAAAGAATTATTAGAATTTACCAATGTAGAATTAAAAGGTAAAGTTACTAATATAAGCGAACCACAAACAGATAAAGAATTATTAGAATTTACCAATGTAGAATTAAAAGGTAAAGATACTGATATAAGCGATGCACAACTAGATAAAGAATTATTAGAATTAAACAATGTAGAAAAAAGTGAAAGTGAAATTGAAAGTGAAAGTGAAAATGAAAGTAAAAGTTTAGAACGGTTAACTAAAGAAGTAACAGATAAATTAAAGTTTGAAGACAATATTAAAATTATTAAAAACAAATTAATAATTTTATATTATATACATAATCCTAAATTTAAAGAAAATATAAAAATAAGACAAACGGTAAACAAAATTAAGAATTTAGAAATCGCAAAAATAAGAATGTTTGAAGATATAAAAAAAGCTAACATTCAAATAGCAGAATTTTTATATCCCCAAGAAAAATTTAATGAAGAAATCTTAATAGATATTAAAAATGAAAGTATATATTCATACCCGAAAATGATTGATCAAGTATTAATTAATAACAATTTGTTTAATAAGATTAATTTGTTTAATAATTACACAAATTTAAAAACTATATTAACCTTTGACCTTTTAAATAACTTAAATAAAAATTTAAATAGTCTATTATATTATTTAGAACCATCAAAGCGCGGCGGTTCAATTAAAATTAAAAACAATCAAAAAACATTCAAAAACAATCAAAAACAATCAAAAAACAATCAAAAAACAATCAAAAAACAATCAAAAAAAACAATCAAAAAAACAATCAAAAAAACAATCAAAAAAAAATGTAAAACTATAAAAGGATTATATTTATATAAAATATATGACATTGGTAATTATAATAATGGTGATTTAGATAAAAATAATAAAAAAAAAGAATATACAATATGGGATTGTACCAAAGGTTTTGTTATATGTGCTCGTAATGAAAATAACGCAAGACAATTAATAACTAATAATAAAAATGAATTGACTGTTGGAGATGAAATAAATTATAGAAAAGATTTTTGGTTAAATTCATCATTTACAAAATGTGAATCAATAGGTCATTCTTGTTTATCAAAAGAACAAATAATTTTAAGAGATTTTCAAGATGGATAAAAATAAAAAATAATAAAAAATAAAATAAAAAACACTAAAATATTATATAACTATAATTAAGAACTAAAAGATTAAAAAATAATATTACATACGGAAATAGTTGGATTCGAACCAACAACCTAGCGGTTAACAGCCGCTCGCTCTAGCCAATTGGAGCTATATTTCCATATTATATATAATATGATTTCTTTAAATTGAAATAATTGTAATTTAATTAAATTTTTTTAATAATTTTAATTTTTTTATTTTTAATTAAATTAATAAAAATCTATTTAAAAATATTTTTTGATTTAATATTATTTATACAAAATGAATAATATAATATTGGATAAAAAAGTATCAGAAGATGATAAAAATAATTCAGATATGTTATTATCTAAACTTGATACAATAAATGATAATAATATTAAAAGAAATATGTTAAAAAATATAATAGAAGTAAATCCTTATAATAGTAATGCGTTAATACAATTAGCTATATTAGAATTTGGCATAAATAGTAATTTAGCATTTATATTATTAGAAAAAGCATTTAGTAATGATGTTTTACCAATACAAAAACTAAATAATTATAAGTTAATATATTTAATGGGATTATTAGCAAGATATAAAATACAAAATATGGAATATAATAGTGCTGAAGTATATTTATCAAAAATAATAAAAGAAAAAAATAATTTTCCTACAATAGCACAAGAAATACAATTAGCAACTTTAATAACGGGTTATCCATATTCAATTAATGATGCTAAAAATATAATTATTAATATAGAAAATAGAATAAATAATTTATTAAAATTAGATAAAATAGATATATCTTATGTTAATGATAATGATCCATATTTATTTTGTATGTTATCATTTTTTAATTTAGAAATATATCATGAATGTAATATTAAATCTTTAATGAATAAATATTATAAATTAATGATAAAAGTATTTCCTGAGTTAATATATACTTCTCCTCATTTAAAAGAAAATAAAAAACAGATTATTAATAAAAAAATAGAAAATATATGTCATATAGGAATAATTTCAGCATTTTTTAGTGATAATTCTTCTGTTTTATTAGATTTTAAAGGAGTTATTAATAATTTACCAAATAATAAATATAAAATAACATTTATTTATATTAATGAATCTAATAAAGAAAGTAATTATTTAAAAACAAAAAAAAATGTATTAATATATTATAATAAAGATAAATGGTTAGAAAAATGTAGAAAAGATATTGGTGAATTAAATTTAGATATATTATTTTATTTAGATTCTACTATGTCTAGAATGATCCAAAAATTATTAATATCTAAATTATCAAATATACAAATTCTTAGTCACGGTCATCCTATAACATCTGGTATTGATAATAATATTGTAAATTATTATATATCATGGGAAGGTGCTGAATTAGAATATGATAAAGCACAAGAACATTATACTGAAAAATTAATATTAATACCAAAGACAACAATTCATCAATATTATTTACCTGTAACATCTAATAATAAATCATTATTTAATAATATATCCTATGAAAACATAACACGTGATGATTTTAAAGAATTTATAGAATCAAGTGGTAATTGGTATTTATGTATGCAAAAACCATTCAAAAGACATCCTGAATTTGATTATATTTTAAAAGATATTTTAAATAAAGATCCAGAAGGAAAAATAATATTACATGGTGATACACCTTATCATAATAAAATTATAATAGATAGATTAAAAAATATAAATACTGATATTACACGAATTTATTTAATACCTGTTCAACCACATCATCGTTTAATAGCATTATATAAAGTAAGTGATGTTATTTTAGATTCATATTATGCAGGAGGTTGTACAACAACACGAGAAGCATTAGAAGTTGGCGGCATTGTTGTTACTTTACCAACTAATTATTTAGGTGGAAGATGGTCTTATGGATATTATAATATAATAGGTGTAGATGATATGATAGCAAAAACTAAAGATGAATATATTAATATATCTGTTAAAATAGCAACAAATAAAAAATATAATATAATAATGAAAAATAAAATATTAGATAATGTAAATAAACTTTTTTTTCAAAAAAGTGCAATAAATGCGTGGGATACTATTTTTCAAGATATCTTAAAATTATAATTCTTTTCTAATTAAATACTTTATGAATCGGGGTCACGACCTCTGGTAGAATCAGGGTCATCACTTTCATCATCAGGGTCTTCATCAGGGTCAAGTATGTTATCATTTTTATACATTCTTATCATTTTACTACGTTTACTATTATTGTTAAAAGTTTCTGTATTTTTATTATAATAATTCTTTATTTTATTAACTATTAAGTATAAACAATATACTAATAATAAAATAATAATACAACTAAATATAACTATTGATTCTTTTTTATATATTTTATCCATTTTTTATATTATAATTATGTTTTTTATTTTTCTTACTAAATATATAAAATATATTAGGCTTGTCCTCAAATAAACGGGCGTGTTTATAAATTGATAAACCTAAAAGAGCTTATTTAAAAGCCTAGAATTTATTTGACGGTTATTATATTTAAAGTAGATATTTATTTTTAAATATTTATTTTATTAAATACTTAATTTCAAACTATATTTTAACATTATATTAAAATACATACTATATAATAACGGTTAAATTCTTTTATTAATCTATTTTAACACCTCTTCTATAATGTTCAGGTCTATTACCTGATATCATATAAGTATTAAATAGTTTTTTAATATTATAACATCCATTCTTATCCCTATTAATACACCCTAACCTATTATTTTCCATTTTATATGTTAGGATTGAGTGCATTTTGTAGTTTGTACCTGTTATAGGTGATGGTAATATTAAATTCTCACATCTGTTTTCTGTTTTATAATTTAAACATGATGTTCTATATTCATCTATATTGTAAACTTTAAATCTTTCTTTTAATTTACGTTTTAATGTAATATTAGGTGTTGATATAAAATTAGACATTTGTTGTCCTATACTCCAATCACCTATTATCATTATATGTTCTTTACTATATTCTTTTTCTATTTTATTTAATAAGTTATCTTCTGCTCTTTTTTTATTAATAAAAGAATACCAATTATACTGTCTAAATTTATTATCATTATTATTATATAAATCTATTACCTTATCATATATTTCAAGTTTCTTTTTTATATATTTTTTAAATTCTTCAACTATACAACTTTTTGAATTTAAAACTGTTAACTCAGTTTCTATTGTAGTTATACCTAGAGTATTTTTATATACATTTAGTTTTTTACTATATTTTAATCTTTTAGTTTTTTCCATATGTTCTTTATTAGTATAACTCATAAATTTAGTATTATCATCCATCATAGTAAATAATGACCTCTTACCAGGATCTATAAAAATATGCTTACCTTCTAAATCTTTTTTATTAACAATATCTTCTATATATGAAAATTCGCAATTATTAATAGATGTAGTATTTATTATACTTTCGCCTATTTTTTTATCTGTATTTTCTTTTAACTTTTTATTTGCTTTTATTTTTAACTTTTCTTTTGCTTTTTCTTTTGCTTGTTCTATCTTTTCTTTTTTAATTATTTCTTTTTCTATTTCTTTACCTTCTTTGTTAAGTCCTCTTAATCTATTATTTCTTATAGTATTACCTAATTTCATTTTTAGTTTTTTTGCTTTTTCTATTTCTACATAATCCTTATGTAAAAATATTAATGCTGTAGAAAACCCATCAGTTATAATTGTATAATCAAATACATAATTTTTAATTGTCTTATTAATTTTAAATATATTAGTCCATATAATAGCTTTTTGTATTTCGATATGTTTAAATACTTCAGATACTTTATTTTCAAATAATTCTATTAAAGCACTTGTATCAATTTGTATATGTCTTAATATTGTATTACTTTGTAAAGGAAAGAACTGAAATTGATGTGTATTTAATTTACTAAGCTCCAGATTTATATAAATCATATATTTAAAAAATATTTGAGGTGTATTCTTAAGTGCAATATAAATATTTTCATTATTAGTGTAATTAGGAACTATTTTACTTCTATTTTCTTTTAACCATATTTTATAATAACCTTCACATATGCTTGTATTTTCAAATATGTCCTTTTTTAATATTTTTAAGTCCTTAAATAATTGTTTTTTAAAATCTTTATTTTTAATTTCATTTTCATATTTATTAATAAAATATGAATTTACATATCTATTAATATACTTAATAAAGTTATTTTTAATATTATTATTAATTGAGGTTAGCATAGTAACAGCATAATAATTTAATATAGTTGATAATTTAGTACCATTTTCAAATTTATCAGTAATATCATTTATATATAATTCTTTTAATTCATTAAATAATATAAGATTATTACCTGATGGTGTTTTTTTAGTTTCAACAACAGATTTAAATGCAATTTTAATAGTATCTGTAGTAATATTAGGGATTGTAGTATTAGTTTCGTATTTTTTTAATATCCATAATCTTAATAACATATATGATTTTATTACTATTTTATTAGTTCTCCCAATAGCATCATCAAGTGTATTTACTACATTTTTATTATTATAAATAATAGAACTATCTAAAATTTTATTACTTCTTAGTTTTAGACATTTATATTTATCAGGTGGTTATTTACTCATATTATTAATTAAAATATATTTATAATATAATTATATTTTAATATAAGTATTTTTTTAAATGAATATATTATCAATTAATTAATAAATAAAAATGCAATTAAAAAATAAATTAATAGATGAACTAATAAATTTAATTATGACACAAGTAAAATTATATAAAAAGTCTGTGGATACAAGAGGTAAAAAAAATATAATTTTATATAAAGAAATAATAAAAATATTTTTAACTAGATTAGAAACAAACTTAACTTGGTATAGATTATCTACAATTTATAATATTTCAAAATCACATATTCATAATATATTTTATAAATGGACTAGTTATGGTGTATTTAAAAATGCATATGATACATTTTTAAAGAAGTATAAAATATATATAAATAATGAAGAAGCATATATAGATACTACTACTATACTTAATAAATATGGTTATATAAATACAACAGGTTATAATAGCTTTGAAAGTAAAAAACATAAATGTAATAAATTGTCAATTATAAGTAGTGCTAATGGTATTCCACTTGGTATTAAACTTGGTTGTGGTAATATTCATGATATAAAATTATTAATTGAAACATTACCTAAAAAAACATTTTTTAGAGTTTTATATGCGGATAAAGGTTATAATTCTATTAAGTTAAAAACAATGCTATTAATTACTAGAAAAATAAAATTAATATATCCATATAAAAAAAATCAAAAAGATAAAAATACAATAGGAGATAAACATGGACTACAAAATAGACTGAGAGTTGAACATGTTAATAATTTTTTAAAACAAAATAAAGCCTTAAATACTAGATATGAAAAATACATATCAAATTTTGAAGGATTAGTATATTTAGGTTGTTTAAAGTTAGGTTTACAAATTATTATTCGTGAGTTTTATAAATTTTAAGTTATATTTAAAATACATAAAAGATATATTTTTAAAAATATTTTTAAAAATAAATTTAATCATAGTAGCAATTATTAGATTAGAAATAAATTTAAAAAAATATATTTATTAATTAATAATATAAAATTAAATTTATTTTTTATTGCAAAATAAAAAACAATATATTTAATAATAAACTACACTATAAAAAATAAAAATCACTCATTTATTTGAGGATAAGCCCATTATATTTATATTAGTTTATTTTTAATTTATAAAATAATAAGTATATCCAGAACACTTTATAACTTTATATATAAAATGTCAAACTGTATAAGTTGGGATATAGGTATTAAAAATCTTGCTTATTGTAGTTTAGATTCAAATAATAGTAATAGCACTTGTAATACAATTATTTTTAATAATAAAAATTATGATATTACATATTGGGCTGATATTAGTTTAGTAAATCAAATAGAAACTAATATGGAGAGTTCTGGTGAAGTGAGTCATATTAATAATACTCTTAAATGTTCAGCATTAAATGAAACTGCTAATAAAAAAGCTAATAAAAAAGATAAAAAGAATAGCAAAATGAATTCAAAGCAAAGTGAAACACAAAGTGAAACACAAAGTGAAACACAAAGTGAAATACAAAGTGAAATACAAAGTGAAAATGATAGTATAGAGCAAATTGTATGTGGTAAAACTGCTATGTATTGTAGAGAAGAGACAACTATAGATAGTTCTGGAACTATAAAGTATAATGGTCTTTGTAAAACACATTTTAAAAAATCAGGAGAAGAAAGAATGCCTGAATTAAGTGTTAAACAATGTTGGGATAAAGAGTGTAGTGGTAAGCCAATACAAGTATTAAAAGCACATATTTATAAAGGTTATTGTAAAAAACATATTAATGACCTGATTAAAACTAAAATACACACTACTAATGATTTTTTAAAAATAAATCGTGCTAAAACAACAAGTAAATTTGACATTAATCAATTAGGTATTGCTTTATTTCAAGAATTAGATAAAATAAAAAATATTATATTAGATGCTTCAATTATTCTACTTGAAAACCAACCCGTATTAAAAAATCCAACAATGAAATCTATGCAGATGTTTTTGTATTCTTATTATTTAATTAGAATAATTGATAGTAATACTGATACTAATAATACAAATTCGAATTCTGTATCAATTAATAATTCTAATACAGAATCTATTTTAAATAATAAAAAAATACAATGTTATTGTGCCAGTAAAAAATTAGATTTAATTAAATTTTTAAGTGATACAGAACAAAAAAGAATTATGGACTATATAGATACAGTAAATAGTGGTTATCAAAAAAATAAAAAAATGGCAATAATGATGGTTGAAAGTATATTAAAAAATAATGATAAGTGGTTAGCTTTTTTTAAAGGTCATCCTAAAAAAGATGATTTAGCAGATTCATTATTAATGTCATTACATTATTTTGAAAAAACTAATTTAGTAAAATTAAAAAAAGATGAAGAGAAAACTAAAACTAAAATAATTAAAGATACAAATAAAATAATTAAAGATAAAATAATTAAAGATAAAAATAAAAAAAGTAATAAACTTGAAGATGATAATGACAATAAACTTGAAGATGATAATGAATATGAAGATGATGGTGAAAATTATAAAATAGAACTTAAAAAGAAATAGTAAATTATTCTAATTTATTTAGATTTAGTTAATTTATAACCAGCGAAAGCATAATAAATATACGCAAGCACAATATAGAAGATACCAAAGAAAACACAAAGGATAGTTTGTAAAGCACTACCTGTAAGTTTATATGTGGAAACAGCAAACAAAGTTATTATTAATAATATTATAGCAATAACTACTATTAATTGAGTTGTACTAATATCATTTTTAGGGTTAGTATCTTCAAAATTAGATTGTTGTTCTGATAAACTTTGTAGGGCAATACCTGATAAGCCAGATGATACAATTTTAGTTATTTTAGAAATATCCATTTTTTAATTAATTATTTATTATTATGTATTATAAATATTTTATTTTTTTTATTTTTTAATATAAATTATTTTTTTTAATATAAATTATTTTTTTTAATATAAATTATTTTTTTTAATATAAATTATTTTTTTAATATAAATTATATTAAAATGCGTAAATAATTACATATTTCTTTACTTAGTTTTAATTAGTATAAATAATAAATTATAATTGTATTTATAATAATATAAATAATAACTTATATACCTATATAAATAAAATAATTAATATAAATTTATTTAATTTAAATTATATTTAAAATGGAATTTGATTTAGATTTAGATTTAGAAGACCTTAATCTTAAAAGTGTTGATATGAATTCAAATGATTCAAATACAACAAGAAATATATCATTTGGTTCAAATAGTAATTTTAAACCAACAATGAGAGAACAAAGTCCTAATTTAACAATTTCTACAAGTAATAATGATGCAATGCCTATGAATGGTTTTAATAGTGATAAAGAAGTTGATTTTGGATTAAACTTATTAGTTAATAAAAAAAAACAAAGACCTGAATCAGAAGTTACAAAATTAGGTAATGATAATGGTAATAATGGTAATAATAGTTCAAATCCAAGTCCTACACCTTTAAGTAATAACAATAATAACAATAATATGTTTTCAAATTCAAATACAATGCCTCAAAGAGTAAATTTAGATGATACCGAAGTTTTACAAAATTCATTATTTGATGACAATATAACAAATATTGATTTAGATAAAGAATTAAATTCTATGAATTTAGATGATATTGAAACACCAAAACCAAGTATGAGTGGTCCAAGCTTACCAAATTTTGGCAGTTCAAGTTCTGGAACTGGTAATAATGGATTTGCCGCAAGTTCTACTAACACATTTGGTAGTAGTGGAAGTGGTAATAATTCATTTAATGATAATAATTATGGAAGTATAAATACAGCAGGAATTAGTAGCACAGAAAATTTATCATTTGAAGAAATACAAAAACGTAAATTTGATTTATTATGTAAATTTGAAAGATTAAGAGACAAAGGAATAAAATTACCAAAGACTTTTTCTATGTCAAGTAGTTATGAAGAAATGAATCATGAATATGAACGTTTATTACATCATCGTAAAATGGATAATAGTGTTAAAATGCAAAGACGTATGTTAGTTTCTTTTGCTTCAATGGCTGAATTTGTTAATAATAAAACTGGAAATCCATTTGATGTTAATTTAGATGGTTGGAGTGAAAATGTGAATGAAGAAATTAATACTTATGATGAAGTTTTTGAAGATTTGTATGAAAAATATAAAGAAAGCGCAAATATGGCTCCAGAATTAAAATTAGTGTTTATGGTAGCAAGTAGTGCTTTCTGGTTTCATATTTCAAATAATATGTCAAAATCTGTTATGGGAAATATGAATATGGGTGATATGTTTAAAAATAATCCTGATTTGATGAATCAATTTAAGACCGCAGCTATGGGTTCTATGCAAGATAATAGCCCTGGACTTGCTAATTTTATGAGTATGGGTCAAGGGGGTAATAGTAATAATGGACCACCTAAATACAATCCAACAGCCGGACCACCTTTTTCTAATCCAAGAGATGCTCCTCCAAGAGGTTCAACTAATATAAATTCAGGAGATGATATAGATGCTCTTATAGATAGTATTAGTAATTAAATTAAAAATTTAAAATTTTGTTAATTTTTTATTTATTTTTATTATTTTTTTTTATTTATATAAGGTTGTATTCATATTATTATTATTATTTATATTATTATTCATATTATTCATATTATTTATACCATTCATTGGATTTAAATTTATTTTATTGTCATTTTCATATTTAGAAACAAGTTGTTTTGCCATTTCATAATCTTCTTTATTAATAGATGAATTATTATCAATAGGAAGAATACAATAATCACTATTTTCATTAAATAAAGTAGTTATAAGAACAATAAATGAAATTGTAATTACACCAGCAACTACTAAATCACGAGTCCCCATCCACAATACTAAAAATATAAGAAATCTACGAGCAAATTTATGATTTAATACTTTATGCATAAAATCTCCAACTTCATTACCAATATAACGAGCACCTATATTAATTAGTAATATCATTAAACCTAAAATATATTTATTACCACCTAAACCCATTGTTGCTAATGCTAAAACAGATGCGTTGCCTGCTGGTAATGGTGTTGATGAAGCTACTGATGTAATTGAAGAACTCATTTTTTTATTTTTATTTTATTACTATTTATAATTAATATATAATTTTGTTTTATTTTATTTTATTTCAAATAAAAATATTATTTAATATTAATATAAATATATTATTTATTTATTAATTTTATTTCAAATAAAAATAGTTTTAAATTAAGTAAAAAATGGCTTCGTACCACACTAATCCTAATGGAAATAGAAATGGAACGTATATTAATACGAATACTTTAATTGATTCTAATCCAATGTATATGAAAGTAGGACCAAGCTCGGGTAGAAGAAGTGGGAGCAGTGGGAGCAGTGAAAGTAATGCTATACTTTCACAAAAATCTGCGACAAACAATAGACGTGAATACACATTCACTAACACAAATAATAATAATAGAAAGAAACGCATTAATAATCTTAAAAAATTGTCACCATCTATACTTAGAAAAACACGTACATTTAAAAATGTTAGTAAAAAAACTCCAAACGAAAAACTCTTTGAGATTAATAGATTTGAGATGACAAAAATACTTGAATTTTTTTCAATATTTTTTGAACAAGATACAAAAAAAGATAATAAGAAAAAAGATAATAAGAAAAAAGATGAACCAAAACTTAATGTTAGTGTTACATATAATAGTAATGACTTAAACACCTCAGTAAATAAAAAATATGTTTTGTCAGGTGATAAAGTATATGAATATAATAAGGTTATATGTAGTTATTTTAAAAAAGAAAATGATGACGAAACCACATTAATTAATGAGTTATTACAAAGTTTAGCAAATTATAATGAAAAATACCATACTAAAACACATAAAAATAAACCAAAAAAATTTAGTGAAATGAATATAGAATTTACAAAGTTAAAACAAAAATTATTTAAAAACTTAAAAGATATTTTTACCGAAAAAAAAATAACATTTGAAAATTTAAAATCATTGGAAAATTTGAATGTTAATAATGTTAATCTTAATAATTCTGCACAAGCTCATGTTAATCTTAATAATTCTTCAAAACTTGATAGAACTACTATTGTATAATTTTATTTTATTTTATTTTATTTTATTTTATTTTATTTTATTTTATTTTATTTTATTTTATTTTATTTTATTTTATTTTATTTTATTTTATTTTATTTTATTTTATTTTATTTTATTTTATTTTATTTTAT
>Ga0213861_10003812_pt1 | contig 12418 bp, 9 predicted proteins | sample PICome_4_FD_160110 | JGI IMG/M metagenome (GOLD analysis project Ga0213861, IMG submission 160110) | Coastal seawater microbial communities near Pivers Island, North Carolina, United States - PICO131 | ecosystem: Environmental > Aquatic > Marine > Coastal | place: USA: North Carolina | collected...
ATATTTCTAACGTATAATGCTTACGTGCGCCCGTAGCTCAGCTGGATAGAGTACTTGGCTACGAACCAAGGGGTCGGGAGTTCGAATCTCTCCGGGTGCGCCAGTTTTTATTTAGGGTTATAGAACTTTAGAGTTGAGTCTTTGATAGAAAACAATCTAACTAAAAATATATCTTTTATATAATTTTGATATTGACGCCAGGGTGACTTTTTACCTTGTTTAGGCAATCTATCTAGAGCCCTTTGGACATACCCAGAAGTAAAATCAATATATTCGTCATCCACTATTGCATTTGGATCTTCCTCAGGAACACAAGATGTTACTCCCTGTTTATCCATTTGATTTAAAAGTCTGCAAACATATTCGCAAGTAAGGTCTGCTCTAAGAGTCCAAGATGCATTCACATAGCCAAAAGAAAAAGCAAGATTTGGTACTCCGCTTAACATCATTCCTTTGTATGAAAGTTTGTTATGAGGCTCAACTCTTATCTGATCAACCGATACCTCTATATCATTTAAAGCATTAATTTCTATTCCTGTTGCTGAAACAATAATATCTGCATCTATAACTTCTCCAGACTTTGTTTGAATTCCATCTTTTGTAAATTGCTCTATGTGATCGGTAACTACAGATGCTCTCCCAACTTTTATAGCATTGAATAAGTCGCTATCTGGAACAAGGCACATGCGCTGATCCCATGGGTTGTATTTTGGCGTAAAGTGTTTTTCAACATTGAAATCATCTCCAAGTTCATCACGAACTAAATTGATAAGTCTTTCTTTTACCTTTGCAGGATATTTTCTTGATAAGTAGAAACCAAGACTGGTTCTTAATACATTTTTCCATCTAATTAAGAAATAGGTTAAACGTGTAGGAAAAATTTTGTTTAATACATTACTCCATGAGTCCTCACCAGGAGCAGAAACCACATAACTAGGTGATCTCTGTAACATAGTGACATGCAAGGCCTTTTTAGCAATAGCAGGAACTAATGTTACAGCAGTAGCGCCGCTTCCAATAACTACAACTTTTTTATTTGTGTAGTCCATGCTTTCATCCCAAAACTGAGGATGAATAAGCCTACCTTTAAATTCATCTTGATGAGGAAATGTTGGCATGTATGGCTTGTCATAGCTGTAGTAGCCGCCACATAGAAATAAGAAGTTACAGGTCATCGAATGTTGCTGGCCATTATTATCGATACTTAATTCCCATACTGATCTTTCAGACACCCAATTAGATGCAATTACTTTTTGATTAAAAAGTATCTTTTTTCTCAAGTCATATTCATCAACTGTTTCATTGAGATAATCTAAAATAGAGGGGCCATCAGCAATTGATTTCTTATGTATCCAAGGTTTAAAACGAAAGCCAAGCGTATGCATGTCAGAGTCAGAGCGAATGCCAGGGTATTTAAATAAATCCCATGTTCCGCCAAGTGAGTCTCTACCTTCTAGAATTGCAAAAGATTTATTTGGACAGCTTTTTTGAAGATTGTAGCCAGCAGCAATTCCAGAAATACCAGCTCCAACTACAATGATATCTTTATGCATTAATATTTCTCATTTACCAGATCTAGATATATCTCTAATTGATTTAAATTCATTTCCATCATACCAATTAGGCCATTGTGTGCTATTTGCCAGTTCATTACTAATATTAAATATCACATCTATAGATTGGTTTAAGCCATCTAAGTTCCATGATGCGTCGTATTCATCACCAACACCGTGATAAGCATCGAGACGATATTGCTCCTCAATCATAAAGCCAGCTTCCTTTCCGCCCGCAACAAGATCAAACCCGCCGTCAGCATAAAGAACAGGAACCCCCCTTTTTGCAAAACTTATATGATCCGATCTATAAAAATACCCCTTATCAGGATTTGGATCAGGATTAATATATCGTCCAGATTTACTTAACTCTGCTTCTAGTAGATCCTCTAGCTCAGAAGCACCATAACCAACAACAACCATGTCATTTGTTAAACCGGTAGGTAAAATGGCGTCGTAATTAAAACCAGCAACTATATTAGATAAATCAATAGGTGGATATTTTGCAAAATACTCAGAACCTAATAAACCAGACTCCTCCAAAGTAACGGCTAAAAACATTACAGATCTATCAGTCTCAATTTCTGAAAATCTTTTGGCAAACTCTAATACAGCAGCTACCCCTGTCGCATTATCAACAGCTCCGTTCGCAATTTTGTCTTCGACTAATTGAGCCCCATCCATAATCCCTAAATGATCCCAATGCGCCATAAATAAAATATATTCATCAGGCTGGGTTAATCCCTTTTTAACTGCAGCAATATTATGAGATTGAAGATACCTCACATTATTATGAATTTCTGAACTCAGCGTTAAACCTCTTAATGGAAAAGCAGAAAATGTCTTCTCAAGAGCTATTTCTTTTAGTGAATCATAGTTAAACCCAGTAAAGTTAAGCACATCATTTAAAGTGCTGTCTCTTATCCAGCCTTCTAAAATAACCCTGTCTGCACCTAAATCATCTCTCTGCAAATCTAATTGAGGTCCCTGCCAGCTATTTTCAACCACAGACCAAGGGTAAGCAGCTGGCTCTTCTTCATGAATAATTATTGCTGCTGCAGCACCTTGACGAGCTGCCTCTTCGAATTTATAAGTCCATCTTCCGTAATAAGTCATTGATCTCCCATTAAAAAGTCTGAGCTTTCCTGTTGCGAAACCTGGATCATTAACTAAGATGACTACTGTTTTACCTTTGACATCAATGCCTTCATAGTCATTCCAGTTGTATTCAGGGGCAACAATTCCATAACCGACAAAGACAACCTCACTATCTCTTATTTTCCTATATTCTCTAGCCTGCTTGGTCCAAAAGACCACTTCATCACCTGCGATCATTTTTCGATCATTGCCTCTAAAAGATAGGGTTAAATAAGAAGAATCTTTTAATGTAATTTCTGAAGTGGGCACATCTAAAAAATAACTGCCATCAATGGGATCTAAATTAAAATCTTGAAATGTTTTAGAAATAAAGTTTTTGGTTAATTGGCCACCTTCAGTGCCTGGCGCCCTTCCTTCAAACTCATCAGAGGAAAGGGTTGAAATCCAATAGCTCAACCTACCATCAGTAGTATCGCTTAAAGAGTCTGAGCAACTAGTTATAAGTATTGAAATTCCAAGAAGCAACAAAGAATGAGTTTTATTAATTTTCATGGTCGTATGTATATTCAGATAACTAAAGTATAAAATATATTTTCAATTCAATGGGATACAGATCAATGAAAAAATTTTTTAATGCTATAACACTTAATTTTATATTTATTCTTTCAGTACAAGCATCGTTGCTTGAAGACCTTCCTGAGATTAAATACGAAACATTTAAACTTGATAATGGTCTAACTGTAATAGTCCATGAAGATAAAAAAGTTCCTATGGTTGCTGTTAATGTTTGGTATCACGTAGGTTCAAAAAATGAAAAAGTTGGCAAAACTGGGTTTGCCCATTTATTCGAACATTTAATGTTCAATGGAACAGAAAACTATAACAGTGAATATTTTGAACCTTTTGAAAAGATTGGCTCCACCGATCAAAATGGTACCACCAACTCTGATAGAACTAACTACTTTCAAAATGTCCCAACCAATGCTTTGGATTTAGCTTTATGGATGGAGTCAGATCGAATGGGTCATTTGCTGGGTGTAGTTGATCAAGAAAAATTAGACGAGCAAAGAGGTGTTGTCCAGAATGAAAAGCGTCAAGGTGAAAATCAACCATATGGAAAAGCCTTTACAAGAATCTCTGAAGCTGCATTTCCTGAAGGTCATCCCTACTCTTGGTCTGTCATAGGATCTATGGAGGACTTAGACGCTGCTTCATTGGAAGACGTTCAAGAATGGTTTAAAACATATTATGGTCCTAATAATGCTGTATTGGCTTTGGCTGGAGATATTGATCTAGAAACAGCGAAAGAAAAGGTCAATAAGTTCTTTGGCGATATCCCTGCAGGACCACCGCTTGTTAAACCAGATGTATGGATAGCAAAAAGAAGTGAAGAAAAAAGAGATGTCATGTTTGATAATGTGCCGCAAGCACGAATTTATAAAGCTTGGAACGTTCCTCCAAGAGACACAGAGGCTGCTGCGCATTTTGATCTTGCATCGAGTGTTTTAGTTGGAGGGAAAAACTCACCTCTCTATAAAGAACTGGTGTATGACAAACAAATAGCAACCGATGTCTCAGCTTTTTATTATGACAGGGAAATTGCAGGGATGTTTTTCCTAATAGTCGATGTGGTTGCCGGAGAGGATCCTGCATCAGTTGAAAAAGCAATGGATGAGGTAATGGATTCATTTATTAAAAAAGGTCCAAATAGAAAACTTTTACAGGCTGAAAAAACCAAAGCTTTGGCTGGTTTTATTCGAGGGATTCAACGCATTGGTGGATTTGGAGGTAAATCTGATTTGCTTGCAACCTGTCAGACCTATACAGGTAATCCTGGGTGCTATAAAGAAAATGCAAAGTACTTAGATGAGGTAACCCCAGCAAAGATGAAAGTAACCTTTGCGAAGTGGATTGATGATACCCCTTATGTTTTAACCATTCTTCCCAATGAGAAGCTTGGCGTAAATGATACGGGTATTGATAGATCCCAAGGCGTGCCCTACCCAACAGAAAAGGTTTCATTCAAATTTCCAACCTTGCAAACTGCCACTTTGTCCAATGGCGCGAAAGTAGTACTAGCTCAAAGAGCTGGAGTTCCGCTGGTTGAAATGAACTTTCAATTCAATTTTGGGTATGCACAAGAGGACAATAATGAGTTGGGTTATACCAATTTTATGATGGATATGCTCAATGAAGGTACAAAAAAATATACCTCTCTTCAATTTGATGAAGTGCTTGATTCTCTTGGATCTAACCTGGGTTTCGGTTCAGGTCTTGATACATCCTATGCAACTGTTTCAACGTTAAAGGCTAATCTATCAGAGACACTAGATCTTGCTAAAGAGGCATTAATTAATCCTACTTTTCCCCAAAAAGAAATTGATAGAATAAAAAAACAAACCCTTGCATCAATCGTCCAAGAAGAAAATAGACCAGCAGCAATAGCTTATAGAAATATTGGCAAGTTGCTTTATGGCGAAAATCATCCATATGGTAAACCTTTAACTGGAAGCGGTATTTCAGAAACTATATCTGACATTAGTCGCGATGATGTCATTGCGGTACATAGCAGAGCAATTAATCCCACTAATCTAACATTTGCGGTAGCTGGAGATATTGAATTAGGTGAGTTGGTAGAAATACTTGAAGATAAGTTTGGTGATTGGTCTTCTAACACTAATTCCAATCTCAAAATGCTATCCACTGTTGCCCTGCCTAATTCTCGAAATGTTTATTTAATTGATAAGCCAAATGCACAACAGTCATATATTGTTGCTGGGCAATTACTGCCCCCTTCTGCAACAGATGAAGAGATTAAAATTAGTTACATGAACTATGCAATTGGCGGCAGCTTTACTGCAAGACTCAACATGAATCTGCGTGAAGATAAAAGCTGGTCCTATGGAGTAAGAACACGGCTCTCTGATGCCAAAGGACAAAGAGCCATGTTGGTAACTGCGCCTGTGCAGACGGATAAGACCTCTGAATCTATTACCGAAATCGTTAATGAGTATGCTGCCTACTTAGGTTCTTCCCCAACAACCGAGGATGAATTGGCTAAAGGCAAGGCATCAAAAACATTAAGGCTTCCAGGTCAATATGAGACTTTGGGCGCTCTTAAGGGTGGAGTGTCTGATATTGTGACTTACAATAGAGACTTAGATTACCTGAATCAATTGCCTGGATTGCTGGATGAGCCATCCCTTGAAGATGTTCATGCCATGGCACAAAAGTATATCAAGCCAGATCAATGGACATGGTTAATTGTTGGTGATCTCAGCAAGATTGAGGAGTCGGTAAGAAATCTTAACCTTGGAACTGTTACTATATTAGAGAAATGAGCGAGCCTATATCGATAAGCAAGGAGATTGCGAATAAAACATTTAGTTCAAATGCCTATCCTCCTGTTCATAAATTTCAATCGGAAGTTAATTTCACTGATTTAGATGTTTTTACTCAGGGTCAACCATTTGATGACTTTAAAAAAATGCGAGAAGAGGCACCAGTTTTTCTGCATCCTCCATTTTTAAATGATCCGGAACCTGGTTTTTGGTCATTAACTAGACATGCCGATATTCTAAAAGTTTCATCGGATCCTAAAACATTCTCATCTCAGGCTGGTACAGGCACCATGATCACCATGGGAAGTGAAGAAAGAAGGCATCCTAAATTATGGCGATCTGCAGTTGATCACATGTTAAACCTAGATGGAGATATGCATATTAATCTCAGACGTGAGCATATGCCCTTTTTTAAACCTGATTATGTATCAAACTTAAGAGTTAAAGTTCAGGCTAAAGTAACAGACTTGCTTGATGCCATTAATACCAATGAAGAGTGTAATTTTGTTACCGCTTTTTCACAACAATTACCTATTTTCACCTTGTCAGAAATTCTTGGTATTCCTGAAGCAGACAGACAGAAACTTGTAACTTGGATGGAATTTCTTGAGCTCGCACAATACATTCAAGTAGAACAATTAAAGAAGGAGTTTGATGCTGAGCAATCAAATGAACCTGTAAATACTGACATGATAGATATGTTTAATGCCATGGTTGATGAGATGTTTGAATATGGCAGAGATATATTGAATGCTAAGAGAAAAAATCCTTCAGATGACCTACTTTCAGCCATAGCCAATGCAGAATTAGAAGGACATCAATTAAGTCCAGAATTTTTAGATGGTTCATGGTTGTTGATCATTTTTGCTGGTAATGACACCACAAGAAATACGCTAAGTGGCGCAATAAAATTATTAACTGAAAACCCAGATCAAAAGCAAAAACTCATAGAGAACCCAGACCTCATGCCTAATTTCTTGCAAGAGTGCATTCGCATGATTTCACCGGTGATGCACATGCGTAGAACAACAACATGCGAAACAGAAGTTGGTGGTCAACTCATGGGTCCAGGTGAAAAAATTGTCATGTGGTACGGAGCTGCCAATAGAGATCCCTCAGTCTTTACAAATCCAGATCAGTTTGACATTGAGCGAGCAAATGCTGATAAACATCTTGCATTTGGAATTGGTCGACACACCTGTATTGGAAAGCCTGTTGCCTTGATGCAATTAGAAGAATCCTACAAACAAATTCTGACGCGTTTCCCAAACATTCACATGAGTGGTAATTGGAAAGTTGCACCGAATAACTTTGTGCATGCGATTCAAGAAATGCCAGTTAAATTTTAATTAGCTACTACCCTCTAGCTGCTCATTTAGGTTTAACCAAATCTGTTCGACCTCTTCTATTTCAGCTTTGAGCTCAGTTTGATTTCTAATGAGATCGTGTAGGTCATCCTGAAAATCGCCATCATAGGTATCAGGTGATTGCAGGATTGCCTCAACACCAGCAATTTTTTCCTGCAATCGCTTTAATCTTTTTTCAGCAGAATGAATTTCACTTTTCAATTGCTTAATCTTTTTTTGATCTAGTTGTCTTTGAGCCCCGGGGGTTTGCTCTTTGGCATTGGAGGATTTGCGGGGATTAGATTTGTTTAAATTTTTTAAGATTCTCAAACTGTAGTCATTTAAATCACCATCAAATTCTTCAATGGAACCATCTTCTACTAATAAAAATTGATCTACATTATTAGCAAGCAAATGCCTGTCATGAGAGATAAGCAATATGGCTCCACCAAATGATTGTAAGGCCATGGTAAGAGCTTGCCTCATTTCCATATCTAAATGATTGGTAGGCTCATCCATTAGGAGCAAATTAGGCTTTTGATAAGCAATGATGGCCAGTGCCAACCTTGCCTTTTCACCGCCGGAAAATAATTTAATAGGGTCTTTGACTTTGTCATTCTTAAAATCATAACCTCCTAAATAGGTTCTAACTTGTTGCTCTGTTTTTTCAGGATCAAGCTGCTGGATGCATTGATAAGCTGTTTTAGATAAATCTAAATCGTCCACTTGATGCTGAGAGAAATAACCTAGCTTTAAATTACCGCCTTCAAACCTATGACCATCAAGCAATGGGATGCTAGCAACCAGACTTTTCATTAAAGTGGATTTACCTGCGCCATTAGGTCCCAGCAAGCCTATTCTATCGTCAGGATGCAAACTAAGATTAATTTTTTCTAAAACTGGTGAGGAGTAACCTAAGGTAGCATCATCTAAAGTTAGCAAAGGGTCTGAGATCTTTTCAGACTGAGGAATACTAAAATGAAATGGTGAGTCTACATGAGCAGGTGCAATTACTTCCATCCTTTCTAGAGCCTTCACTCTGCTTTGTGCTTGACGAGCTTTTGTTGCCTTAGCCTTGAAGCGCCTCACAAAATCTTGCATGTGGGCTATTTCTCGTTGCTGCTTCTTAAATGTTGCAGCCTGTTCTGCTAATCTCAAGGCTTTAACTTCCTCAAATTGTGAATAGTTCCCTGTATAAAGCTCAATGGCTTGACGGTAGATATGAGCAATTGTGTTGACGCATTCATCGAGGAACTCTCTGTCATGAGAAATGAGTATGAGCGCTCCTTTAAATGATTTAATCCAGTCAGCCAGCCAGACTATTGCATCTAAATCCAAGTGATTGGTTGGCTCGTCAAGCAGCAACAAATCTGATGGCTGCATTAAAGTTCTGGCAAGATTCAAACGAACTCGCCATCCACCTGAAAAATCTTTAACTGTTTTCTTTAAATCTTCTTGAGAGAACCCTAGCCCTATCATTAATTGCTCAGCTTTAGATAGTGCCGCATGACCATCCATAGAATTAAAAATTGCATGGAGCTCCCCTAACTCATCAAAGCGTTCATTTTCTTCAGCCGATCTAATTTTTTCTTGTATTTCTATAAGTTGCTTATCACCCTCTAAGACATACTGAACTGCGACTTCATCGGTTCCTGGTACTTCTTGGGCTAGATAAGAAATTCTTAAATCATGAGGGTAGTCTAGATAACCCTCCTCAACATCTAATTCACCTGTAATCATTTTAAATAAACTGGTCTTACCAGCGCCATTAGCTCCAATTAAGCCAACTTTTTTATCTCGATGAATCACAAATGATGCATCTTCAAATAAAAGATTAGGACCTCTACGCAAAGCTAGATTTGTAAATGAAAGCATCTATGGTGTATTAAAAAAATGTAAGTGTAACAAATAGTCTTGCTCTTTTATTAAAGGAGCATTCATATAAAATATTCTTATGTCAAAATCTATCTGGTTTCATCCTATTTCCATCGAAAATTTCCAAGATTCATCCGTCAATATGGATAAGCATCTTGATGTGGAGATTGTAGAAATTGGTGATGATTTTATTGTTGGTAGAATGCCAGTGGTCGAGAAAACCAAGCAGCCTTATGGAATTCTTCATGGAGGGGCATCCTGTGTCTTAGCTGAAAGCATTGGCAGTACAGCTGCAGCACTAACTTTGGATGGAGCTAAAAAATATCCAGTAGGGATTGAAATTAATGCCAATCATATTTCATCACCAACAAATGGTCATGTATATGCCAAAGCGGTACCCGTTCATGTTGGCGGTTCAACATCAGTTTGGAACATAGACATAACTGATGATCAAGAAAAGAGGGTTTGCTATGTAAGATTTACAGCTCTTCATAAATCTTATCGTAAATAAGTTGGCCCCAAACAAAGTTTGAGGCCTAAAAATTATTTATTAATCTTCGAAATCTGATGCTACGGTGATATGGACTCCACCAAATTGAGCAGGTGAATAATGCTGCGTTTTAACAACCCATTTGCCACTTTCTTTCACCCAGTTTTGTGTGACCCTAGTTCTATAATCGCTTGATTGAGAACCATTCTTAGCTATTCCTTCGTAGTAAAACCTAACATAGACAACTCCATCAGCAAGCTCTGCAAATTCTGGATAATAAGTATTTAACACTCCAGACTGACCACTTGCTTTCCATTGCGCGGCAGATGTTTTAGCTAATACCTTATGAAAGCTGCCATCTGAATTAGTATTAAACGTTCCTGAAGCACTTTCCATTGCAGCAACAGTATCCCAATCTTGATTTTCCCTAGCATCAAAATATTTTGTAAATGCCATGGCAACCTCTGATTCAGCTTTAGATTGAGCTGCATCTGTGACCCCAATAAAACCAAATATCAATACACTAATTACTAATAAATTTCTCATAAATTCTCCTTATGTTAAATAAAAGTTAATACTAGCATTATGTATTAGAAAATTATTTTATTTTAATAATAGTTTAGTTAAGGTCTAGCGCGTATTCTCTAAGAATTTTTAAAGGTACTAACTCTAATGTTTTCTCATGGGTTTTGGTCAAGTAAATCTTTGGTGCGCAGTTTGCTTCGTAAGCTTCAATCCATCTGGGTGCGCATAAACACCAATCATCGCCCTCTTTTAAACCAGGAAAACCAAATTCGGGCATAGGGGTTGATAGATCATTGCCTTGAGCTTTAGAAAAAGCTAGAAACTCATCGGTCATATGAGCACAGACGGTGTGGATACCGTGATCTTGGTCCATGGTTTCACAAGAGCCCGAACGAGTGAACCCTGTCATAGGATCTTCACAACAAATGGGTAACGGCTCACCAAATACATTTAATTGACTCATGCTCTTATTATAAGACTTATTTAGTTAGTTGGAGGATCTCACCGGGCTTAGGAGAGCGAAAAAAATCTGGTTCAAGATTTTGATCTATGAGTGCTTTCTCTAATCTGACTGGAGGTTCTAATACAGGCTCATCAGTAAGTGTAAATGTTCCCCAGTGCATTCCAAATGAATGGGCAGTTTTTAAATCTAATGCGATTTGTACTGCTTCCTCTGGATTAACATGTGAGTCCTTCATGAACCAACGTGGATCATAAGCACCTATAGGTATAAAAGAATAATCTGGTGCTCCTAGGCGCTCATAGGTAGTTTTGAAGTCACTTGAATAACCTGTATCTCCAGCATGATATAAAGCTAAGTTATCAGTCTGCATGAACCATCCACCCCAAAGACTCTTATTACGATCAAAAAGCCCTCGTTTGGACCAATGCTGAACTGGGGTAAAGTGAAACGCTGTATTGCTCACTTTGAATGATTCCCACCAATTCATTTCAATAACATTTTTTACACCTGCTTTAATCAATCTTTTTTGATCGCCAGCTGGAACCATAAAGATAGTTTCTGGATTAAGTTTAGATAATTTCTTCAAAGACCAAATATCAAAATGATCATAATGATTGTGACTTACTACAACCGCATCAATCTTTGGTAAATCACTCAGGTTCATGACAGGAGGGATCATTCTTTTGGGTCCAGCAAAGCCAATGGGTGATGCTCGTTTTGAAAAGATTGGATCAGTGAGAATATTAATGTCGCCATTGTTAATGAGATAAGTTGCATGCCCTATCCAGACGGCATAGTCGGTTTGATCAAATACCAGTTCTTGCCATTGCTTAGAAGTTTCAATTTCAACTCTTTCAGGACTCTTCTCCCCATCCAAAACCCATGTCATTAATTGACCAAAGGTTTTGCCGTTTTGTTGATCGTTTGTATTTTTATAGGTTTCTGCAAAAGCGCAGCTTGAAAAAACAGATGTAATAACGCTCAACGCTATAAGATTTTTCATAAATACTTAGCTTTAAGGAATATAGTGTATGGGTGATGACCAAACGCGCTCTTGGATAGTTTTCGGCATATCAGATCTTGGCTCAACATTATTTCTTACAGCATCCCATGTGCTCCATCTACAAGTAGGATTCTCCAGCGCTCTTACATAATAAAAAGATCTCTGCTCAACTTTGAAAGTTGGATCGCTCCAAAATGTTTTTAATTCAGCAGCGCCAACATCTTCTGAAAACTCACAACTTGATATATCTACCTTGGCGTTATTATCTGGGCATCGATACGTATCTGGGTCTGGGAATCCTCCATCCGAGCAAGCAACGTCAAATACTTGTTCTTGCGGATTACCATTGTCATCAACATAACCTTTAATAATTTGGACTCTTTGTAATGGCGCAGTAAACGCATCGCGCACCGCCCACACAAAAAAACTTGGCACTTGTTGCTTAATGCCATCTAGGTCTGCTCCCATGGTTTCAGCGTTGGTATATAGATATTCAATTAAGTCGTTATCATTAATTTTGTCTACGTCTAAATCATAACCAGCAAAAAACCTTACTGTCATTCGAGGTCCTGAGGTGGCAAATGACTCTTTTCGCCTAAAAGAATCATAAATACTGTCTCTAGTGTTTTCTTCAGCCCATACTCCAGCAAGCCCTGCTGCACCCCATGTAATCGCTGATGAATTTATGTATTTATTACCATCCAATTCAATAACGGGTTGTCCT
>Ga0213861_10003813_pt1 | contig 12414 bp, 10 predicted proteins | sample PICome_4_FD_160110 | JGI IMG/M metagenome (GOLD analysis project Ga0213861, IMG submission 160110) | Coastal seawater microbial communities near Pivers Island, North Carolina, United States - PICO131 | ecosystem: Environmental > Aquatic > Marine > Coastal | place: USA: North Carolina...
CAACAACTTCTGCATTTTTATCAAATAGTATTGCCCTTGAACTTGTTGTGCCTGCATCAATAGCTAGAATGTATTTATTCATAATATTCTTTAATGCAATTTAATAAAAAAACCCTCCAGTGGAGGGCTTAATTTTAATAAGAAGTTATATTAATTTTGTGGCCAGCTTGCAAGCTGAGTTGATGTTTCTGATCCTCTAAAAGTTGATATAGGATTAATAGTGTCAAAAAACTCTGTAAATGCAGCAAGTTCTTTTTCATTACTTGGTCCTGATGTCATCTCAGAGGCATAATCCTTATGAGTTGAATAAATGTAATGTGATGATAGACCGCTTCCAGATGAATATTGACCTAATGAATAATACATTCCATCATTGTCATATTTTTTTGAAAGCTTCACAAATGCAGCTCCAAATGCAGCTTGATCTTCAACAGAAAAAGACCACTCTTGAGTTGAAAAGGAACCAGTATCGCCAGGAACTCTAATTAGAGTACTCCCATTTCTTATTGATACAATTTTTGCAACACTACTTAAATTTCTTACATAATTATCGTAAGCTTCACCTGATCTTAAATCTCTAAGTTTTGACATTCCCTCAACAGAACCTGCAAAGTTTAGAAAGTGTGTGCCTTCTCTCCATTCAGTTTTTGCTTGCCACGCATTCAATGTGACACTTGAATTTTCAGGAAAATCTATACTAGAGTAAAAATCATTTACTGCTTGAGCAACTAGTCCTTGATTTCCAGGTTCAACAACCATGGAAACTTCAGACCAATAAATTTGATCTTGAGCCTGAGCTAAATTTAAAGAAGCTACTAAGGCTAAAGAAACTAATAATAATTTTTTCATTTTAATTGTTTTATGATTAACCACTAATATAAAAAAGTCTTTTCTAATAGACTTTTAAAAATCAAAAATTATACTCTAATTATCTTAAAAAGCTTCCGCCATTTACATCGATTGTTGAACCAGTTGAATGATCCATTTTACCAGAAACTATAAGTGAGACTATTGGCGATATATCTTTTGGCTCTGTTAGCCTATCAAGTGTGATTCCTTGTTTTATAACATCTTCTCCATGTTTGTCTATAAAACTTTGAGCCATTTCAGTTCTTATAAATCCAGGGGCAATACTAATTGCTACAATATTATCTGTTTCTCCAAATGATCTAGACATAGTTTTAGTTAGTGAAATCATTCCTCCCTTAGAACATGCATAAGAAATGTAATCCTGTTGCTCTCCTCTAAATGCGGCTCTTGATGCAATATTTATAAATCTTAATCTAGATTTAATTTTTTTCTCTCTTTTATATTTTAAAAACTCCTTAAAAATAAGTGATGGGGCTTTAAGATTTACATCAATTGTTTTATCAAACATCTTACTCCAATTATCAAAGTCTATTGAAACATCTGCAGATTCTGCAATACCTGCATTATTTATTATACAATCAGGAAAACTTAAATTTTCAATAGTACTATCAACTAGATTTTTTATTTCATTTTCTAAAGAAAGATCTGCCTTAACTGTAAAAGAATTTGAAGAGTAATCATTTATTAAAGCTTCTAGCAAGGACTTGTTAGAATTATAATGGAGGGCAAGTTGATGTCCTTCTTTAATAAGATCTTTTGCAATTTTATATCCAATACCCTTTGATGATCCTGTTAAAAGAACTTTCATTTTTTATATTTTTCAAACCAAGAAATGATTGCATTAACCTTTGCAATTAAATTACTTGGTTTTGATGCTATTCCATGATTAGCATTGGGAATTCTTACTAGCATTGTCTCAACCTTATTAAGTTTTAAACCAGCATAAAATTGTTCACTTTCTGCCATCGGAGTTCTATAGTCTTTTTCACCGGTAAGAACCATAGTAGGAGTCTTAACATTCCCAACATAGCTAATGGGTGACCTTTTTAAATAACTCTCAGGATCATTCCATGGCAAGTCTTTAAACCAGTATTTATAAAAATATCCGATATTGTCAGCATATAAAACAAAACTATACCAATTAATAACTGGTTTTGCTACTACTGCAGCAGTAAATCTATCTGTTTTTCCAACTATCCAAGCTGTTAATACTCCACCTCCACTCCCTCCGGTTACAAAAAGATTAGATTCATCTATATATCCTTTATCAATAACAAAATCCACTCCTGATATTAAATCATCATAATCTTGACTAGGATAATTATGATGAATTAAATTTGCAAAGTCTTTTCCATAGCTAGTACTCCCCCTTGGATTTGTATATAAAACAACATAACCTTTAGATGCAAAAAGTTGAACCTCCGATGAAAAATGAAATCCATAGTTTGTATGAGGTCCTCCGTGAATTTCTAAAATTAAAGGATATTTTTTAGAACTATCAAAGTTTGGAGGTTTAACAATCCATCCATGAATCATCTTACCATCAAAAGATGACTCGTACCATATTTCTTCAACATTACCCAATTTTTTATAATCAAATAGGTCCTTGTTTAAATTTGTTAATCGTTTTTTTGATCCTTTATAACCAACAGCAAGGTCTGCAGGATTATATGACGTACCATATGTAAATGAGTATCTGTTGTTTTTAGATAAACTAAAAAAACCACCACTGTAAGGTCTTGAAAATGATAACCCTCCAATTTGATCTACTTCAGTTTGGAATTTTCCTTCTAACGTAGTTGATCCAATTTTGGTTATTCCTTTATCATCAAACTGAAAATATATCCTCTTATCATCTGCAGACCAATAAATATTTGAAATATTTCTGTCAAGATTTAATTGAATTTTAAATTTACTTGAACCATCTGGCTTCATTACATATATCGAATTCTGTTGATAGCCAAGATACTCATCATCATAACCTAGATAAGCAATCATAGAATTATCATTTGAAACTTTTGGACTTGAATCTGGACCATTACGAGAGGTAAGTGCTTCATGCTTTCCTGATTCTAAACTTAGAATATAGATCTCAGAATTATTTGTATTGTAATCAGAGTCATCATTCAGGTTTGCTGAAAAAATGATTTTATCATTACCTAACCACTCAGCCTGACCTGCTCTTTTTTCGGGTTTAATATTACTGATTTGCCTAGATGTACCTCCACTAACCGGAATAGTAAAAAATTGTACTCCACCAGGTTTTCTATATCCTGAACTGTCATACCTGTAGTTTAGATCAGATATTTCAACAGGAGGATCATTCCATTTTGCACCCTTAGGTTTCTCAGGCATCTTAATTAAAGTTTCCCTTTTACTATCTATAAATGATGAAAACAGAATATAGTTATCATCAGGTGACCATTTAATTGATTGAATTGGATATTGAAAGTTTGTTAACTTTTGAATTGAATTGTTTTTTAAATCAAAAAGAAAGATTTGTGATTTACTATCTCTATTTGATTGAAAGATAAATTTGTCTCCTTGATTTGACCATTTCGGAGAGTTATCCTTATAGTTACCCGTTGTAATTGGCCTATTATTTGTTCCATCATAATTTATTAACCAAATGTTTGAAAAACTTTGATCTGTCATTATATCATTATAATTTCTTTGATATAAAACTTTGTCTCCACTTGGAGAAATTTCAGTATTAGATACATACTCCAGGTCAAATAAATCAATCGGTTCAAAAATATTTGAAGTTTGAGAAAATACACTTGAAGTGATTAGAGATATAAGTAAGATTTTTTTCATAAATTAAATTAATTAGTAAAATTATGATTTAAAGTTATTAAAATTAGAATGTTAAAAAGAATTACTTGCTTAATAATATTGTCGCTTATTTTTTCTTGCGATAGAAATAATAATAGTCCAAATATTGTTTTCATTTTAACTGATGATCTTGGATATGGAGACCTATCTTCCTATGGGTCAGAAAACATAGAAACAACTAATATTGATAAACTAGCAAGAGATGGAGTAAAGCTAACATCTTATTATGCAGCTCAACCAGTTTGCTCTGCATCAAGGGGAGCTATACTTACAGGTAGTTATCCTAATAGGATTGGAATTCATAATGCTTTTGGACCCAATTCAAATTCTGGTATTAATCATGATGAGTATACTCTTGCAGAGATGTTAAAAGAAAATGGTTACACTACAGGAATCTTCGGTAAATGGCATCTTGGAAGCAGAAAAGAATTTTTTCCTACCAATCATGGTTTTGATCAGTTCTATGGAATATTATATTCAAATGATATGTGGAGATGGCATCCAGAATACCCAGAGGGATATCCAGAAGATCTTCTGCTTTATAAAAATGAAACTCCAATAAAAGAAATAACTGATCAGTCTAATTTAACAAAAGATATAACTTCTGAAAGTATTCGCTTTATAGAAGAGAATAAGAATAGTCCATTCTTTCTTTACATTGCTCACCCTCAACCCCATGTTCCACTTTTTGTGTCTAAAGATTTTGAAGATATAACTGGAAATGGACTCTATGCAGATGTTATAACAGAAATAGATTACTCAGTTGGAAGAGTGTTGAAAAGTCTGGAAGAAAATGGATTATCTGAAAATACGATTATTGTTTTTACATCTGATAATGGGCCATGGCTTTCATATGGAGATCATTCAGGTTCATCAGGTATCTACAGAGAAGGAAAAGGTACTACTTGGGAAGGTGGAGTTAGAGTTCCTAGTATAATTAAATTTCCAAATGGATTAAAACCAAGGATTATAAGTGAACCTGTAATGGGAATTGATTGGATGCCAACTTTTGCTTCAATTACTGATTCTAAATTATCCCAAAACAAAATTGATGGTAAAAATATTTGGCCTTTATTGTCTGGTGGAACAAATAAATCACCACACAAAAAACTATATTTTTACTATAGAGTTAATGAATTACATTCTATAAGAATGAATGAATGGAAAATACATTTTACTAGAACATACAGATCACTTAATGGAAAAAATGGAGGTGAAGATGGCATGCCTGTAAAATATGACATGAATCTACTTGAAAAAAATGAATTATATAATTTAAAGGATGATCCTGAAGAGAGAAATAATGTTTATGATAATTTTCCTGAGATTGCCTTAGAGATGGAAAAGCTAGGTAGAAAAGCTAGAAAAGAATTAGGAGATAATTTAACTGGTGAAGTTGGGACAGAAAACAGAGGAGCTAAAAAATAAAAAACCCCAACATGAGAGCTCAAATCAAATGTTGAGGTTTAATAAAGTGGGCGCTGAGGGATTCGAACCCCCGACCCCCTCGGTGTAAACGAGGTGCTCTAAACCAACTGAGCTAAGCGCCCTAAAAAATTTAAGACGTAAATATAATCTATTTTTAGTCATCTTTCAGTAGACTTTTTTAATTTAGTTTCAATGAATAATAAAATTAAACTTCTTGATGGTAGTATGTCATTTCCTTTAGAAAAGAAAGGGTATAATTTACATGATAAATTATGGACTGGGAAGGCATTAATTAATGATCCTGATCTAATTAAAAATATACATAAAGGTTATATAGAAGCTGGGGCTGATTTCATTTCAACAGCAACTTATCAAATTAGTTTTAATAGACTAGAAGAAATGGAATATCACCCTGCTGAAATAAAAAAAATTTTTCAAAAATCAGTAGATCTAGTAAAAGAGGCAATCTTAGAATCAAAATCTAAAAAAGAAATTAAAATTGTTGGAAGTTTTGGGCCATACGCATCATTTGATCCAGAGGCATCTGAATATGTAGGTGAATATAATGTAAGTGATAATGCTATAATGAATTTTCATCTTAATAATATTCGTATAATTGAAGAGACAGACTTAGATATTATACTTTATGAAACAATTCCATGCTTAAGAGAAATTGAAATTCTTTCAAAAATTTTATCTCATTCCAGTAAAGAAATATGGATTTCAGTAACATGTAATGAAAATATTGAGTTTAGAGACGGATCTTCTTTCGAGGAAGCCTGTAAAATAATTTCTAATATTGAAAACGTTACAACCATGGGAATAAATTGTTTCTCCCCACTATTAGTTAATAAAGCAATCAATAAATTAAAAAAATACTCAAACAAAAAGACCTTAGTGTATCCTAATTCGGGTGAGATTTATAATCCAAAGGATAAGTTTTGGAGTGGAAAAAATGATTATAATGACTTAATGATTAAAAATTGGCTAAGTTTATCTCCAGATATTATAGGTGGATGTTGTAGGGTTGGATTTGATAATATCAAAAATATGAGAAAAGAAATCGATAAAATTTAATCAATGAAAACTAATATAAAAGAAATATTTTTTGCTCTTTTTGCATTTACTATCTCCTATATGCTAGCTTACGTTACGCAAATTGAAATTGTTAAAAATGCTGTTTTATTAGCTTTTATTATTCAGTGGGTATTATTTATCCCTGCTTATATATTTCAAACAGAGAAGTTTTATGATTTAGCCGGAAGTATAACTTATATATCTGTTGTATCCTATTCGTTTTATAATAATTACAACTCTAATGATTTAAACTTAGGTAATATTATCCTCTCATTACTAATAATTGTTTGGGCTATTAGACTTGGAAGTTTTCTCTTTATTAGAATAAAAAAGGCTGGAGAAGACATACGTTTTAGAGAAATTAAAAAATCACCATCTAGATTTTTTATGACTTGGACCCTTCAAGGGATGTGGGTTTCTATTTGTTCAGCATGTGCTCTTTCTGGGATTGCTAACGGTATAGAAATTAATTCTTATTTCTATTTTGGATTATTAATTTTTACTTTAGGTTTTATAACAGAAATAATTGCTGATAATCAAAAAAGCAAATTTAGAAAAGACGCTAATAATAAAGATAAGTTTATAAACTCGGGAATATGGAAGTATTCAAGACATCCAAACTATTTAGGAGAAATAACTTTATGGTTAGGTATTTCCGTTATTTCTTTTTCATCTCTTCAAGGTTTAGAATTGCTTACTCTTGTATCACCAATATTTACATATCTTTTATTAGTATATGTTAGTGGAGTTAGAATACTTGAACATAACGGAAATAAAAAGTGGGGACATCTAGAAAGTTATAATGACTATAAGAAAAACACTCCAAGACTTTTAGGATTTCTATAAAATAGTAATACTTATATTTTTCTATAGCTAGCGGATTAATAAATATCAATACTAAAACCAGCTGACACATAAAACATGTCATTATTTAAACCTCTTCCAATAGACAAGTCTAGTTGCTTATCGTTATCTATTAAGTAAATAATTCCTGAGTCAAAATTTAAACTAGAATTATTTGAAGACTCATTACCAAAAAGCTCAAAGAAAACTCCAAAGGATCCAAGACTTCTCCCATATTCAATAGTATATATTAATTCTCCATTATAATTACTATACTTATTATACCCTAAATTATAACCTATTTGAGAATCATTTTTTAAATCATGAGATATTAGCACTCTACTTAGCAAGCCGTATTCATTATTTGAAAAAACTTCAGGAGCAGTAGGAATTGATAGATGAGTTAAGAATCCTATTTTAGTTTTATCATTACTTTTACCCCAAATTTTAAATTTTGCTCCAACTTCAAAATCACTAAAAGAAGATTTTTTAAGAGCTGTAATATTATCATTCATTAAATAATTACTGTTTAATCTGACTTCAATTCCATTTATAATTCCAATTCGAAATAAAGTATTAATATTTGATTGAGAATCTTCTATTAATATTCCTGTCTCAATTTGAATATGACCTGAAGGAAGAGTAAATGGTGATTCTGTTTGATTTGGTCTATCGGTTGAAATCTGAGAATAAAGTTCAGAGAAGCATGTTGATAATATAAATAATATAAATAATAATTTAATTTTCATTGAATAATTCTTTAGCTATATAATTACTTCCTGTTACTAAAATCAAATCATCTTCAGAAGCCTCTGTTTTTATTTTACTATATGCCCTTTGAGGATCTTCGTCAAAGTTAATGATTTCACCCAAATTTGATTTTATTTCTTTAATACCCATAGATCTTTCAATTTTTAAAGTTGTAAAGTAAAAATTAGAATTTTTTGGAAGATGTCTTATGAAATTTTTAATTTCTTTTCCTTTAACAAAACTTAGTAAAATATAGATTTTATTATATGATATTTTAGATAGTTCATTCGAAACAGATATAAATCCTGCCTCATTATGAGCAGAGTCAAATATTACTCTGGGATTATTGTTGACTATAGACCACCTTCCAAACAAACTATTATTTAAAGTAATATTCTTTATACCTCTTCTAATTATTTCATTATTAAGGTTTTCTAAATTAAGTAGTTTACAGGTCTCAATACTAGTATGTATATTTTTATTTAAATAATCTATTTCAGAGTATACAATATCTTGAAAAATATCAGGAACAAATATTATTTTTGATGACATCTCTTTAGCTTTATTAATAAAAACTTGATCTGTCTTTTCGTTTCTTTCTCCAATAATAAGTTTAGAGTTTTCTTTAATAATCCCCGCTTTTTCTATAGCAATTTTTTCTAGCGAATCACCCAAAATTTCATTATGATCAAACGAAATATTTGTAATAACTGAAACTAAAGGGTTAATAATATTTGTGGCATCAAGCCTTCCTCCTAAACCTACCTCAATTATAGCATAGTCAACTTTATTTTCAACAAAGTAACTTAAACATAATCCAAATGAAAGTTCAAAAAAACTTAGCCCTAAGTCCTCTATAAGAATCTTATTTTCTTTTATAAAAGAAGTTATGTATGACTTTTGAATTTTATTATCATTAATTCTTATTCTTTCTCTAAAATCAAAAAAATGTGGAGAAGTAAATGTTCCAACCTTATAGTTTGATTCTTTTAAAATGGATGATATAAAAGAGCATGTACTTCCCTTACCATTAGTTCCACCTACATGAATAAATTTTAATTCATTTTTAGATAAGCTTAGCTCTTTGATAAACTTATTTATCTTAGAAAGTCCTGGATTATATGCATCAGATCCATTATTCTGATAAAATGGTAATCTATTTAATATCCAGTTCTCAGTATTTTTATACTCCAATATTTTAGATTAAAATATATGCTTCAATAAGCACAAAGGTTAAAAATCCTGAAGCAAACCCAAGGAATGCTAACCAACCTATGTTTTTTAGATACCAAAAAAATTCGATTTTTTCCATCCCCATTGCTACAACACCTGCTGCTGATCCAATAACTAAAACACTACCTCCAGTTCCAGCTGAATAAGCAATTAAGTGCCATAGAGAATCATCTAAAGGTTGAGAAAACATTCCAATAGAAGCTGCTACCAACGGAACATTATCTATAACGGCAGATCCTAAACCTAATAACCCCGCAACAATTCTTATGTCTGGAATAGCAGTTTCAAGATATTGTGCGAATTCAAACAAATATCCTATAGATTCTAAAGCAGCTACAGCCATCAATATTCCTAAAAAGAAAAGAATACTAGGTAATTCAATTTTAGTAAGTGCGGAATGAACTGGGCTTTGACTATGCATTATATTTTCATCATTTGGAGTACTAATATTAAACTTTGTACCACTAAATAACTCTGCAAAAGTTGCCACTACGGCTAAAGATAACATCATTCCAACATAAGGAGGAAGACCAGTTAAAACTTTAAAAACTGGAACAAAAATTATTCCACCTAAACCTAACCAAAGCATAGTAGTTCCAATTCTAGTTATATTGCTTTCATCATTTTCAACACTACCAAGATTCCCTTTAAAAGGTTTTAAAAAAGATGCTATGTAAACAGGTACTACCATACATACAATAGAAGGGACAAAAACATAATAGAATAACATTGGAACTGTTACTTTATCTGCAATCCAAAGCATAGTAGTAGTCACATCACCTATAGGTGACCATGCTCCACCAGCATTTGCTGCTATTACTATTATACCTGCAAACCACAATCTTAAATTTTTGTCTTTTATAATTTTTTGAAGTATAGTTATTAATACTATAGTAGCTGTTAAATTATCAATTATAGCAGATAGAATAAATGCTAAAATTGAAAAAATCCATAAGAGTCTTTTCTTTGATTTCGTTCTTACTAAAGATTTAATTTTTTCAAATCCATTATAGTAGTCAATTATTTCAACTATCGTCATAGCACCCAATAGAAATATTAGGATTTCTGAGGTATGTGATAGGTGATATGCCATGATTTTTTTTACTTTGACTGGAATTAATTCACGCAGAGCTGTATCAACCTCAAAGACAGGTATATTAAAAACCGCAATAATACCCCACAAAAATGCCATCATTGCTAAAGCTGGAATCAGCTTGTCAATTTTAAGACTATGCTCTAGAGTAATTAGTAAGTACCCAACTATAAAAATTCCTAATAGTATTGTTTCCATTTTTTTTCAAATTTGTTAATTTAAAAAAAGCATTTCTATAATTACAATGCATTTTCTATGATGATTTTTGGTAAACATCTAATTTATTAAAAAAAATTAGATTTTAGGAATTAAAATTTTTCCTGAACTATGATCTTTATTTGCTCCTGTTACAGAAGAATAGCAATTATTAATATTCTGGTCTCTAAGAACGCCCAGGAAGGCAAAAATTAATGCTTCTTTATATTCAATAATTGTTGGATCTGGAATATCAATTTTACAGTTTGTTAAATCTCTAATTTTTTGAATTAGATAATCGTTATATGCTCCTCCTCCAGTAATTAAGACCTTACCATTAGTTTGAATATTATCCGAAATTTGCTTAGCAAAATGATTTGAAAATGTATGAAGTAAATCAACTGTAGAGAGTTCAGAAAATTTATTAAGAGTAGGATTAATAAAATTATCAACCCACTCTGCACCTAAAGATTTTGGTGGATGTACTTTATAATACCCAAATGACTGAAGATGATTGAATAACTCAATATTTAATTTTCCGGAGGCTGCAATTATTCCTTTATCATCAAATTTTTGTTCAATTAAATTAGACAAATGATTAAAAACAATATTAACGGGACAAATATCATATGCAATTAAATTACTGCTTGACATCTTTGTTATATTAGCAAATCCTCCAAGATTAATTAAAGTTTTATAATCTGAGAATAGATATTTTTCACCCACTGGAACAAGAGGTGCACCTTGGCCTCCAAACCTAACATCCTGAGTTCTAAAATCACAAATAACTTTTAAACCAAGGTAATTAGTAAGCTCAGGTAAATTACCTATTTGATAAGTTAAAGAATTTGATGGGTCATGTAAAGCTGTATGACCATGAGAACTAACAAAGTCAATTTCACTAATTTGATATTCATTTATAAATTTAAGAATATATTTAGAAAGAAGTTTAGTGTAATTTTTATCTATCTGATTAATTGATTCAATATTATTTTTTACTATGCTTTTTAAAATAACTTGCCATTCATTATCATATTCATAAGTCTTTGAATGTATAATTTTAAAGTTCCAAGATTCTTGATAAAAAAAATTGGCATAAACAAGATCAACACCATCAATTGATGTTCCCGACATTACCCCAATAACAAAGTAATTTTTCATTTTAACTAAAGAAATTCCATACTAAACCTAATCTTATTGACATATCCCTATATGGACTAAAAGGATCAGAATAATAATCATATCCAGTAAATGAGCTATTTAAATGCTCCACTTTTATAAAAACTCTAGTTTGTTGGATTTTAGCATTAAAGAAGAAATCAAATCTTGGAAAATCTCCTATTTCACGATAGTTTTGAGTAACAAACTCTGAAATTAATGGATTATAGTGATCTGCAAAATATTTAGTAAAATAATTAAATGTAAGTCCAGTTTGAACAAATAATGATTTATTAAAAATATTAGCAGAATACATAAGTGTGTTTCTAGTTATCCATTCAGGCACATTTAAAGTAGATAAATTACCAGCGGTTACTTCTTGTTCTTTTTGTTGATACTTTGCAGTATTTACAAGACTAAATTTACCTATGTCAATTTTACTAAAAAGTTTAAAACTGTAATATTTTATTTGATTATTTGCTTGATTCACAACAGCTAATCTTTTTCTATCTGTCTCACCAGTTAAAGCATTTGTAGCTTCTCTAAAAAAGGTGTAATTATCTATAATGTTATAGTCACCAGTTAAAACAAGAAGTTCTTTATAAGATAACTTTAGGTTTATATTAGAGATTTTTTCATCATTTAATTCATTATTAAACCAATTATAATTTTTATATGCACTTCTAAATAATTTAAAATTAAAATTTGGAGACCTTTCAATCAAAGATGAATTTACTTCAAAATTAATATTCTTGATAGGTGTTCCTTTGATTTTAAGAGATAAATAATCAGATTTTAAATCATCTTTAGAAGACTTGTTAAACTTAAATTCAAAATTTAATTTTTTAAGTTTTTTAACCCAGTTTATTGAAAAATTAGATTGATCTAATTCAAGACCATATATTATTTCTCCAGGGTTTAATTCATCGTAA